>Ga0082212_10005046_pt1 | contig 18159 bp, 19 predicted proteins | sample TergutNt197P3_FD_71548 | JGI IMG/M metagenome (GOLD analysis project Ga0082212, IMG submission 71548) | Neocapritermes taracua P3 segment gut microbial communities from Petit-Saut dam, French Guiana - Nt197 P3 | ecosystem: Host-associated > Arthropoda: Insects > Digestive system > Gut ...
CGTAGGCTTCGGCCGCGGCGGCAATCTCCTCATCCTCGGTGGAGACCACCACCTGATCCAGCCGGCGGGAATCCAGGGCCGCCCGGATGGTCCAGGCTATCAGGGGGTGGCCGGCCAGAAGCCTGATATTTTTGCGGGGCACGCCCTTGGAGCCGCCCCGGGCCGGAATGACGCCCAGGTATTTCATGTCTTGAGCCCGGCCACGGCCAGGATACGGCTGCCCCAGAGGTTTTGGTGGATCAGCTCCGGGGTCAGGGCGGGCCAGAAGGCGGCGGCCGAGCCGGAGTAGGCGTCTTCAAAAGCCAGGTGATTGTTTATGGTCCCCAGTTCGGTGACGACGGTTTCCATTTCCAGCCCGGCCAGGCCCGTCTTGTTCAGGAGGGCTTCCAGGGTCCGGGGGCTGAAATGGTTGAGATGGGAATGACCGCCGAAGGTATGGCTCTTTTCATGCAGAAGGCGGGTCGCCAGGGATTCGACGTTGGGTACCAGGATCAACAACAGGCCCCCGGGCGCCAGCAGGCGCCGGGCCTCGATGAGGGTCAGGCCGGGGTCGACCAGGTGTTCCAGGACTTCCCAGAGGCTTATGAGGTCGAAACTTTTAGAGGGCAGGTCGGCTGTCTCCAGGTGCTTGACGATGACCTGAAGCCCCTGGTCCGCCAGGCGTTTTGAGCTTTCCTGGTTCAGTTCCAGGGCTGTGACCTGCCAGCCGGCCTCGGAGGCCAGCTTGGGGAAGCCGCCGCCGCCGCTGCCTATGTCCAGAAGACGGCGGCCCGGGGCCCGCCAGGCGACCATATCCAGGCCGTATTGGTATTTCAGGCGGTCCATTTCCATCTGGGGCTGGCTGTCCAGAACCGCCGACCAGGCTTTTTCATGCCGCCAGTATTGCTCCAGGATGTCTTCCCTCAGAATGAGGCTGACATAGATAAGGCCGCAGTCCAGGCATTTGACATGCCTGAAACCGTCCTTGACGAACAGGCCCTGGCCCGGGGGGGCCTGGCAGATCGGGCAGCGGCGGGCCTGCGCCAGATCGGCCCGGATCAGCCCCGTGGCCTGGTCGACGGCCGAGAGAAAAGGCCGGTCCGGGCCCGGCAGCCGGCCGGTCTTCTGGTTGAATTGGGCCGTGCCCATAACCAGGGCGGCATCAAAGGCGTTTTTGCGGGACAGCCTGGCCTGGGGGTCGGTCAGCCAGTCCGGGGGACTTGAAATGGTCATGGCGTCACCGGGGTCTCCAAATTGCCGAGCAGTTTTTCCAAACGGCTCTGGGCTGATTCAAGTTTACTCAAATTGCCGTAATATTCAACAAAAACCGGCACCCTCGGCGAAAGGCGCGTGTCTTCCAGTATAGCCCGCAAAATCCGCCATTCCTCCGGGCCCGGGGCTTCGTGGGCGTCCGCAGCCGCAAGACGGCTGGCCGGCGGGGGCAGCCAGGGCCGGGACAGGTGGATCTCCGCCGTCCGCTCCAGGGGCAGGGCCGCCAGATAGGCGGCCGGGTCCACGCCCAGGTTGTGGGCCGTCACCCGGGCGTGGGCCAGGTCCAGGACCAGCCCCAGGTCAAATTCGGCCAGGTGGGCCCTGATGAAATCCGGGTCAGTGACCGGCCCGTAGAGTCCGGTGGGGTAATAGTTATAGTTCTCCGCGGCCAGGGGGCCCTGGTAGTGGCGGCGGATGAACTTCAGGGCCGCCTCGGTGTGGCGGCGCAGGGGCGCCGCCCTAAGAGGGGGGGGACAGGGGAAAGGGGCGGGGCGGGCCCCGGGCCCGCCGCCGTAGGCGGCGGGCCGGACGCTATTCTTGATATAATCAACAAAATGTTGCCGCAAGAAGCGAATCCAGATGAAGCCATAGCCAGAAGATGTAACTGTATGACTGTCTGGTGCAAAGACTGCTATAGACGATTTCACCTACCCAGACACTTTAAAAGACTTTCAGAAATTCCATGGGATGAATCCAGGTTTGTTACTTTAACCCTTGACCCTAAAAAAACAGGCCTGGGGCCAGACGCCTTTAATTATTTTCGTGAACATAAAATCCTGGGACGTTTCATCCAGGATTTGGAAAGGATTGGTGTCAAGGTTTTTGACTGGTGCGGTCAGATGGAGTTCCATGCAAATGGCAATCCGCATTTTCACCTATTGGTTAGAACCGGTAAAGGCTCAAAGGGACAGATAGGAAATGCCAAGCTATTGAAGGCGTGGAAACATGGTTTAGTCAGGGAGGAATATTTTAAGACTCATAGGGATTATGAAAGGCTTGTGGGCTATTTCGGGAAGACGGGATATTTTCATAAAAACAAGGAACACCAGACGATTTTACCAGATTATTTCCAGAGCGAATATTACCGGGGCAAGAGAATACAGCGTTTTTTCTCGGCTCGGAAACCAGGAGCCAAGGAAAGGCCAATTATAGCCATAACAAAAGAAATAAAGAAACGCTCAAGAAGCCTGACCTGGAAATCCATAAAGAGATGCGGGCAACGTACGATTTTGTTTTACTTCAAGAAGGACGGAGGATTTGATGACTTTAAAGAGAAATACTTACAGATAATAGACGTTCCATATTCATGGTTTAAAAGGCTGTTTTGGGGCAGATATGTTCAAGGTCGAGGTTATATATTCAGCTTGACCGGGACGGAGCCGAAAACTCCCCCCTGTCCGTTTTAGCTCAACAACGGAGGATAAAGAGCTTGCAATGTTTTTAGGTCGTCTTGACAAAAAGCAAGGGCCAAGGGAAAATGGGCGAATATCTCAAACAGATGGGGGATTGTATGAAAGGGTCAATTCAAACCGACCTTTGCTGCCCTGTTTGTGGCGCCCGTCTCAAGAGCCTGGAACCCAAGGGGCTATTCTGCCCGGCTCACCCCGAGACCGTCCACGAGGGCCGTTGCCGGGTCATGTTCGACAATGTGACCACCAGATTCAAGACCTATCGGGAAGCCTACAAGGTTCTGACCCGGAAACGGTCGGAAGTGGACTCCGGCACCTATGACGCCCGGGATTACCAGCTCCGGTCGAAACCCTTGGCCTTTGACCGACTGGCCGAAGACTGGTTGGCCCTCAAGACCAAAACCCTTAAACCTCAATCTATGGAGCCCTTGCGGCTGGCTATGCGCCGGGCGTCCACCGCTTGGGGAGCTAGTAACATCAAAAGCATTGGCTATGCTCAGATTGAGGATTTATTGACCAGCCTGGACAACCTCTCCGCAAAAAGCCGGAAGCATACCTTGGACGCGCTCAAGCAACTGTGGGCCTGGGTCTCCGACCGATTGGATATTCCGCCCTTGAGAAAATGGCCCAAGGTCGGCTATGTCGAGATGGCCTTCCGCGAAACGGTGGACATCCCGACCCAAGAAGCTATTCTGGACGACATCCGCACCCATGAACCCCTGCGGGTCTGGCTGGCCGTGAAATGGCTGGCAACGTATATCGCCATCCGACCGGGGGAAATGCGGGGCTTGAAAGAGGGCCAGGTAGACCGCGCCCGCGGCGTCCTCATCATTCCGCACCCGAAAGAAAAACGGGCCAAGGTGATTCCTCTGATACCCGAGGATTTGGAAATTGTCCGAGAACTGCCCTTGGCCTTTGATCCGGCCATGCCGTTTTTCCGGCACGAGCAGAACAACGGGGGCGCCAAGATCGGGCGCTCCTTCGGTCATTCGGTTTTATATGAGTCTTGGAGAAGGGCTTGTGACAGGCTTGGAATTCAGGGGGTCAGTCTTTACCCCGGTACCAAACACTCGACAGCCATGGGGCTTCGGGCCGTGGCCACTCCAGAGGAAATCAAGTCAATGACCTTGCACTCGACCTCGGCCGCCTTCCACCGTTATTTCCAGACCGGCGGTGAGGCCCTTCGGGAACTCCAGAGCCGCAGAAAGTCCATTGCCGTTTTTGACAATGGCCTGACAATGAAAAAAGCGGCCACTGCAACAAGTCAAATACTCAATTTTAAAGAATAAATTTGGCGTCCCCAAGGGGATTTGAACCCCTGTCGCCGGCGTGAAAGGCCCTGATTAGGCCTTCTAAAATCAAACATTTTAATGGGTTACACATGCACAGGAGAGCCTCAAATGGGCCTTTTAGCATGGGTAACAGTAACCAAAGACAGTAACCAAAAACAGACCCCGGCCATTGTGCCGATGACCGGGGCCTCAGAAGGCATTAATGACAAACATGATAACAATTTACCACGTTCACCCCAAAAATACAATGATGGGGTGGAAGAACCACTAGCTCAGACCACCGCCCCCCCCTCCCCAAACTATCCTCCCCCCATTCTTCGTGCCATGACCACGGCCTTCAATCATCCAGCCTGGAACCGAAACCCTCCTTCGATGCGGATTGTCGTAACCGAACTCGTATCTCGACTTGACTTGGATAACCCGGAAGAACCGGTATATTTTTGCCGCCGGAAGGTCGCTGAAAAGTGCGCCCTTACTAGGCAGACCGTGGCAAAACGATTGGCAGAGCTTGAGGCTGACGGTCACTTGATGCGGCTTGATCAAGACGTGACAAGACGTGGTTATTTCTCTTATAGCCGCCTACAGGTAACCCCGGCCTTTTTGGCCTTGATTGGCTTGGTCGCTCCGTGTAAAAAAATTATCCCCCCTATATCTGGAAAAGAAGAAGAACAATCTAAGAGAGACACCCCGGGACCGGGGGGCTTTCAGTCTTCGGTCCCTCCAAAAAACACCCCTTCCTCTCCTCCAAGACCCCACCAAGACCCCGCCATACAAGAGCTTTTCAACCTCGGCCTGTCTGACATCCAAGTTTTTTCCCTCATGGACAAAGCGAGCTGTGCCGGCCATAGGCTATCGACAGTTGTTGAGGCTGTAATGCCGTATATATCAGCATTAAAAGGCTTGCCACGGCGAATTATTGCGTATTTGCGAAGATGCTTCGCTTCTGGCCAGGATTTTCAGGCAACGCTCGTTCGTCAACGGAAAAAGGCTGACCAGAAGGCGGAGTGGGAGGCCAAAGAGAAGGCTGCGGCCGAGGCCAAAGCGGCCCGGAAAGCGGCCAGAGAAGCAGATGAACGCGAAAACCAGGTTCAGAAACAGGCTGAAGAAAAACGCCGGTCGGACGGGCATGAAGCCGACCAGGCCAAAGTTCCGATTTGGGCGGAGGCGCGAATGAGTTTGGCCAAGAGTATTGGCCAGAGTAATTGGGAACTAACCCGTTGGCTATCAGGCCAATGGACCGGGCCTGGACGGCTTGAATTATCCGCTCCAAATTCTGTCATAATTAATTTCTGTCGGCAATTCTTTGAGGAGATCAAGACGGCCCTGACCGAAGCTGGCGGCGTAGCAGAAACGGAGATAGTTTTTATCGCGCAAAGCCAAGAAACATAAAAGAAAGAAAGCAAAGGGTGGGGCGGAGCCTGGGCAATCTGATAGATATTGTCAACGGACTCCATGCGCGGGAGGTCGGGTTCGAGAGCCTGACCGAGAAAATTGACACCAATAGCGCCTCCGGCCGCCTAATCTTCCATATTTTCGCCGCTCTGGCCGAATTTGAGCGCAATTTAATCCAGGAACGCACCCTGGCCGGCTTGGCCGCCGCCCGGCAACGTGGCCGGGTCGGCGGTCGCAAGCCCAAGGTGGACGCCAATATGATAAAAAAGATGGGAACCATGAGGGGCGCCGGGCTGTCCGTCTCCGACATCGCCTCCATGCTCGGCGTGTCCAGGCCCACGGTCTATCACCACTTGGCCAGCCTTTAGGTTCCCGGCCGGGTATGGTATAATAGCGGCAAGTCACCCACAGAAAGGAGCTACAATATGAGCGAGGCCAGGAAATTAGAACCCATATTGACGAAAGTTTCTGATGAGGAAATCAAGGCTATCATGGATGAAGCCTCTGAAGCATTGGAGAAGGGTGTTGATGATGAAACTTATTTCGCAATTCTCAAACGGGCACCTATTTTACCTGAACAAGCTGATATTATAAAAAAGTTTTATGCTGATGGCCTTCAGAGCATGATTGAAGATGGTGTCAATTTTAGCAAGGTGGTCGAGGCTTATGGCGAAGAGTGGTTTACGGAATAAAATAGCTTGGCAGACTTTTCATACCTTAGACAGATTGGAGGACAGCAAACAGTCTGCTCAAAGTAAACTATACCAAAATTCACTTAATAAATTTAATAAATTAATAGACCAGTCCATAAAAATTGCGGAAAAAAACCCCGAGGAAGGGGTTTTTATGTCCGCTCAATATGGTGCTTTTGTTCTTTTGGCCAATCCAAATCAAAAACAAGATAGAGGACGCTCCGTTTTCCTAAAGCAATGTAGCGACCTGAAATACTATCTTGAATTAGTCCGAAATCCACAACAATATTTAAAGGTCATGCAAGAGCCATTCGGCCCCCATCTTGATGTGCGCGATTACGATAAGCATGATAACTTTAGCACTACTATCAAGAGTCAACGCAGACATCTCTCTGATGAAGGAAAAAGTTCCTTCAACACCCAGGATGAAAAAGATTTTTTTCGCAAGCGGAGCGAACTTCTAGCCGTAGTTGAAAAAGCCTACAATCATCTCAGGGATAAGGCTTTAGGTATCTCGGACGGGCCGCCGCCCATGACGCCTGAAAGCTATGCCCGGTCGATTCGGAAGTTCGCGGCCGACACCCAGGGCAAAACTCCTCCCCTGTATTTTCACGGGCCTTACGAAAACTTGGCTCCGAAGTTCAGGGCTGACGGCCAGGGAGGCTGGAAAGAGTTTCCCCCCGGAGCCGAGGCCCCCGGCCTGGATTTGGGATGGGCTTGGGGCATGGAAAATATACCCGATAGCAGAATAGAACGGCACTACAAAAGGCTTTGCAAAGAATTAGAGCCGAAAAGCCTTGACGAACCCCAAAAGGAAAATAAAAATGACCAGGGGCGGGGCAGATAGCCGCCTGGGGGCATGGCAGGGGCCAAAAGGTAGCCCGGCATGGAGCCGGGCTTTTTCGTGCCTCCTGGACGGTCTGAGGGGCGTTAAGCCTTATTCGCAAGCGGATGCAGGAAAACCGGCAAAATCAAGCCGGTCTAGAACGCCAAGCCCTTAAAAAGGTCACAATATCCTGATAGTCTTTGTGTAGCCTCTGAATAACGGTCCTGGGCTTCCAGTCATCTTCATCGACATCTGTGAATTCATATTCTCCAGCCCAGCCCATCCCGTCTATCTCCCAAGGAATCTGGCCATCCGCCAACTCGCTCTCATTCCTCAGAAGAACTTTCATCCCCTTAAGCTGGAACTCCATGACCTTGGCAATAATGGCATAGCATCCACCCTGCTTCTCCAGCCCCAACAGCACATCCGGTCCAGCCGCCGCCAGGTCGTCCAGGAGTTTCATGCCGTAGCGTTTGAGTTTTTTAGTGCTTCTGATTTGTTTAATAGTCTCCTTTTTCAGAACCTTATCCGCATATTCCAATGGACGAGGACGCCCGAACAATATTCCTGGTATCATTACCATAATTAATCCTCCTTTTGGTTTTCGGCATTACCTCTTGGCCTTGGGCCGTCTTTTTATTCCACCCGCCGCCTTTATCGCTTTCTTTGTTTCTCTTTCCTGGCGTTCAATATCCTCAATCACGCCAATCATGTTCAAGGCCATCGCGCTCGGAATCCTCTCGCCTTTCTCCCACTGCCCTACGGCCGCGTCAGTAACACCCAGGCGCGCCCCAAGGGCGGCTTGGGAGATTCCAAGCCGCCGCCGGAGTTTGATTACCCTGTCTCTAATCGGGTCGCCGGAAAGGGCGGGGAAGCGCAGGGGAGCGCCCATTTTTTTCTCAGACATGGCCCCTCTCAACGAAAATGATTGTCGCTTATAACTTCCCAAAGGTGAAATTCATCATCAGGAAGGATGTATGAATTCGGCCCCACGCTAACGATACTTATATACTTGCCGCCGCCAAGGGGCTGTGCGTTGTAGTTGAAACCCTTGGTTCCCCACTCTGGATGTTGGATGTTGCGAATCCTTAAAGCGGTCTTGGCGTTTTCCTTGTTGAGTTTTTCCATACAGCCCTCGCAAGCATAACGGCACAGGGGTTAATGTTACGGCGTGGTGCAAGCGCCGACCGTGACGCCGTTCAGTTGGCAGGTTTTGACTATGGTTGCCGCCGCCTTCGGATTGTAGTCGGCCCAGCTTGTGGTCACTTCAAAGACGGTGAGCGCGGAGGGAATTTTAACGCCAGAAGGCATGACAGATGTGGCCTCAAGAACACCCCTTTTATCACTGCCGGGCTTGTCTTTATAAATAAAGTGAATTGGAGAACCTTGTGTAATATGACCGGCAAAGGTTACAAAACCGTTTTCGCCGGCCTCATTCGCTCCCGCTAGTTGGACATTGAATGCCACATCTGGAATAGGCTCGAAGCCCATAAGGGCCAGACGTTCAACGCCAGTTATATCGGAAATTTGGTAGCCAAAATTATATTCCGGCGCGGTTTCCAGGGCCACCTGGGACAACATGATTCGTTCCATGATGGCAAAGCAGTCTTTTTCCATTTTTCGTTTAGCTTCTTCATCCAGCTTCGCCCATTGGGGGGCGGCCGGAGTCGCCTTGGTGCTTTGCACCGTCCCGGCCCCGGCATTGGTTTTGGGTTCCTCGGAGCCGCCGCCACCGCAAGAGGCCAACCCCAGGCCAAAGGCCAGGAGCGCCAGAACCATCAAACCACGTCCAAAAGTCTTACTCGTTTTCTTCATTGTTTCCACCTTGTTCCTTTCTTTTATTCAGCAACGCCGATTACCAGGGTTCCGTTTTCCGCTCTTAGACCCTTGAGGGTCATAAAATCCATACGCTTTATCAACTCTCTGCATTGATGCAGGTCATGCACCGTCCCTTCAAAGAAGGTTTCAAGGAATACGCCGTCCCTTCTTCGCCGTATCGAAATGACCTGTTCGGGGCAAAGGTGGTGGATGATGTTGTGAACGCCAATCTTATTCAAGGTTCTGTTCGGTTTCATTGGCGGCCTCCGAAAATAGTTCTTAAGGTCATATTACCAAACTGTGTTTGATAAAGTCAAGCCCTTTAAATTCCCCCGTAGGTGCCTTCAGGCTTGGCTAGGCAACCAAAGTTGAGCCGAAGCTAATATGTGCTATATTTGCGACTAGCTACCCACAGAAAGAAACCATACAATGGTGACACACAACCCTGCATTGCTGGAGAGGCGAGAATGAAGAAGAAGAAAAAGACCTTTGAAGAGCGGTATGTGGAATTGTTAAAAGATGGATGGGAGAGCTCAAACGCTGCACGCACGGCTTGGGACGAAACCATATTGGCCTGTCCTAGAAGCAAAGAAGAGCGGAAATGGGCTGAACAACTGGCGGAAGCGGGCATTGACGAGGAGACATACAACCTCTGGTTCGGCCATGACGTTTGAGCGCAGAACCGGCCGAGTTGCCAATATTCATGATTTGACAAAAGGCAATTCTTCCCAACTGGTTGTTAACCCGCCAGATTTCAAATTTCTTTTCATATGCCAGGAAGCGTCTGGAACACCTTGGGCGGCGAAGCGGGCAGTTCCCCGGCCGTATTTGGCGTTGATTTCGTCCAGGGCCATCATCAGGGTATGGCGGCCTGGGTCAGAGGGCGGGTCTAATAGGCTTTCATTTCGCCCTGGTGGGGCTAAATCTAATAGTAATACACCCGCCTTCATATACTTGGGTCCGGCCCGGAAGCATTGCTCCAGGGCCTGATGAGCCGCCCTGATGAAAATCATAGTGTCATCTGTCGGACGGGCCAAGGCTATTGTTCCTCCGGTCTGGAGGCTATCTTTAATATGCCACGCGGTTGAAATGTAGATGGAAAGCCCAGCGGCAGTCAACCCTTCGGCCCGTAGTCGTTCCCCGGCAACTCCGCAATGAAAGGCCAGAGCTTCGCGCAAGCCTTCTTTAGTTGTGACAGGCTTCCCAAAACTTCGGCTGTTGAAAAGGGTCTTTCTGATTGTCGGAGCATCCTCAAGGCACTGTTCCCCCTGGAGTTCCAAAATGGTGCGCTGGCCCAGGATGTTGAGAATTTTTTGGGCGGCTTTGGGCTTCAATCCCCGGAGATGCCAAGCCGTGGTTATTCCCTTTTCTGTCAGTTTGGCTGATAGACGCCGACCTATCCCCCATACATCTTTGACCGGGGTTTGTTGCAACAACTCCGTCAGCTCTGCCGACCCGCTTTCCAGCTTCAAAACCCTGGATTTTTTCTTGGCCCAATGATTGGCGAGCTTGGCCAGGGTTCGGGTAGGGCCAATGCCAACTCTTACCGGAATCCCCGTCCATTGCCGCACTCGGTCATGCAGCCGCCAGCCAACATCCACGGCCTGGGCCGCCAAGGCGGGGCTGAAGGGGATAAAGGCTTCATCTATCGAGTATTGTTCAACTTTGGGAATTATGCTGGCCATTGTGGCCATGACCCGGCGGGATAAATCGGCATATAGGGCATAATTTGACGAAAAGACGGCCGCACCGGCCTGTTTCAAAGCCTCGGCAATCTTGAAATAAGGTTCACCTCCCCGGAAACCAAGAGCCTTGGCCTCCTTGGTTTGGGAGACTAAACAGCCGTCATTGTTGGAGAGAACCACCACTGGCTGGTCAGCCAAATCAGGCCGGAAAAGCCGCTCGCAGGAAGCGTAAAATGATTCGCAGTCAACTAGTGCCCACAAGGCGGGCTTAGAGTTGGTGGAGGACATAAGTGACCACGCCCCACACGCTGGTTTCTTCCCGGTCGGTAATGTCGATCTCCGGGTAAGCCGGATTTTCCGGGCAGAGATACAGCCGGTTTTTGCGCTTGACCTGCCGTTTGATGGTCAATTCACCATCCACAACAGCCACCACCACCTTCCCAGACGCTGGAGTGCGAGAACGATCCACAACCACAAGGTCGCCGTTGTGGATACCGCACCCTGTCATGGAATCTCCCGTAACTCGCATGAAAAAAGTTGCCGCAGGGTTGCGAACAGCCAGTTTGTGGAGGTCAAGAGAGTCTTCAACATAATTTTCTGCAGGTGAGGGCCAACCAGCCGGAAGGGGGCAAAGCTGGGGTTGACCAGGGCGAGCCTCGTCAAGGTCAGCTGCGGTGAATATGGGCTGAAGTTCGGGCATAGTCAGGCGATAGCGTCTTTCAGGGATTTAGACGGCCTGAACTTAACGGCTTTGCGAGCCTTGATGGTGACGGGTTCTCCGGTGCGAGGATTGCGGCCTTGTCTTTTGGCCCGTTTGACCACCTCGAAAGTTCCCAAACCAGCAATGGCGAAGCGGCCTTCCTTTTTCAAAGTCTTGGTCGTTTGGGCCAAAATGGTCTCTATTACCTGCTTGGCATGAGTTTTGGTTAATCCGGTATCCTTGGCTAGTTTGTCTACAAGTTCGGTTTTGGTCATGCTGAAACTCCTTAGTTTTGATATGAGATAGCCAATTCAATGGCTTCATTAATGCTACCAGCGACTGCCGCCAGGCTGGGGGCTAACATCAAATTGAGAGGTAGTTTGAAATCATCTGCCATTGTTCCATCCTGACATAGCAATTCAAGCTCTTGTGGGTCTAACTCTTTGATTATTTATCAAGAAAAAATTATTTTTAACATATAACAATATTGAAATATTATCCACAAACAATTCAAACTTGAATATTACTCTTTTTGAGTATACTTTCATTTTCAGAATTATATAGTGATAAATTTTTTTCGACTGTTTCTTTTGAGGTATTAGCATAGCAATAAATACAATAATGGCGGCAGGTATTATACATACCTATATCTTTGCTTTTCATACAGCCGCAGGCCAGCCGTTGACCTTTATCTTTGAGGTTGACTGCTGGGCCGGGCGACTCGTTATCAAAAAGGGAATTTGGGGTACTGAAAGCGGGAAGTTTTCCCCAGGAAAGATAATGGTTTAATTCAGGATCGTTTCTGAAAATTTGTTTCATCAAATCAGGGTCGATGCAGCGATTATGTTCTATGCCATATTTTTTCAGATCAATTTGTTCGGCGCAGGTTCCGAGGGTTATATTCCAGTTTTCTGATTTCCATCGTTCCCGAATGGCGACCAGACCTTCAACTGTTTCAATCATTTGTTTTTGATTGAATTCTTGAGTTTTGATGTTTTTTTGAGTCAGGAAGGTCTGTAAATTTTTTTGCACTTTTCGATAGATTGAGATATCCACAAAACTGAAGACCAGTTTATCCGTATAACCCTTGAGTTGATTGCCGATATTTTCAATCCTGGTGAGCAAATTTCGGGGTGAAAGTTCAGGGGAGATGATGAGGGGATCAAAGCGCCAGATAACTTTGTCTTGGCCTATTGTTTTAGACAATGTTTTGAAAATTTCTAGGCGTTTTTTTAGGGGCGGTAGATTTGGTTCAAAGCCTTCTCTTTCGTAATCATTCAAAGTGAATTGAAAATAGTAATGATATCGTTGGCCATTAATATTATCCAGCTTCTTGAGAAGGGGAATAAGCGGGGTGGGATTTTTTGACCAGAAAACGATGACTTTGGTATTTTTGAACGAAACATAGACTGGTTGTTGGGTATAGGGATTAATCCAAACGGCGTATCCGGCCTTTAGCCGATTAAAAAACCATTCGGCATAATAAGCCGGCAAATCCGTGGAGCGGCTGGCAGATATTATAACCGGGGCTTGGGCGCTGACCGTGTTCCCGTTGGCAATTTGGATAGTAATTTTATCAGAGGTCTTATTGGCCATTTTACTGAAATTCCTTTTTATGGCTTAAACCAGACAAAACCGAAAATTGCGATTAATATCAATAATAATTCACAGATTTGAATGACTCGGTTGGTTTTGATTACTTTACGCAGTTCGGTAAATTTATCAATATATTCCTCCTGAATGCTACGGATCAATTTTTGATGGTCATTATGATATTTATTAAGGTTGGTGGTAAGTTCATTTTGTTGGGCTTCGGTCATCTTTTTCTGAGTATCCAGGTTTTGAGTCAGAACCGCTTGGATGTCCATAATGAATTTTTGATTATCATTCTGAAATCGATTAAGTTGGATGATTATTTCTTTTTGATTGGCTTCCGTGGCATCTTTTAAAGACCCCAGATTTTGTATGACGGTTGCCAGGTTTCCAGAGGCCTTTTCCAGCTTACCAGCTTCATTGCTGAAAATATCAATTTGTTTGGCCAAGTCGGAAACTGTATTAAGGTTAAGTTCTTTGACTTCATCCAACATTTTTCTAATGTTAGATGTAAGTCCCTCAAAGTTTGACTTGTAAGCGGCGATTACCTGGGCTAATTCGGCTGATGAATCAACAACTTTAAGAACCTGCTGTTTCGCGGATTCAATGTTTTCCAGATTTTTTTGCAATTCGGCTAAGGATTTCACAATTTCATTGGTATTCATGGACGGACTCCTGATCCGAAGGTTTCTTCAACTTCTCTGTTCTTTCTGCTCATTTTCCATATTCCCCCAGTTTTAATTATCAACCCATAGTTTATCTTCAAGGTCTAACTTTAGGTAGCATAATTTTTGGTTAAGTCGAGCATATAAATCCCAATTGAATGCTTTATGTTTTGCGACGAAATGTTTTGGCAAAACGGTCCACAATCCCTTCACGCTGAGAGAATTGCTGGAAATCATGGTCAAGTTTTTCCAAGCGGGAGGCTATTTCCTCATAACGTTCATCGGCAGCTTTTTGAATGATTTCCAAATGCCGGCTTATGATGGTAAAATGTTTATTGAAATCGTTAAGATAAGCTAATTGGCCCTTGAGGGTCTGGGTCTGTTTTTCCATGTCGGCCAGAGTTTTGAGGCTGAGTCCATTGATTTTTTCAATCATTATCGAGATATTAGAACCTAGTTTCTCAAATGTTGAGTTGCAGGTGGAAGCTGTTTCGGCAAATTCGGCGGATGACTCAATTATTTTTTTTACCTGCTGTTTGGCGGAATCAATCTCCTCAAGGCTGTTTTGTATTTCGGTCAAGGATTTTAGGATATCATTGGCGGTCATTGTGAATACCTCTTGCTGAAATTTCTTAACCAATTATTATGTATTACCAATTCCGATTGCAGGCGCCAGGTGTTCATTTTTTCGAGAATTCCGGCCTCAATATGAATTTCGTTCAATCTCTCCAAAAATTTTTCTATTTGATGGTTGAAGATCATTTTATCCTCGGTATCCTCATAAAATGATTTATAGCCCTCCTGGAAGCTGTTTTCTAGTTCTTGTTCTAAAATTTTATTATTACTGGTGCCGAGATAGGCCAGACAAAAAGCGTTCAGCAGGGCTAAAGTCGCGTTTTCGTCCGTCAGGGAGCGGCGGATAAGACGGACGGCCCCTTGCAGGTGCTTAACGCTGTCATTGGGCGAGCCGGTTGAACCGCAAACCTCTACATCCACCACACGCAAATATTTAAAAAGAGTATCATATGAAGATCGAGTTTTCCCTCTATCAGTATCGGTGGTCAGGGAAAAAGGTTCTCCATTTTCGGTTTCGTAATCGTCTTTGGCATATTTGGAATTGAAATAGTAATACAGGGTATCTTTTAAATCCTCATTGACAAGTTTCCAATCTTTGGTTTTATCCAGGCCTTGAACGCAAAAGGCGTGTATGCCGTCAATGGCCCGTTTGCGTTTGGCAGCAATTTTTTCGTAAACGAATTCCGTAAGGTAACCCAGGCATTTATGTATTTCATTTTGCCCTCGGTAGTCCGGGACTTTTTTTATTTCTTGTTCGGCGCTTTCTTTGGAGACATAGCGGGTAAGAAATTGTTTTAAGAATTCATAATATTCGCCATCGTTTTTTCGTCGGGTCACGATTCTGAATTGATTATGGTTGTAGTCCTGGGTAAAATCATCAATGACCCCGATACAGCACATTCGATAAATGGCTTTGGCGACGTATTCGTATTTATCCAGACCGTTATAATTTTTGCCGACAACATAATCAATAAAGAAAATAAAATTTTCATTCGGTTGGGCGCCTAATAGGGTATTCAGGAAACCGTAAACACTGTTGGTGGATTGTATATAGTCCGTTTCATCGTCCGTATGGAAAAATTGAATCAATTGATTGCTTAACAGTTCATGCATTACATTTTTTTCGTGTTGGGCTCCTTTAAAGGTATTATTGTAGAAAAACATATTAACATCTTTATCGGCGTTACCGACTTCGGAAAATAATATAGTGGCCAGGGCCATTTTTCTGTCGCGGCCAGCCCGTCCGGCTTCCTGGACAAAACCTTCCAGGGAACTTGAGTAATTCATGTTTACGGTAAAACGAACATTGGGTTTGTCAATTCCCATTCCAAAGGCTTTGGTGGCCACCATTATTGGAATTTCATTATTGATAAATCTGTCTTGATCCGTCATTCCATCGCCGCCTACAAAGGCGCCCAAATTTTGGCAGGGAGTATTTTGGGTTATGGCCGTGGCAATTCCTGAATTTCTAAAATTATCATTAACGCCCAAGGTTCCCTGCCGGTGAGGGCAAAATACGATAGCCCCCTGGGAATATATATTTTTAGGGTCTAACCAATCGTCCGCTACTTGAGCCTGTAGATTCGCGTTTTGTATGTATTCCAATTCATTTTTATTAATTGATGGATTCAGATTTTCCCTTGAAATGAATCTATCTTTGATAAGCTGTATATTTTCGGGGGTTTGAAGTTCGGCTAACAATTTATTTTGCTCGGTAATATAATCGGCAATATAGGCATTTTTGGCGTCATACACTTCCCATTTTGTGTTTCTGGACTTGGCTTTGATTTTTACGGGAACTTTTTCGATTCTGTATTGCAGTTCCAGTCTGTTGGTATTTTCATAGCGGACGATTGTTTCCGTGTCCAATTGAAAAGCTCCGTAACCCGACAATTCGCGTTCCACATCGGCCAGGACGTCAAAGGAGGCCGTAGCGGTCAACCCGAATAATGTCAGGCGTTTATTCACATTTTTGGTATGCACATAATTGTATAGATTCCGTCCAAGATGCAAATACGAAGTTCGGAAATCATGGCCCCATTCCGAGACACAATGCACTTCATCAATTACGCCATAGGCGAAATAGACATTCATTTCGTGCATGGTGCGAAGGCGTTCCCTGAATTTGAAAATACATAAGCGTTCGGGTGATAAAAACACGAATTGCACCTGGGAGGATTCCATCAATTTTTCCCGATCTTCTCTTTCAGAAGTGGTAACTGATGAATTTATGAAAGTGCAGGTGTCGATGCCGATATTGATGAGTCCGTCGAACTGGTCTTTCATCAGTGATCGTAAGGGGTCGATAATAATGGTCACTCCGGGTTGGAGCATGGCGGCCAATTGGTAGGTAATTGATTTGCCGCCTCCGGTGGGCAGGAGTCCTATAACGCATTGGTTTTGGAGGGCGCGGCTTAAAATCGGCAACTGTCCGGGGCGAAACTCCTCCTTTCTGAACAGCAGCCGCATGAAATATTGCAGGTTATTTTTTTCGTCTTCCAGATCATTGAAATTCCCCTGCCGGTCTTTGACCACCAGGGGTTTATAATCAATGGTCTCGGAGGTGTAAATATGGCGTTGGCCGCGCCGGTGATGGGCGGACCGTATTTGAAAAATCGCCTCATTTTGGCATTTGAATTCACTGAAGGATAAGTCTTCGAGACCTGTTCGACGGAGCATGGAAATATCAATAATCAGGTCATATTCTTTATTTTTTTGACGGGCGGAGGCTTCGGTGTTCACCATTTTATTAAGATGGAGTTCGGAATGGGCAAATTCGCTGGTCGAGATGATTTCCAGGTTGACTTGGGGAAACTTCAGATCAGTAAAGTCTTTGGTCAATATAAGCAGATGGCTGAACATCTGGCTTAAATCTTCAAAAGCCAGCGCGGCGCATGGCACGTCGCGTTCCAGGACCAGTACTTGCCATTCTGGTTGGTCCAAGCGCAATTTCTCGCTGATGAGGGCTTCCAACACTGTTTTTTGCAGGCGGGCCACAGCTATGGGGGAGAGAACCAGTTGCAGGGCTTTTAGCCATTTCTTATCAAAGCCCCGGAGGTAGGCTTTGTTCAGGTTGTCCATATAGTCATTTTCAAAATATTTATAGGAAATATCATCTATTTGGGATTCGGGTATTCGCAAGCAATTCCAGCCGCTGCGGTTTAAATCCAGGTCGCGTTGTCGGTCGGCCTCGGGGTTGGCGTGGTAAGCCGCGCCATCCAATTCCACGACGCAACCCTTGGAATTATTGCTGGAATATGGAAACTCGCAGGCGAAATCCACGCGCTGGGCATAATTTTTTTCGTCCTTGGTTATGGAAGTTAAGCTTCGTTGAGGTTGTAGAATCTGCCGGTATAAATGGGGGGCCAGGTTGGTTATATATTCTTTTTCAAGATCGCTGTCCAATATTTGGGAATTATAATTATTTTTGGTAAGTTCCAGCCGGGGATCAACCAGATGCGAGGCCAAAAACAGGTCTTGATGGTCTAGGTCGTCAAGTTCAAATTCAATGGAACCAAAATCATTTTTTACTGGTCGGTTGCCAAAGGCAGCAAATTGATTTTCAATGAATGGGCTGGCTTTGGTGGGCAAGCCGCGGGTAATAATATTATTGAGCACGGCCAATACCGGATGAACATCATGGTAGGCCCGGGCACCCAGATCATAGGGCGCTGAAACCTCAAAATTTGATAAATATTGATATAGAGCTTTGATTTGATTCGGGGGTTGGGTTTTAAATGAATTTTTAACCCCGTCAAGTTGATAGGCCGCCTGGAATTGAACCGCTGGGTAATACTCCAGGGGTAGGTAATAGTTTTCATTTTTCTCAAATTTGAAGATTTTAATTTTTAGGGTGTAGTTACGTTTGCTCTCCCGTTGATAGGAGGCTTCGGCTAAAATTTCCAGCCGGTTATCACTTCTTTCGCTGTTGTCGATGATTAGGGGCGAGTTGAAATAGTTATAGAAGACATCTATTCGCCGGCTACCGATATAAAGGGGGCTGACACAGCAGAAATAATGTTCGCCCTGGACATTTTTCCCCAGAAGTTGGGCCAGCCTTTTTAAATCTATGCCTTCAACGTCAAGAATATTTGAGAAAAAATGGAGGGTCAAGGGCAGATGGGTCTCTATGTCGGATTTGTTGACCTCATCGAGGTATTTGAGGATCGGCTGAATTATATTTTCGTTTTGGGTATAGGCTTTTACATGAAGCTTCGCCCGATCCAGAGCCATGGGGGAAGGCTCTATAAGGATGATTTT
>Ga0082212_10005047_pt1 | contig 18152 bp, 12 predicted proteins | sample TergutNt197P3_FD_71548 | JGI IMG/M metagenome (GOLD analysis project Ga0082212, IMG submission 71548) | Neocapritermes taracua P3 segment gut microbial communities from Petit-Saut dam, French Guiana - Nt197 P3 | ecosystem: Host-associated > Arthropoda: Insects > Digestive system > Gut ...
TGATGCGGAATATGTTGTCGAACGGTATCTGCTGAACGGAGCGTATCATCCGGGCGACATAGACTGCGAATGCCGGCGCGAACATGTTGATTGCGGTGCCGCTTATGACCTGGTTAGCCTTCATATGGATAGAAGCGTAGCCGTGCGGCAATGCTATCACCGCGCCGAATATCGCAGCGATAAGGAGCGATACCAGCAGCAGAATGTGCCCCGTCAGCGTGCTTGCTCCGGAGTTCTGGATGAGATAGATGAACAGTACCCCTGTGAAAGCACCAACGATCATAATGCCCTCGAGCGCGATGTTGACGACGCCGCTCCGCTCGGAAAACATACCACCGAGCGCGACGATCAAAAGCGGGATAGAGAAAAACATCATTTGCTGCACAAGGAATACAAGAGTATTAAAATCCATGACGTACCTCTATGATTTTGGATTTAGGGTCAGGGGACAGGATGGATGTTGTTGTTAGTGAGACGAGTGGATAAGCAGTTAACTACTTTCGTCATTTGATTCGCCTGCGCCGCTGTTGTGGTCTTTGCTACCGCCTGGCACATCATCACTATTGCGTTTTTCCTTCATAAAGAACTGGATGAGACCTTTAAGGAGCAGCGCAAGTGCTGAGAAGTAGATAATGATCGATACTATGATCTCGATTATTTCGGGCGCGAAATCAAGACGCTGCAGCAGGAAACCGCTTTGGGTGAGATACGCTATCAAAAAGCCCGAGAACAGGATGCCTATGGGGTTATATAATCCGAGCAATGCGACCGGGATACCCTGGAAGCCCTCGTTCGCAAGCACTTCGACCACAGTCACGCCCCTGCCGGTCCCTGCCAGGGCCAGGACAGCGCCGCCGAGGCCGGAAAGCGCACCCGCTATCAGCATTGAGAGCATTATGCCGCGGTTTTCGTTGATGCCCGCATACCGCGCGGCTTCGCGATTGAACCCGCATGATTTCAGCTCATATCCGAATTTGGTCTTTTCAATAACGATATACAGTATGATGCACACGATTATGGCGATCAGTATTCCGCTCCCGACGCTTGAAGGCCGCGCGCCCCCCTGAGCCGTCGCCGTGGAGAACACTTTTTCAAGGCCAAGAGTCGGCAGGTTTGCCCCGGTAGGTACCCTCATCGTCATATTTTTAAGCTGGTCATATATGCCGGTTTCCTTGATCAGATGGTTGACAAGATACATTCCGATGTAATTCATCATGATGCATGCGATGACTTCGTGTACGTTGCGCAGCGCTTTCAGCATGCCCGGAATAAGGCCCCATATCGCGCCGGCAAGAACTCCTGCTACCAGCGCGGCTATACACTGCAGCGGGCCGGGGAGGAATGAGCATTTGATCGCTACCAGTATTGACGCATACATGCCGCAGGTGAATTGCCCCGACGCCCCGATGTTGAACAGGCCGGTCTTTCCAGCAAAGCCCACGGAGAGGCCGGTCATAATGATCGGGGTCGCATAGTACAGGACCTGCCCAAGATTGAACATGTCTGAAAAGCCGCCGGTCAGAATAGTTATAAAGCCTTTGAATGATTGGGAGGGGTTCGATATCAGCAATATCACAAACCCGGCAATGAGCCCGGCAATTATTGCCATTATAGATGATAGAGCGTTCATCCCGCCTAAAGTTGTGAGAAAGCGCCGGGTCTTTTTCATGCGTCTTTCCCCCCATCTATTGAATCATCTTCAGAAGCTGCGCCGCTCCCCGCTTCCTGCTTCTTTGAGCCTGCCATGTATAGACCCAGTTCCTGAAGGGTTATTTCACCGGGCTTGACGTCCGCGACTATCTGCCCCTCATATATGACGAGAATGCGATCGCTGACGTTCATGACCTCGTCAAGCTCAAGCGACACCAGCAACACGGCAGCGCCGCCTGTGCGCTCGTTCACCAGTTGCTCATGTATGTATTCTATCGCGCCGACGTCGAGCCCGCGCGTCGGCTGGACAGCAACCATCAGTTTCGGCCTGCGGTCGATCTCCCTCGCGATGATCGCTTTTTGCTGGTTCCCGCCGGACATGCTCCGCGTCGGCGTGCGGCTGCCCTCGCCGCTTCGGATGTCAAAGCGCCCTATCAGCTCGTCGGCATAGTTGTATATTTCATCATAACGTAAAAAACCGTGCTTTTGAAAGCGCGGCGTAAAATACGTCTGCAAAACAAGATTGTACGCAAGATTGTAGTCGAGTACGAGACCGTGGCGGTGTCTGTCTTCGGGAATATGGGCCATGCCCGCGCTGCTCCGCCGACGTATCGGCGCTTTGAGGATATCTTTTCCGTCTAGCAGGATCGAGCCTTCATCGGCCTGGTGCAATCCTGTGATCGCGTAGACAAGCTCGCTCTGCCCGTTACCGTCTATGCCTGCGACGCAGACTATCTCTCCGGCACGTACGTTGAAGGATACATCGCTGACTACTGGTTTCCCGCTTGCTTTAGACCTGACTGTCAGACCGTTAACTTCGAGAACGACGCGCCCTGTCTCTATTTCGGGCTTATCGACCACCATGCTCACCTTGCGGCCTACCATCATCTCCGAGAGATGCTCGACGTCTGTACCCGCTACGTCCACCGTACCGATCAGCTGCCCCTTACGCAGGACGGTGCAGCGGTCGGCGACGCGCTTTATCTCGGCAAGCTTGTGGGTGATGAAGAGTATGGATTTTCCTTCCGACACCAGGCCCTTCATTATGTTCATCAGCTCGTCGATCTCCTGGGGCGTCAAAACTGCTGTCGGCTCGTCAAATATCAGTATCTCGTTATCACGGTACAGCATCTTGAGTATTTCAACGCGCTGCTGCATCCCCACGGTGATGTCGGATATATAGGCGTCCGGGTCGATCGCGAGCCCGTATTGTTCAGACAGTGATAAAACACGCTTATGGGCGTCCTCCATGCGCAGGAACCCGCGGCGGGTAGTTTCGACCCCCAGCACGATGTTCTCAAGAACAGTGAAGTTATGCACAAGCTTGAAATGCTGGTGCACCATGCCGATGCCGAGCCGCGTGGCGTCGTTTGGGCCGTGTATGCTGACGGTATTGCCATTCTTTAGTATGTCGCCTTTATCCGGGCTGTACAATCCGAATAGTATGCTCATCAGCGTCGACTTGCCTGCGCCGTTTTCACCAAGCAGGGCGTGTATCTCGCCGCGCTGCAGATCCAGCGTAATGTTGTCATTTGCAATGATACCGGGGAAGGTTTTTGTAATGTTTCGCATTTCGATGACTGTTTCCATGCAAAACTCCCTTTTATGCTTTATGCCCCCGAAAACTCATTATTGTCGCCAATTGCGTTTCCGGGGGCTCACATACCGTGCTACTTCTTTTCTTCTTTCTTAGGCAGTTCGATAACGACGCCTTCCACATTAGCTATCTTTGCGACGCGTTCCAATGCTTCTTCCAAAGTGTCCGAGGTTCGAAGTATGTCGGCAATCGCAGCAAGTATGACCTTCGTTTCATAGCCCATAACATAACCTTCTCGCTAATGTGGTGATTTACTACCTGCTCACTAACCGAGATTGTTTACATTTACTGCTTTTGTCGGGATCTTGTCGGGAGCGATCTCTATATCATTATCTACTGTCAGTTCGCCGCTGGCGAGCTTAGCGTAAATTGCGTCATAGTCGCTCTTTGAGAAGGTGTTGAACTGCGATGTATCCATCGGCAGGCCGACGCCCTGGCTTGTGGCTGAGAAGAGCAGCGTCTGACCGCCCTGGAATTTGCCGCCATAATAATCTTTCAGGCAGTCATAGACGGATCTGGTGAGCATCTTCATTGCGCTGGTAATGACAGACTTCGACTCGCCGGACTGGTCGCCGTCGACGCCGATCACTTTGTTGTCGGACTCTTCGGCTGCGGGGAAGATGGAGAAGCAGATGCCGCCGCCGCATGAGAAGATGACTTCCACGCCGTCATTATACCAGGAAGCTGCCATAACTTTGATTTCCGGCGACGGAGCGAATGTTCCCGTGTATGTATAGTTGATGTTTATAGAGCCGTCCGCCAGGCCGAGTTCCTGAGCTGCGTACTCCGCGCCCTGGATATAACCGTGGCCGAAACGTATGACTGCCGGAACCGCCATGCCGCCCATGAACCCCAGATTGCGGCAGCCGTCCTTTACAGCTGCGTAACCGGCGAGGAAGCCTGATTGCTCCTCGGCATAGAACACAGCGACGGTGTTGGGGCTGACTTTTCCTTCGAAGTTGTCGTAGTCGCCGTTATTCGGCGAACCGTCCAGGAGGACGAACTTCACGTCCGGGTAAATGTCCTGCGCTTGAAACACAGGCACTTCAAACAGGAAACCAGGAGTTACGATGACTTTGGCTCCGCCCTGAACGGCAAGGTCTATGGCGTTCAGGTACGCGTCGTCACCCTGGTCTGCAGGCTGATAATACTTGTGTGTGATATTGTGTTCTTGCGCATACTGCACGAGGCCTTCCCATGCGCCCTGGTTGAACGATCTGTCGTCTATGGTGCCGAGGTCTGTGATGAGCGCCAGTTCATAACCGGCTACCTGTACCGGGGAAGTGCTCGGCTGCGTGCTCGGGCTGCTCTCGCTGCCCCCGCTTGCAGGCGGAGTGTCTTTGCTATCGCACGCCGCGGCAAGTGCAACCACCAACGCAAGGGCCAATACGATTGCCAGTATTTTTTTCATTTTCATTTCCTCCATAATTGTGTTTTATAATATTATACTAATAATCTCTCTTCTATTTCTGCATCCTTAACTCTTCACTGAAGGAGCTTAGCGCCACCTGAGCGAGTTCAATACCCTTCTGCGCTGCCCCCCGCCAGTATAGACACCGCGGAGCTCGTGCCCAGGCGGCTGCAGCCGGCTTCAAGAAAAGCTACCATGTCATCCCGGGTGCGTATACCGCCGGCCGCTTTTATCTTCACTTGAGGGCCGATATGTTCCTTAAACAGCAGGACGTCCTCCATCGCGGCTCCGGACGTGCCGAACCCGGTGGAAGTCTTTATATAGTCCGCTCCGGCGTCTGTCACAGCACGGCACAGGGCGATTTTCTCATCTTTTGTGAGGTAGCATGTTTCTACTATGACTTTTAGTATGTGCTTGCCTGCTATCTTTTTCAGCGCGGCTATCTCGGCTTGCGCTGCTGCAAAATCGCCGTTTTTTACATCGGTGAGGTTGATCACCATGTCCAGCTCGGCAGCGCCGTCGCTGAGCGCTTGCTTTGCGGCCGCAGCCTTAACTGCCGGCGCGTCATATCCGAGCGGGAAACCTATCACTGTGCATATATTGAGCTGCGCGAAAGCCTCGCGGATGCGCTTTATGTAATGCGGCGGCACGCATACTGAAGCCGTTTTGCAGGTAACCGCCTCTTTGCAAAGCTGCGCGATCTCATCCCATGAGGCAGTGGCTTTCAGTAGCGTGTGATCGACGTGGCTGAGAATATATGCATCGTCCACAATGCGCGCCCTCCCGCTCAAGTTAGTTGACAATCCGCATTATAGCACATATTTTTTTGAACGGCAACAATCTGGACGCTGAAAAAATATTGTTAGTGTTTGATTGATATGGTATACTCTGGACGGGCGCAACTGCGGTAAGCCGGGTCCGCGCGCAGTCGCTTGCTTGAAGCGCAGTATCCAACAAGCTTAGGAGGATGATAAAATGCAGAAATCGGCAATAAGGACGCTTGCGGCATTACTGGCAATGGTGATGACTCTTTGCATATACACTGCATTACCGGAAAATGCTGCGGCTGCAGACGACGACAAACCGGTAATAACGATGCATCCCGCCGACCGGACAGTTGCGGCCGGGGGAACTACGACCTTTTCCGTATCGGCAGCCGCCGGCGACTCTGCTTTGTTTTATACATGGTATGAGCGCGACATGGGCGGCGTATACCAGCAGCTTGAGGAAGGCGGAAACAGAGGGCTGTACTCCGGCGTCAGCACACCGAGACTGACGTTGTCGAATGTGCCGGCGTCTTTCAACGGGTACCGCTATCTTTGCAGGGTATCGAACTCTGAAGGCCACACCGATTCCGGGGCGGCGACGCTTACAGTGATCGCGTCAGGCGCTCCGATAATCACAACTCAACCCGTCGATTGTAAAATCTATGCAGGTGCGAACGCCACTTTTTCCATAGCCGCAACGGGCGATCCTGCGCCTGTTTACCAATGGATGTATCTGGACGTAATAAACGGTAACGAGTGGTATGAGATAACAGATAGCGGCATATACTCAGGCGCTAATACGCCAGTTCTGACTCTGACGAACGTGCCGGCCGTATACAACGAGCGCCAGTATCTGTGCGTAGTGTCAGGCGGCGGAGCTAAGATCGACTCCAACATCGTCAAGTTGATTATCGTCGCGCCCGGATCGCCAATAATCAAAACGCAGCCTGTCAGCCGCAGTATCGCCAAAGGCGGAACCGCACAGTTCACGGTAATTGCTGACGGGAATCCGCCGCCGACATATCAATGGATGTACAGAGATATAAAGAACGACGCCGAATGGTACATCGTTTCAAATGGAGGCGTCTACTCGGGCGCAACGTCGTCGACACTCACGATCAAGGACGCGCCGGAAGAACTGGACGGGTATAGCTATAGCTGCTATCTCAGAAACAGCGCGGGGCATCTGCAATCTGCCGAAGTGACGCTCACGGTGTCGGTCGGCGAAGAAAAATCGGCGCATATCACCGGCCCGGAGTCAATGGAGCTCACCGAAGGTTATGCAAGGACGTCCTCCGATGTTTTCACGATAACGGGCGGGCCGGGCGCTGCGGTTGTGATAGTATCCGGCGACGCAAGGATAACCTGGAATGATATGACAAGCAAGCTGAATATTGCCGAGGGCCTCGTGCCCGGCAGCTATGTCGTCAAGCTATCATTGTCAAACGCCTCCGCGGCCGATCCTGTATTCAATTTCACGCTTACTGTAACAGAGAAACTCGTTCCCTCGATGAAGCATTTTACTGCTGTAAACGACTATGAGCGCGGGTTTTTCAAAGACGTGGACGAAACGGCTTGGTTTGGCTTTGACCAGCAAAAGACAGTAGTCCTCGCGTATGAGTACGGGCTTATGGTGGGCAGCGAGGGAAACGCAGGAATGATATTCAACCCGACGGGCAATGTTACGATAGCGGAAGCGATAACGATCGCAGCACGGGTCCACAGCATTTATACCACCGGAACGGAGGATTTTGAGCAAGGGGCAGTCTGGTATCAGGTATATGTGGATTATGCTGTCGAAAACGGAATATTGGCAGACGGCGACTTCTCCGTCAATGACTATTCCCGCGCAGCCAATCGCGCCGAGATGGTTTATATTTTCGCAAAAGCCCTGCCTGAAGAGGAGTTAAAATCGCAAAATGTCGTCACTTTGCTGCCGGATGTTGATGAAGACACTATCTACTTCGAATTTATAAATTTACTATACGCAGCGGGCGTACTGTCCGGGAGCGACGAACACGGCACGTTCAATCCGCTAAACAACATTACACGGGCGGAAGCGGCCGCGATAATCAGCCGCGTAATTTTGCCGGAGGCAAGGATAAGCGGCAGGACATACAATTACGAACCGCCCGATACCGAAGTTGAAGCGCCGGATGAGAGCGAGCATAATGCCGCTGACACCGGTTCAGAAGTTGAAGGCGAAGACAGGCAGACGCCGGAGACCTAAGGGTCAGGGCTCAGGGATAGTGACAGTTGGTAATTTATTGGTGCAAATGTGTTCTCCGCAGAGAATAATCGCGCCTAAAGGGGGGATAGGATCGTAATGAGAGTGTCTGCGAAAGGCGCGCTCAGCCACAGGAGCAGTATCGGGGCGCGCGTGCAACTCGTAAACATGATACTACTTGTTCTGGTCCTTATCCTGATAGTAACAACAGCCGCCATTATGGGCAGAAGCGTCGCTGTCAAGGCGTCGAGCGGCCTTGCCTACTTCTACTCTGTGGAGACTGTCGACAAGTTCAATATACATGTGAGCCGGGATCTCGCGCTGGTGCAGAAAGTGGCAAGGTCCAAGCCTGTGACCGAGTGGTTCGCCGATGAGTTCGACCCGGAAAAAAGAAAAGCCGCGTACGACGAAATGATGGACTTCATAGACCTGCTGCACGGAACTTCATTCTATTTCGTAATAGACAAGTCGAGAAACGAGTTCAACATATTCTACGACGACTCTTTTGCGGATTTTGAACCGTTTGACTCCGTCGTGCCGGACGACGCCATCAATAACTGGTATTATGATTTACGCGCCTCAGAAAACGACTATTCGTTTAACATCGATATCGACAAGGCTTCGCAGACATGGCAGATCTGGATAAACCATAAAGTCTATTACGGCGATGAAGTCATCGGAATTTTTTGCACCGGCTTGAACATTGACCACATGCTAAGAGATATGTTTGCAAGCTATGACGAAAATGACGCCAAGGGGTATCTGATCGACAAGTATGGCTCGATAATGCTGTACAGCGGGCTCGGAGTGCCCGTTTCCAGCGAAGAGAACACAATATTCACGCAGAGTGATGATCCGTCATTCAACTCGTTCATCCGTTCATTTTTGAACGGTGTGGACGATTTTTTCACAGAAGGAGCAAAACCGGAAATAATAACTCTATCAAAAGGTCAATATGGATATGCTTCGATTGCGCCCGTACCCAACTCACTGTGGGTGGTCGTCACTTTTTTTAACAGCTCCTCGCTGTTTAGCATAGCCACTCTGTTCCCTTTGCTGCTGGCGCTGGTGCTCATCTTCCTGATATATATGCTCGCAAGCACCGCAATAACGCGCAGGTTCGTGTTGAGCCCGCTGGGCAAGCTGACTGTCAGCGTGTCGTCGGCAAGCAGTATGCGCAGCGGTATTTACGGCAGCCAGCGCAGCGATGAGTTCGGCGAGTTGTCACGGACGATACGCGACGCGATGAGGGATGTTGAACTGCGCGACGCGCTGTTCAGAGCCGTCAACAATGCTATCACGCTGCTTTTACAGGCTGAGGTGGAAGAGTTCGAGAGCGCCCTGTGGGAGAGCATGGGGATAATGGCGGTCGCCGTGGACGCGGATCGGGTCCGCCTCTGGAAAAACTACGAAGTCGGCGGCAGGTTGCATTGCACGCAACTGACCGAATGGTCGGAAGGCGCGGAGCCGTCGCAAGGCAGTTCGATAACGGTCGAGACTTCGTATGACGACGAGCTCCCCGGGTGGCAGGAGACGCTAGCTCGCGGGAGGTGCATCAACAACATAGTACGCGATATGTCTTCGTATGAACGCGCACGGCTGGAGCCGCAAGGTATTCTCTCGATTTTGATTGTGCCGGTGTTCCTGCGCGGTGAGTTCTGGGGGTTTGTGGGCTTTAACGACTGCCACAGGGAAAGGGTGTTTTCTTCCAACGAGGAGTCCATCCTGCGCTCGGCCAGCCTGCTTATAACGAATGCTCTTCTCAGAAACGAAATGACGCAGGATCTGGGCCGCGCGCTCGAAGACGCCCAGGTGGCAAGCCAGGCAAAGACTAACTTCCTGTCAAATATGAGCCACGAGATAAGAACGCCTATCAATGCCATAGTCGGCATGACGATGATAGGCAAGTCGGCCGCCGATATGCAAAAGAAAGACTATTCATTTGAAAAAATCGAAGTCGCCTCTTCCCATTTGCTCGGAGTCATAAACGATGTGCTGGATATGTCGAAAATCGAGGCAAACAAATTTGAACTTTCCACAGTGGAGTTCGATTTTGATAAGCTGCTGCAAAAAGTGCTCAATGTCAATATTTTCCGTGTGAATGAAAAGAAGCAGGAGCTGTCGGTGAAGATGGACCCCAAAATCCCGTCCAGGCTTGTCGGTGACGACCTTCGGCTCGCGCAGGTCATAACGAACCTCCTGTCCAACGCGGTAAAGTTCACGCCGGAAAAAGGGTCGATCACGTTGGAAATGAAGTTTATGGGCGAAGAGGATGGACAGTGCGCGATAAAAGTCGAAGTGACCGATACGGGCGTCGGGATCAGCCCCGAACAGCAAGAGAGGCTTTTCACATCATTCGAGCAAGCGGAGAGCAGCACTTCGCGCAAATTCGGCGGCACGGGGCTCGGGCTTGCGATCTCCAAGCAAATCGTCGAGCTTATGAACGGGGAGATATGGGTGACTTCCGGCCTTGGCAAGGGCGCTACGTTCGGTTTCATGGTAAAGCTCGGCCGCGGAGTGATGGACACCGCCATCCCCGTCAACGTTGAAAGCCTGAACGATATAAGCATACTCGTAGTGGACGATGATGAAGAGACGCTGGAGTATTTCATCGCGCTTGCGCTTCGCATGGGCATTTATTGCGACACAGCCAGCAGCGCGCAAGAAGCCCTTGAGGCGTTAGTGGGAGAGCGGAAGTACGACATGTGTTTCCTTGACTGGAAAATGCCAGTCAAGGACGGAATCGAGCTAACCCGTGAAATAAGGGCGACAGGAGCGTACGAGCCAATTATCGTCATGATTTCTTCATATGATTGGGTATCCATTGAGAAGGACGCAGTGGACGCGGGAGTCAACGGGTTTCTGCCGAAGCCGATTTTCCCTTCAGACCTGGTCAACTGCATAAACAGCCAGGTGGGCGATAGAATCATCACACAGCCGGAAAGCGCTGAAACAGAGCAGCCCGGTTTGTACAAGGGGGTTCGCATATTGCTTGCCGAGGACGTGGAGATAAACAGAGAAATAGTATTGTCGCTGCTGGAGCCGACTGAGCTTGAAATCGACTGCGCCGAAAACGGCTTAGAGGCGGTGGAGGCTTTCAGCGCGTCTCCTGAGTCTTACAGCATGATTTTTATGGATATGCAAATGCCGGAGATGGACGGGCTGACAGCGACGCGGAGTATCCGCGCTCTGGACTTCGACAAAGCCAGGGATATCCCCATCGTCGCCATGACCGCCAACGTATTCAGGGAGGATGTCGAGAGATGCCTGGATGCCGGAATGAACGACCACATCGGGAAACCGATCGATTATAGTGATTTGATGGATAAACTTAAGAAATATCTTGGGAACCGCTGATCAGCATAGAGCGCTAAGCGCACGGCAGGCGCACCGACGCTTTGAACAGGTCGCCGTCTATTGCGAGGCTGAACCGCCCGCCCTGGGCCAGAACGAAGCTCTGCGCTATTGAGAGGCCGAGGCCGCTGCCATCTCCGCTCCTTGCATCGTCGCCGCGCTTGAAGCGCTCGGTAAGCTCAGTCGGATCGACGTTGAGCGGCTGCTCGGATATGTTTTTAATATCAAGCCTGAACCAATCGTCCTCGCCGGCAACGTCGATATAGACGCGGGACCCTGCCTGAGCGTATTTGAAGACATTGGAAAACAGGTTCTCCATCACCCGCCACAGCAGCTTACCGTCTGCGCGGACGGGGGAGTGTTCAGGCAGATTCAGCCGGAAATCGAGCTGTGACGCCTGAACTTTTTCATCCAGCTCACCGAGCACCTGCCGCACGAAGTCTGCCAGATCCAGATTTCCCACGTTCACTTCTATGTTTCCGCTTGCTGCTTTTGACGCTTCGAACAAATCGTCTGTCAGCGTTTTGAGCCGGGCGGATTTTTGTATGATGACGTCGAGGTACTCCGGCGCTCTTTCATGGTCAAGCCCTTCGCTTTTTAGAAGGTCGGAGTAGGTGATGAGCGATGTGAGCGGGGTGCGGATGTCATGCGAAATATTTGTGATGAGCTCTGTTTTCATCCTCTCGCTTTTCATGCGTTCCGCGACGGCGATGTTTATCCCGCCGGATATGTTGTTGATTGACGCGGCTATGCTGCCAAGGTTCCCGCTTTTCACTGCGATCGGGTCGTCGTACTTCCCTCCGCTCGCGCTCTTCGCACCTTGTTCCACAAGATGCAGCCTGCGCGAGTAGCGCAGGAGCGCGAATGTCACCAGCACGGCGACCAGTAAGGCCAACAGCGGCGCGGCAGGCCCGTCCGGGTATGCGACGGCTACACAAATTATGTTAGCAATAAACAAGGCCGCGCCGAGCAAGATGGCCTTCATCGTCAGCGGGAACCCGGCCCATAGCGATTTAGCAAAGCTCCTGACACTGGAGGCAATCGCATGGATAAGCGCATAGACCAGCGTATGCCTCCAGAACTCCCCGGCTTTGCAGCGCTTTACGAAGCTGAGCAGCCACCACAGAAGCGGAAGTGACGCGAAGGCCGACACTGCAGCGCAGAGCGCTATGATCCATGCATCGTTGCTGTAGCGCCACGCGGCGCGCACAAGTTCATAGAAGCCGTAAATGACAAGCGCTTCAAAAACTCCAAGGGCGCATAGGCCAATGTCCAGCCACGGTTTGTCGATGACCATGAAGTTGACATTTCCGGCAGCGCCGCTTCCTGCATAACGGTTTCCTGCAGAACCATGTTCAGAAGAACTGTGTGCAGCAGGACCGTATACGGCGGCGTCATCGTATTTGCGCCCTGCACCGGCGAAAAGGATTATTAAGCACGCGACCGCGATGGCAACAGGCGCAATAATGACTGCTAGTTGCTTAAAAAGTTCGCGCTGCGCTGTTTTCCAGATAGCATTCTGCCGCAGCACAGCATCGTTGGAAAAAGCGATGTAGCATGATAAACGGTATCCGGTATCATAATAAGAACCTACGCCATATCCGTGATCCGCATTGCCGCTGTATGCAACGCTGCTCCGGCTCTGCTCGAGCGTTTTGCCATTATCCACGATCCAATAGACAGGCTGCGAGCGGAAATAGTTCACTTCCCTTTCCCCAGGGACATTTGCGACCCATCTGCTTCCGTCTGTTATTATGAAAGAAAGCCCGGGCATCTCATCAAGCCTGTTTTTAGCATAATTATATTCGTACAGTTGCTGCTGGATCGCATCGTCAACCAGTTTGTCCGATATCGGTGTACCAAGATCTTCCGCATCGATGGAATATCCCCAGTGCCAACCGTTAAGCCTGTTTGTAGACACAAGGTCATACACTACGACAGTTGCAGGAAATAGCGGTTTGTTTAAGGTGTGTTCGCTCGTATCCTCGTCGTAGTTATCGAGGGTTGGTGCAGTGTATGATGTGTTAGCATAGTCGATGGTTTCCCGCGGCTGCCATTCCAGGCATCCCATGCTGCGGATATGCTCTTCGCTTTGCAGCCAGAACATCGTATGCGCGTGATTCAGCACGTTCGCTATGTAGCGGTCGTAGAAGTAGTCATACTTGCTGAGGTTCGCGAATATCAAGTCGAAGTCCGCGCCGCCTGAATCATCGAGTTTAATAAGCCCGTAGGCGCCGGACATAGATATAAACAGCAGGACCGGTATCAGTATAACGCAGCATATCTTAACGGAACGGCGCGCTGTCCAGCCTTTCAATTTTATAGCCAATTCCCCATACCACCTTTATGTATTTTGGATTTTTCGGGTCGATTTCGATTTTTTCGCGTATGCGGCGGATATGCACAGTCACGGTGCTTCCGCCGCCGAAAGAGTCCTCGCCCCAGACACGTTCGTAGATTTCTTCGATCGAGAACACTCTGCCCGGGTTGCGGATGAGAAGAAGCAGTATCTTGTATTCCAGCGGCGTCAGGTGGACGTTTTCCCCCTCGGCGCTGATTGTTTTATGCTTGTCGTCAAGCGTGAGACCTCCGATCGTGTACAACCCCTCGCCGTCGGGCTCAGGCAGGCTGCCTAGAGTTGTATAGCGGCGGAGCTGGCTCTTAACCCTCGCTATAAGCTCAAGCGGGTTGAAGGGCTTGGATATATAGTCGTCCGCCCCCATGTTGAGCCCGAGGATTTTATCGGTGTCTTCCGTTTTTGCGGAGAGCATGATGATAGGGATGTTGCGTTCCCGGCGTATCTCCATAGTTGCGCGCAGACCGTCCATTTCCGGCATCATGACGTCCATGATGATAAGATGCACATCATCCGGGCCGCTCTGCTCCAGCGAAGCAAGCGCTTCGAGGCCGTTATGCGCCTGCATAGTCCGGTACCCCTCGTTTTGCAGATAAATGGAGATAGCTTCCGCAATCTCTTTAGCGTCGTCGCATATAAGGATATTGTGACCGTGGGTATTTACCGACTGTGTATCCATAACTAACCTCCTAAATATCAACCATCAACCATTGTACCACATCCTTTCGGGATGCAATATACCAGGCGATTCTTACGATAATGCGGATAGTTTTCTTAAGGTTTTCTTACGTTTTCATCAGCAAAAATCTATGCTAATGACACAAAGTTATGCTATAACAAGAGTTACCCGTAGTTTCAGCGAAGCGAAACTCATCCAATGGCGTTTCAGCAAAAATATATGCCATAGATACAAAGTTATGCTATAATGTGTCAAATCAAACGCCGGTTTTCAAATAAAGAAGCGGAAAAGGCGTGATAAAGAAAAGGAGAAATATACATGAGCGATTTACTGGCAAATGATGTGAGGAACATGTTCGACAGGGCTTTCGCGACGGTGCGGGCGATCATCGAGGCTTTCCCGGAAGACAAGTGGCTCAAGCCGCACGGGGACGAGTATTACATTCCCAGCAGTATAGCATACCACATCGCTTCCTTCATGGACGGCGCGGTCGCAGGCGGCTTTAAGGATCCTGATTTCAGGGCCAAGCTCCCGTTCGGAGAGTGGCATGGCATCACCGCCGACAAGCTCCCAAGCAAAAGCGCGCTGCTTGCCTACTATATTGAGGCTGAAGAACGTTCGAAGAAAGCGCTCTCCGCTATCACAGACGCCGATGTTACAGCCGCGCTGCCCCCCGAGATGGCCCGGATGGGCGCGACCCAGCTTGGGGCATACATGGGATGGATGCGTGAAATTTCCGACCATACGGGCGAAATGAACAAGATGCTTGTGGAAAACGGCATAGACGATATCTGGAAATAGCGCCAGACAGCTTCTTTAACGCTGAGGTCGAACAGTGCCATCAGTTCAGAAATGCGCAAGCGAAACCGGCGCGCTTTTGTCGGGGGAATCATACCATCGCGCTGACGAAATCATCGCCAGCAACAACAATGTGATCATCAAGCCGGATGCCGAGAAGCTCTCCGGCTTGTTTGATTCGCGAAGAGACTTCTCTGTCGTCCTCGCTGATATCGAGGACGCCGCTAGGATGGTTATGCGCGATAATTATGGACGCTGCGCGCTCTTCGATTGCAACGGAGAACACCTCCCTTGGATGGACGAGGGAAGCAGTGAGCGTTCCGATCGTAATGACGTGGGGGTTTATTAGCCTCCTTGCGCCGTTGAGCGTGATAAGCGCGAAGTGTTCTTGCTTTCTGTTTCTGATGAAATTGAACTGCTCCGCTGCTTTTTCCGGAGAATCAATGAGCGGGGCGGTTTGCTTTGTGAATTTTCTGCTGCAAAACTCCAATGACGCAAAAACTCTGGCTGCAACGGCAAAGCCAATGCCCTTGATGGACATGACGTCTTCCAAAGTAAGTGCGTCCAGCCCCACTTTTCGCACTTTTTCACTGAGATTCTTTGCTATTTGCTTGAAATCGTTCCCCTTGCCCCCGCTGCCTATCACGATTTGCAGGAGCTCGACGTCTGAAAGCGCCGCTGCGCCTTTTTTGCTTAGTTTTTCTCTGGGCATATTCTGGTTGTTATCCATATCACTCAACTCCTGTTTACGGGATGCGGGATGGTAGAACCATAATAACGCATCGGCTGTCCAACGGTACGGACAGTAAGCGGGCGCAGCCGGACAAGTTGACACATATGGAGGACAGCGGTATACTATGGAGAAATTATGGTCAGGGTTCGGGGAACATTGGACAGGAGCTAGAATTGTTAGTGGATACAAATAAAACTTCGAAATCAATAATTGCGAGTATTGTGATAGTATGCATATGTATTTCTATTACTTCATGCGGCGCTAAAGACGCGGGCGTCCTTTCGCCGTATTCTGCAGAGCAGATAGCGGAAATCATAATTGCAGCGCAGACGGACGCGCCGGAGCTTTTCCCGCTGACTCCGGGGGACGGGTTGTTCAGTGATTATATCTCCGCCCAGTATAAACTTGACGCAGGAGATATCGCGGACGGAATAGTTTTTTATGCGGAAGGCGCCGACGCGACCGAGATTGCAATATTACTGCTAAAGGGTACTGCAAATGTGAAGAAGACTTCTGACGCGCTCGGCGACTATAAAGAAAGACGCGTTTCGACGCTCACCGGATATGTACCGATACAGGCTGAGATCGCGGAACGCGGCATTATCGCAACAAGGGGAGCATATGCAGCGCTTCTGATTTGCAGCGACAGCGCCAGCGCCGAGCGGGTATTCATATCCTGCTTCAGCAGCGACCCGCCGAAACTCCCTGACAAATCTGCGGCTTCGCAAACGCTGCCGTCCGGGGATGCTCCGGAAGCCGGCGCCGAGAGCAGCGCCGGTGACGATGCAAAGCATCCTGAACCCGCTGCAGGTCCCGGAGGCGCGGAGCTGCCGGAACGGGGGATCGCGCAAGGCGCTGAGCAAGGGGATCCCGCAAAGGACGCAGCGAATGACGAGTTGCCGGGCGGTAATATGGAAGGACCCGGCAGAGCTGATGGCGAGGCAGCTGCAGCTGAGTCTCCGCCGGCAAAGGAGAGTCCTGAACTGAGCGGCGAAGAATCCGGCGGCAAAGCGGATGAAGGGCAATCTGCGGCGCAGAACCCGTCCGGAACGCCGCCATCTACGCAACAGCCTCAGCCACCAGCCACACCGCAGCCATCTGATTCGGCGCAACCGCCGTCGGCAGTTATCGACGACATATATGACCCGGCAGCAGTTTTGGCTGCGTGGCGCAGCGGCGATGCGTCTCGCTTGTCGGAGAAGAACAGCAAAATTCTCGAAGCATGTACCGAAATAATCCGGTCACGCATAAGGAACGGCATGTCTGATTATGAGAAAGAACTCGCGATTCATGACTGGATAGTCTTATGGACGAACTACGACGTAGAAGCCTCAAACAATTCTCCTGGAGCGAAACCGGATCCGGACAACAACAATCCATACGGGCTGTTTTTCAGCCGGAAATCCATATGCAGCGGGTATTCGTCTACATTCCAGCTGCTTATGGATATGGTGGGTGTGGAATGCATAACGGTGAGAGGACATGCCCGCAACATGGACACCGAACACGCGTGGAATATGGTACGGCTTGACGGTGAATGGTACTGCGTCGATGTGACATGGAACGACCCAGTCGGCGCGCCGCCGGATTATCTGTCACATGAGTATTTCAATGTTACTAGCCAATACTTGCGCGATACCCGGCATATCTGGGATGAAGCGTCGGTGCCGGAGGCAACTGCGACAGCATTCAGTTGGGCGGTCATGAGCGGGGAGTCGGGGTAACTGAAGTGAGAGAGTTTTAGGGAGATATGCAGATAGAAAAGCCATGGTTGAAATCATATGGTGATGTGCCGCACAGTCTTGAATATCCGGACTGTGCGATGGCTCATGTTGTGCTGAAGACAGCGGAGAAATACCCTGATTACATGGCGTATGATTTTTTCGGGTGCATGCAAACCTACAAAGGTTTGGCCGACGAGATACGCCAATGCGCCAGGGGGCTTAAAGCCCTGGGATTTGAGCGCGGCGACCGCGTGACTATCTGCATGCCGAACACGCCCCAGACTGTTATCATGTTTTATGCGCTCAACCTGATAGGCGCTGTCTCGAATATGGTCCATCCGCTGTCGGCGCCGGAGGAGCTTGTGCGATACATAAACGCCGGACCGAGCGCTGCCGTGGTGACTCTGGACCAGTTCGCAGGAAAAGTCGAAGAGCTGCTTTCAAGAGTTTCCGCGCGCACTGTCATCCTTGCCGGAGCCGACGACGGACTGCGAGGTGTGAAAAAGCTTGCATACAGGCTCACGCAGGGCAGGAAAATAGACCGCCGCCCCTCTGGCGGCAGGTTTTTAAGATATACCGACCTTCTGGAGCGCGGCGAAGCATTTAATGGAGAATATGACGCCGGAACGGTGGGGAACGACGTAGCTTCGATACTGTACAGCGGAGGAACCTCCGGCACAACAAAGGGTATATTACTGACAAACCTTAATTTCAATGCTCTCGCTATGCAGACAAACGCGTCGAGTGAATGCGTCGTACCGGGGCATAAAATGCTTGCGATCATGCCGATGTTCCATGGGTTCGGGCTTGGAGTCTGCATACACACTGCATATGTCACCGGCGCTTCGACGATTCT
>Ga0082212_10005048_pt1 | contig 18146 bp, 18 predicted proteins | sample TergutNt197P3_FD_71548 | JGI IMG/M metagenome (GOLD analysis project Ga0082212, IMG submission 71548) | Neocapritermes taracua P3 segment gut microbial communities from Petit-Saut dam, French Guiana - Nt197 P3 | ecosystem: Host-associated > Arthropoda: Insects > Digestive system > Gut ...
ACATTATACCGATACCGCAGGCTATACAGATCAGGTTTTTGCGCTGAGTCATTTGCTGGGGTTCAGATTTGCACCAAGAATTCGGGACATTGACGATGCAAAGTTATATATGCTTTCAAAAACGACAGGTTATGAAAACATAGCCGGTATCCTGCAGGGGAAAATAAATACGAATATCATCAGGGACAATTACAATGATGTGCTTCGTCTGGCCTGTTCAATCCGAAATGGAAAAGTTTCCGGTTCTCTGATGATGTCAAAATTAGGTTCGTATGCCCGACAAAATTCTTTGGCAACAGCGTTGCGGGAAATGGGAAGAATAGAAAAAACGATTTTTATTTTGGACTATATCTCCAACGAAGCATTAAGACGCCGTATCCAACGCGGACTAAACAAAGGCGAGGCGATGAATGCTTTGGCAAGAAACATATTTTTCGGAAAACGCGGAGAGTTCCGTGAACGCGAGTTACAAGACCAGTTACAGAGAGCCAGCGCGTTGAACATACTGATTAATGCGATAAGCGTTTGGAATACAGTGTATTTGCAAAAGGCAATTGAGTATTTGAAATCACGAGATGAATTGGATGAAATGCTGATTAAACACATATCGCCTCTGGGTTGGGCGCATATCAACTTTCTGGGAGAGTATTTTTTTAACCTGAAAAATATCCCTAAAAATGATGAATTGAGACCGTTAAATGTCAAGTAATGAAAATGATAAATCATTAGAGTATGTTTTGTCGGAAATGCTGGCGAGACCCCTATTTTGTTCATAACTGTTGTTGTTCCGGCCATAACTTGATTCTCTTATTTTAATGGTTTAATAACCACAAAAATAACTTGTCAAATTTGAACAAATCAATACCGTATTGAAATTACGGTAACAGTGAACGGGAATGCTCCGTTTTTGATTGAACAAAAAACCTTTAAGATTCTTAGTGGGGGGCAATGCTCCGTTTTTTGGTCACGGTTGAACATCTTTCGTTATCATGGGGGGGATGCTCCGTTTTTTGGTCGTTTTCTGCCAGTTTTTCGGCTTTTGAACGGCAATGCTCCGTTTTTGGTGCCGTTTTTAGCCTTATTAGAACTTCAGCAAGGCAAAATTTCCCCCGTTTTTTGGGGGGGGATGCTCCGTTTTATCCACTATTTACATGTCTATTACAAATTCATGTCCAAATCATTAAAGTCAATATCTGCATCTAAGATGTAATCATAATCAAAATTTATCTCGACCATTGCTATCTTCTTCTTCTTTACTGTCTTCGCTTCAACTTCAACAGCATCTTTACCGGCAAAAGTGTTATCTAATCCCGTTGTTTCTAAACATTCGCGTTCGAAACTCAAGTTGAATTTTGGCGGGTACGAATAGATATAAGATTGTCTGCCTGAATCGTAAATAATAGGCGCTTTCATTTCCTCCCTGAGGAATTTGATTAAATTGAATACACTGGCACGGGAGATTCCGAGCCGTTCAGCCAGTTCTTCAGGTGTGCCCGTTGCCTTGCGGCGGATAAGACTGTCTAATCTGTCTATCTTTACCAAATCTACTAAACGACTCATTATTAGGTAGTATTATAATTGTTCTTCGATTTGCGAAACCCATGTATTAAAAAAATAATGTATAGCAAATGCATTTTCAATTTTTTCCCCCATATTTTTGGTTATTATCCCATCTGCAAACAGTTTATGATTTTCTTCCAATGATAAGGGTGCAACTAACTCGGCCGGCAATAGAGTTATTTCATCTTTCCTTTCGTAAGCATCATATACCCTGTTTATCATGAATGGGCCTGTAGTTTCTAAAACTAAACCTGCTTTATATGTATAGAGTTGTTCTCCTACTTTATCGGAAATGTTTTTAATGATACAGTCAAAAAAATTATGTTTGGGAACGGTAGCCATCAACGCATTACCTAAGAGAAGCGATTTGTTTTGATAAACAGCATGTTGAACAGCTTCCAAACCCATACAGCATGAACTGTTCCACAAAAGACAATCAAGAGGCTCAATACATTCATAATCAAAATCAACATAAAGACCGCCGAAATGATACAAAATAAGATAACGAACAAAATCCCAACGCTGTACGTCGAATGGGAACGAATGATATAGAGGGAATAAATCTTGAAAATGAGAATCTATAAATTGTTCTACCGCTATTTTATTCCAAAACCGATATTCCCATGTCGGATGTTTATCTTTCCATGTTTGTGAAAGAATGACTAAATCTTCAGGTACTCCTGCCGGGTCATAATAAATTTGGTGGATTATTTTAGGTATTTTCATGTAACTGTCTTTTTCTGGATTAATACTTAACAGTTTATTTTTGATAAATGAAAATTCTTTTCCATAAAATTCAGATGGCGTTACTTTTAACTCTGTATGAATGGCGTGTATATCCGCCTCAATATCTGCCAAAAAAAGCGATGGATGAACAATTGTATCCAATTCGGCAATCGGCATATCAGCAAATGGGTGATCTTTAATAAGATGCGTTGGATTATCGTAGCAGCCGATATTTGTAATTAAATTTGTGTTTGGAACAATAGACAGCCTGTTGTTGATTAAATTAAGATAAAAGTATTGAAATCCCCAGGATTTGGCGCTTTCTTCAATCCTGAATTTATAATACCAAAAATCTATATGGTGTGCGATTGACGGAATAAATTCATGACGTTTCATTTTTTCAAACAAATAATACGGATTTACTTTCATATCATAATCTTTCCAAATGCGTCGCCAGCTTGCCCATCCCCAAAACGGCGTTTGAGCAGAAAAATAGTAACTGCTATCCCCACGTACAAGGCCTTTTTGAAAATTACTTCCGCCAATATGCCCAATACGGTTGTCATTTCTGTATTTTTCGAGCATATATGAACAAAAGCCAAAAAAACTGTCGTTTGGCAAACAGTCGTCTTCCAATATGATTCCCTCAGGTTCATTGTTGTAAAACCAATTGATCGCTTCTATATTTGCCTGGCCATAGCCCAGATTATTATCTCGAAAAAGCGTAAAGATTTCACATTCCCAGTCGACAGATGTAGCTATTTTTCTTACCTGTTCACAAATATCTTTTTCTTCAGGATTACGTGGGCCATCGGCGGCAACATATAACTTTCTGGGTTTTATCTTACTTATTTGAGTAAATACTTTGGCGGTGGTGCTAAGTCTATTAAAAACAAGAAAAAGAATGGGTGTATTAGTATTATATTTCATGGAAGTGAAAATTATTATTTTTGTATATGTGTAATTATATCTATATCAGTCACTTTTTTATATGACACAAATTTGGTTGCCCAATGCACAGTTCATAATTTGAGGGAGGAGAGCATAACCACTGATAAATACATTCGGAACAGGGCTTTTGGTCACGGATGCGAAACCATGAATCACCTTTATACAGTTCGTGAAATAGCAGGTCACGTATTGAATCTGTTTTGATGTTACCCAGTTTCGGGAAATTTAGATTTGCGTATACATCGCCGGACGATACAATAGTGATCTTGCCGAAATCACTTGCATTTAAAGTCATATTGGCATATATAGTCTGCTTCGATACAGGAGTCTCTACGATGGATGTTTCGTCCATGAATATGAAGTTTCTAAAAAAATCAAGATTGGAACCTGTATAAACTGGTTGAGAGGAGCAGTTTTCTATCTGATTATTCTCACAAAATGTCTTGGCTGCCAAAAACTGTTCTTCTGAAGTGATTTGAAAAATCACTTCAGAATCCATATCCGGAATTATATGTATCGCTTTTTTTAAAACACTTTCTTCAAATTCTCCAGAAACGGTCACATGGAGACAGCTGCTAAGCGAGACGAGTTCCTGTAATTTCTTTTCGTTGAACGGCAAAAGCCGATAATCGGTAAAGAAATAATAGCGGAAAGCATATTGGTGTAATAAAAGCATCAGTTTTTTCCATTCAGAATATCGAAAAATATCGCCTCCAATAATATTAATTGATCCAAAATTACATCCTGAAATTTGCTTGAAAATACTTTCAATAACCTCATAGTCAAGTTCATTATCAGAATAACTACATGAAAGAATTTGTTTGTATGCCTCCAGGTTTGTTTGATATTTCAAATCACAAATTCCTGTAATTTGAACGGTTAATACATGTAAAAAATTCAATATTCTTTCGCCCATAGAAAGATAAGTATCCGATTTTTGAATTTCCCTGTTTTTCATTACTGATAAAGTCGGATACAGAGAAAAAGGCTTCATTTTAGTCAATTTTTGAGCAATTATATCTCCGCAATAATTTGCTCGTAAAGATCGAACAAAATCCTTTATTTCTTTCAGGGTTAATTCCGATTCGGATAATTCGACGCAATACCCGTTGTCGATATCTTGTAATTTTTCGACGACACTCGCAAGAAATTCTTTCGGAGAAATAGTAAAGTGTTGCCCCGAAAGTGTATTATAAAATAGAAACATTTGTTTTTTATGAAAAATCATCGTGTATGATTCGATATATAACCAGTACTTTTTCATGTTGTTCAATCTTGAAATATTAATTCATTTATCAATTTGCTATACACACCTTTATGTTCGGCTAAATAATGCATCCTGTAGTTGACACCATACTGAAAACCAGCTTGATTTATATGACCTTGACAAACGGGATTATTATTGAGATTTTTTAAATGAAATATACATTGCTCACAAACTTCAGCATTATAGCAGTTATTACATTGGTTGCTTAGCTTATCAAAATGTTGATTATAGGCATCAGCGATTTTTTTACAATCAATTAGGACGCCAGTTTCATCAACAACTCCCAAATCGTATTTGTGTTCCACTCGTTCACAAGGTAATATTCTTCCATTTACCGATAAAAACATTTTCTTTCCGAATGGCTCGCATGTTCCGGTCGGAAAACGTTTAAAATTGTCCAAATCAACAAACAAGTCATTGTATACTTGAAACATATTTCCACTGTGTTTAAACAGAAACAAACCAATATCGCGTACTTCACCCAATTTTAAAAACATATTCTGTTGAATAATTGAATAATCTTCTGCCTGATAAAGACTCTCACGGGTGTTGCGATATGTTTTGAAATAATCATCCCATTTGTCACGTCTGATACCTGTATTATTGACTTCGGCAATTGAAGGAATTTTGCCAAATTCAGTTTTTATAAATTGATAGATACTTTCTACCGAATTTCGATTATGCAGTACGGCATTGAAATTAACATTAGCTTCAAAAAACTCCGGATAAGTTTTTTGAATATATTGGATGTTTTTAAAAACTCGGTCAAACGAATTTTTGCCGCTATGATCTACCCTATAGGAATGTCCTTCGCTATTGCCATCTATACTTATCAGTATCCTAAAATCATTCTCTATCAAAAAAGGTAAATATTTTTTTATCAATAAACCGTTGGTAGTCATAGAAAAACGAACTTTATTATACAATAGGGTTGATCGTTTCATGAAGGCAACAATTTGCTTGATAAAATCCATATTAAGCAATGGCTCTCCTCCATAAAAACTAACATAAACGTCGCGCCCATGTGATGTGTTCAGCGGCGAATTCCATTTGTCTATCAAATAATCCAACAAAAGAAACGCTTTTTTTTCATCAAGCATTTGGTTGGTTCGCGTATCATGTTCGTCGTAAAACTCACCGAAAGAGCAGTATTTGCATTTCAGATTGCATGAATCGGTTACTTCAAATGTTATTTGAGGCAGATTAGCTATATTTCTTTCTATTTCAATTGGTTTCATTCGTGTGAACATTTTACTGTTATCCAATGAATGTTTCAAGCCATGTTGTTTGAAGAAACGAGCTTTTTCGAGAGCATGAGCTACATCTTCTTCGTCCAAAAACTCGCTTTCAGAAAGTATCTCATCACTTAATGCCTTTTTTACAATTGGATTACAGTATACAACATTGTCACCGATGATCAGAAAGTCATGTCCGTCATTTATATCCATATATCATTTTTTTTAAGAAAATATTTTACATCGTTAAAAGTATAATAGCGAGGCACCTGTTTGTTGTTGAGAATTACAAAGGGCGCCTCATTAATATCAACTGAAAGCAACCATTCCTGATATTGTTTTCGTAACTGTTTAGCATCATCGGAAACCACCAGATTGCCAAGTCGGCATCTTTTTTTCCATGTATCAATATGGTGGTGGTCCATCTTGAACCATTCTTCCAAAAACGATAGCGCTTTTTCTTTTGATCCTGCCATGTTTAGCGTAAGCAAACTGTCAATAATTTGAATTTCCCAATCATCATCCTCTTTATCTTTTGTTCGAAAACGCAGTATCACTTTCACTAAATCGGAATGGAACGCTAAAAAACGCTGAATTGATTCATATAAAGCGACGCAAGTATGACAATTTGGACTAATGACGGCGATAAGCGTATTTTTAGCGACCTCGTTACCAAGAACAATTTCATTAGAAAAGGAAGATAATTCCGGTATTGTATTTCGATTAGACAAAACAGCGTTGAATAACTCAATATCTTTTTTTACAGTATTCACGTATTTTCGCATATTATCAGTCAAATCAGTTGACGCCAGCATTTTTCTCAGGAGCAACCAACCGACGGTCACTGCAGTTACTGTAAAAACAGACAATAGCATTATAGCAACAGAAAACGAAAAAATAGTCGCCCATGGGACTGTCAATCCTAAAAAGAACTCTATCCATAAAATCCCCATAACGCTCAAACAAAACGGACACCATGTTTTGAGAACGAAACGTTGATAACAGATTGAAAACAGGGTGTAGGGGAGCGTGAACAGATTTAAAACGCAAAGCATGTAAACACAGTCAGTTAGAAAATTTGTAAAAGGAGCAATGAGTAATATAAATACTCCGCTGCCAAAATAAACGGCACCTGCATCGCCCATGGTTAACCATGAAAACGGTCTTGAGGCTTTTGAATGTAGCACTTTCCCGCAATTCGATGTTTTACACACTTTTGCAATAAGCATGTTTGATTCGCCCAGTTCGATTTTCACAATTTGCGAAACAATAAGCAAAGCAATCATTTTTACGGAAAAAAGTAATGTCCAAATCGCTAAACAGTGAGAATGACCTCGCAGAGTCTGTAAGAAAATAACAGCCATACATATAGCTATTCCGGCATAAATACCATTATCGATATGTTGTTTCAGTTTCTCTGCGCCGATAAGTTTGGAATAATCGGAATCTCTCGCTTGCTCATTCATTAAAGGTATGATCACGGCGCCTGTCCATTTTTCAAAGAAAGTAGACTTTTTTTCCAAAACATTTTTATTGATGGCCGGGTCATAATATTTGACCTTTTCATTACTGATTTCAACTATAACAATAAACATGTTGTTTTCGCTTTCCGTAATATGACTTATTACCGGACAATCCACATATTGTATGTCTTCCCTGTTGAGTTGAAAAACTTTAGAGTCAATGTGCAAATCGTTAAGAATGTCCGTAATCGCCAGTGCAGAACCCTCATACAGCTGTTCGCTTATTACGTTTCGTAGCTTTTCGCTGGTTACGGACACCTGCAAACATTGTAGCAGCTTTCGCATAATACGGAATGTCATTAATGAGCTATCCATGTCTTTTAACGGCTTATTGCACATCCAATTCGAATTGTTAATTCCAGATTCGTTTCATAATGGCAGTCTACCTGCCGACCACAACCAATATCTGATTCGCATCTTCCTCAAGGCTATTTGCCAGATTGAACAGATCGTCCCAGTTTTTGCCGTACTTTCTCTTCATTTCCGCAGCATTACTGTTCAAAACATGCTCGCGTAACTTAAACGCATCGACCATATCAACCAAAACATTATCTTTGTATACATACCTTGGAAAAAATGGCAGGCCACCGTCAAGATCGTTTTGAAAACCCTCTTTACCAATCACTTTGGCAGTACCTGTATGTTTACTGAAGTATCCGTAAAGATTTTCAGTTATATCGGATAACTCAAAATATAAATTATCCATATCTTCATATACAGCGCTCAAATAGTATTTGCCACCAAGACCATTTTGTTGCGCCCAGTTAGCCATCAGGCGATATAATTCATCCCCAGCTCTATTGAACGATGGTATGTCCAACTCTAATATGGGCATTCGTCTCTTACCGAAATCAAACACGGCGTATGTCAACAATTCGTTCATAGTAACCGTTTGAAGCGTATCTGAACTCATTCCCCTGAATTTTAAATTTCCCTGAAAGGAATATAATGGCGCACGATTATCAATCTCCCAAGTATGGTTAATTGTCTTTCTGTGATAATTCTTAAATGTATTGAGTGCGTTGTTTTGAGAATCAATAATCGTAAAGCTATTCTGACTGCTTGTTCGCATCCCCGCATTATTAGCCCAATAGATTGCATAATGATTTTCATCGATCACATTCATTCTTATCACAGAAGTAGAGGGATAATGAAGTGTTCCAATAAATGTCCCGTCTAAATCATATTCGTGAATCTCGCGACCATCCACTAAAAATAATGTATTGCCGTCTAAAGAAAAACAAAGGTCTAACACTATTGAAACAAACTCACCGGGTCCCTGACCCTTTCTTCCAATTTTTCTGATAAATTTACCGGACAGGTCAAATAAAAAAACCTCTCTGTAATCATGAAGCGCTATGTGCGAATTTGAAAATGTCAGGATGCCTTTTCTGTATTTTATGTTCCCAATCAAACAGTTATCAGACGTTTCAAACGGAACATAGGTAATCCGGCTTCCTGCTTCACTCAAACCTGCCGGAGTTATGCGGCTGATTTCTCTTTCCAAAGAAACAGTATAAGGTAATTTAACATCTTGTTGCAACTGTTCCTCCTGCTCTTGCATTGGAGTAACATCAGTCTCAGTATGTAACGAATCATTATCTACTGAAACAGTGTAAGGCGACGCAACTTCTTTCACTTCCTGCTTTTCCTGATTCCGTCTGCAAGAAAGCATACAACTGCTCAACATCAATAATAAAACTACGCTTTTTTTCATCTCTTCTTTTTTAAGTTCATAACTCTTGAATTGAATACAAATAGAGGCTGCCTGAAATATCAAAAATCATTAAATTCACATAAATATCACAATGTAAGACTTTTAAGCGGTACGAATTTTCAAGGCAGCCTCTATCTCAGTCAATCCATTCAATTAACAAGAAATCAAGCAGGAGGACAATAATCGGGGCCTAACCCGGAACTTACCATTTCTCCCCCTATAGAATAGTCTTCATTAGAGGCTGGATAGTAGCAACATCCACAAGTGCACTTTTTACCGCCTCTTATATCGGCAAGCCGCCTCTGAGATATTTGCTTATTTACAATTTTACTTATTCTTAAATCGTTCGTTATCATATTTTTATTTTTTAACTAACACTACTATTTGATTTGAGTCGTCTTCAAGGTTATTTGCCAATTTTACTAAATCGTCATAATTGTTGTTATACCGCCTTTTCATTTCTGCGGCATTGCTATTCTTTACATGTTCGCGCAAATCAAAGGCGCTTACGTAATCAATTAATATGTCGCCATAAACAAACTTGGGAAAAAAATGTAAACCGCCGTCTATATTATTTTGAAATCCCTGCCCGCCTATTACTTTTGTTGTACAATTGTGCTTACTGAAAAATCCATATTGGTATCTTGGCACAAAGCCCTCTAACATGTGATAATCAAACAATGTAACATATATATTGTCACTGTCCTCTTTCATCTCTCTTACATAAAATTTACCGTCAGCTCCTAAATATAGTAACAATTCATCATAGCTCATCCGTTGAGCAGGCTGTGATATGTCTATTGGCATTGCATATTTTCCCAAATTAAAGATAGCGTAAGGCGTCAATTCCTTTTCAGTAACAGTAAAAAGCGTATCGGCACGATCGCCGCGTTGCTTAAATCTCACATTTCCCTGATGCGAATACAACGGCTTAATCTGCCAATCCGACATTGGACGATCTGAAGTTATTTTATGATGATTATCATACATTTTTGTTATGTTACCTTGTAAATCGGATATGGACAAACTATGTTCAACGTTTTTTAAAACATTGCGTTGATGAAAAACAAATAGATTGTCGGCAAGAGGCATCATTAATTGTATTTGCGGATTATCTAAAGAAAAAGAGTTTAAAAAACTTCCATTCACATCATATTCAAAACATTTAGCGCCGCTGACCATTAAATACACTTTTTGGCCGTCTAAAGAAAAATGCAAATCCGATACACTTGTATATTCTCCGGGACCACTTCCCCGATTTCCAATTTTGGAGATGAATTTTCCCGAAATATCGAACATAAAAACTCCACTGCGGTCAAATATCGCAATATGAGAGTCTGTGGCACGTATAATTTCAAAATAACCACTCAAAAGACTTTTTTCAGTTGTTTCAAGCTGAATATAACTTATCGAACTGCCTATTTCTGTCAAGTTTGCCGGCATAGCGTTATCTATTGCCGTTTCCAACATAATGTGGAAAGGTAACGCTTCGCATTGTGTTTTATGCTTTTCGGACGTGCCACCACATCCACATAAAAAAAGAAAAGTAAGAGCAGCGCTGTAAAAAAGATTTACTCTATTTGTCAGATACTGCAAAATCGTACATTTTTTGAAATAGTCTCTGTTATCCATTACTCTGATTAAATTATTGTATTGTACCATATTTTTTTTTCAAGTTTAAGTTCAAAACTATTGAATTGAATACAAATAGAGGCTGCCTGAAAGGTCAAAAATCAATGAATTCAAATAAATATTACAATATAAGACTTTTAAGCAGTACGAATTCTCAAGGCAGCCTCTATCTCAGTCAATCCATTCAACTAACAAGAAATCAAGGACACCAGTCATAACCTTCCCCAGAACTTGCCATTTCACTTCCCTTAGAATAGTCTTCATTTGAGGTTGGATAGTAGCAACATCCACAAGTACACTTTTTACCTCCTCTTATATCGGCAAGCCGCCTCTGAGAAATTTGCTTATTTACAATTTTACTTATTTTTAAATCGTTCGTTATCATAGTTTTTTGTTTTTTAAAAGATTAAATATTGTTGTATATACATTTTGTTCCTTACCGGTAAAATACCAATATCGGTATTTTGCCTTAGTTCCTTAAACATACAAAGGGAATAGTATGTGTTTTGGTTATAGCCTTTCTGCACGGAACGGAACATTAGCAAAAAGGCTATGCAATTCAAAATCGTTTTTGCCGAGTAGAGTGAGCCTTTGCATTAAAGACATCACTTGTTGTGACGAAACGCTCATTAATGAGTGAAACCACTCATGTTTTTCAATGAACAGATAAAATAGAACAGCCTCATAAGGATACTTGATCGTATGGCGACCATGTATCAATTCAGCCAGTCGGATTACTTCCCGGTTGAAATGGAGTCTGTATTTTCTATTCGTAACCACGCTTTTTAAAAATCGAATATTCGTTCAATGATTTTGATCTGGCAAAAATAATAAATTGTTTTTTTAGATTAGCCAAAAAACAATAAAAAAATAGTTGGCGAGTCAATATTATTGGTTTGGTTAACTATTAATTTCGATATAGACTCTTAACAATCACGTCACTCACGTTTATACTATCAGGCTTCGTACATAAATATTACAGTCGCTGGTACAGGTAATGAATACGCAGAAATGTGCGACAGCAGTAAGCATACGGTGAGGTACGTATAACACAGATAACAAAAATCGATTAATCTTGCATGCTCCTTTCTACGGCCTGTTGGTCGTATGTATTCAGGTTATAATTGGGGTAGTACAAGAAAAGAAAAGTCCTAAACATTCGGACACAACCAGAATTAAGGATTTTTCAGTTTCAAAAAACAATTCGGGTTTAAACACAATTTTGTTGCGATTTAACCTTCGTTGAACTGATCCGGTAACCTTCGCGCGTACATTAAATATATTGATGTTTCAATAAAAAGAGTTTTTGTACTTTCTTGGGGATTAATTTAGATGCACTTCAATTTGGGGTCTCGCCAACATTTACCATAAAACCCCCTTTAAGCGATTCAGATTCCCTAAAATAGTCGTTTTAGGGAAACAAAAAAACGCTTGGCATGGCTTTGTCGAAACCAGACTTTGATACAGATGTCGATACTGTTCCTTTTGATTTGAACGCTGCCAAATCATTGAATATATATTTAATACAGCCTATATCCGACTTTACACCTCTATTTTCCCATGAGGCCAATTAATAATTTATAACATCATTTGTCTTTTTTTCTTTTTCTTCCTGTTCAAGTCAATGTCTTCCTGTTCTTCCCCCCCTATACTTCCCAACATACCGGAAATAGCCGCAAATAACCCAACCAACATTCCGGAAGCAAAGTTTTCCTGGATATTGTCGTAACTGTTGCCGTAATTTTCACTGTAATTGTCAAGGTTAAAAGCGAAATCAAGACCCAAGCCGCTAACGTCTGCTATCGTCCTTTTACGCGCATCTATAATATATGTATTATTATGATGCTTCACTAAAGCCATATTATGGGCATTTAACCAATCTCGAAGTGCATCTCTGTTATTCGCGAAGAATTTTACCGTATCGCGCAAATCTGTATCGTCTCTTGCCGCATTTGGATTCAAAACTATATCCCCGGCTTTGACAAAGAAAATTTTCGACAACGCAATTGCTTCATTCATATGCATAACCGTAAATTGGTTTGCCTGCTTTAATCTGTCGTTGTAACGGATTTTTTTATACAGGGCGTTGGGAATTTTCAAAAGTTCGTTATTATCGCCCTTTATGCTAATAGTATCTTTTTTAATACTGTAACCATTACGACTAAGCATCGTTTGTAAATCTGAATATAAGAGATTATTTCCGGAGAAAAAGCTGCTAAGTATATCATTAACGATACGTTTGTGTTCCTCTTTGCTTACCGGTGTGATTAACGCTTCAACCGGCATTATTTCACTTCCTTTAAAGATTTGTTTTTTATCCAAATCAATCACTGTATAACCGTATGGCTTAGTATGACCACGACCAACATGGAAAACGATATCTACGCCAAAATTATGACGCATAAAGTTCTTTAACTGTTCCGTCGGAAGCCCTTTATACCTATTAAGGATTGCACGTAATTGTCTTTTCCTGCTTTCATCCGATTTACACGCCTGTGCTTTTAATAGAACGTCGTCAATAGAAATACTACTTTGTATAACTGCTTTTATTACATTTATTTTACCGTCTTTTTCACTCGTTTTCCACCCACGACGTTCAAGTGCAAGGCGGAATTGTGCTTTAGTTGAGAAGTTGTAGTTATGCATTAAATCGGCAATATCATTCTTTGCCTTTTCAACTAAATCTTCATTCATTAACTCGCGAATATGTATTCCGGCTCGACGCCCCTCCATATATGGATTTATGCTCTGTCCTTTTTCGTTGATTCTACATGAAACAACATGTACATGATTATTATCAGTGTCGCCATGAAAATAAATTAGATAAGGCTGTAAGCCGTAACCCATTTTTTGCATCCACTTTTGAGCTATATCCGTTAAAAACTCTATATCATGCTCTTTTCCTTTAGTACTAATAACAGCATGAAACTGCTTGTTTTTTATTTTTCGATTCGCCGTTCCAATAAGTTTTTCAAAATAACTTATATAAACATCAAAAGGAGTATCTCTGTCGTCAAACGGAAAATTATATGCTCCGCAAAACGTACCTTTACCCTCATTAATTTTTAGTTCGGAATAGAGAACTCCCGAAAAACCACCAGTAGGTTTTAAAATTTTAGCTATCATGGGTACAAAAATACATGAACTTTAAGGAATTTCAAGCGTGTGAAACGAAAAATGTTTTTTTACAGAGGAAAAATAATAAAAAATACACATAACAACATAAATACATATTTATGTGCGTAAATATCAAGATATTTAGACGTTTGCATTACTCATTCTAATATGAATACAATTTACATATTTCATCTTGTACTTCTTGAAGCAAACTTTTATATTCAGCGAAAGCATCAAACCACTGTTGCATCAAAGCATAATCGTTCACGCCGGTTGTATTTAAAAATTTAGCGATCTGGTTAATGTTATTACCTACCCTGTTAATCGAGGTTGTCAACGGATTCATCCTCTCTAAAAAAGACTTCGGATCAATAAAAACTCGCTTTTCAGAAAATAAACACTCACGAAACAATTGAGAAAAACTGCCGTATGGCTTCGACATCCGTGCGATTTTAGCGTATTCGGTTTCACTGCACCGAAAACGAACTGTTTTTGTTAATTTTTTATCCTTCATACCTTATTAAAAGTTGCGTAATCCCCTACCCTATCGGGAGGCAATTTATTTTTGTGGCTACAAAAATACTACTTGCAAAAATAAATTCAAAATATTTTCGATAAAAAAACAATCAAAAAATCAAACTTTAACAAAAGGGAAAGGAAAGAGCTACATTTTGCGGCGATATGGCTTAATGGAAGCATTTTTTTGAAGGGCTTTCAAATCCGAAATAATTTTAATCATGTTCATTTTTAATGACGGATTAAGCTGGAGTAGGAGATTTTTAGCTGCATTAATACGAGAATTTAAAAAGTCTTGTTGTTGAATTTGCTTGGTTCTTTGCCGTTCAATTAAGGTGCTTGGTAAAGTAGAATTATTTTTTGAAAAAGAGCAAGGCAAATTATGGATTTGTGCTATTGGATAATTAGAAAAAATTTGAATCGTATCGACGCTATTACTATTGTAAAGCATGTCTGCTGATTTAAGAAGATTTGTACATGCTTGATTATGTGAATTAATATCGGCAAGTCTTCCGTATCCGTCTAATAATACTTCATTATAAAAACGTTCATATAAAGCTAATTCGGAAATTATTGGATGAGAAGCAATAATGGCAGCATGTACTTTAAAATTGTTGTTTTTTAGTAAATTAGCAGTTTTTATCGGAATATTTGGGTTTCTCATTGTCCCTTCAATGATTACGTTAAAATTGTTTTTAATGGCTTCATTTATAAGGTTTTCAGTAAAAATATTTGAATAGGGCTGTGTGATTCTTGAAAAATCTGCAATGTTTTTTATTAATTCTTTATAATCCGGATGATGGCATCTAAAATCATCCCCATTTATAACTAAAAAATTTTCTTCGTAAGTAGCTTGAATTATTTTTATTAAATCACTTTTACCGGAAGCCGGTTGGCCACCTAAAAGAAAAGCAACAGGATTATCTGACGAAACTAAATTAAACTGCGCAAGGATAGAGTTCTTGTGTTTCAGAAAGGTGTTGTGTATTTGTTCCATCATTGGTATAGTAGCTTCTTAGAAACGGACGATAGACTTTTTCAACTTTCTCTATTATCTGTCGCGTAATTTCGTTGTTAGCTCTATAAAGTAAACCTTTTTCTTTGTAGAGTTGTTTTACTAAATTTTCCAGCTTAGTCCTGTCGTCACTGCTTAAATTATCTTCTCTCAAACGTTGATAACAGTAGGCAAGCATTTTTGTAATTGAACTGCAAGGTAATTCTATTGATATAAATTCTTCCATAGTGGAATTATTAAAAATTAAGTGCAAAGGTACTAATTTTGAATTATATAACCTAATTAAGCTCAAATTAATTTCAATAAAAAAATAATTGGTATCAAAGCATCGTCCCGGACTTGCATCCAGGATAAAGGAATGATACCAAAACGGCCTTCTTTATTCAACAGCCTGTGGGCAAAATGGTATCAATTTAATCGGCTGTCGAACCAGATAGATGCCGGAACTGCCGATAATGCGGTATCAAAGTTATGAAAAAAGAACTATATGAATTTTCACGGTAAGCGTATCCGCGATACCTTATTGACGAGCTAAAATATAGCCTTGTTCTAACGGACGAATGTAAGTCATTTTCCATGAATTTTGAAAACCCCGCCAATGGAGATTTATTATTTTCCGTTGTTAGTATTATTTTTTATCTTCGAGGCTGTTTATAATGAGATTTGCAATAAAATTTTGCTTGGTTGTCCTGTTACGGACACAATAGATGTCGAGTTTCATTTTGATGTCTGCCGGAAGATGAATCAAAATTTTGGCAACATCACCGGCTGATGCCGGAAGATTATATTTTAATTCAGATTTTGTTGAATCCGGATCATTATTTGGTGTTGCTTTCGATATTGGAGTAGTTGAGCTAAACAGTGAATCTAATCCGGATGTAAAATTTTTCTTTGCCATATTTTTAGTAATTAAATTTTAATATATTTATTATCATTGGTTTAGAGTTTATTATATATAGTTATATATATTTATATTAATATATGATATTATATTTATTGTTATCTATTTTTGTATATTTATAGTTATAAATATCATTATATTTGTATATTTATATATTATCGGTAACTATTTCTTCACATATTTTCATATAGTCAATTGCACCGGAACTTTTTTTATCAAGGTCGAAAATAGTACATTGATTCATGGTTGCTTCTTCTAAAGCAACATTAGTACGAATAATGGTACTAAACACTTTCGATAACTGCTGCAATTGGATACGTTCTGCAATTTGCTTTTGTATAGTTTTTCGGCCGTCGTATTTTGTAATTAATACTTTATGGGCTTTAAGTTTTTTGTTTAGTCGTTGTTTTACCTTGTTAATGATGTCAAAGAGTTTGGTCATTCCCTTTAATGAGAAAGCGGAACATTCGACCGGGATAATGATGGTAGTCGATGTAGAAAGTGCGTTTACGGTTAGCAGTCCCAATGAGGGCGGACAGTCGATCATAATATAGTCGTAGTCTTTCATGTGTGGATGTAATAATTCACGCAACAAATACTCTCTTCCCGGTTCGCTTTGAAGTTCGAGTTCTGCGGCTGAAAGATCCAATGTAGATGGAACGATGTCGAATCCTGGATTAACACTTACTATCGGCAAACTATATTCACTGCGAAGTGCACCGTAAATTGTTTGGTAATCGGATTCGCCTAAGAGATGTAGGGTTAAATTTGCCTGCGGGTCTAAATCAACCAATAAAACGCGTTTGCCGAGATAATGCAAACCCGCACCAATGCTTACTACCGATGTTGTTTTACCCACTCCCCCTTTGTGGTTTAATATTGAAATTATTTGAGCCATAAAATATATTTTTCTATTTTGCTGCAAATATAGATAATTATATTTAAATATTTATAGTTTTTTATATTTATAGGGAAAAAAATATAAAAAAAAGATTGAAAAACAAAAAGGAGAAAATATATAAACATGAGAAAATAAAAGAATTTTAAAAAAGAAAGAGCTTGTTTGCAAAATAAAGAACACAGCATATAATGCTGTATATCTTTTATTTATCGTTATAATGCCCCTCAATGGATAGAATCATGACCATTACAATATCGTCATAGATATCGTAAATAATCCTGTCGTTGGCAGAAAGATGTCGCGAATACGTAATATCGTTTCCTGCTACGAGAGGATGCGGATGTCCTCTCCCTGTTCTTGGATGTTCTCCAAGCTCGTTGAGCAAAGCAGCGTATTTTTTAAAAGCTATGGGATTGGATTTTTTGATTTTTGCAACAACTTTATCTGCCTCTTTAGATAGTTGGATTCTGTATTTCATAGTGAATCAAGGTGTGCATGTAACTCTTCCAATGTTCTACATTCTGTATATTCGCCGTTTCTCATCTGTTGGCGGATATTATCTAATTTTGTCAGCAAAGCAGGCGTTACTTCAAAATCATCTTCCTGCACCGGAGTGAGGAAGTAGGATTTATTCTTGCCGCGCTTAATAACAAGTTGCCGTCCCTTGTCTGCTAAATCAAAAAAATGTCTTTGATTTTCTCTGAACTGTCTTGCCGTTACTTCTAATGCTACCATCGTTTTAATCTTTATGTGTCCCAATATTGGGACGCAAATATAAAAACAAATAATAATAAACACAAAAATTGCGGGCACAAAAAACTAAAATAATTATACTCTAAGATATTTATTACACAGATTCTTAGTGAACTCACACCGTATATTGTTGAATATAAGGCATTATCAATGACATTACAGCTCAAAATCGAGTTTTCTACGAAACAACGAATAACATGTTCCTCAAAAAGGCATTATCAATGACATTACAGCTCAAAATCGAGTTTTCTACGAAACAACGAATAACATGTTCCTCAAAAAGGAGAAACGAGTTTTGTACTGTCTTTAAAATTGTGCTCTTTTTTCCCTTT
>Ga0082212_10005049_pt1 | contig 18144 bp, 10 predicted proteins | sample TergutNt197P3_FD_71548 | JGI IMG/M metagenome (GOLD analysis project Ga0082212, IMG submission 71548) | Neocapritermes taracua P3 segment gut microbial communities from Petit-Saut dam, French Guiana - Nt197 P3 | ecosystem: Host-associated > Arthropoda: Insects > Digestive system > Gut ...
TCACATACGGTACGCCTTTTTCGCCCGTAATTGCTTCGACAGGGCAATGTTTAGCGCACAGGCTGCACGACTTACATTTATCCGGCAGGATCACGTACCCCAGCAGCGCCTCGCAGTTGCCTGTCGGGCAATCCTTGTCGACGACATGAGCCAAATACTCGTCGCGGAAGTATTTCAACGTTGACAGTACCGGGTTGGGGGCGGTCCTGCCAAGGGCGCACAGCGAACCTATCTGAACGATACTTGCCAGTTCCTCCAGCAGGTCCAGCGTTTCCATCGTGGCGTCCCCGTTTATGACGTCGTCGAGCAGCGCCAGCATCTGCCTCGTGCCTTCGCGGCAAACGACGCATTTACCGCAGCTCTCGTTCTGAGTGAACTGCATAAAGAAGCGCGCGATCTGCACCATACACGTACCCTGGTTCATAACGACCAGACCGCCGGAACCGACCATAGCGCCGACTTTCGCCAGATGGTCGTAGTCGAGCGGCATGTCGAGGTGCTCCTGAGTGAGGCAGCCTCCGGACGGCCCTCCGATCTGTACTGCTTTGAAATCGACGCCGCAGAGGTTTCCGTCGTCGTCGATGACGCCGCCGCCTATGTCGTTCACGATCTCGCGTAAAGTGGCGCCGAAAGGCACCTCAATAAGGCCTGTGTTGGCCACGTGGCCTGTCAGCGCGAATGTCTTTGTCCCTTTTGCGGTTTCAGTGCCGAGTTTGGCGTACTCGGCCGAGCCCATCCGCATTATGAGAGGGACGGCGGAGAGCGTTTCAACATTATTGATGACCGTCGGATATCCGAACAGGCCCTTTTCCGCGGGGAACGGCGGTTTCAGCGTGGGCATCCCGCGTTTTCCCTCTATCGACGCCAGCAGGGCGGTTTCCTCGCCGCAGACGAACGCGCCCGCGCCTTCCATTATTGAGACGTCGAAGCGTTTGCCGGACTCGAAGATATTGTCGCCGAGAATGCCGGATTTTCGCGCGGCTTCAATGGCTATCCTGAGCCGGGCCACGGCAAGCGGGTATTCCATACGGACATATATGTAGCCCTCGGTAGCGTTGACGGCCTGCGAGGCGATTATCATGCCTTCCAGTACGGAGTGCGGGTTGCCCTCCATGACGCACCTGTCCATGAACGCGCCGGGGTCGCCCTCGTCGCCGTTGCACACGACGTACTTCAGATCGCTCTCATTTATGCGCGTCAGGTCCCATTTCCGGCCCGTCGGGAAACCGGCGCCGCCGCGGCCGCGCAGACCGGAGGCCAGCAGCTCGTCGCAGATCTCTTTATCAGTCATTTCCAGCACAGCCTTGCGGGCCATGAAATACCCGCCGTGGTGGATGTACTCGTCGATACTCGTCGCGTCTATGTTTCCGCAAAGCTCGAGCAGAAGCCTGTGCTGGCGCGAGTAGAATGGTATGTCCTTTTCTTCGGCTATGGCGCTGCCGTCCGCCGGAAGTTTATAAAGCAGCCTCTCGATGATCTCGCCCTTTAACAGAGTCCTGTCAACGATTTCTTCAACGTCGTCGGCTTTGACGTTTACATACAGGATGCCCTGCGGGAAGACCATCACAAGAGGCCCCATCTGGCAGAAGCCCTGGCAGCCGCTCATGGCAAGGGAGAGGTCGGTCGGTTCTTCTTTTTCAAACGCTATATCATAGCTTATACCGCGGGAGCCGACTATCTCTGTGAAACGGTCGCGGATCTTCACCGAACCGTTTGCCATACAGCCTGTCCCGGCGCATATGACTACGCGGTTTTTATGCGCAGCCGCCGCTTTGCCGAAGTGTTCGCTGCGCGCTTCAAGCGATAAACATTTATGCATCGGCCGCTTCCTCCTCCCTGATCCTGTTTATGAGTTCGATCGTCTTTTCTTTTGTCATACCGCCATAGACGTCCTCGTTCACGACGACGACGGGGGCAAGGCCGCAAGCGCCGAGGCACGCCACCGTTTCAAAAGTGAACAGCATGTCGTCCGACGTTTTCTTTTTTGCCGAGAGCCCAAGCTCTTTTTCAAGCGTTTTGATTATGTCGGTCGATTTTCTAACGTGGCAGGCGGTTCCGTCGCAAACTTTTATCACGTATTTGCCCTTGGGTTCCAATGTGAAGTGCGAGTAGAAAGTTGCGACTCCGAACACAGTTCCGGGAGTAATGCCGCACGCCATAGCGACATAAGTCATGACGTCCTCCGGCAAATACGAGTATTCCGCCTGGATCTCCTGCAGAATAGTTATCAGCCGGTGCGGGTCGCTGTCATATTTTTCCAAAATCGCGCAGACCGTTTCAAATTTCGTGTTGAATACGTGAGTTTTTTGCACCAATGGTTCCCCCCTTTGAGCGTAAATATGAGTTGATAAACATAATACCACACAAAATGGTGGTATTAAAGAGAAATTTTATATTTTTGAACTTAATTATACATTTTACACTTTACATTCTACATTGCGACGCTTTGCGTCGCTTGTTCACGCTGCAGGGCGTTCATTTTCCGGACTTCGGTGAAGATGAAAAACGCGGCGATCAGCGCGGCAGCCGCGTCTGCGACCGGGCCTGCAAAGATTGCCCCGTCCAGGCCCAGAAAAACCGGCAGTATCACAAGCAGCGGCAGCAGGAAGAGCCCCTGTCTGGTCAGCGCTATCCACATTGCGCGGCTCGCTTTTCCGATAGCCGTGAAGAAACTGAACGTGGCGGGCTGGAGGCCGTTTGCGAAAGTCATGAACATGTATATCCTCAGGTAACGCTTTGCGAACTCAAGATAAAGCGGGTCGTTCACACCGAAAATCAGCATAAGCTGACGGGGGAATAACTGGAACAGGAGAAAAACGACTACAGATATGATACTGGCCGAGGTAAGCGCGAGACGTAAAGTTTTCTTCACGCGGTCATATTGTTTGGCGCCGTAATTGAACCCGTAGATCGGCTGGCTGCCATGCCCTATCCCCACTGTGAAAGCAAAAAACATTACGGTGAATTTTGATATGGCGCCTACGCAGCTGAGAGGGACGTCACTGCCGTATACAGACATTGCGCCATAATACCGGACTATGTTGTTAAGGGTTATTTGCACGGCGGCCATCAGTATCTGATTGGTGCTGGAGGCGACGCCAAGCGTGCAAATTTTCTTTGTGATTTCCAGTTTCGGGATGAGGTACTCTTTTTTGACCGAAATATTTTTGGCTTTTTTGCGAAAGTAATGAAAAGCGATAATGGCGGATATTATCTGGCTTACCGTGGTCGCCCACGCTATCCCGGCTATGCCCCACCCGAAAACGAACGCGGTTATGGGGTCAAACACCAGGTTTATCACAGCGCCGACCAGCATACACATCATCGAGTAGCGGGGGCTGCCGTCCGCGCGGATCAGGACGCACGCCCCGTACGAGAACACGTAAAAAGGGATGCCGATCGCGGTTATCCACATATATGTGTGAGCCAGCGGGCGTACGTTTACCGTCGCGCCGAAAGCGTACAGCAGCGGACTTACGAGGATAAGGACGAGTATCCCTATGACAGTCCCTAAAATAGCCAGCATACCGAGCGCGTTGCCGGCGAAACGGTTTGCCGCTTCTTTGTTACCGGCGCCGAGCCGCAAATTGAAATTGGCTGCGCCGCCGATCCCGAATAACAGGGCGACGGCGGTGCAAATAGCAGTCAGGGGGAAGGCGATGTTTGTCGCGGCGATGCCGAGCATACCGATCGCGAACCCTATGTAGACCTGGTCCACAAGGTTGTAGACCGCGGTTACCAGCAGCGCGATAATGGCAGGGATCGCAAAACGCAGTAACAGACTGCCGACACGGTCGGTTCCCAGAGGGTTTGGCGCGGCAGGGTTTTTCGCAGTCTCTGTCATTGTGTCACTTCTTTCGGATTAGTGCGCTCTTCAGGAGCCGGGAGCCGGGAGCCGGGAATGAGGAATGAGGAATGAGGAATGAGGAATGAGGAATGAGGAATGAGGAGGGGGTTACCTTGTCCTGTATCTGTATAGGGTCTGGTCCTGATACTCGTACTCGCCTGAAATATTTGAGGCGACCGACGACCACGGCCCGTCCAGCCAGGCTGACCAGGCGCTCCAGCGGTAGAAATAATAGGTGGTTTTCGTGACTAATTCCCTGTAACGGTATACGATCTGCTCGCGTATCTCGCGGTTTGCGATAGCGGATACAGGATCATCAGACCAGGCAGACCAGGCGCCGGGAGTCGACTCGGTTTTGAAATCCTGATAACGGTAGACCGTGCGGTATTCGCATTCGATCTGAATCAACTCGGAATATCCCTGATCGAAATAATCGACAACAATGAGCCCCGGTTCGTGTATATAATCATCCCATTCATGCCAGGAGCCGATGTCGATCACTTGTACAAATTCGCCGTCCTCACTAAAGGCTACTTTGTTTTCGCGATACCTGGACTGGTCCTTTGACTCAACATTTCTGGTATCGCTTTCCGTATAGGGGGTCGTTGACCAGTCGCTCCAGTCGCTCCAGCTTCTCGTTTCCAGTGTGTCGCGGTAACTGTATTGTGTTTTGCTTTCGGCTTGTATCCTGTCGCTTGATGAAACATAACTCGTCGACCACGAACTCCAGGGCCCGTACTCAACGGTACCGTTTTCCTGCTCATAATCATATTCCCATCCGGACATGTAAGGCGATTCGGAGGTTGCATTCTCCTTCGTCCGGTAGCGGTACTGCGCTTTGCTTTCTACTTCTGTGTTTTCGTTAGCCGACACATATTGCGTTGACCAGGAACTCCAGTCCCCCCAAACCGGAGTCGGGGACGGAGACGGGCTTGGTGAAGGGGAGGGGGATGGCGACGGCGAGGGCGACGGTGAGGGCGTTGGCGTTTGAGTTGCGCCCGGCGTGGGAGCAGGAGACTGGGGCGGCGTCTGAGCAGGGGTTTGCTCCGGAGTTTGCGACGGAGTTTGCGGAGGCGCCGCCGCCTGCCCCTGCCCCTGCGCCTGGTCCCGGTTGCCGCGGCTGACAACTATAGTGACGGGAGTTCCTTTGCTCACCATCGCGCCGTCAGGGACGCTCTGGCTTATCACGCTGCCTTCCGGCACGTCGCTGCTGTCGGCGTAAACCGCAGTGACCGACAGGCCCCTGCCGGAGAGTTCGGTAATGGCGGCGGATTCCGCCATGCCGGCTACGTCCGGCATTTCAAAAGGCGGGCTGCCGAGGCTGACGGTTATTGTAACCGCCGACCCGGGTCCCAGCAGTGTCCGGGCGGCAGGTTCCTGCGATACGACAAGGCCTTCCGCCACCGTATCGCTATGCTCACTGACGACGGTAACCGCCATGCCCTGCGATCCCAGCAGCGCGGCGGCTTCGGCCATGGTCCTGTACCGGACGTCGGCAAGAGGAAGCATGCCGTCGTCGTCTGTCGTGACGACGATCTCTTCTATACCCGCGCTGATGGTCACGCCCAGCACGGAGTTCTTCATGACGATCGAACCGGCCTTCAGGTCCTGCGATAAAATGAGGTTTGCGGGTATGTCGGCGGATTCCTCTTTCCCGAGGATTTGCAGGATCAAAATGTTATGGGTCCGCTGCTCCGCTCTTTCCACCTCGTCGTTTATGACCGACGGGACCCGCGCCATGCCTTCCGGTACCGGGTTGCCGTACGCGGCTTCTCCTTTGAATCCGATGACGCCGGTCAGGAACAATACCGACAGCGCTATCACCGCGCAGGCTGCTGCAGGTACGAGGATTTTCATCCAAACCGGCCATTTGAGCATATCTGTCTTTTTTATTTTTCCGTGCCTGCGGGCTACCGCGGCCTGTGAGTTCAGTTCGCGTTCAAAAGAAGCCATGTCCGGCGTGCGGTCTTCGATCCGCACGTTCATGGCGTTAAGTATCGCGTTTTCCTGCTGTGGGTTTACTTTGCCGGCGTATTTTGTGACGGGCGCGAGGATCTCCTTGTTTTTTCCCTCGAAAGACGCGCGGCGCTCCATTGCGTCCGGCGGCGTGACTCCTGTTATCATCCTGTACAGTGTCGCGCCGATGGCGTACACGTCCGTCCACGGGCCCTGATCCCCGCGGCTTCGGTACTGCTCCTCCGGCGAGTAGCCGGGTTTGATGACGACAGTCAGGCTGCGGCTCCTGGAGGTAGTCGCGTAACGGGCCGCGCCGAAGTCGATCAGCTTTACCTGGCTGTCTTTCGTTATCATTATGTTGTCCGGGGCTATGTCGCGGTGTATCAGACCATATTCATGTACTATTTGCAGGGACTGGATCACCGGGGTCAGTAAACGCACGGCTTCCGGCGCCGGCAATTTCCCGGACCTTTCCAGATATTGGGTCAGCGTCATGCCGTCCATATATTCCATAACGATGTACGCGGTATTGTTTTCGTGAAAACTTTCGAATATCCGTACGATACCGTCGGTATTGCGGAACTGGGCCAGCCGGTTGGCTTCCTCGACGAACTTATCTACCCCGTCGCGGAACTGTTCGGATTTCTCACCGTTGAAAACCGTCACGAGGGTATGTCCGGGCATACGGGTGGAGAATTCGCTGGGGAGATATTCCTTGATCGCGACCTTCTGTTCCAGGACGCTGTCCCAGCCGAGATATGTGACTCCGAAGCCGCCGTATCCGAGCACTTTTCCAACGATGTATGTTTCCTTCAACCGGCGGCCGGGCGCAAGGTGCAAAGCTTCCTCCGGACCGTCCCCGTCTGTGAAGCCGCAGACCGGGCATATATCCAGCCAGTCTTCATATTCACTGAAACACCTGTTGCATCGCCTGCCCATATTGAACCCTCAAATTCAACTAACTTAAGTATCACCCGATACGGAAATTTTTGTCGATATCGTCAAACAAACCCGCAAACTCGTTATATACGACGGCACAATCATCTGTCAGCACTTTCCTGTTGAGCGGCAGGGAGCCGCTGCGGTACTGGATATGCAGCAGATCCTGCGCTTTTTCGCTGAGCATGAAAACAAGCAACCTGTTGACTGCCGGCAGCTGGGCGGAGTCGCAATTACCAATGCTCAAAAAATCCGCGAAAGAACAGGCCGCGGATACGCTGTCGGCAGGCGAGATCGTATACCTGGCAGGAAGCGCCGCCTGCACGTCGAAATAGTCCGACGTGCTGCCTGTGTACTCACGGCTCGCGCCGGACAGAAAGAGGTCCTTATCGTTGATTACAGGCCCGCCGTCGTCCGGCAGCACAGTGTTCGTATACCTGACAGGCGCTGTGAATCCGAGCGGAAACTGCTTCGCCCCGGGTGAAGATACCGGATACGCGCCAAAAAACAGGACTTTCGACAAATCAGCCGCTTGCACCGCTATATCAACACTCAATGCGCTTTCCAGCACCGACGCGTCCACCTCCGCGCTCTCAAACAGTGAAGGCAGCGTACCGCTGTCATGCGCGGCTGATATAACATTGGCGTATTCATCGGGAGGAAACGGCCTGGCGGTGATAGTAACATTCGGATAGCTTTCGCCGAACAGCCTTATTATGGCTTCAAAGGAAGCCTGTTTTGCCGCGGCCGGCTCTTCCGCCGACGGCAGGGCGTACCAAAACTCCAGCGAACAGTCCGGCAGGGTCCCGGCGAGCCTTTCTCTGTCGTAGTAATACGCGAAGGCGGCAAAGCCTGCGGCGACTATCAATACCGCGGCTATCAGGCCTGCCGCGCGATTTTTCCTGCGCCGTTTCTTTTCCTTTGCGACATTAAGGACTTTGACCTCGTTGCGCAGCGCTTTTTCGAAATCGTCGGCGGAAGAAAACCGCAGATGCGTCTCGACGGCCATAGCGCGAAGGATCGTGTCGTTGATATGGTCGGGAACGTCCGGGTTCAGTTCCTTTGGAGGCTTCAGGTCGTCGGTTGTCTTGCGGTTTGTCGATTCGGCCGGTTTTATCCCGGTCATCATGTAATAGAGGGTCGCCCCCAAAGCATAGATATCTGTCCAGGGGCCTTGTTTGCTGACCGTCTGGTATTGCTCGGGCGGCGAAAAACCGGGTTTCATGACCTGTGTCAGTTTCATTCCCTGATAGTCTTCGTTTTTGCAGAATCTGGCGGCGCCGAAGTCAAAGAGTTTTACCTTGCCGTTTGAACAGATCATAATATTGTCCGGGCTGATATCGCGGTGGATGATCCCTGCCGCGTGAACGGTTTTCAGCGCCGAGCAGACGCATTGCATAACGTAGACGCACTGTTCGGTTTCAATTCTGCTTTTTTTCAGATACTCGTTGAGGGGGACGCCGTCCAGGAATTCCATCACTATGTACGCAGTGTTGTTGGCTTCAAAGAAATCATAAACGTTGACAATGTTGTTATTGCTGCTGAATTTGACTGTGCAGCGGGCCTCGTCTAAAAAGCGCTTGAGGAAATGCCGGAACTCGGCGCCGCGGTTTTGGGTATAGATAAGTACCGTTTGCGTCCCGGGCTGCCGGGCCGCTATCCCGGCATAGTAGTATTCCTTGATCGCTACCACTGTGTTCAGATTGCGGTCCCACGCTTTGTAAATGATCCCGAAGCCGCCGAACCCCTGTACTTCGCCGACTATATAGCGGTCGTTCAGTATCATGCCGGGATAGAGAAAATATGGTTCGGCGGCAGGGTCTCCGTCCTCATAGCCGCAATAAGGGCACAAATCCAGATAGCTGTCGTATTCGTGAAAGCAATTGTTGCACCTTGTTGTCAACGGGGCGCCTCCTTAACGGTCAAATACAGCTTCCCATTTGAAACCATCCTCACAAAGCGGGATCAACAGGAACTCATCCTGCCCGATCATGATCCTGTCTTTTGCTTTCGCCCTTGCCGGGCTTATATCCATATTGCCCCCGGGGTGATCCGCCCCGGCGCTTTCGCCTTGCCGGATGTAATACGTCCGGCTGTCCGGTTCATAAGTGACTATGCAGTGTTTGTTTTGCGCAGCGCCCGTTGCAGGCACGTCCGGCGAGGGCTGAGGCCGGATAAACTCGGTTTTGCCGTCAAACATGGAAGTCGTTTCGTCAACAGGCAAAAAAAGGGTCCTGTCGGCTTCGTCCTGTTCGTCGAACAAATACTCAGTCGGCTGGCCGGTCCAGGCCGACGATTGCGAGGGGGCGCCGCAAACCGGGCAGGCCTGAAATCTGTCGCCGTTGTAGTAATGCCCGTTCGGGCAGCGCGCTTTGTTTTTGATCATTTTTCCGGATACCCCCCTGAACAGACTCTTCTCTTAACCGTCAACATATTACTGCTACCGCGGTATAGTTGTCCATATTGGTCCCTTTGCCGTTTTTTTTGACCTCGTCTTCCATCAGGCTGAGCCACCCGGAGGCGTTCGCGCTTCTTTTGAGGAAGGCGCACATAGTCTTTTCGCCGCACAGTTCCCAAAAACCGTCTGTGCAAAGCAGGAATGCCTGACATTCGGAAAGAGGGATATCCTTTGACAGTTCGTACTGAGGCGCCTCCCACCCGACGCCCAGCACGCGCAGCAGGCGGTTTCGGTCGGGGTGAGCGCGGATGTGCTTTTCTTTCAGTTCGCCCGACGCCACGAGCATTTGCGGTACGCTGTGGTCCAGCGTTCGCGTTTTCACTTTGTTCCTGTGAAAGACATATGCCCTTGTATCGCCTATATGGCAGATCCTGCAAATCCCGTCCGCTATCAGCAGGGCAGTACAGGTAGTTTTCATATCAAAAGGCGAATTGAGCGCTTTTTGCCCGTCCAGTACACGGGACTGAGCCTCGGAAAAGGCTTCGGGTAAAAAGGAGCGGGCGTCGGCGCCGCTTTTTTCAAAATACTCTTTTATGGCGGATGAGGCGATCGCGGACGCCACCTCGCCTTTGCCGTGGCCGCCCAACCCGTCGGCAACGACAAAGAGACTGCCTTTTTCATTTTCCGACAGGGCGAATGAATCCTCGTTTCCGGCCTGCGTGCCCGCATTTGTTATATATGCGAAGTCCATGCTTGTTCTCCTGAACTGCCGTGTATCTGTCCGGCACGCTTCGTCCGGGGTAAAAATGAGCCGTCTGAACAACCTGGCAGATGGCTCACTATGCGATCGGGACCTAAGATCAAGTCCCTGATAGTTGGTCGGAGTGGGGCGACTCGAACGCCCGGCATCCAGCTCCCAAAGCTGGCGCGCTACCAACTGCGCTACACCCCGGTGTGAATTGAGAATGCAGAATGAGAAATGAGGAATGGAGAATGCAGAATGCAGAATGCAGAATGCAGAAAGAAAAAGGGGGATACTGATGTGATAGATGCGAGAGGACTAACGATCAGATGTTAACAATGACCGGGTGCACGATGAGACTTGCATCCGGTCAATTATACAATACTGTTAAAAATGTTTCAAGATATTTTTCGTTTGTAACTTATCATTTTACACTTGCGGGGCAGGCGCGGCGGTTGCGGCGTTGCAGCGCATCGTTACTCTGTTCAGCGTTGCGTAGAATTCGGCGTCGATCTGACTGACCGCGCCTTTGTGTATCCGGAAGCGCCAGTTTCCTTTTGGCGTGCCGGGGATATTGGTGCGGGTATCAGACCCGTAACCCAGCAGGTCCTGCACCGGGATCACCACCAGCGACGCGCCGCTTACAAAAAGAGTGCGTATCCAGGCTTCGTTTATCGCGCAGTTCGGCCCGCCGGACCCCCAGTCGCCGTCGAACCCGACATAGAACAGCGCGTTAGCGCGATCCTCGGGACCAAGTTCGAACATCCACGCAAGGAGCGGCGTATTGTCATGCGTACCCGTGTACGCTACACAGTTTTCCGTGAAATTATGCGGCAGGTGCAGTTCGTCGTCCATAAATCCGAACTGGAGGACGCGCATTCCGCGAAAACCCGTCTCTTTAAGAAGGTTTTCGACGTCCTCGTCGATATCGCCTAAATCTTCCGCGATCACCGGGAGGTCGCCGAGAGCCTTTTTCACCGCCTTGAACAGCGGCGAACCCGGCCCCTTTGTCCACTTGCCTTCGCGCGCGGTCTCAGCGTCAGCGGGGATCCGCCAGTAGCTTTCAAAACCACGGAAGTGGTCGAAGCGGATAATATCATATCGCTCCAGGGCGGCTCTTATCCGTTCGATCCACCATACATAGCCTTCTTTTTTCATGAGTTCCCAGTTGTATACAGGGTTGCCCCAGAGCTGGCCGTCGGGATTGAAGTAATCCGGCGGCGCGCCGCCCACCGCGAGAAAATGACCGTCGGCGCCGGCGTTGAAAAGTTCACGCCTGCTCCACACTTCCACGCTGTCCTCGGACACGTAAAAGGGCATGTCTCCGATGATGGATACGCTACGCCCGGCGGCGTAGTTTTTCAGTTTCCGCCACTGCTCAAAGAAAAGCCACTGGACGAACTTATTGTACTCGATTTCCTCGCCGAGGTCGTTTTTCGCTTTTTCGACCGCCTCCGGGTCGTGGCTCCGTAATGCCGCGTCCGGCCAGTCGTACCACGGTTCATCGCTGTTTTTGTGTTTGAGAGCCATGTACAGGGCATAATCGTCCAGCCAGGGCGGATCGAAGTCCAGATAGGGTTTGCCGTCCAGCCTTGAGAATGCCTTTTTCAGGAACACCGACTGTTTCTCACGTACCAACTCGTAGTCGACGAAATCTGCGCTCAGACCGAGCGACCGTTCGGATAACTCGTCATATGTGACGAGTTTCATGTCGTACAGCGCCCTGGGGTCGATAAGCATTGGTTCGCCGGCGAACGCGGAAACGCATTTGTACGGCGAAAAGCTGACGCCGGTTGGTTCGACCGGCAGTACCTGCCAGGCGTGGAAGCCGGCTTCATGCAAAAAATCCACGAATTCCATCGCTTCTTTGCCGAGCACCCCGATCCCGAACGGGCTGTTAAGCATAGTAACGTGGAGCAGGACTCCCGAAGAGCGCGGATATTTTTGTTCCAGTTTCATGGTATTTCCCCTATACGATGGGCGTAAAGCGTCCTATAGGCGCTCTTATTATCGCCTCCACAAAACGTACCCCCCGTCCCCTAACTCCACACTCCACACTCCACACTCCACACTCCACACTCCACACTCCACACTCCACACCTACCTATAGTTTCCATATATCTCTTGCGTATTCCTTGATCGTTTCGTCGCTGGCGAATCTGCCGGAGTGCGCTATGTTCATAGCCGACATGTGCGACCAGTTACCGGCGTCCTTATACAGACTGTCGGCCTTTGCCTGGGCGGCCACGTAGGCGTCAAAATCTTTCATTACGAAGTACTGGTCGTTGTGCGCCGTAAGAGAGTCATATATGTTCGGGAATTCCGTGTGCCCGACGTCGTCCGGGCGCGAGTTGATGACGTCGAGTATAATGCGCTGGATGCGCTCGTGTTTCGACAGGAACTCGCGGCTGTTGTACGTGTGGTTTTTGTACAACTCCAGCACTTCAGGGACCGTCAGCCCGAACGGGATGCCGTTGCCGTCGCCTACCGCTTCAAAAATCTCAATATTCGCCCCGTCGTGCGTACCGATGGTCACAGCGCCGTTCATCATAAACTTCATATTGCCTGTTCCTGACGCCTCCATACTGGCGGTGGAGATCTGTTCGCTCAAATCCGACGCCGGGAAGATTTTTTCCGCCAGCGATACGCGGTAATTCTCGAGGAAGACCACTTTTATAAGGTCCCTTACCCTCGGGTCGTTGTTGACTTTATTCCCAATTACAGAAGTGAGTTTGATGACCTCTTTCGCGAAATGGTAGCTCGGGGCGGCCTTGCCCGCGGTGATGAATGTTCTGGGCACTATATCTATCTTCGGGTTATCGAGGATCGTGTAATAGAGATCCATAATGTACATCAGAAGCAGAAGCTGACGTTTGTAAGCATGAATCCTTTTTACCTGAACGTCGAAAATCGAGTTTGGATTCACCATTACGTCGTTGTTTTCATATATGATCTTTGCCAGGCGAACTTTATTTTCGTGCTTGATTTCCTGCAGTTCCTTGAGAAAAGCGCTGTCGCGCACCGCGCCGGTCTCATCGAGCTGCCGCATTTTCAGCGGTTCTTTGATCCAGTCGACGCCAATAGTATCTGATATCAGCCGCGACAGGCTCCTGTTGGCTGTATGCAGCCATCTTCTGTGAGCGATGCCGTTAGTCTTGTTGCTGAACCTGTCCGGGTAAAGCTTATAGAAACCGCTGAACAACTCATTTTTGAGTATTTCGCTGTGGACCTTGGCGACTCCGTTAACTGCGTGGCTGCCCACTATGGACAGAAACGCCATGTGTATGACGCCGCCTGAAATTATCGCCATACCCGAGGCTTTTGCCGGATCGTCGCTGAATTTGTCCGTCAGGATCTCGCAGAACCGCCTGTTGATCTCATGGACGATCATGTATATCCGGGGCAGCAGTTCGGAAAATGAATCCACCGGCCATTTTTCAAGCGCTTCGGGAAGTATCGTATGATTGGTATATGAGATCGTTTTAACGGTGATATCCCAGGCTTCGTCCCAGCCAAGGCCTTCCTCGTCCATCAGTATGCGCATGAGTTCCGGCACCGCCAGCGCGGGATGGGTGTCGTTTATATGTATAGCGACATACTCATACAGGCTCCTGATGTCGCCGTAATGTTTCTTGAAGTGGCTGATTATGCTCTGGACGCCGGCGGAAACGAAGAAATATTGCTGTTTCAGCCTCAGCATCCGGTTGGCGTAGTTGGAATCGTCCGGGTAGAGGACTTCAGAGATGGCTTCGGCGGAGTATTTTTGCGAGACCGCGTTCAGATAGTCCCCGCTGGAGAAAGACCCGTAATCGAACTGCTGTACCGATTCGGCGCTCCACAGCCGCAGCGTGTTCACGGTCCCGCTCTCGTGGCCGGGTATCGGGACGTCATAAGGCATCGCGATGACCGACTCGTAATTCTCATGGTGGAACAACGATCTGCCGCCCACTGCCTCATGGCGGATATCGCCGAAGAATTTGACCAAAATCGCCTTATGAGGCTTCTTGATTTCCCAGACTACTTCGTTGCGCATCCAGTTGTCGGGAGTTTCGACCTGATACCCGTCGACTATCTTCTGTTCGAACAGCCCGTATTTGTAACGGATACTGCACCCGTTGCCGGGATAGCCCAAAAAGGCGAGGGAGTCCATGAAGCAGGCGGCGAGCCTGCCGAGCCCTCCGTTGCCCAGCCCCGGGTCGAGCTCGACGTCGTAGACTTCCTGCGGGTCAAACCCGAAATCTTTAAGGGTCTCCTCGCATACGCCCTGCAGACCGAGCGACGTTATGTTCCTTTCAAGCATGCGGCCCAGCAGAAACTCAAGCGAGAAGTAATAGACCTGTTTTTTCCTGTCGCTCTTGTAAGTGCGCAGCGCTGTCTGCGTCCACTGTTTCATTATCTGGTCCCTTATAAGGTGGGCAAGCGCGATATAGCAATCGTCCGGTGTGGCGTCGTCGATCGATAGACCGCGCACCGTCTCGAGTTTATCGACAAACAGTGTGGAGAATATGCCTTTTTCAAGTAAATTCATCTATCGGAGCCCCTTTCATAAAGCCTGCTTACAGGCTTGAATGGAATATACTGCCGGTTCGCCGGCCCGGGCGACCGGAGTATCAGAATATTCATTTTTGAGGAGGTCGAAATTGAACCCGTCGGCCCTCAGTTTCCTGTCGCTGCCCGAAACGTTGACCGCTGTGAGCACGCGTTCGTCCCCGGTCCCGCGCGTAAAGGCAAACAGCCCGTCTCTCGCCTCGTTGAGTTCATACTTCCCGTCTTTGAAGCAGGCGTGGCTCTTACGCAGCATGCTCAGGGCTTTGTACCATTCCAAAAGTTCCCGGTCTTCGTTCCCCCACGGGTAGCAGCGCCTGTTGAACGGGTCCGCGCCGCCTTCCATTCCGGCTTCGTCGCCGTAAAAAACGCACGGCACGCCCGGAAGGGTGAATTGCAGAGCAGAGATCAGTTTAAGGCGCTTCCTGGCTAAATTGAGTTCCTCGCCGGTCAAATGAAAACTTGACATCGCTACTTTCCCTTCCGGGAAATCCACGCCGCTCAGGACCGTAAGAATGCGCATCGTGTCGTGCGTCCCGACGACGTTCATCAGAGAGTTAAGGACATACTCCGGGTAATTCCTGCAAAGCGTCGCGACGGTATTCGCGAGCCTGATGACGTCCCCGTCCTTCACACAGGCTATGAGCGCGTCCTTGAGGGGGTAGTTCGTCACGCTGTCAAGCTGTTTTCCGAGAAAATAGCGCCGCCTTACGTCGTAGGCGATCTTGTAAGAAGCGTCCTCCCAAACTTCGCCGACTATGAGCGCTTTATCGTTTTCCCTCTTGATAGCCGTACAAAGCGGATCGAGGAAAATATCGGGCAGTTCATCCACGACGTCGAGCCGCCAGCCTGAAACGCCCTTTTTCGTCCAGTGCGCGATGACCCCGTCTTCACCGCAGATATGTTCCCTGTAGTCCTTGTTTGATTTATTCATAGAGGGCAGGAGCTCTATGTCCCACCAGGATTCATAGCTGCCGTCCTCACGGAAATTGAACCAGTTCCGGTAGGGGGACTGCTCGCTCTGGTAAGCCCCCAGCGTGTCGTACGTACCGTACCTGTTGAAGTAGCGGCTGTCGCTGCCGACGTGGTTGAACACCCCGTCGAGTATTATCTTCATCCCCCGCGCGCCCGCTTCTCCGCAAAGCTTCTCAAAGGTTTCGTCTCCGCCGAAAGCGCGGTCGATCTTCATATAGTCGCCCGTGTCGTACTTGTGGTTTGAAGCGGCTTCGAAAACCGGGCTTAAGTATATGCACGTCACGCCAAGTTCCTCAAGGTACGGCAATTTTTCTATGACGCCCTGCAGGTTGCCGCCGAAAAAGTCACTGTTGCGGACGATCCCTCTTTCATCGGGCAGGAAGTACGGGCACCCGCCCCAATCGGGCCTGTGTATCGCGCCCGGCCTGACCTTGGGTTCGCCGCCGCAGTTGAACCTGTCTACAAAGATGTGGTATATCAAGCCGCCCTGGATCCACTCGGGCATCGTCGCGACCGGGGCGTGAACGGTGATCTGGAAACTGCCGCCCGGATTCTCGGGAACTGTGAAAGCGGCGCCGTAGGACGAGTCGATCAAAAAGTGATACCAGTACAGCCCCGGCGCTTCCAGCCGCATTTCGCATTTATAGAGGTCGTATGCGCCCGCCACGCGGTCAAAGTCCATAGCAAGTTCCTGCGTCCCCCCGCCGTCGGGGTTCAGGCAGACCCGCGGGTTGCGCGCGTCGCCCCTGCGCAGTTTGATGTAGACTGTAATGGTACCGGGTGCTTCCAGCGCGCCGAACGGCTTCCTGTAAAACTCGTCATTCTCGTCAAAAATATACATGGTCATGATTTTCGAAGCTCCTCGTAGAGGTCTGCATATTCGCGCGCCGATTTATCCCAGCCGAAATCGAACTTCATCGACTCGCGCACCAGGTTCTTCCAGTCCGGCTCATGCCCGCTGTACAGTTCGAGCGCCTGCGATATAGTCTTGAAAAGCGCGTCCGCGCTGTAGTCTTCAAAAACAAAACCATTGCCGTCGCCGGCACGGCAGTCGCGGATAGTATCGCCGAGTCCGCCTGTTTTCCGGACAATCGGAATAGTGCCGTAGCGGCAGGCGATCATCTGCGAAAGCCCGCACGGTTCGCTGCGCGACGGCATAAGGATAACGTCGGCCCCGGCGTATATCTTACTGGCGATCTCGGGATTGAAAGCGATGCTCACTCCTACCTTGTCGGGGTTGCGCACGGCCCTCTCTTCAAAGAAAAGCTCGTATGCGTGTTCGCCCGTGCCGAGCAGCAGAAACTGTACGTCCAGCCTGAGCAGATCGTCCATCATATACGTAATAAGGTCGATCCCTTTATGCGATACCAGCCTTGATATGACGCAGATCAGCATTTTGCGGGAGGCTATCGGAAGATTGAATAGAGCCTGCAGTTTCTTTTTGTTGATCGATTTATCTTCTATCGTCTCGGGCGAGTAGTTTTTCTCGAGCAGCGGATCAGTCTCAGGGTCGTACACCTTGGTGTCGATGCCGTTGATTATGCCGCTGAGTTTATACGCGTTTTGGGAGATGATCTCTTCAAGCCCGTAACCGCCGCTTATCTGTATCTCGCCGGCGTATGACGGGCTGACGGTCGTTAGTTTGTCGGCGCAGACGATCGCGCCTTTCATAAGATTTATGCACCAGTCATATTCGACCAGTCCGAGCTCATCCTCGCGCAAGTCAAATACGTCGGTAAGTATTTCCCTGGAATACTTGCCCTGGTATTCCATGTTGTGTATGGTGAACACAGTCTTGATATGGCCGAATTTTTCGGCATACCGGGTTTTCAGGTAGATCGGAACGAGCGCGGTCTGCCAGTCGTGCGCGTGGATGACGTCCGGAGTGTACCCTGCCAGTTCCATCACAGAAAACACAGCTTTTGAGAAAAACGCGAACCGTTCGCCGTCGTCAAAATGGCCGTATGCCTGCATCCGGTCAAAATAATGCCGGTTGTCGACGAAATAGTAAGTCACGCCTTCCAGCGCCAGTTCAAAAATCCCGCAGTACTGGCTGCGCCAGGCGAGCTGAACATAGACGTCGCCCAAAAACTTCATCTGCTGCTCATACTTGTCACGGAATTCCGCATAGAGCGGCGCCACGACGCGTATATCCAGCTCCGGGTTGTTTTCGGCCAAAGCGTTCGCCAGGGCGCCTGATACCTGACCCATGCCCCCGGTCGCAATAAACGGAACCACCTCGGAAACAGCGCTTAGCACTTTCAGTTTCTTCTTTTTCATACTTAAATTCCTCTCTGATCAGATGATCCTTGATCTTTCAATATATACTGGGTATGTGCTGTATCCCATCATACTGCGGTTTTTTGAAACGATGACCTCGCGGTCTGTTATGAGCCAGTCGAGTTCGGCGTCTTTTTCGATCACAGTCCCCGCCTGCAGGATACAATTTTTGACAGCGGCGCCTTCCGCGATTTTTACGTTCCGGCTGAGGATACTGTTGACGACCATCCCGTCGATACGGCAACCATCTGATATTATTGAGTTTTTTATCACGGCCGATTTGCCGTACTTCGTCGGAAGGGAATCCCTCCTGTTTGTGAAGATGCGCCTGCCCTCAAAGTCGAAAAGCGCGTTCCTTTTTTCGATATCCAGCATTTCCATGTTGTAGTGGAAATATGTATCTACAGAGCAGATCTGCGCGGAATAGCCTTTAAATTCGTATGCCATGACATTCATCCGTTC
>Ga0082212_10005050_pt1 | contig 18139 bp, 11 predicted proteins | sample TergutNt197P3_FD_71548 | JGI IMG/M metagenome (GOLD analysis project Ga0082212, IMG submission 71548) | Neocapritermes taracua P3 segment gut microbial communities from Petit-Saut dam, French Guiana - Nt197 P3 | ecosystem: Host-associated > Arthropoda: Insects > Digestive system > Gut ...
CCATCCAGGATCGGGGTTACGTCCGCCAGGAAAGCCGCCGCTTTTTTGCGACGGAACTGGGGCTCGCGGTCACCGACATTCTTTTGCAAAATTTCCCCGACATCCTCGACCTCAAATTCACCGCGCAAATGGAAAGCAATCTTGACGGCGTGGAGGAAGGCAAGGTCAACTGGTCGAAATTGATTGACGAATTTTACCAGCCGTTTTCCAAAAAACTGGCCGACGCCACAAAGCAGGCCGCGCCCCTCCACGGCGGCGCCGCGCCAAACGGCGAGACATGCCCCCTTTGCCAGGGCGCCATGACCGTGCGTTACTCGCAGCGCGGGGCGTTTCTGGGTTGCGCGCGCTATCCCGACTGCAAGGGCACACGCCCGATGGAGGGCGAGGGCGTCTCCGAAAACACCGGTTTGGACGGCGCGGAGCCGCAGGAATTGCCGCCCTGCCCGGAATGCCAGGCGCCGATGCTGCGGAAGCGTTCGCGGTTTGGCTGGTTCCTAGCGTGCTCCCGGTATCCCGAATGCAAAAAGACGCTGCCGCTGGACAAGGAAGGCCGCGTCCCCGTCCTGCCGCAAATCACGCGCGACTGCGACAAGTGCGGCAAGCCGATGGTGGTGAAATTAGGATCGCGCGGGCCGTTTGTAGCCTGCTCCGGCTATCCCGACTGCAAGGAAAAGTTCTGAAACGAAAAAGCGGCTCCGTTTTCGGGGCCGCTTGCTGCTTTATGGCCTATACCCTAGCGGAGAAATCCGCCGTAAAACTGTTCTTGTTTGAGTAAATAGGCGTCCTTTCCCCATGTTTCAAGTTGGTTCGTATTTGTCGCCAGCATGGCAGTGCCTCCGTATGCCTGGACAATAAAACCATATTTTTTAGCCAATTCCATGACTTCATTCCATCCATGATCGCGTTCGGCAATGATTACGTTCATTGCATCGTCCGTAATAACGAGTTTTTGCGTGTCCATGTGTTGCTCCATTTGGGGTCAGTTGAGGCGGGATAAGGCTTTTTTGTATGCCTGCCGCATGGTGTCATAGCTGGCCCTGTCGATCTCCTGCCCGTCCAGGTAAAAGCGCACGATTAGCTTGCTTGGGCCGGTCTTGAAGTGGACCGTACAGTACACCTTGCCGCCGTATTCAAAGCGTTCATGGATGATAGGCATGCTCACCTCCTGGGAGCCGGTTGCCCGGCTCCCTTTGCTGATTGGCGGCTATCCCCATACCGCCGCGTCGTATTCCTCCGAGTCCTCATTGAAGAAGGGGACCAGCAATCCCTTGATGGCCGCAAGCGTCTTATACAGCGGCTTTTCGTCCACATCCCCCTCGCAGCATTGGTACAGGAAGCATTGCAGGGACTTGAAAAACTGCATATCGCTCAAGGCTTCCAGCGGAAGCCAGTTCCGCCTGTCCAGGTCGAAGCTGTCCACGTCTTGCATAAAAGTCCTGACGCTGTATCGTTGACGGAAGGCGTCTATGTTCATGGCAAGCATGGCGTCCGCAAGGTTTTCGCTGTCGAATGTCTCGCCGTGTTCGCCCACAAGGAGATCGCCCTTGTTTCTGCTTATGATTTCATGCGCCAAAGAAGCGATCCGCTTTTCATCCATCACAAAGCAACTCATGCTCGTGCTCCTTGCTTTTTGCCCCCACTCCCCGGTGGAACATTTACCCCGGAGAGGCGGGGGGCGTCTGCCTTTCCACGCCCCCCGCTCTTCGGGGTCATGTCTTTATTGAAGCGGGCCGCGCCGCCTGAAGGGGGAATGGATCGTGACAAGCCGGAATGAGCGCAGCGAAAGACGGGTTGGCGCGATCCATGCGCGACTTCGCGCACCCCGAAAGGCGGCAAGGAACGCAGCTATGCAAACGCGAAAAGCCCCGCCGTCGGGGCTTTTTCAGAACAAGACCGCAAAATCCTACAAAATCTCTTTCAACGCCTTTCCCATCGTAAACTTCACAGTCTTGCTTGCCGGTATCTGGATTTCCTTGCCGGTGCGGGGGTTCCGGCCCCTCCTAGCCTTGCGCTTCATCACCTTGAAGCTGCCAAAACCAGTAATGGCAACATCTTCGCCATTTTTGAGGCTCGCCTTGAGAATGTCGAAAAGACTGCCATAGGCGGCTTCGGCCTGGGCGAGCGTGGCAAGCCCGGCCTTTTCCTTCAGCGTTTTTACCATTTCAGCCTTGGTCATAGGTTCCTCCTTGGATGGAAGGCCATATATAACATTTTTTCCTTCCGCAACGGAAAAAACGCTTGCGTGTACGGAAAGCATGCCTTTTTGAAGGTTCAGCATGCGCGGATGCGCGCCATGCAAGAATGGATGGGGGAGCAACTAAAGTCCACCAACATAACCTGCGGCGCAGATTGGTAAAAATTCTTAAAAAATTCTTGTGGTTATTTTCGCATGACCCGTATCAACGACAAGACTATTTGAAGCTGGTTTTCGTCAAAATGTTCCAGGCTTGTGCTGATTTTTTCCTTTATCCTGTCCGTATCACGTAGCGATTCTTCATAATCCAGTAAATCGACCAGGGAAACATTGAGAACCCTGGCTAGCGCCTCCAGGGTGTCCAAGGTGGGGTTGGCCATTGCCCGTTCAATTTCGCTGATCCGGGCAATCGAAAGATTGGTCAGCGTGGACAATGCCGCTTGGGACAGCTTGGCTTTCTTCCGCCTTTCAGTGATCTGCCGGGCCAGAAACGAACGAATTTCTTCAGCCATAGGAGATACCCCTATGGCTACCTTTACCGAAACCACAAGAACCTTATATAAAAATATAATCTATATTTTTATCATAAATTACATTATATAGTAGTTGACTTTGGCTAAAGCTAAACATACTAGCTTGAATGTCAAGCAGGCATTGCCTGTGGGCATTTCCCCGCGTTCTGCAAATTCATGTGTGACCGCAAACAGTTGCGGCAATGAAGAATGAGAGCGGACATAGCTGGTTTGCGAAATTTTGGATTTGCTACCGCGTCCGTGTAGGCCCCGGTAGGTTCCGGGGAAAGGTGTAACGGCGATATGCCAAGCCCCGCCGGGCATAATACCCCGGCGGGTTCTTAGACCGCGCACACCTCCGAAATCTGAACGGCTATGCATGGTGTGCCGGGAACAGAACGGGTGATGCCGTTTTTGGGTGTTTTTTAAAGAAATCGGTGTTTTGGGAGTCCGGGGTCTTTGGTCAACGCGGGGGCACCCGCTAACTCACCTGCTTACAGGCACACATATTTAAGGAGACTCGTCATGGCTGATAACACCCAATTGATGCGCCCCGTAGCCGGACAGACCAGCGTCGTTTCCGTCGGCCCTGATGCCAGGCTGGAATTCACCTTTGACCAGGGCGACGCCAACCTGAGTAAAGACGGCCAGAATCTCGTACTGAGCTTTGAGGACGGCGGCGTTCTAACCCTGGAAGGCTTTTACGACAACTTCGGCGATAACGCCCAACCCCCCACGCTGATCGTGGAGGGCAACGAACTGCCGGGCGAAGCCTTTTTGGCCGCGCTGAACGATCCCGACCTTATGCCTGCCGCCGGTCCCGCCGCCGGGGCTCCGCAGGGAGGGGGCCAGTACGAGGACGCCACGCTCTTGGGCGTGGACGGCGTAAACAGGCTGGACAAGCTGGAATTCGACGGCTGGGGCCGCACGACTGAAGTCACTGAGGAATATCAGCGCGCTCCTGGGCCTGATGAATTGCCGGGCGGCGTTTTCGGTCTTGCAGGCAACAGCTACGACATGAACGGAATGTTCGTAACCTCCGGCATGTATGAGGACTGGCGTCCCAACAAGCATGAAGGCGATCAGAATTCGATCCTGCTCGGCAGGCTGGACTTCAACTTCACGCCCACGGGCACCACGGTGGTGGACGTCATCCACCTCTCAGGTTTTGATGTGGGCACGACCATCGTCATCGGCACGCCGCAGTTCGATGCCGAGGGCAATATCACCAACGGCACAACGGTCGCCGATTCCAGCCAGGTATTCAACTTCACGCAGAGCAACTTCGACAATGCCGGCGTGTACGTGCAGCCGCCGAAGTACAGCGACCACGACATGGACATCAGCGTGAAGGTGGACATGCACGCCCAGTCTTCCGGCCGTACCGGAACCATGGAAGGCTCGTTCACGATCATCGTGGATGCCGTGGCCGACAAGCCCGAAGTACAGGAGGCGGCCTTTGATTTTGCGCATCTTGTCGGCACTGTGGACGAGGCGCAGGAGACCCGCAAGGAATTCGACGACCAGGGCTTCCAGGTAGTCGAGCAGAGCATGGACGGCACCGAACAGGTGAGCGTTACCGTGCCTTTTACGACCACGATCAAGTTCGAGGACTATGAGGACGGCAGCGAAAGCCATTATGTGCTGATCGAGGTTCCGTCCATGCCCCCTGGCGCGGAGTGGACCTGTCCGGAGGCCTCCGGCACGATCACCGGCCCGGACGGGAAGGAGTATTTCCAGATCCCCATAGACAACGCGGATATCGCGGCAGGCGGAGGCGAAGTCACCGTGAACGTGAACCTCACGGTCACGGGCGATTCGGCCACAGTGAAGGATACCGACATGACCCTCCAGGTCGGGGCCATGGCCGAGGAACATCCCGACGACAGCGAGCTTACTCTCGACAACAACATATCCTTTGACTTCAAGGAAGGCGGCGCGGAACTGCACCTCGACGTGGTGGACGGCGGCCTGAAAATCACGGCGGGCTGGGCTTCCGAGGGCAACAACGACGCCAAGCACCTGGGAACGACATCCGACGGTTATGTGTATACCGGCGCAGAAGCCGGAGCCACGGCCAACCTGGCGGACGGCGCGACCAACATCGGCGCGCCGATTACCATTGAAGTGGGCGTGAGCAGCCAGGGCCAACCGGAATTCATCACCTCCGTCACCTTTGCCTATGACGCGAGCGAAGGCCACATCTGGCAGTTCGACGGGACGCAGTGGGTGGATCTTGACCCGAGCGGCTCCGGCGCGGTGACGCTCGATAATCTTTCCACGAACAGGCTGGACGGCGTGGTCTACCGCCCGAGCGAGGGCAGCTTCAGCGATGCCGATGTGGACGTAAGCTACAAGGTGAACGTGCAGAACGAGGTGGGCGTGAAGGGCAGCTACAGCGGCAGCTTCACCGTGGTGGTGGATGCCGTGGCCGACCTGTCCACAGAAGTTATCGCCACTGCCGACGGCGACGGCGCCCAGCATTACGTGGATCAGGCACGCGAGGCCGCCAGCGACACAGATACGCACGACGCCAAGGGCTGGGAAACCGATACCTTTGCCCTGGATTACTCCGCCGTGCAGTTCGGCTTTACCGTGAGCGTTTCCACTACCTTCCCGGATACGTCGGGATCCGAGCGGCATTACGTCCTGGTGGAGCACCAGGAGGGTTGGAGCCTCGGCGATCTGCCCGCAGGCTATACCTATGTGGACGACTACACGGGCCAGGACGGCCTGACCTATTTTAGGATCGAGGTGGATGACCGTACCCAGGGCGAGGCGAGTCTGGACGTGCCCCTCTACGCGACAGGCATTGCCGGGGATGTGGATATATCGCTCAGCACCGGATCCTATGTCGCGGAAACCGTGGGTACAGGGGACGAGTTGCCGGACAGCGGCCGTGAGTACGACATGGGCAACAATGTTGCCGAGCGCACGGGCGACACGCAGGCGACCTACAACGTGGATGTCCTGAATTCCACGCTCACGGTGCAAACGGGCTGGGCTTCCGAGGCCAACAACGACGCCAAGCACCTGGGAACGACCTCGGACGGGTACAGGTACACGGGCGCTGAAGCCGATTCCACGGGCAACGAGGCGGACGGCGCTACCAACATCGGCGCGCCGATAATCTTAAGCCTCTCGGGCGGACAGGGTGGGAGCGAGTTCATTGAGAGCGTGACCTTCACCTTTGACGACAGCCGGGGCAGCCTGTGGATTGGCGATACGGAATACCATTCCGGCGACGTGATTCCCGTGAACAGCGCTTCCCTGGACAACCTGTATTTCCGTTCCGTGACCGAAGGCCCGCAGAGCTTCAACGACGCCGACGTGGGCATGAAGTATGACGTGACGGTATCCAACGGCGAGTCTTCCCACACCTTCACCGGAACCTCTGTGGTGATCATTGACGCCGTGGCCGACAAACCCGAGATGGCTATTGAGGCGGTCGAGTACGGCCAGAACGCGCAGGGCGAAGACTATAGCGCCGCCAAGCCCGGCGCGGATCTTGACCTGAAGTTCAACGTAACCTTCCCCGACGCCGAAGGCGGCGAAGACCATTTCGTATACGTGCAGATGCCGGCCGACCCGCACCTGACCTACAACGCAATCACGCTCGGCGGCGTGGTCTATGACTTCTCCAACGGCGTGCCCGACGGCGTGACCGTGGTTGACGGGTATTACCGCTTCGACAACACGCCCGACAATGTCCATGATATCCCGGTCACGGTGAGCGTACACAGCGATATAGATCTCATCCACACCACGACCTTCACGGTAGAGTACGGCGCTACGGCCTATATTGAGGCCAGTGACGGCGAATACGACATTGCCAACAACTTCGCCGCCACCGGCACCGGCGACTTTCTGAAGTTCTTCGGCCCCGGCAGCACCAATGACCCCTTGCGGGACCAGTACGACCCGGACGACCCGAACACCCCGCCCCTGTACGATCCGAACGACCCGAACGATCCGAATATTCCGCCTCCTGACGGACCGGGCGTCGAGCCTCCCTTGACGTTCACGGTGGACCCGGCCTGGGCCGTGCTGAAGGTGGTGACCGAGGGCGTCTACGAAGGCGATGCCGCGAACAAGCATGTGGGCGATGACAGGCTTGGCGGCGGCGGCGCCATCAAGTTCCTGCTGACAGCGGACGACAAAGCCACCGATTCCGCCCAGGAGTCGGTCACCCAGATCTACCTGGAGTTCAGCCAGGACGGCAGCCCGGACCTTGAAGGGACTATCACCCTGAACGGCCACGAGCTTCCCACCGGCGGCGTGACCCTGACCTTTAACGCGGACGGCACCTGCACCGTCACCGATGCCGGTGGCAATGCCGAAACCATCAACGCCGCCTGGGCGGATATGGCAAACGGCAATCTGCGCTTCACGCCGACGGAGGGGTCTTTCACCGATGTTGACGTGCAGTTTGAATTTGCCCTGACCATTGTTGACCCGGATTCCGGCGACATGCGCAACTTCGCCAGCAAGGAAGGCCTCGACAGCCATCTTGATGTTTCATCAGCGGACACCGGGCACGCTACCGTGTACGACCTCGCTTCGGGTTCCTCGACGAGCGTCATCGTGGACGCCGTGGCCGACCTGCCCACGGAACTCCATATTCCGAGCGATGGAGAGGGCATCGGCTATACCCACGGCGTGAACGAGGACGGCAATCCCGTCGCGCAGGAGGCCGCGACCTGGGGCAGCGAAATCGGCTTTACGGTGGGTGTAACCTTCCACGACATCGCCGACGGCTCAGAGAAGCACTATGTGCTGGTGGAGGCCAGACCCGGCTGGAGCGGCGACTACGCCAACACCGTGGTCTACAATGACGGCACAGGCAGCAAGACCTATTTCGTGATTGATGTGAACGACGCCATCAATGACGCGCTGGCAAACGGCGGCTATAATCAGGGCGGTATTACGGTCACCATCGGCACGGACGCCTTTGGCGCGCCCCAGGCCAGCGTCACCGTTGACGTGAACCTGACCCTGCCGGATAAGCCGGCAGGAGCCAATCCCTACACGTACATGAGCCAGGACGGCTCGGTCACCCTGCATTCGGGCGGTATGGCCGTTGAAGGCGAAATCACGTTCGACGCCAACGGCAAGGGTGCGTTCGATCTGGGCGGTACGGATAAAGAACTCACGCTCGCCAACAACGTCTCCGCGGTTCTGCAAGACGTGGCGGTGGATGTGAACGTGGTCACCTCTCTGCCCACGGTCACCATCAGCGACAACGCGATTTACGAAAACCTGACGGCCAACGCGCATGTTGGGGATGAAACGCATTCCGCTGGCGCAAAGATCACCGTCGGCGGTCTGCATGAAAGCGAAAGCGCCGAAATAACCTTTATCTTCGACTTTGTGAAGGGCGGCGCGCAGGAGGGCGCCTTTGATTCCGCGCCCGGCCATCAGGATGACGTGATGCGCCTGGAGTTTACCGACAGCGAAGGCGTGGTGCATGCCTACCCCATCACTTGGGACGGCAACGCCTGGACCTGCACCGTGACCGTGCAGGGCGGGGATGCAGCGGATCTCATCTTCAAGCCCGGCTACAACTACAACTCCGAAGACCTTGCCATCCGGTACGAAATGACGGTGACGGATCCTGCCTCCGGCGACCAGATAAGTTGGAAGGCCGGCGACAGCCCGGATCTGCCAGCCCAACTGGGCGTGCTGGTGGACGCCGTGGCCCAGCAGCCGGTTATAGACGACGGAACGCAGGCCTCCTACGACAGAACGGGCGGCTCGGACGCCTTTGTGAGCGGCGGCAAGGTGGACCTTGGGGTCAAGATTGAATACCGCGACTTTGAGGACGGTTCCGAGCGGCACTACGTGCTGGTGGAAGCCAAGGTGGGCTGGGAGGCACCCTCAAGCACGCTGACCATTATTGACGGCAGCGGCGAGGCGCATGAAGTGGCGGTGACCTGGGTTCAGCAGATGATCGACGGCAAGATGTACTACAAGGCTGAAGTGGACAACGAGCACATCCAGAATTGGGGCACGCAGGGCGAGCACGGCGAAGGCATGCTCGACATGCACGTCTCCATGCAGTCTCCTTCGGGAGTGGCAGCCCATATGGATTTCAAGGTGGGCGGCGGCGCTTGGGAAGACGCGGGGTATGTGGACGGCGAAATCCGCTGGGATAACAATACCGCCTTTGACTTCGTCACTGTGGGCCTTGACTTCAACAAGGTGGGGGACTTCGGGCTGCACACCGACGGCTGGGTGTATGAAAACGATACGGCCAACGCGCACCTCGGCGACAGCACCGAGAGCGGCGGCACCACCCTCACTGTGACGGTAAGCCATAAGGGTGACGAGATCACGGACTTCCACTTTACGAACTACAACCCGGAAGCGGGCACCCTCTATTTCAACCTTCCGGACGGCACCCGCGTGGAGGTCAACCCAGACGGTTCCATACCCGGCAATCCAGTGCTCACGGGCGGGGAGCAGTTCACCTTTATCCCGGCGCACAACTACAGCGATACGGATGTGAAGCTGTCATACACGGCCGCAATTACCGACCCGCACAGCGGCGATACGCGCGAGCCCAGCCATTCGTCCGGGATCATCGTGGACGCCGTGGCTCAGAAACCCGAAGACGTGGACTTCGCCCAGAACGGGCAACAACTGCCCATTGACTGGCACCAGGGAGAGGAAGGCGGCAAGGGCACGTTTACCCTGAATGTCTCCGCGAAGTTCGAGGACTTCGAGGACGGCAGCGAGTCCCACTATATCCTGGTGGAACAGGTAGCCAACACCAGCGTGCCCGGCGCGGACGGCGCCTTCTCGGTCAAGAATGCGGACGGCAGCTACACCAATTACTGGAAGGTGCCGGTGAACAATGCCGACATCGCCGAGGACGGCAGTATCTCGGTACAGGTGACGGTGGTGATCGAGGGCGTCATTCCGGGGCACGGCATTCATGAAGACGTCAGGGTCGGCGCGCTGGCGGTGGAAAATCCCTCGGACGGCGAAATCACCTTCCACAACAACTGGGCCTATACCGAAGGCGGCAAGGCGACTGTGGACTGGGGTCCGGGCGGCGGCCACGGTCCCGGCTTCTGGGCGGATGTCGCCTATGAAAACGACCGGCCCAATTCGCATGTGGGCGATGAAACACCTGCCGGCGGCGCGCATGTGACCTTCGGCCAGGGCGCAGGCGACAGCGTTCACGTGGAATGGACGAACGCAGAAGGCTATTTTAGGGATGCGGCCGGCAATGAGTTCAGAGGCGGTTCGGCGGACCTGGATGGCGCAAACGGCCCCTTCTTCTTTGTGCCCGAAGGCCACGGCGATGATGACGTGAATCTCACCTACACGGTCACCCACGCTGACGGTACCGGCTACAGTGGCACCGGCACCATCATCGTTGACGCGGTAGCCAACAAGCCGGACGGCCTGGACGACAAAGCCCTTGTGGATTACGGCCATGCCGCTGACGGCACGGCCTGGACTGCGGTGGGCAAGCCCGACGGCCACGGCAACGACGGCGGCGTGACGGTGCATATAACCGGCAACTTTGTGGATAACGACGGTTCCGAAAAACACTATGCCCTGGTGGAAGCCCAGCCCGGCTTCAACGTGCCCGGCGGGACGATGATCTATCTTGAAGGCAAGGCCTATTACCAGGTGGAAATGGCCAGGGACGCCGGCGGCAATTATCTGCTGGATGAAAACGGCAAGCAGTACGCGGATGTAGTGGTGCAGGTCACCGACCCCACGGCCATCGGCAAGGCCGGCCATGACCTGACCACCGGCCTCATGGCGGTGGAGCAGAACACCGGCACGGCCGGCAACCTTGAAGTCACGCTGGACAACAACGTGTCCTGGACCCTCGGCGGCAATGCCCATATTGACGTTTCGTTTGTGGACAGTTCCGCGTCGGTTGGCGTGCCCAACGGCGTCATGGAAAGAAGCGAGGGGGATCCGGGCTTCGCGGTGGCGCTCAGCGCCCACCTGGGCGAAGACGACAAGTTTGAGGGCATGACCGTAACAGCGAAGGGCGCGGGCGAGTTCTCGGTCGCGGACCCGCAAGGCATCGGCGGCTGGGAGATCGTGGGCAACAAGCTGGTCATCACCGACTTCGACGCCATCGGCAAGATCCAGGTGACCTTTACGCCCGAAACGCACAGCGATGCGGACATCAGCTTCAGTTGGAGCGCAAAGTTCACCAACGAGCGTTCCGGGGACGTGGAAGCCCGTAGCGGCTCACCGTACGTGATCGTGGATGCGGTGGCCAACGCGCCGGATATCGTGGATACGAGCATCACATCCGACAGCGGAGCCTTGGCGGCCTATGCGGGCGAGGGCACGAACGTCACCAACACCCTGAACTTTGAGGACATGAGCGGCAGGGAAATCCACTATGCCGTATTGCAGCAGGGCCAGTTCATAGGCAAGGCGGACAACGTCTGGCTGGCCGACGGAGCGTTCATCAACGGCCAGCCTGCGGAAATCATCACCGTGTTCGACCAGAGCCAGAAGCCCTATTACGCGGTGGTGATCCCGAACGAGGCCCTGGATGCGAACGGCAACGTAGACATCACCTGGCATGTGACGGCGCCGAACATCTCGCAGGATGTGGACGCCAAGCTGCTGATGGGTGGCATCTCGGTTGAGCCGAACACCGGCGCGGGCGACAACAAGGAACTGACCTTGGACAACAACTGGGCGGAAACCGTGCAGCCTGTGGAGGTGAAGATCGCCGCGTTCGACACCACGGAAGTGCGTTTTGGCGCGGACGGCCAGCTTGTCGAGAACGACGGTGCAACGGGCGTTGCGCTCACGCTCCAGGCGCCAGCGGCGGGCACGAACGAAATCATCACCCAGACGGAGTTCACCTTCACGCAACAAGGCGCCCAGGAAGGCGATGTGATAGGCACTGTGTGGTATAACGGCGAAGCCCATGAAGTCCTCGCGGGCGCGGACGGCAAGGGCCATCTGACGCTCACCTTCGGCGATCAGGTGGGCGAGGGCTATGATCCGGCCGCCGACTTCCGCTTCACGGCGACGGATGCTGACGGCAACTCCTTCCATAACAGCAATCCTGTGACGATTGGCACGGAAAGCACGGTCAAGGACGTGTACCTGGGCGAAGAACGCGCCTTTAGCGACTCCCAGGTCATTAATGTACAGGCCGTGGCCGATGCGCCCACGGACGTGGCCGGAACAGGCCCGACGGAGGCCGCGGGCGCCGGACAGGAGCTCACCGTGACCGTGTCCGCGAACTTCGTGGACGTGGACGGCTCCGAAAAGCACTATGTGCTTGTGGAAGCCCAAGAGGGCTGGACCTGCAACACAACCCACGACACATGGACGGATCCCGCTACCGGTACGGCCTACTTCCGGGTGGAAGTGAGCGGGACGGATACGGACGTGACCAGGGACATCTCGTTGACCACGCCGAAGGACTATGTGCTGGGCGATCACCAGGTGGAACTCGCGGTGGGCGGCCTTGCCGTGGAACAGGCGGCGGGCAGCGACAACACGAACGGCTTCACCTCCGGCGGAACCGTGACCGTGGATGTCCACGATACGGCGAATCTCACCTTGGTGAGCAACAACCCGGCGGATGGCGTTGCGGAAGGCGGCGAACTGAGCTTTACGCTGACGCTGGCGAACGATGCCGGGCAATCCTTCACCGCAGACGAGGAGATGAGCGTGACCCTGCGCCTTACGGGCGTAGGCGAAAATTCGGGAACAGCCGAACAGCTTGTTGCCGCCGGCTGGGAAGCGCAGCCCGACGGCAGCTACAAGCACACGCTGGTTCTGCCTGCAGGCGCGAGTGAGGCGGATATAACGATACCCGTCCTGCCGGACGGTGTGCTCGGACAAACGGATGCGGGGGGCGGCATACAGGTGGCGGTCGTCGATTCCTCCGTGCCTGCTTCCCTTGCCGGGAACATTGTAACTGGCGGCGGCTCCTATGACGTGCCCATTTTGGACGCCGATAACGCCTACCTGGAGATAGAAACCAGCGACACCGATTTGGTGTCGGGCGATGCCTTGAGCTTCGATTTGCACCTGCGCAACCCGCAGGGCGAGGACACCGCCTCCGCAGTGGCGATTATGGTCGCCTTTGTGGTCTCCAACGACGCGGGGGACTTCGTGCCCGATGCGCCGCTGTATACCCCGATACAGGACGGAAATGGCAACACCCTGGTCTGGACGCACAACGAACAAAGCGGCGAGTACGTACTGACGGCAACCCTGGCGCCGAACAACAACACGCTCCATATCGAGTTCGACGCGCAGCATACCCAGGACCAGCCCGGCTTTGTGGACGCCCACCAAACCGTGAATCTGCACCTGCAAAGCGTGACGGATGCGGACGGCAATGCCCTACCGGGTCTTGACGCAAATATCCACACCGGCGATGACGACAACCCGCTTCAGGCGGGCGGCCACGTGGAATTCACCGTTGTGGATTCGGACTACGCGCAGGTCGCCTCCTTCGGCATCTCGATTGATGAGGCCGTCGGCAAGGAAGTCGTGCAGCTCGGCGAGGCCCACATGCAGGGCGATGGAAGCCATTTCCATGACGGCAGCGATGCCGACCACGGCCAAGGTCAGATCGTCATCGGCGGCGAAGGCGACAACACCATCTATGCCTCCCAGGGCAACGACATCCTGGTCGGCGGCAGCGGCAACGACACCTTTGTCTGGAACAACCTCAACATGGGCCAGAACGAACATTCCGTGGATATCATCAAGGATTTCTCAAAGGGCGACAGCCTGCACTTTGAGGACCTGCTCGCCGAACATGGCGATGGGGCGCAGACCGCCCTTGCCGACATGATCAACAGCGGCGAATGGCAGGCAAACGATCAGGGAGCCGGCGGAATCTTCACGTCCACGGCCGAGTGTGGATCGAGCATCCACCTGAGCGTTGCAGAAACAGTGGCCACGCTGACTGTCTCCTACCAGCAGGATGGCCAACAGTACACGCAGAACGTGGAACTGCAGAACTTCGACGCCGGGCAGTTCGCTGCCGAAGGCGCGGACCAGACTGCCTCCGTGCAGCAGATGCTGCATGAAATCATCAAGGTCGGCGGCAATACCTAGTCAAGTCTCTCACCTGAACCAGAGGCCCCCGGCACATGCCGGGGGCCTCTGGTATCAAGGTGCAATCTATAGGGACGTCACCTCAAGCAGCCTGCTTGGCAAGGAGCGCAGCTAAAAATTATGGAACTGTTAGATCTCTTTGAAAGCCAAATGGAATCCCTGGTCATGGAAGTACAATCTTTGCGCAAGGAGAATGCGAAACTTCGTGAAGACTCCACCGCCAGCCTTTCGACCCTGACGGAGGAAAACGCCTTTCTGAAGAATGCTTTGGAAGAAGAACAGCACCTGAAGGAAGCGGTATTGAAGCGCGTGGAGGGCTGGTTGTCGCACCTTCAAGAAATCAATCCTTCTGCTGAATAGCTCAATACCAAATTGAAATTGCTAAATCGTCTCATGCCAGTGTGAAGATTATGCATCCACGCGGTAAAGAAGTGTTAGTAAAGGCTCAGGGCTTATTAAAAAAAACCACTGATGCCGATGAATTGCGAATTCTTCAGGCAGTGGTGTTTCCCCTTGTCAATGGGATGTCCACTGAGGAAACGGCGCGGGCTATAGGAAGAAGTTATAGTTGGGCTACGAGAGCACGGAATGAATTTATCCGTAACGCAGGGATAGTTAGAAAAAGCCGCAAAAAAATCAGAAACAGAGCGCTCATGACACTGGACGCGGAAAAGGCTTTCTTGGCCCCGTTTTTTGAAGATGCGCGGCAGGGGGAAATTTTGGCGGTTAGCGCACTGCATCATGCCCTGGAGCAGCATCTAGGGCGCAAGGTTACTGTGGCAACGATGAATAATCTTCTACGCCGGCATGGCTGGCGTAAAGTGGCTCCTGGTAAGCGCTATGTCGCTGTAGATAGACAAGATCAAGTGGAGTGAGGCAAGAACTTCCCGCATAACAATGAACAGCAATCACTTTGCCTCCATGCGCGGCGCGGCGCCGGTAACGGCGGATCGCGCCGCGCTCTATTCTGACGCCCGGCGCATGGAGCCGGTACGGGCTTGTGCCTGTGCCGAAGCGAAAACAGCCGTATAAGGAGGTGCGGCGCTGATACACGGCATGGGGCGCTCCGTGTGATCCGTCCAGACTCCATAAGGAGTAAGGGAATATGGATACTCAAGATCGTGATCAAACCCCTGGCATTGATGAACTGGAGCGCAGGGCCAATGACCTGACCGCCCTCATGCTTTCTCTGTGTGAAGAAAAAATACGCAAGGTTCCCGCCATGCCGGATGCCCGCGCTTCTTCGCTTGCTCATGCGGCTATGGCGGTGCGGGACGCCATACAGACTTTCCTGGCCTTGGCCCGCATCCGTTGATTCTATAACCATCTTACCGTGCCCGCCGCTATGGCGGGCACTTTTCAGTTCAGCGTTCCATGCCTCGGCGCAGCTCTTTCTCCCTATCCAATGTCTGTTCCCGCTTCTGTTCCCGTATGATGTGATTTCCTTCCAGAATGATGCTTCGGCCCCATTTTTTTTGAGCATAGGCAAGGGCAACACGCCGAGCCGTTTCATCCTTGGCGGAAAAGAAAAGTTCACTTCCTTCGTCGCGGATCACGCTGCCGCCCTGCAAGGTGAAAATGACCGCGCCTTTGTGGTCAACTCTGTGCTGAAATCCGGCAAGCGTTCCTTCCGTAGCAAGGCGTTCCATCCGCAGGACGGCCAAGAGGCGCTTTTTGGACTTGCCGCTCACGCCATCCAGTTCCAGGGCGGCGCGTTCCTTGGCCGCATATTCCGCCTTGGTGCTGGCAAATTGCTCCCTGCCGTGTTGCGACCAGTCTTTTTTCGAGGCGGCCTCTGTTTCCTCGGCCATGTGTTCATGCTTGGAGCGTAGTACGGCCAAGGCGATTTCGTTGCCCTGTTCGGCCTTGTGTTGCAAAAAACCGTTCCAAGACGTGAAAGGAATATCCCGGCACACGGCCTCGCGCTCCGGCGTCTGCTCAAGTTTGGCCCTGGCTACGGCCTCGGCTTCATGCTTACGGGCTATGGACAGAAGATTACGCCGGTTTTTCTTGGCAATGCCCATGCCCTCAATCTCTTTGCGCTTGGCTGCCCATTTTTCGCGGATGGCGGCAAGCGCCGCGTCTTCCCGGTCTTTGACGGCCTGGAGCCTAATTTTGCGTTTCTCAATACCCTGTTGGTATTCGGCAAACAGGTTTCCGCGCTCCGGGGCGCGGTGCAAAGGCTCGGACTGATAGCGGCTTTGTTCTTGAATCTGCTCCAGTCCTTGCGCCGGGCTGTACGGGCCAAAACGGGCTTCCAGTTTTTTCATGGAAAGGGAACGGTCAACGGCGCTGGCCTTGACGGTATGCTTGCCGTGTCGGTCTTTGACAACAAGCCCGCTGCCGTGGGGCTTGATTTCTATGCCGAAACACGCCAGGGCCGTGTGAAACGTCTGCCAGTCCTTTGCCGCATCCACGGCGGTAAGGATTTCCCCCGTATGCCGTTTGGCGTAGGTTTCAAAGGATTCCTGGCCGCTGTGCGCTTCGGCTTGGGCGGCTCTGCCGCCAAGGGAAGGGCGTTCCCGCCCCGGCTCCCGGCCTCTGTCCACGGTAAGGCCGTATTCCCGCTCCAGTTCCCGGCATAGCTTGTCGCGGATGTGAAAATCCCGAAATTCCTTGTGCCATGCCAGCTTTTCAGGATGGATCATGTTGTAGGCAATGTGCATATGCAGATTGCCGGTGTTTTTATGTACCCCACAATGGCGCTGATGAACGGAATAACCAAGGGCGGCGGCAAAGCGTTCCTCAATGTCCCTGAACGCCTCCGGCGTCAATTTTGCCTCGTCCTCCGGCCTGAAACTGACGATCAGGTGATAGGTTTTCGCTGTTTTCACACGGCTATTCAACGCCTGGGTGTCCCGCACTTCCCCTATGCCTTCGGCATAGTCCTCTTCCGCACAGCCCGCGCACCAGCGCAGCAGCAGTTTTTCCCCTTTATCTCCGGCATCAGCTATATAGTTCGCCAAACGGGCATAGTTGTCATTTTTCGGAGCAATGCCAATGCGCTTACTGATCATATCCGGCCTATGGCTGCCGCCAGTTCCCGTTGCCGGGCATCCAGTTCATGCAAGAGCTTGTGGACAAGCCCCCTGTCCGTACCTTCGGCAAGCGCCTGTTTGACCAGCCCGCCAAGCCTGCCGAGATCACCTTTCATCCTTCGCAGTTCCAGACGGGCCTCCTGATGCTCCAGGCTCGGAACCGGAGTGCCAAGGCATACCCGTTTGCTGAACGTCGAAAGTGATAACCTTGCCCTGCGGGCGGACGCCAGAATGGCGTTGTATTCCTCCGGTGACAGATAGGTTTTTATGACCATATACCGCTTTGTCATTGCCAGCCTCCTTGCCTTCGGCCATATCCATATAGTGCCGGTATATTTTCCAGGCGTAGCGTCTGCCGCGCTCTCTATCCGGGGAGTGGTATTTGCCCACGGCCTTCCAGTTCAGGCCGTGCCGTGCAATTTCCTGCTCAAGAATGAACACGCCCCATTGCCGATTCATGGCCGGGTCAAGCAGGGATTCGGGCGGGATGCGATACCGTTCAATCCACCAGGAATTGACCTGGAACAGCCCAACGTCAAACGACTTCCCCGCCGCCTGTGCCTGCCGGATAATCTTCATGGCTTCCTCCTTGCTGGCAGGGTAGTGATCCTTGCCCGCAACATTGACGGCAAGAGGCTTTTTCCCCGATTCCTGCCGGGCAATGGCTTCCAGCAAGGCGGCGGGCGGCGCTTCCTCGGCTCTCACTGGAAATGTGAGGAAGGCCATTACCAGCGCCAGCGTAATGATTCTCTTCATGTATTTTCCCCTTGCTTTGCGTTGAGCGGAACGCGAATAAGCCGCCCCGCAGGGCAGGACAGGGAATGCCGTAGGCCCATTCCCTTTGTCCTGCCCTCGAAACAAAGCATATTTTAACACAGATAAAGAGCGGTAGATACATTTAAGGACATAATATACTTACATTTCCTTATGTGTCCTTATCTATCGCTCTCTGTCACTAACTGTCTCAAAGTATCTCTAAATATCTATGCGCTGCATTTATCTGTCATAAAATGTCTTTATATCTCTCAAAGTATCCTTAAATATGCACAAGCGCCGTTTTTGCTGCCTTTTCCTATTAATGGCCGCGCCGAAAGGCGCGTGTCTTTTTACTTTTGCTTTGCAGCACCAGCCTTGGGCTTGGGCAGGGCAAAATCCGATCAATCTGGCTTCCTTCCGATTCTGCTTTTTATTTTTGCCTCTTGATTTATGGGCGACAGCAAAGGCCCAACTATGCGACACCTATTTTCTTGAAAGCATGGTGAAAGGCTGGCTGGTTGATCCTGCCGGGCCGTTTTGAGGGGCAAAGACATTTTTAT
>Ga0082212_10005051_pt1 | contig 18136 bp, 13 predicted proteins | sample TergutNt197P3_FD_71548 | JGI IMG/M metagenome (GOLD analysis project Ga0082212, IMG submission 71548) | Neocapritermes taracua P3 segment gut microbial communities from Petit-Saut dam, French Guiana - Nt197 P3 | ecosystem: Host-associated > Arthropoda: Insects > Digestive system > Gut ...
GACCCCGATCGCCGGTACCAATGGCTGACGGCACGTCAGCCGTGTTTGGTCGCCGAGGGCGAAAAAGGCAAGCCAGGCGCAGGATTTTTCGCCCGGGACAGATTTGCGGTTGTGGCGGAATTGGCAGACGCGCACGGTTGAGGGCCGTGTGCCGCAAGGCGTAAGGGTTCAAGTCCCTTCAACCGCACCAAAAAAAAGCTGGCAGCATCCAAGCTGCCGGCTTTTTAATACGTAAAACTACATGGGGACTTGAACCCGAGAGGGTAAGAAAGGCCCTGTGGGCCTTTCGACCCGAGCAAACAGCGAGGGGCTAGCACGCGCGAAGCGCGGGCGGCAAGTCCCTTCAACCGCACCAAAAAAAGCTGGCAGCATCCAAGCTGCCGGCTTTTTAATACGTAAAACTACATGGGGGCTAATAAATTCTATTTCCTAAATAAAAAGTGCGGACACCAATTTCAATTGCTTCTACTTTTGAATAGTCTTCCTTGTCATAGTCATGGATTGGCATAATCGTGATATACAAATCTCCTTTTGCATATACCTTATCTGACCACTCCTGCTCATTTCCTTTTGCCAATTCAAAGCCTTGGTTTTCTATTATCTCCATTGAACTTGAAACATCATCGCCGGGCTTAACGTCAAAAACATGATATTTGGAAGAAAAAACCTTGATTTCAGTTAAAAAACAGGGGCACTCATCATGTGGATATCCTGAAAAAATCCATTGAATGCCATCTCCATAATAATCATAGCTCATAAAATTTGATATCCAATTATCGCCGCATTCTTTTCGAATTTCTTCTTCTTCAGGAGGCGCGGATATTGCTTCAGGAGGCACGGATCAAGATGCCTCCGGCCAGCCCTTATACAGTCTCCCCGCGCTTACAAGCAAAAAGAAGATAAAAAAGTTTGTGGCCCGCATGGAAGGGCGGCCCGGATACAGGCAGGCTCTAACGGCTTTACGGTATATCGCCAATGGCTCCGCCTCGCCCATGGAAACAATCCTTTTCATCCTCCTGTCATTGCCGTACAGATACGGCGGCTATGGCCTCCCGATACCGGAGCTGAACGGGCGCATTGACCCGGAAAAGGGTGCAGAGCGGTTTGAAGGCAAAAGCTTTTATCGTGGCGACCTGCTCTGGCGCGAAGCCAAGGTAGTGGCAGAGTACGACAGCGACATGGAGCATACAGGCCCGGATCGAATAGCCAAAGACGCCATACGCCGCGGCGACCTGGATCTTTGCGGTTACCTGGAGGTCACCGTGACAAAAAACCAAGTAAAAAACGTGGCTTTGCTGGATAAGGTTGCCAGGCAAATCGCAGCAAGAATCGGAAAAAAACTGCGTTACAAAAACACGGCTTTCAGAAAAGCGCAAAGGGGGCTGCTCCGAGTTTTGTTCGCAAGCGCTTGAATAAGGTTTACTTGGGGCCGAATTTTTCTTATTATTTTTTGGTACCCTGTAACGAACCGAAGTTTCGGAAGTCTTATATACAGAAGGGAGAAGCCGGCGACACAGAAGGGGGAAGCCGTTGAACGAAATCGAAACGCTTTATACCAGGTACTTCCAGAGCGTATACAGGTATGCCTTGTCGCTTTGCCGCGACGAGACGACAGCGGAAGACGTGACAAGCGAAACATTTTTAAAGGCAATCAAGGCAATCGACAAGTTCAAGGGCGAGTGCAGCGTGAGGGCCTGGCTGTGCCAAATCGCGAAGAACACGTATTTTTCCCTGCTCAAGAAGACGAAGCGGGAGGTGCCCTTTGACCCGGAGGCCGGGATTGCGGGCGGAGCCAGCGGCGGTGGAGGCAGCAGCGACATAGGAGATGGCAGCGACAGGGGAGACGGCAGCGGCGGTGGAGGCGGCAGCGGCAGGGGAGACGGCAGCTGCAGGGGAGACGGCAGCAGCAGAGGAGGCGGCAGAGGCAGCAGCGGATACCGCAGCGTCATCGCCGGCGGCGAAGAGCCGGACTTTACGGAGAGGCTGCTCGACAAAGCATCGGCCTTCGAGATCCACCGCTGCCTGCGCGGCCTTGAAGAACCGTACAAAGAGGTTTTCTCCCTTCGGACATTCGGCGAGCTGTCTTTCGCGGAAATCGCTGAGCTTTTCGGCAAGACGGAAACCTGGGCGCGGGTCACCTACCACCGCTCCAAGCTGAAACTGAAGGAGGCATTGCCATGAATTGCGAAATAATAAGGGATTTGTTGCCGCTTTACCATGATGAAGCGGCAAGCGAAGAGAGCCGCAGGCTGGTGGAAGGCCACCTGGAAACCTGCGCCGAATGCAGGAAGATGCTGGCGGACATCCATGAAAGCGTGGGGACAAACGGCTATGCGGCCACGGAAGAGCCGGTGGCCAGCGGTATCAGGGCGCTCAAAAAGAGGCTGCGCCGCAGGACCGTTTCCGCCATCGCCGCCGCGATCGTATGCGCCGCCTTTGCCGTTTCGGCACTGGCCTACGGCGTGTTCTTTTACGAAAAGCCGGTCCCTTTCAGCGAAGCGGCAAATGCCGTAACGCAGCCGGTCAGCTCCGCGCTTGGTTTCATCACTGACGCAAGGGGGTGCAGATCCATCGAGGTTTTCCAGGATGGCGATTCAATGTACATATGCTACTTCAACACATTCTGGTCGCGCGATATAGCTAAGCCGGACAGGCCGCAGAGAATCGCCATATACGGTTCCGCCACGTATGAAGCGCCGGCGGCGCCGTCCGCCCCATCTGCGCCGGCGCCGCCGTCCGCCCCATCGGCGCCATCGGCCACATCCGCGCCATCAGCCCCGTCGGTTCCATCGGCGCCATCAGCCCCATCGGCCCCGGGCGCTTCACTTGGCGCCGTCGCCCTCTGGGAATCCCCGGAATCCGCGGAGCCAGCGGAGGCCGCCAAACCCCCGGAACCCATGGAACTCAGCGAGCCGCCAGAACCCGCCGAACCTCCAGAGCCCGCCGAGCCCCCCAACCTTTTTATCGCGATCGATGAAGTCACGAAGGTTTTCTATGTCGAAGGCGGCCTTGGCAAGGCGGAGCACAGCTACGCCGCCTTCTTGCAAGCCACGGAAAACGCCGTGCTTATTTGGGAGAAATGAAGGGGCGGCGGCCACGGCCGTCAATCCAACTATCAACCCGCCATTTTTATAACTCGCCAAAACATAGCATTTTTCGCATGTTTTGGCGAGTTATCACTTTCGCTTGATTTCCATTTCAAGAGGTACAATTGTTTAAATTCCAACGCATACGTGCCTCTTGACGGGTATGGCAGAATACGTTACCTTGTATTCGATAAATATATAACTCGCCAAAATGCTGTAGTTTTCATATGTTTTGGCGAGTTATCGAAGGAGGTTAGGCATCGTCAAGAACAGCCATTCCGTTATCGTTCAGTCATAAATCTCCCTTGAAGGGCTCTTCCTTTGACAAAGGCCGCCAACCCTCACGAGACGCGGGAACAGTCCCCTTTTGCCTTCATCGCCGGCCGCTGCCGTCTCCGAACAGATGCCCGTGCGACAACAACTCGTCCAGGATATCGGCGATGAATTTCGCGTCCTGCCTTATCTTCCCGCGCAGCCGCTCGACGCCATCCTTGCCGCGGAGCTTCACGGATCCCGCTTCGAAGAGGTCGCGTTTGCTGTAAAGCGCTATATTGCACTGACGGCCTATGAAGCTCGCATACGTCCCTGCGCCAGCCTTCTGGCCTATGCGCAGCAAGGAATCCAGGAGAGGCGGGGCCAACACGGCGCGCGCAGCCTGCGGGTCCTGCGTCTTTACCTTGAACGTCTTGTCGAAAGCCGCGTTCCCGGTTTCCATATCGGATTTGGCGAGCTTTCCGAGGCCCTTGCGCTCAAACAGCCAAAGGGGGTACGGAAGCTCCGCGTTCATCCCGACGATCAGCCACTGCCCCTCGAACCTGATATGCGTCTTGTCGTCATTGCTGTCGCCGGTATCCACAAGGATAACGTCCGAAAAAGAGAAATCGAGGCCCCTGTATTTCCCCTTTATCAGATCGCTTCCGGATATTTTATTCCAGCTCCCGATCAGCCCCGCCCCGGACACTTCTCCGCTGGACAGATAGCCAAGGGGATCGTAAGCCATCAGCTCGAAAGCCTCCCCCAAAACATTCCTCGTAATGTTGTCGCTGGCCAGCAGCTTTATATGCGCACTCTCCTTGGCGCTTTTTATCAAAAAGACGACAAAGAGCACGAAAGCCGCCACGCAGGAAATGCCGAGGGCCGTATCCATGTGCTGAAAGCCGACATCCCCGGCCGTGCTATTAATCCTGGCGTGCGCGGCTAAGGCCATTACAAGCAGGAATATGGCGGCGAAGAAGAAGGCAAACATGAGGAGCCTGCTTCTTCCTTCCTCCCGTGCCAGCCCGGCCAGCCTGTTTTCGAGCTCGTAGGGGCTCAACAATTCCTTTTGACGTAACGGTTCCCGTTGTTCCTGTTCCATAAGCCGTCGCCTCCTTTTCGCTTCTTCCCATAAATATACCACGGATCGCAAGACAAAAGGGGACGGTTCCCGCGTCTTGTAAGACAAAAGGGGACGGTTCCCGCGTCTTACAAGACAAAAGGGGACGGTTCCCGCGTCTTATAAGACAGAAGGGGACGGTTCCTGCGTCTTGTAAAAACCAAAGGCGACAATCCCCGCGTGGACGGTTCCTGCGTCTTGCAAGACAAAAGGGGACGGTTCGAAACCGCTGAAAAAGTACGGAGGAAGCAAAAGGGGTAAAGGCTTTTAGACAACTTGCGCCGGGAAGGAAGGAAGGAAGGAAGGAAGGAAGGAAGGAAGGAAGGAAGGAAGGAAGGAGGAGGTCATGGCAATTATGGAAAATCTGCCGTCTGCCGCAATAAAGTGCCATTCCCCCTCCGATTCCCGGAAAAGACCCTCTTTCTATACACAAATCGCGTCCAAAGTACGATTATTGAGGCTTATTGCCCGAATTTCGCCCCAAATGCCGCCATATTCTATGATAATTCGTACTTTGGACGCGATTTGTGCACAAAACAGGCATGCTTTGCGGGAATGGCGAGCGGGGAACAGGCAAAGGGAGCGAGCGTAGGCTTTCGACTCCTGGAATCGGACAGTTTCTCGCCCGCTCGAAACTGTTAAACGTGGAAGGACTTTGTCAGTGGTTGCGGACGGTTCCTGCGTCTTGTAAAAACCAAAGGCGACGGTTCCCGCGTGGACGATTCCTGAGTCTTACAAGGCAAAAGGAGACGCTACCCGCATGGACGCTACCCGCATGGACGCTACCCGCGTGGCCGCTACCCGCATGGCCGCTACCCGCATGGCATGGTATAATGCGTATGAACGGCAAACTCTATGATAAAGAAAAGGGGGGAATGACATGGATTTCAATCTGACGGAAAAACAGCAGGCGGAAAAAGACAGGTTCGCGGAGTTCACGGAGCGCGAGGTGCGGCCGCTCGCGGCGAAAATGGACGAGGAAGCCGCTTTCGATCCCGCGCTGCTGAGGAAACTGCACGAGCAGGGGTTCATGAATATACCCTATGCCGCGGAATACGGCGGCCAGGGCGGCGACTATATGGACTACGCGCTGGCGGTCGAGGAGCTCGCGAAGGCATGCGCCTCGACGGCCATCACGGTATCCGTCCATACGAGCCTGGCGTGTTCATGCATCGACAATTTCGGCACGGGCGAGCAGAAGGAAAAATGGCTCAGGCCCCTGCTGGCGGGCGGCAAGACCGGCTGCTTCGGGCTGACGGAGCCGGGCGCGGGCTCGGACGCGGCGGGGCAGAAGACCGAGGCCGTACCCGACGGGGACAGCTATGTCATCAACGGCAGCAAGATATACACGACAAACGCGGAGTTCGCGGACACGATAGTCCTCTTCGCGATGACTGACAAATCGCAGGGCACGAGAGGCATCTCGGCCTTCGTCGTCGACGCGAAGGCGCCAGGCGTCGAGGTCGGGCTGGACATCCCGCGCATGGGCATCAAGGGCGCGTCGAACTGCGAGGTCTTCTACAAGGACGTCGTCGTCCCCAGGGAGAACCTGCTGGGCAGCGAGGGCAAGGGCTTCAAGTGCGCGATGATGGCGCTTGACGCGGGGCGCATAGGCGTGGCTGCGCAGGCACTCGGCATCGCGCAGGGGGCGCTCGACCTGGCGATCGCTTACGTGAAGGAGCGCGAGCAGTTCGGCAAGCCGATTGCCGCGTTCCAGAACACGCAGTTCAAGGTCGCGGACCTCCAGACGCAGATAGACGCGGCACGGCTGCTGGTCTACCGCGCGGCGGCCGCGAAGAGCAACCACGAGCCCTACGGCGCCTACGCCGCCATGGCGAAGCTCTATGCCTCGCAAACGGCAAACGACGTCGCCCGAGAAGCGGTGCAGATGCTCGGCGGCTATGGGTACGCGCGCAAATACAGCGTCGAGCGATTCATGCGCGACGCGAAAATAACGGAGATATACGAAGGCACAAGCGAAGTGATGAAGATGGTCATCAGCGGCTCGATGAAGCTGGCCTGAGCCGGGCCGCCCTGCCCGGCAGCCCCACAAGGCAAGCCCTGCACGGCAAGCCCTATAAGGAAAGCCCTGCACGGCAAGCCCTACCCGGCAAGCCCTACGCGGAAGGCCTCGTACTCCTTGCTGGCCGCCTGTTGCGCCTTGACGCGCGCGTCGTTGATGCGGAAGAAATGCTCCTTCACGAGATCCACGATGTTTTTGTCTATGCCGCCGTTCTCGGCCATTCGAAGCAGCGCCTCTTCCGCCTCTTCCCTGTCCATGCCCGCACGGTACGGCCGGTCCTCCATAAGCGCGGTCAGGATGTCGGCAACGGCCATCACCCGCGAGAACTTGCTGAAGTCCTCGTTCTTCACGTGGAAGGGGTAGCCGTTGCCGTCCTGCCTCTCGTGGTGGCTGGCAGCCCAGGTGGCTATATTTTCCAGCCCGTCTATGCTGGCCAAGATCGCATAAGTGTAATAAGCATGCTTCTTCACGGTATTGAATTCCTCGTCGTCCAATGAGCCGTTCTTTTCCAGGATGCTGTTCGGGACCGCGAGCTTCCCCACGTCATGCAGGAAACCCGCGATTTCCATGAGCTTGCACTCCCTTTCCGAGAAGCCGGATATGCTCGTGAGCTCATTCGCCACCGCCGCCACGCCGTTCGAATGCGTGGCCGTGAACCTGCTCCTGAAATCTATTATCTGCGCGATTACCCGGGCAAAGCCCCGGAGCGTATCAAGGTCCGCTATTACCTGCGAAAACCATATGCGTTTCATCGAAACCATGCACAGCGACGGCGAGAAGGCCTCGAGCAGGAAGTACTCGTGCCCGGCTATCCGCTTGAAAGCGGAAAGCGCGCCGGGATGGAACACATGGCTTTTTTCGTCGATCTTTTCAAGCGCCAGGGGTATCTGGCCCGTGATATCGCGGCTATCGTCAAAGCTTACGGCTACCCTGTCCGCAAGGTGGATGATATGGCTGCCGACCGGCGCGTCTTCCCCCGGCCTTGAATAGTCCGCGTGATGGCGCCTGATAAGCCCGGCCGCCTTCGCGAGCGGCCCGAACCCCTTCAGCAGCTTGTAGCCGAGCAGGGCATGCCGGTTTTTTTCGACATCGAAGGAATCCGGCGCCATGAGCTCGATGCGCTCCTCGACAGAAAAAGCGCCAATATCATGCAACACCGCCGCGAGCACTATATCCTGCACTTCGCTATTCGGCAATTCCATCGCAAGCGCGATATTGCATGAGATATTGGCAACTTTCTTGTGGTGGTTGTTCAGCGCAGGGGCGACAAGATCGACAGCTTCCGATATCGCTAACGCGAAGTCAAAAATCGAGATTCTTTTGTCGGTTACCATCACCCCTCCTCGCCATCGCCTCTGCGCCGGGGACCACCGTGTGATCGCAAGTCCATTCTCCCCAGCATGGTTTGCCTACCACAATGACAATGATACCCCTTGCGCGAAGCACGCAAAACACCGGGAAATCAAAAACTTTCGTCGCAAAACACGCACAGAAAAAAACGGGTAATATTACATTTAATTACAGCCGATCCGTCTCTCGCAAGGCAGTCAGATCATCTTCCGCTCGGTCGCGATCCGTATCAGGTCCGCCAGGCTCCCGGCGCCGAGCTTCGAGTAGACCGAGTTTATCACCATCTTCACGGTGTTGACCGAGAGCCCGCGCCCTGTCGCTATCTCGGAGCGCGAAAGCCCCTGCGACAGGTCGGCAAGCACTTCGACCTCCCGCGCCGACAGCACGACATCCTCTTCTATGCCGTGCGCCTTCCTGTACTCCGAAATGACGTGCGACTGGCGCTTGGCGTAGGACGAGGCCTTGCTCTTGACGGTCTCGAGCCACGCGGCGGGGATCCCCGAGCCGGGGTCTTTGAGCGCGGCGGAACACAGCGTGCGCATGTCCTTGCCCAGCGCGACGAACGGGATAAGCACCTCGTTGGGCGCAGCCGCCTCGTACGCCTCTTTCAGCACGGCGAGCGCGCAGGGCCTGTTCTTCATCTTCAGATGCACGCAGGCCTCCATGGACAGCATCTCCACGCGTCCGAAAAGGATGGCCTCGCGCTCCTTCTGTTCCTGCATATAGGCGAGCAGGAGAGGATAGTCCTTCGTGATATAGCGATAGCGCGCTTTCATGCGGTTGCCGAGGTTTTCGATAAAGTATGTATGCCCGTAGGGCACGAATTTTTCCTTCAGCCAGTCCGGCACGAGCCCCGGCAGGCCTAGGTAGGTGTAGTACCAGCCGGTGGCGATGTCGTACGTGATGTAACGGTTCGCGTAATCGGTCTCTTCAAGCTGGGCTTCGATATCAGCAATGGCCTGCTCCGCTTTCTCGAAATTCCCCTGGCAGACGGCCATGCGGAGCGTGTAGAACCGCGCCATATACACGGCGTCGAACTGCCTGTGCTCCTTCGCGCGCCCAAGCCCCCGTACGATGAACGGCTCCGCCGCCTGGATATTGGTCTGGTAGTACAAAAGCTCGCCCATCGCCAGGTCGCTGACCCCCGTCATGGCGCCGTTCATGCAGTGCGACGCGTGGCGTTCCGCGCGCTCCGCGGACGCGATATATTCCTGGGGCGCCCCCTTCCTGGACGACCCCACGAGGCTGACCCATGGGCCCATCGGGTGGTTTGCCATCGCGCCCGGATTGATGGGGGACCTGGTCAGGCACTCGTCCTGCTTCGCGAAAAACACGTCAAAATCGTAGCGGTCGTCGACCGTGCATATGAGCATGCGCGTGATGGCCCAGCAATAGTATATGGCGCCAAGCGTGCGGTCGCGGAACTGGTCGCCCTCCGGCAGGCCCAGGAACCTCTCTTCATACCGCTCCATGAGCTCCAGGGCCTCGCCCCATTTCCCCAGGCACAGCACGCAACGCACATGCATAGCCGCGAGCAGCATCACGCTGTCAAACGCCTCCTCGGGGGCCCGTTCGAATATGCCTTCCGTATACTTGGCGATATCGTGCGGGACCTGCGTCGGGAGCTCCAGGAAAATAGACACGATGGATTCATAGTCGCCGACCTTTTCATAGTATGAAAGCGCATCGATGCGAAACCCGTTCCTGTTGCACCAGTCGGCCGCGATCTCGTAGGTCCCGCGCCTCTCCTCGTCCGTGAGAAGGCCCTGTTTCTCGCACAGAAACTCGAGGAACAGGTTGTGGATCAGGTATGCGTTCGTATAATTGTCGCGGCGCACATAGGCGCTCTGCCGTTCAAGCTCGTCGATAAGCCCCTGGTCCCCCCCGGCCAGCAGCGAGATAAGCTCGACCGACAGGTGGCTGATGAGGGAAAGGCGTATGAAAAATGACTGGAGCCCTTTTGACGCCCTGTTGAAGCTCTCCGCCTCCATGAGCCGGAAGACATTGGTCTTCATCGCGTCGCGCAGATAGCCCTTGTAGCCCGGCGCCATGCTATATGATCGGGCGATGAGGTTGATGGCGAACGCCCATCCCTCCGTGTCGTTGTATATCTCCCGCAGGCTGTCCGACCTGAGCGGGCTGCCCATCTGGCTGAAATAGAGCGCCAGCTCGCCTTCCGTGAACCGCAGCTCGTTCTCGCTGATATTGTATACAAGGCCTTTCGAAGCCATGCCCGCGATATTGATGCTGGATACCGTGCGCGAGACCAGGAACACCGAAGTCCTCTTTATCATGCGCGGGACGCAGAAATCCACGAAATAAAGCACGGCGGGGTCTTCGATGAGGTGGAAGTCGTCAAACACGAGGATCCGCCCTTTCTCCTCCACGTGCGCCCGCATGTAAGTCAGGAACTGGTTCAGCTTGTCGTCCGTGTCGGGGAAGCCGAGCTTGCCGAGCGCCTTCGCGAAAGGCCGGTTGACCTGCGCGATGGCATTCATGAAATTCTCCCAGAAACGCGCGGCCAGGTTGTCGCGCTCCGAAAGCTGGACCCACACCGTTATAATGCCCGATTTTTCCACGAAATCATGGACGGCGCTCGACTTCCCGTAGCCGGCGCCCGCGCAAACCGTCACGAACGGGTACTTTACCGCTTCCTCGAACAGCCGGCTCAGCCGCGGGCGCTCGCAATAGAACAGGTCGCCCGGAACATCGTAATTATTCATTTCCTCATTCACAGTTTTTTTCCTCTCCGCCGCATGCCTTCGGCTCTCCCGGTTGCGCTCATAGAAACCTCGCTGTGCACGTAGCCGAAGAACAGACCGAAATAGGCGTCAAGAGTTACCCTACCGTCTTTAACGTCCCAATTGCTATAATTCCTCTTCCCAGCAAAACTATCTAACGCATGTTGTATAGGTATAATATATCAGCCCTGCCAATTATCTGTCAATACCGACAGCAGCACGTCGATACGCGCAATATATCAGTCATCAGTCATCAGTCATCAGCCCTGCCAATTATCTGTCAATACCGACAGCAGCCCGTCGATACGGGCGCAAAGCTCGGCCCGCGTCCCGTCGTTCTCGATGACAACGCCGGCGAGCGCGCGCTTCTCGTCCTCGGGCATCTGGCTTTGCGTCCGCGCGCGCGCGTCTTCCTCCGTGAGCCCGTCCCGTTTCATCGCGCGGCCGATCCTCGTGCCCTCGTCTGCCGTCACGAGCCAGGTGTCGTCCAGGCCCCAGTCCATGCCCGACTCGAACAGCAGCGGCACGGCGAGGAAGACGACCTGCTCCCCCCTCCCCTCGCACTCTTTCGCGTGTTTCTCGATACGCTCCCATATGTCCCTGTGGAATATCTCGTTAACCGTCATAAGTACTATGGAATCGTAGAACATGAGCTTCGCGAGCGCCTGCCGGTCAAGGTTCCCGTCTTCGAGAAAGACCCCGTCGCCAATCTCCTCCCTGAGCCTCAGCATGGCGGGCTCGCCGGGCACGGCCGCTTCGCGTGCCGCCTCGTCCGCGTCGATGACCGTATAGCCCTTGCCGCGCAGGTGCCTCGTCGCCTCGCTCTTGCCGGCGCCCATGCCGCCCGTGATCCCAATCCTTTTCATATCGTGTTCTCCGGCATGTTGCCCCTCATTTCAATTCGTACCAGTTCGCGCCGGTCTTCACTTCTGTCTCGAGCGGGACCTTCAGCTCGAAAGCCCCCTCCATCTCGCGTTTCAATATGGCCGCGGCCGCTTCTTCCTCGCCCTTTTTCACCTGCAGTATCAGCTCGTCGTGGACCTGCAATATGAGCCTTGACACGAGCCCTTCCTCTTTCAGCGCCGCGCGGACACGGTTCATCGCGATCTTGATGATGTCGGCGGCGCTGCCCTGCACGGGCGAGTTCATCGCGAGCCGCTCCCCGAGCTGCCTCACCATGTACTGCGAGGCCATTATCTCGGGTATCGGCCGCCTGCGCCCGAGTATCGTGGCAGAATATCCCTTTTCCCGCGCCTCCGTGACGCAGCCGTCCATATATGCCTTCACGGCCTCGTGCCTCCTGAAATACTCCGCGATATAGCCCTCCGCGTCCTTTCGCGTGATGGAAAGTTCCTCGGAAAGCCCGAAAGAGCTCATGCCGTATATGATCCCGAAGTTGACCGCCTTCGCGCCGCTTCGCTGCTCGATCGTCACCTCTTCCCCGTCAGCCAGGCCGAACACGCGGGCCGCCGTACGGCTGTGGATGTCCGCGCCGCTCCTGAAATCCTCGATGAGCGAGGGGTCGCCCGAGAGGTGCGCGAGCACGCGGAGCTCTATCTGTGAATAGTCCGCGGCCATGAGCACATAATCCTCGCTCTCCGGCACGAACGCCTTCCGAAGCTGCCTGCCCGGCTCCCTTCTGATCGGTATGTTCTGGAGGTTCGGGTCCGTGCAGGATAGCCGCCCCGTCGCCGTGACCCCCTGCATGAGATGCGCGCGTATCTTGCCGTCGCCGCATACGAAGGACGGGAGCCCCTCGATATACGTGCCCCTGAGCTTTACGAGCATGCGGTACTCCAGCACCTGCTCCACGATCGGGTTGCCGTCCCTCAGCTTTTCGAGGATATCGGCGCTTGTAGAATAACCGTTTTTGTTTTTCTTGCCGCCTTTCATGCCGAGCTTTTCAAACAGGATATCCCCGAGCTGTTTCGGACTGTTGATATTGAACGCTTCCCCGGCAAGGTCCGTAATGGATCCCGTCAGGACGTCTATCCTTTCGGAGATAGTCGCCGCGATCCCGTCCATCGCCGCCGCGTCATAGGCAAAGCCGTTCATCTCCGTCTCCGCCAGCGTATCCACGAGCGGCATCTCGACCTCTTCGAAGAGCTTCGTCAGCCCCTTGTCCGCCAATTGCCGCTCAAGCGCCGGCCTGAGCGCCTCGATCGCCGCGCAGGACTCGAGCCCTATCCCCGCTAAGCTGCCCTTGTCGAACGCCAGGATGTCCTTCGAGAAATCCGGCGCCTCGCGCAGCGCTATGCCCCCGTAAGCCATCGCGAGCTGCGCCAGGCCCGGCGCGGAGCCCCCCGGCACCAGCAGGTAGTCCGCGATCCCCGCGTCGAAAACCGCCCTCGGCCGAAAACCGTCTTGCGGGCCGCCTGCCTCCTCCGCAGGGAAGGCTTCGTCGCTGTCGCTCCCCGGTGTCGCTGTCCGCGCAGCGGCTTCGTCGCTGTCGCTCCTCGGTGTCGCTGTCCGCGCAGCGGCTTCGTCGCTGTCGCTCCCCGCTGTCGCTGTCCGCGCCGCGGCTTCGTCGCTGTCGCTCCCCGCTGTCCCCGCCAGCGCCAGCGTCCGCCTTATCCTGTAGATATCGTCCTTCAGCCCGAACCCTGCCAGCCCTAGCTCGAGCGGCGCCAGCATTTCGCACACGGAGGCCAGCAGCCGGTCTTCCCCGCGCGTCCATATACAGAAAAAACGCTTGTCGACATAAATGAATATTGCGTCAACCAGTGGCGGGTAGACATGGTCGTCCGAGCCGAACGAATGCAGCACGGCCTCCCTGGCCCCCTCCAGCGCCTCGCGTACGCCGGCAAGCCCTTCAACGTTTTCAATAATTGAAATTTCAATGTTTTCGAGGTCGAGCTCTATTCTTTCCACGGGCCCGGCCGAGTAAGGTTTACGGGTGCCGGCATCCCCGCCTTCCATGCCGCCGCCTGCGCCATCGCCGCCTGCGCTATCGCCGCCTGCGCCACCCCCGCTCCCGGGCGACAGGCCGGTTTGGGCCGCGCCATCACCGACGCCTCCTGGCCCCCCAGGCCCCAGTTTCTTCAAGAAGCTCCTGAACTCAAGCTCGGTATATATCTCGCGCAGGCGCGGCTTGTCCCACTCCCTTACGCGCATGCCCTCAAAGTCCATGTCCACGGGCGCGTCGGTCACGATCGTCGCGAGCCTCTTGCTCATCAAGGCCCTTTGCTCGCCATCCGATATGATGCCGCGCAGCCGCTCGCTCTCCACTTCGTCCACATGGGCGAGGAGGTTCTCCACCGTGCCGAACTGCATGACAAGCTTCGCCGCCGTCTTCTCGCCGACGCCCGGCAGGCCCGGTATATTGTCGGAGGCGTCGCCCATCAGCCCTTTGTAGTCCACGAACAGCTCCGGGCCAAACCCGTATTTCCCGTGCATGGATTCCGGCGTGTTGAGCTCGAATTCGCTTACGCCCTTCTTCGTGATCAGTACCGACGTCTTGTCGCTGACCAGCTGCAGCTCGTCGCGGTCCCCCGTTATTACAAGAGGCTCCAGCCCGGCCGCCTCCGCGCGCTTGACGAGCGTGCCTATGATATCGTCGGCCTCGAACCCGTCCATCTCAAGGATCGCGATGCGCATGGCCGCGAGGATGTCCTTGATATACGGCAGCTGCATGTGGAGCTCGTCGGGCGTCTTTGCCCGGCCCGCCTTGTACTCCTTGTATTCGAGGTGCCGGAACGTCGGCGCCTTGCGGTCAAAAGCGACGGCGATATAGTCCGGCGCAGTATCCTCGAGCGCCTTGGCCAGCATGTTAAGGAACCCGAATATGGCTTGCGTGAAGATCCCCCGGCTCGTTATCATCGGCGTTTTGAACGCGTAAAAAGCCCTGAATACCAATGAATTCCCGTCTATTATCACGATTTTTTCTTTTGTGTCCATGCCCTGTTATCCCGCCCCCGCCCGAAAGGCTCTGTCAAAAGCCCCTTAAATACGATAAACTGTTTATATCAGGTATCATAGCACAACATTTAGTTGCCGGAGCAATATAAGGATAGGGATTTGAAAAAAAAGCATTTTGACCAACACACGCACACATCGTTTTCATACGACGTCGAACCGGGATCCACGGTCGCCGGCCTGGCCGAGGCCGCGATCGAAAAAGGCCTCGCGGGCATCACGGTCACGGAACACTATGACCCGCTGTGGCCTGATGACGAGGAGCCTGCCGCTCTCGACCTCCCGGCCTATGAAGCGGCGCTGGACGAAGCCGAGGGCATATATTCGGAACGCATACGCTTCGGGAAAGGGATCGAGCTCGGCCTTAAGCCGGGCGAGGCCATTGATATCTGCGAGGCTGCCTTGGCCCGCTATCCTTACGACTTTGTCATCGGTTCCTCCCACTCCTCGAACGTGACGCATTTCGACTGCCCGGCTTTCCATGAGGGGCGCGGGCTGCCGGACATCATAGACGAATACTATACGCTTTTCCTGGAAAGCATCAAGGCCTTCAAGGACTATGACGTCCTGGGCCATATCAACTACATCGACCGGTTCACGGAAGGCTATGCCCCGGAAGGGCTCTATATGCCATATGTCGACGAGCTCCTGCGCGTAGCGATCCAGGACGGCAAGGGGATAGAGTACAATACGTCGACCTGGCGTTTCAACATGGCCGATCGCGGCACGCCGACCCTGCCCATGCTGAGGCGCTACAGGGAACTCGGCGGCGAGATCGTAACGATCGGGTCGGACTCGCACGGCATAGCGAACGTCGGCGCGTTCATAGAAAACGGCGAGGAGGTACTCCTCGCCGAAGGGTTCCGCTACTTCGCCGCGTTCAAGGGAAGGCGCGCGGAATTCCATAGGCTATAGGGCGCGCGTAATACGGCCCGAAGCTGCCCTTAGCCGAACATCTTCTCCATTATCTTCGAGAACTTGCTCTGCTTCGCGTAGCTCTCCGGCCCGATCTTTTCGGACAGCTCCTTCAGCAGCTTTTTCTGGTCGCCGTTCAGCTTCGTCGGCACTTCGAGCACCATGCGCACATACAGGTCGCCGTACTTGCTTCCACGCACGGACTTGACGCCCTTGCCCTTCAGCCTGAAAACCGTGTCGGGCTGGGTGCCGGGCGGCACTTTGTAGCTGATTTTCTCGCTCAGCGTCGGCACGACGATCGTCGTCCCGAGCGCCGCCTGGTCAAAGGTGATGGGCATGTCGATACGCAGGTCGTTGCCGATGCGCGTGAAGAGCTCGTGCGGCTCCACCTGAAGGACGATGAACAGGTCGCCTGCCGGCCCGCCGTTGACGCCCGGCTCGCCCTGCCCGCGCAGCGGGATGACGCTGTCGCTGTCGACGCCGGCGGGTATGTCCACGTTGATGGTGAATTCCTTGACCAGCGTCCCCGACCCGCCGCAGTGGTCGCACGGCTTGTCTATGATTTCGCCCCGTCCCTTGCACGCCTGGCACGTCCCGATATTCGTGAAGGACCCGAAGGCCGTGTTCTGCTGCGTCCGTACCTGGCCGCTGCCGCCGCAGGCGTCGCAGGCATGCTTCGCCGTGCCGTCCTTTGCGCCCGTGCCCTTGCAGTCGGGGCACTCCGCCTGCCTTTTCAGGCGGATCTTCCGCTTCGCGCCGAACGCGGCCTCGTTGAACGAGATGCGCAGGCCCTGCTGCAGGTCGCGCCCTTTCCTAGGCGCGTTCTTGCGCCGCTGCGACGCCCCGCCCGTGCCGCCGCCGAACATCCCCCCGAAGAGGTCGCCGAACAGGTCGCCGAAATCGCTCGTCGAATACGACGAGCCGCCAAAACCCCCAAAGGGCCCAAACCCCGAGCCGAAGCCGGAGTTCGGGTCAACCCCGGCATGGCCGAACTGGTCATAGAGGTTTTTCTTTTCCTTGTCGGAAAGGACGCTGTACGCTTCGTTGACTTCCTTGAACTTCTCCTCGGCCTGCTTGTCGCCGGGGTTCTTGTCGGGATGGGATTCCATGGCCATCTTCCGGAAGGCCCGTTTTATCTCATCGTCCGACGCGCCCTTTTTCAGGCCGAGCGTTTCGTAATAATCCTTTTTGTCCGCCACCGGCTTCGTTTAATCCTTGTCTTCTTCTTCGTCCACTACTTCAAAATCGGCGTCCACGATGTTCTCGTCCGCCCCGGCGCCCGTGTCCGCGCCCTGCGCGTCCGTCCCGAAGCCGTCCATGCCCGGCGTGCCGTCAAAGCCTTCGCCTCCCGGCGCGGGCCCTTCGCCGCCGCCCTGTGACTGCTGCTGGTAGAGCTTCGCGGAAAGCTGGTGGAACTCGTTTTCAAGCGCCTCGCTCCTCGCCTTGATATCGTCGATGTTGCCCGCGTTCAATGAGGTCTGGAGCTCGTCCTTCAGCCCCATGATGCGTTCCTTGTCGCCCTCGGCCACCGCCTCGCCGAGATCCTTTATCACCTTCTCGGTCTCGTAGATCAGGTGCTCGGCCGTGTTCTTGACGTCTATCTCTTCGCGGCGCCGCCTGTCCTCGTCGGCAAACTGCTCGGCTTCCTTTACCTTTTCGTTGATCTCGTCCTCGGAAAGCTTGTTCGAGCTCGTGATCGTGATGCTCTGCTCCTTGCCCGTCCCCAGGTCTTTCGCGCTGACATTGACTATGCCGTTCGCGTCAATGTCGAACGTGACCTCGATCTGCGGCACGCCGCGCGGCGCCGGCGGTATGCCCGAGAGCTGGAACTTCCCGAGCGTGATATTGCCCGCGGCCATCTCGCGCTCGCCCTGCATGACGTGGATATCCACGGCCGGCTGGTTGTCGGCCGCCGTCGAGAACACCTGGCTCTTCTTTGTCGGGATCGTGGTATTGCGCTCGATCAGCCTCGTCGCGACCCCGCCGAGCGTCTCGATGGACAGCGACAGCGGCGTGACGTCGAGCAGGAGCACGTCGTGGACCTCGCCCGTAAGCACGCCCGCCTGGATCGCGGCGCCGATCGCCACGCACTCGTCTGGGTTGATGCCCTTGAACGGGTCCTGCCCCGTGATCTTCTTGACCGCTTCCTGCACGGCAGGTATGCGCGTCGAGCCGCCGACGAGGATGACCTTGTTGATATCCGATGTCGTGACGCCCGCGTCGGACATCGCCTTGCGCATCGGATCGATGGTCTTCTCGACGAGATGCCCCGTCAGCTGGTCAAACTTCGCGCGCGTGATGTCCATGTTCAGATGCAGCGGCCCGGCGTCCGTCACGGTGATGAACGGCAGGTTGATATTCGTCGTCTGCTGGCCGGAAAGCTCCTTCTTGGCCTTCTCCGCCGCCTCTTTCAGGCGCTGCAATGCCATGCGGTCGGCACGAAGGTCCACGCCGTTCTCCTTGGCGAAATTGTCCGCGATGAAGTTCATGAGCACCTGGTCGAAGTCGTCGCCGCCGAGCCTGTTGTTGCCGTTGGTCGCGAGCACCTCGAAGACGCCGTCGCCGAGCTCGAGGATGGATACGTCGAAGGTGCCGCCGCCCAGGTCGTAGACGAAGATTTTCTGGTGCTCCGCCTTTTCAAGCCCGTAAGCCAGCGACGCCGCCGTCGGCTCGTTGATGATGCGCTTGACGTCGAGGCCCGCGATCTTGCCGGCATCCTTCGTCGCCTGCT
>Ga0082212_10005052_pt1 | contig 18133 bp, 13 predicted proteins | sample TergutNt197P3_FD_71548 | JGI IMG/M metagenome (GOLD analysis project Ga0082212, IMG submission 71548) | Neocapritermes taracua P3 segment gut microbial communities from Petit-Saut dam, French Guiana - Nt197 P3 | ecosystem: Host-associated > Arthropoda: Insects > Digestive system > Gut ...
AATTGATAAAAACATTAAACTTGCGACTTACGCGAGCCGGTGTATAGAAAACGAAATTTTAATGTATCTTAGAAAAACCGTACGCTTAAAAATTGAGGTTAGTTTAGAGGAACCTTTGAATGTTGACTTTGAGGGAAACGAGCTTTTGTTAAGCGATATTTTAGGAACCGAAGCCGATATGGTTTATAAAGATATTGAACGCGGAATTGAAAAAGATTTGCTGTGGCAGCTATTGGTAAAACTAAATAAACGCGAGAAAAAAATTATCGAGCTAAGGTTTGGATTACAGGGAAAAGACGAAAAAACGCAAAAAGAAGTAGCCGACATACTCGGGATTTCGCAGTCTTATATATCAAGACTGGAAAAAAAGATAATAGGGCGTCTCAAAAAAGAAATGGTCAAACTGTCGTAAGTGAAAGAACATTCATCGGCATAGACGGTGAACTGTTGGATTTGAACAAAGCGAGATTGAATCCGCGAACGCTTGCGGAGGATATGAAGAGTCGTCGTCCTCGTAACTGTTGCCTGTTTATGACGCGACTCTCCTTTCATGGAGATTAGCCTATTTGATTTGGACAAAAAAGGGAAATAGCCAAAATTTACTATTTTAAAATATAAATATAAACACCTTATCTGTACATAATAAGATTTGTTTAGCTTTATTTAGATTTGTTTTAAACAACAAATTTTTAATAAAGGAGTCCTTTTTATGGCAGGTAAAGTTTCTATTTGCGGGGTTAACACATCTACTCTTCCAAAGTTAAAGTCTTTTGAGCAGGAAGCTTTGATGAAAAAGGTTAAAGACGGCGTAGACGGGGCAAGGGAAGAATTTGTTATTGCAAACATGCGGCTTGTTTTGTCGGTATTGCAAAAGTACTACAACAATAAAGGTAATTTTGACGACTTGTTTCAAATAGGTTGTGTAGGTTTAATTAAGGCCATTGATAATTTTAATATCAGTGTCGGCGTAAAATTTTCAACCTACGCCGTACCCATGATAATGGGAGAAATACGGCGGTATTTACGCGATACAAATTCGTTGAGGGTAAGTAGGAGCATTCGCGATACCGCTTATCAGGTATTAAAGGCAAGAGAAGAATTGGAGGCGCAGGTAGACAACGAAGTAAGTTTAGAGGCCGTCGCCGAGAAATTGAAAATTCCGCTAAAAGAAGTCGTATGTGCTTTGGATGCAGTGTCTTCTTCTGTTTCTTTATACGAACCCGTATATAACAACGGCGGCGACGCTATTTTATTGATGGATCAAATTTCCGATGATAGAAACAATGACGAAAAATGGACGGACAATGTGGCATTAGAAAACGCCATAGAGGAACTAAACGAACGCGAGCGAAAAATTTTATATTTACGCTACTACGAAGGTAAAACTCAGGTAGAAATAAGCCAAGGCGTCGGAATTTCACAGGCGCAGGTATCAAGGCTTGAAAAGAATGCATTGTCTCAGATGAAGAAATATTTTGTTTAAATTAAAATTTAATATATAAAAAAACAAGGCTGCCTGTTTATGTTTACCGGCAGTCTTGTTTTTGTGTTTTATTTACAAACGTTTCATATGAAATCCGCCGTCGGCATTTATTATTTCGCCTGTAGAGTACGGCAAAAGTCCGAGAATTATTGCAAGGACAGGCTTCGCAACGTCTTTAGGCTGACCGATTCTGTCAATAGGCAATAACCCGTCTTTTATTAATTTATTATATTTTTCAATCACTCCCGCAGTCATATCAGTCTGGATAATACCGGGACGTATTTCGTAAACGTTTATGCCGTACTCAGCAAGTTTATCCGCGAATAACGCCGTAATCATGCTAATGCCGGCTTTTGATATGCAGTATTCGGGACGGCTGACTGATGAAGTGTACGCTGAAATCGACGATATATTTATGATTGCTTTCTGTATCTGCGGCGCGCCGGGGTCGTCGTGCCCTACAATATTTTTAATCATAAACTTCGCGATTTTTTGCGTGAGAAAAAACGTGCCTTTGAGATTTACGTCAAGAAGCCTGTCGAAACTTTCACGCGATGTTTCAAGTATATCGGTACGCACAGACGGCGCGATTCCGGCATTGTTTACGTGAAAATCTATATCACCGAATCTTTTTTCGACTTCGTTTATAAGATTGTCGCAGTCGGAATCGTTCGATATATCGGCGGTTATGTAGATACTTTCGGGGCTTTTGTCCGTGAGTTCTTTGATATAATCGCGGACTTCGTTTTTGCCTCTTGTGCCGACTGCGACGATTATGCAGTTATTTTCAGCGAGTGTGAGCGATATACCCCTGCCGATACCTCTTGACGCTCCTGTGACTATTACGACTTTTTTGTTGTTGAACATGATTTTTATTTTTCTCCTTGTGTAAATGTATTGCCGGATAAAACTTAAGTTGCGTAGAAAATGCTTATACTATTCCTTCAACCATAACGTAACAGTATCGCCGTATACTTTATATCCCACACGCTCACACGCACCAATTGCAATAGGTAACGAATAACGTACCCCAATATTTTTACTACGATTTATAGCGTCTTGTTCAGCAAAATACATCAATTGACTGGCAATACCAAGCTTTCTATAAGCGGATAAAGTGCCAATATTCGTTAAATACATAAAATCACCGCCATCTTGCGTCATACACGCTGCAACCGGCAAGCCGTCATATTCGGCTAAATAGAAATACAGCCCGTCGGTATTAAACATATCGAAATAGTCTTGATAATTGAAAATCCTGTAATCACGCGCACAATTCAAAACTGCTCCAGCTATCTTCAATTGCACGATGTCACTTACTTTGTAGAAATTAAATTTCTTTTCTGGTTCTGGTAGAGGTGTGTCACCAAGCTCATGTGCCATATACACCGCCGTTGTTTCTTTATCAAACAATCTCGTCGCCATAAAATCGTTAAGTCGCTCGTTTCCAAATTCAAGATTTAAAATGTTTGGAATTTCGCCGTTTTTCATGCGTTTTACAAGTTCAACAATCTCAATATCGCCTACAAAATAAATAAAACTAATATTTCCGCTTAACCAACGCAAATTTTCCTCTATGTTATTTTTATTGCTGCGCAAGTTCCCCAGCATTTCAAAATAGAGGAAGTTCATGCGCTTAAATGTCTCTGCATATTGATTACAATTCATATTAATTTCTCGCTTTCACTACACCAAATATAAATTTTTTTCGTTTAAAATTATAACTTACGATTCTCTTACCCCAGCACAATCTCTCTGCCCGATTCGGACGAATCGTACAATGCCTGCATCATTCCGGTCGTGATGATTACCGTGTCAATATTTGAGCGGAGTTTTTTCTTTGATTTGACAGTATCGACAAAACTGTCTATTTCTTTTTGGAACATATCCCATTTGTCATATTCAAACGATATGCCTTTGAGTTTAACGTTATCTATTTTATATAACTGGAAATCCGCGCCGTATTGCAGTCTTATCCCCGCTTTTGTGCCGAGAAAATCAATATATGTCTCGCTTACGCCGATATTTTGAGCCCACGCTCCGTTTAATGTTATCGTCGAACCTGCGGTACGAATAAATCCCGTGATAAAATCGTCAACGTCGTATATGCCGTCAAGATTTTTTGTGTTTTCCGCCCACATGCTCTCATATTCATATTCTTTCATGTTTTGCGCGAGTTTACAAAAACCCTTGCCGCTGACTGTTTTGATTGCCGGGTCGCTTAAACAATACATGACTATATCGAGATAATGCACGCCCCAGTCGATAAGCACGCCGCCGCCCGCTATTTCTTTAGTAGTGAACGCTCCGCCAAGTCCCGGAATCGAACGCTGCGCCCTGAAGCTCACGTAAACATGATATATTTCGCCAAGTTCGTCGTTGTCGATTAACTCTTTGATTTTATTCACGCCCGCGTTGAATCTGTTCACTACGCCGATTGACAGCATGTTGCCTGTTTTCGCCTGCGCGTCCGACATAGTTTTCGCTTCGGTATAAGTTCTTGCGGGCGGTTTTTCGCACAATACCTGCTTGCCTGCGTTTAACGCGTCTATAGAAATCAATGCGTGTACGTTATTTGGCGTGCAGACTGATACAGCGTCAACTTCGGGGTCGTTGATAACGTCGTGATAATCTATCACGGCTTTGCCGCATTTATATTTTTTTACGGCTTCTTCAGCCCTTTCGGGGATAATATCGCAGAAATATAAAATTTCAGCGTCTGGATTATTAACATACGACGGGATATGCGCCGCATTCGCGATTGTACCGCAGCCTATGACTGCAACTTTGATTTTTGACATTTAAAAATACCTCCGTGTTTTTTATTTTGAAATTTATTTTTAATTATTGTTTTAATTTTTGTTTGAACTGGAATATGTTTTGCAACATATAAAAAATATAATAGGGCAAAATATAATCAGACAGTTTAAAATTTTTCAATTTTTGTAGGGAACGACCCCTGTGTCGTTCCGAAAACAAATAATATTCGAGAACACACAACAGATAATATAAGAGATAAAATCACAGAGTCCGGGAGGTTAAAGTTATGGCTTCATTAACTTCAAAAGAGCTTACGGCTCTTGAAGACCAGCTCGCGTCAGAGCAAAATATCATAAGCAAATATAAAATGTATTCTCACAGCGCGGTAGACAGCGAAATCAAAGACAAATGCAACTGTATCGCAAATAAACACCAGAAGCATTACGATACGCTGATTTCTCAGTTGCAGGGATAATAATATATTTCGGAGATGGAGGGGAAGTAAAAATGAACAGCACAAGCTCGATGTTTTCAGATAAAGAAATGATGCAGGACGCGCTCGCGTCGCAGAAATTTATCACAGGGAACTACAACACATTTACAAACGAATGCGTAACGCCGGAAGTCCGCGGGGTTTTTATGTCGATATTAAAAGAAGAACACGACATACAAAACGAAGTTTTCACGGAAATCCAGAAACGCGGATGGTATCAGGTTCAGCCGGCTGAACAGCAGAAAATCCAGCAGGTTAAAACAAAATTCGGCGTGCAATAGTTAAGTATAAATAGTTTAATTTATCAGTTTTATAAAAACAAAAACGGCGGTTTAAAATTATTAAAGGTTTTTGAGCCTAATCAAAATATAGTTAACAGGTAATTTATATATCTGCCGGGGTTATAGATTAAATTAAAATATCAGGGCAGGGAAGACTGCGCCGCATAAGGCGCGTCTTTCCTGAAGTTTTTTATTATTTTTATTTAAACAAAGCTTCGTTGAGCCATTTTATCGCCATATCAACCCAGCGTCCGACATACGGCATAATCATCTGGTCATTCGGCGCGGTTTCTTCGGTTGCGATTGACAATCCGTGTTCGCCGTACGGGAATACATGCAGTTCATACATGATTTTATGAGCCGACAACGCTTCGCATAAATAAAGCGAGTTTTCGACAGGCACTCCGGAATCTTCACCCGTATGCCAGATAAACGCAGGGCATGTGTCATAATCTACTTGCTTTTCGATAGAAAACCTGTCGAGTTCTTCCTGTGACGGGGGAGTATTTTCAGCGTCGGCTAATTTTAATATAGAACCTTTATGCCCTTTTTCCCCCGACGTAATTACGGGATAACCCAGAATCATGCCGTCGGGCTTGACATACGAATTTTTACAGCCCAAAGTTTTTGATATAATATCAAGCCTCCACAAAGTCCCAAGGCTTGCGGCAAGATGACCTCCCGCAGAAAATCCGCACACGACTATCTGATTTTCGTCGATATTATATTCGTCTGCGTGGTCTCTGATATACTTCATAGCCGTCGCGGCGTCTAATAACGGAGCGTATCCGACAGCTTCTTCTTTGACCGAATATCTTAAAACAAACGCGTTCATGCCCGCCGCAAAAAACGCTTTCGCGACAGGTTCTGCTTCGCGGTCAGACGTGATATAATAACCACCGCCGGGTAAAACAAGCACGGCTTTCTTTTTTAAGTTGCGTAGTTCGGGTGAAATTTCAGACACATAAGTCGTCAGAGTGATATGCGGTCTGTCAAGATAAAGCGAAATCGTTTTGTAAATCATATTTTTTGCTCCTTTTATATATTTATTTTTCTTTGCCCTCTTTTGTAAAGAGGGTGCCGCCCGCAGGCGGCGGGTGTTTTATTTTTTCATAAATCAACAAACCAACGCAAAACGCGATATATCCCCACGATAAATATAAAATTATATCCCCGAACAAAGTATAAACCGTTTTATTTTTTATAATATCTATATCTCCCGTCAATACTTCGCGCTGTAAAACGTTTGATTGTTGCAGTATTTTCCCCGTGTTCGATATAAACGAAGAAACCCCGGTATTTGCGCATCTTATCACATACCGGTTATTCTCTACCGCTCTTAAAACAGCCTGAGCGTTATGCTGATATATCGCGGGGGAATCCCGAAACCATGAATCGTTTGTCACGATTATTAAAATATCAGCTCCGTCTTTTACGGATATTCTCGCAAGCTCAGGGAAAATCGAGTCAAAACATACAAGCCCTCCGTAATTTACGCCATTCACAGTCATAATGTCCGAACTTTTCCCCGGAGTTAAAACAGAATCGAACAAAGATATATTCGAGACAAACGGGAAAATTTTCGTCACGATTTTATCAAGCGGCAGATATTCCCCAAACGGCACAAGATGTCGTTTGCCGTAAGGCTGTATAAAATCATAATGTTTGTCAAAAGCCATTATCGCGTTATATTCTTCGTCTTTTTCGTTATCATCATAATCATTATAAATAATCCCCGTGAACAGAGTTATATTATTTTGTTCGGCTAAATGTTTAAGATAATTATATGTCGGACTGCCGTTACTGACGCTTCTTGTGATTGCGGTTTCAGGTAGAACGCAAATATCGACTTCTTTACTGATGTTTTTTTCTATCAGCGATTCATATACATCCAAAGAATTTTCAAATCCCGAAACTTCCCATTTTTCATAAGACGATATATTCCCCTGCATTATTTGCGCCGTGATTTTCTGCCGTTCGTCTTTGTTTTCAACATAATCATAATACATAACCCTGAAAAACCCGAAATATGAATTTGCCAGATATAATATAATCGCGGCGAGGATTAACAGGTTATTTTTTTCGTAGGGACGACCGCCCCCGGTCGTCCGCCGAAAATCTCCGGCATGAATCAGATTTGCGGACGACCGGGGGCGGTCGTCCCTACACGAATGTTTATTCAACACATACAATGCAACCGAAGCGTTTATAAATACAATCACAAAACTTGTAAAATACGTGCCGAAAAGCGAAACGCTCTGTATAAAAAACAAATCTCTATACTGCGATACAGACAGTTTCGCCCATGTCAGCCCCGACATAAACCATGACTGCACCCATTCCATAATCACATATAAACAAGCAGTCAGAACCGGCAGAAAAAATATATTTATAAGGCTCCCTCTTTGAGGGGGCTGTTGGCGTGTAGGGCGCGACGACCCCGGCGCGCCGTGTAGGGGGGAGTAAAATATTTTTAATCCAACCGGCAGAATAAGCATAGCAAAAGTCTGCAAAACCGGGAATCCAATCCATGCCGCAATCACGATAAACGCGCTCTGCAGCGGCGTAATCCCCGTTTGTTCCATCGGGTACATCCATAAAAACCAGATATAAACCGGAAGATAAAAACTCATCCCGAAAACGCATGTATATTTCACGGACTTATTTTTTTTATTGTTTTGCATTTCGTCAAACAATATACAAAAAAATGGAATCCCGGCAAAAAAAGAAATTATATGCAGCTCCGGGAAAATAAACGGCACAGAAAATAAAATCCCCGAAACAAATATAAATAAATATTTGCGCTTAAACATTTATTTAATAAACCAGCCTTCCCGTTTTTTTATATATATTTACGTATATTATAATATAATAATCTTGAATTTGTCAATATCAAAAAAGATTGTTGCATTTTTGTTTTATATATTGTATAATAAAAAAGTAGAATAAATTGATTATTAGGGGGAATATTTTTTTGCGCGATAAAATTTATATTAGTTTAATCTCGGCAATATTTTTGTTATTGCTTATATGGTGTCCGGTCACTTTCGCTCTGGACAAATTAGACATAGCAAAACTTCCGGAAAATAAAAATATCAAACTGCCAAATAAAACTTATGACGAAAGCGAGCCTCTCGCATTTTTGCTTAACCCTATCGAACAGGGTAAAGCGACCCTTGAGAATATCTATTCAAACGCGCTGCCCCTGTACGAAAAAATCACGATATTTATGGCTGATAACGACCGCTCTATGAGAAGATATTTTCTGACTACTTTATATAATTTCGAAAAAACGGAAGAAATCAACGTCATCGAAAATGCTCCCGGTTCGGCTGATGATTCCAAAGCTGATGATAATATCGGCGATGTTGAAAATACTGAAGAGACGACAGAGCCGCCGCCTGAAGGGAAAAAATATATAGCCGAATATATAGGGTCAGATTGGTGCAACGACGTTTGGGCGTTTACCGAAGAGGGCAGACCGTTCTCCGAGGGCTGGACTGACAAAACCCTGCTTGCGGGCAAATCCGAACTCAAACGGAGAGTCGAAATGCAAGTCGAGCATATCAACAGGATTGCGAACGCTAATAAAAACGTGAATTTTTACGTATATGTATGCACGCGCTTTCAGGAGACTGAAATATTCGGCGAAATCATAAAAGATATTAGGGTCATGCGAAACGAATTTTCAACTTATGAGTTTATGATGCAGTTTTTCGACGGGCTCGATATGTCGGCAGTGAACGGTCATGATTATTTCAAGATAGACACAATAGAAAAACGCCTTGAATATATCAACAAAACAGACCATCACGAAGCCGCGCAGGGCGGATACGCGATATACTGCGATATTGTAAACATGATTGAAGACGACGCGCCCGGAATCGGCAGACCAATGGAAGTTACGTTTGATACAGTCGAAGGGGTAAAGCTAAGAGGCTCTCACGTATGGAATCACGGCTATACTGAAATCTACGACGACTGGTGGTATTATAACGTAGATTTGCCCGGCGACCGTATTTTATACGAATGGATTGACCCGGAAGGCGAACCGAAAACCACTACGAAAAGACAAATAGACAAATATTTGTCCGGAAAATATCCCAAAGATACTTTTGCCGACCATTATTATCAGTTCTGGCCGCGTATAGCATACGCCCATTACCCATCGAATAATACGGGCAGAAATCTTCTGATGATTACCGATTCTTATTCGTGGTCTGTGAGCGAGCTCTTAACCTCGCATTTTGACTACAGTTACGCGACTTACCCGTCGTTCAGGGAACATTGGAATCTTAATTATAACGATTTTATCAAGAAACATAATATAACAGACGTGGTGATTTTTAATGTTGCCGACCGTTTGCTGTTTGATATTCAGGACGACATACAGTTTAACAGAACCCTTACCGATTAAAGATTAAAATAATAAATTAAGGAGATAAAATAAATATATGCTGTTTTCAAGTCTGCCGTTTCTGTTCAGTTTTATGCCGTTGTTTTTTATCATGTATTTTATCGCGAAAAAAAGAAATATAAAAAACTATATTTTATTGGTGTTTTCTCTGATTTTTTACGCATGGGGCGAGCCGTTCTATATATTGCTCATGGTTTTCTCGATACTTATAAATTATATGTTTGCCTTATGGATAGAAAAAGAGCATGAACGCGAAAATAAATATAACGCTAAAGTCGTGGTCATAAGCGCGGCAATCGCCAATCTCATACTTATCGGCATATTCAAATACATGGGTTTTATTCTGGGGATTTTCGGGATAACAGCCCCGAATATAGTAAATATCCCGTTACCCATAGGCATATCGTTTTATACTTTCCAGATACTATCTTATGTCATAGACGTTTACCGGAAAGAAGTTCCCGCACAGAAAAACGTGTTTTTTCTCGGCTCGTATCTTGCGGGATTCCCACAGTTAATCGCAGGTCCTATCGTGCGTTACCAGACAATAGCCTACGAACTTGAAAACAGAAAAGAAAATCTTGAGGATTTCGCCGCCGGATTAAGACGGTTTATCGCGGGGCTGGCAAAAAAAGTGCTTATCGCAAACACAGTCGCGGCGTTAGCCGACGCAATACTTACCACTACATATAATATCAACGGGGATATAATCGGCAGCGTCAAAGATTACGGCGCGCTCGGCGCGTGGCTTGCGATTATAGCTTATAGTTTGCAGATTTATTTCGATTTTTCGGGATATTCGGACATGGCGATAGGAATGGGTCGAATGATGGGGTTTCACTATCTCGAAAACTTCAATTATCCGTATATCGCGAAATCAGTCACGGATTTCTGGCGCAGATGGCATATCTCGCTCTCGACTTTTTTCAGGGATTATGTATATATCCCGTTAGGCGGCAACAGGGTTTCGACTCCGAGGTGGGTTTTAAATATTATGATAGTCTGGGGGCTTACGGGATTGTGGCACGGCGCGGCGTGGACGTTTATATTATGGGGTTTATATTTTGGCGTTATATTAATAATCGAAAAACTTTTCTTGCAGAAAGCACTTGAAAAACTCGAAAAAATCCCGGCGGTATCTCATATATACGCGATTATATTGTTTATTTTCGGCTGGGTGATTTTCAGGGCTGAAAACGTCCCGCATATCGGCTCGATAATCTCGTCTATGTTCGGGGCGAACGGCGCGGGCTCGCTTATAGACATGGCTGAAAAAAACGTCGTGAAATTCCCGCAGATTATAGCGGTAATCACAGGGATAATATGCGCGATGCCCGTTTCACGATACCTGAAAAAATATTTGGACGATAATCCTGCCGGCAAAGTAATTATTGATATATCAAGCGTTGCGGCGTTAATATTCTGCATATTTTCACTCGCCGACAATTCTTATAACCCGTTTATATATTTTATTTTTTAACGCGGATAGCGGAGTTGAAATATAATTATGAAAAACAAAAAAAGTTTAAAAAAACTGAACAAAATAATATGCCTGATATTCACGGTTGCGTTATTGCTGACTGCGTTTTCGGGTTGCGTTAAAACAGAAGAACCGGAATCCGGGGAAGAAACGCTTTTGCAGTTAGAATATAAATCTTTCCGTGATATTCCCGGCATAACGGACGGCGAAATCAATGATATTGAAAAAATACAAAAAAAATACGAATCTTTTGTATTCGGAGCAAATCCAAGCACAGAGGCTTTTTATGACAGTAACGGCGAAATCCGGGGGTTTTCAGCCATGTTATGCGAATGGCTGACGGAACTGTTCGAAATAAAATTCGAGTCCGCGCTTTACGAATGGGACGAGCTTGTAGAAGGTCTCGAAAGCCTTGATATTGATTTTTCGGGAGATTTAACGCCGACGGACGAACGCAGGGAAATTTATTTCATGACAGACCCCATAGCCGAACGCGTCGTGAAAGCCATGAGGCTCGAACACAGTACGCCGTTGATAGATATTGCGGCAGACAGACCTGTGCGTTACGCTTTTCTTGAAGGGACGACGACGGTCGATGTTGTCAAATCGTTTTTAAACGATTCGTTTGATTCTGTTTATACCGGCGGTTATCCCGACGCTTACGAACTTCTCAAAAACGGCAAAGCCGACGCTTTTTTGGACGAGGGGACTGCCGAAGCCGCTTTTGACGTTTACGGCGATGTTATCGCGAACGAATTTTCCCCGCTGATTTACAGCCCGGTATCCCTGACGACGCAAAACCCCGAATTTAGCCCGGTTATATCGGTTGTGGGAAAAGCGTTGAGAAACGGGGCTTTGCAGTATATGACCCAGATATATAATCTCGGACACCGCGATTATATGAAACATAAACTTGCGCTGAAATTCACGGAAGAAGAACGCGATTATTTGAAAAACGCTTCCGTTATTAAATTTGCCGCCGAATACGACAATTATCCGGTAAGTTTTTATAATATCCATGACAAACGGTGGGAAGGGATAGCGTTTGATATACTGGACGAAATAAAAAACCTTACCGGGCTTACATATGAACTGGTAAACGATGAGCATACAGACTGGGCGGAACTTATGGAAATGCTGGAGAGCGGTGAAGTTTCTTTAATTTCTGAGCTTATCTGGTCCGAGGACAGGGAAAGGCGGTTTTTATGGCCTGAAAACTCGATACTCACGGATTATTACGCCCTCCTGTCAAAATCAGAATACAGAAACATAAAGATAAACGAAATATTATACACAAATATAGGGTTGGTTGACGGCGTCGCGTATACCGAGGCTTTCAAAAGCTGGTTTCCCAATCATAATAATATAACAGAATACGATAGCAACGAGCAGGCTTTTGACGCCCTGATGAGAAATGAAGTTGACATGGTCATGTCAAGCCGTAATCATTTGCTTATGCTCACAAGCTATTATGAACTGCCGGGATATAAAGCCAATATAGTCTTTGACAGTCCTTTCGAATCCACTTTCGGGTTTAACAAAGACGAAGCTTTATTATGTTCGGTTATTGACAAAGCCCTGAGTCTGGTAGATACGAAAGACATATCGGAGCAATGGACGCGCAAAACTTACGATTACAGGGCAAAACTCGCGAGCGCGCAGTTCCCGTGGCTGATTGGTGCGGCAATATTGTTTTTATGCGTGATGATTTTATTATTTATTTTGTTCCAGAGAAAACGCTATGAGGGCAAAATGCTTGAGGAACTGGTGGAAAACCGGACGGCGGAACTTAACAGCCAGCATATAAAACTTGAAGAAGCCCTTGAAACCGCCGAGGACGCAAGCCGCGCGAAATCTGTTTTTCTCGCGAACATGAGCCACGAAATACGCACCCCGTTAAACGCCATTATCGGCATGACGACTATCGGCAAAAGTTCGGCTGACATTGAAAGAAAAGATAATTGTTTCGTAAAAGTCGAGGACGCGTCGAGGCATTTGCTTGGGGTTATCAACGATATATTAGATATGTCCAAAATCGAGGCGAATAAATTTGAGCTGTCGCCGACTGAGTTTAATTTCGAGAAAATGCTTCAGGGAGTTGTAAACGTAGTGAACTTCAGAGTAGACGAAAAACAGCAGCGGCTTATGGTTCATATAGATAAAGCGATTCCAAAAACCCTAATCGGGGACGACCAGAGGCTGACTCAGGTCATCACCAATTTATTGGGGAACGCCGTAAAATTCACCCCCGATAAAGGGACGATAAATCTCAGCACGAAATGCATAAAAGAAGAAAAGGGCGTTTACGAAATAAAAATTACTATTACAGATACGGGGATAGGCATAAGCGAAGAACAGCAGAAACGCCTGTTTAACCCGTTCAATCAAGCCGAAAACAGCACGACGCGTAAATTCGGCGGCACGGGATTAGGGCTTGCGATTTCAAAAAATATTATCGAGATGATGGACGGGCATATCCGGATAGATTCAAAACTCGGCGAGGGTTCGACTTTCGGGTTTACGGTTAAATTAAAACGCGGCTCGGACAATAAACAGAACAGTTCAGGTTTGCCGGAATCCGAACAGCAAATAAACTGGGGAAATCTCAGGGTATTGACAATAGACGACGACGCAGACGTTTTAGAATATTTTATAGAGATAATGCAAAGATTCGGCGCAATGTGCGATACTGCGCTAAGCGGCGAGGACGCGCTTGAGCTTGTCAGGAAAAACGGCGATTATAATATATATTTCGTAGACTGGAAAATGCCCGGCATAGACGGGATAGAATTTACGAAAATCCTGAAAGAAGAAATACACGCCGGCGGGAAGTCTATCGTGATAATGATTTCAGCGGCAGAGTGGGGGATAATCGAGAACGAGGCAAGAAAAGCCGGGGTTGACAGGTTCGTGTCAAAACCGTTGTTCCCCTCAACAATAACAGACGTTATAAACGAATGTATGGGGATAGACTATAAGCAAATAGAAGAATCGCAGACAGACATAGACGGCATATTCGAAAATCACTATATACTGCTTGCCGACGACGTTGAAATAAACCGCGAAATAGTACTGACGTTGCTTGAGCCTACCATGTTAAAAATAGACTGCGCTGAAAACGGCGCGGAAGCCGTGCGTATGTTCAATGAAAACCCGGAGAGATACGAAATGATTTTCATGGACGTTCAAATGCCGGAAATGGACGGCTACGAAGCCACGCGAAGCATAAGAAAACTCGATATTCCAAAAGCCGAAACCATTCCGATAATCGCCATGACCGCAAACGTATTTAAAGAAGATATAGAAAAAAGCCTTGAAGCGGGCATGAACAGGCACATCGGCAAGCCTTTGGATTTTGAGGAAGTCTTGAATATACTGCGTATTTATCTGAAATAAAACATATCTTTCAACAATGCGCCGTTATACAGAAAATTTATATTTTGTACGAAAATGTGAATCCGTAGGGACGGTCGCCCTCGACCGTCCGCGTAAAAGGAAATGCTTGCGTAAAATCGTAGATAAATCAGATTTACGGACGACCGGGGGCGGTCGTCCCTACAACAAAACCCGATGCATAAAATAAGCATTTTCTGTAGTACGACCTCAGCGGTTTCCTACAGCATAATTTAATTGTTTCAAATCCGTCAAATCCTCGCAACTCCCGAATCCCTCGCCGCTGTCGCAACGGCTTTTGCGACAGATATTCCCACGTCCCTGTTTAACGCGCTTGGGAGGATATAATCCGGGTTTAATTCTTCGTCCGTGACCATATCTGCGATAGCGTAAGCCGCCGCGATTTTCATAGCGTCGTTTATATCGCTTGCCCGAACGTCTAAAGCTCCCCGGAATATTCCCGGAAACGCCAGAACGTTATTTATTTGATTGTTAAAGTCGCTGCGTCCTGTCCCCACGACAGATGCGCCTGCGGCTTTTGCTATGTCGGGCATAATTTCGGGCACGGGATTAGACATCGGGAATAATATCGGCTCGTTCGCCATTGATTTAACCATATCAAACGTGACGCAATTTGGCGCGGATACTCCGATAAATACGTCGGCGTTTTTTAAAACGTCGGCTAAACTGCCTTTTTTCTTGTCAAGATTTGAGATTTTCGCCATTTCTGTTTTTTCCTGATTTAAATTGTCGCGCCCGTCATAAATCGCGCCTTTGCTGTCGCATAGTATCACGTTTTTCAGCCCGACCGACATCAGCAATCGAATCACGGCGATTCCTGCCGCTCCCGCTCCGCTTGTCACGACGGAAATATCCTCAAGTTTTTTGCCTGTTATTTTCAGCGCGTTGAGCATAGCCGCAAGAGTGACTACGGCAGTCCCGTGCTGGTCGTCGTGAAATATAGGAATATCGCAGGATTGTTTTAACCTGCGTTCAATTTCAAAACATCTTGGCGCGGATATATCTTCTAAGTTAATACCGCCGAAACTGCCTGCAATCAAAGCAACAGTCCGAACGATTTCGTCAACATTTTTTGAGCGTATGCAAATCGGCACAGCGTCAACCCCGCCGAACGCTTTAAACAACGCGCATTTGCCCTCCATAACGGGCATACCGGCTTCCGGACCAATATCGCCGAGACCCAATACAGCCGTGCCGTCTGTGACAACGGCGACTAAATTATTTCTGCGCGTCAAATCATAGCTCAAATCAGGATTTTTCTGGATTTGCAGGCACGGTTCGGCGACTCCGGGAGTATAAGCAAGCGACAAATCGTCTTTTGTTTCGAGAGAAATTGCCGGGTTGACAATCACTTCGATTTTACCGTTCCATTCGTAATGTTTTTTGAGGGATTCTTTTGCGTAATCCATAATTTATAATATAACCTTTCGTGAATTTTGTTAATATTTTGTGAACTTTCGTTTATTACTATTGACAGTATACCGTATATAGTGTACAATGCAAATATACTCTTGCAAGGTATAAATTATTTAATTTATTTTTAATTAAAAACGATAGGAGAAATTTATTTATGCTTGATGAAATTAAAGAAACAATGCAAAAGTTACAGGAAAAAATAGAAAAATTAGAAAAAGAAAATCAGGAACTAAAAGGCGAAAGCAAAGAACCGGAAGAAAATAATAAACACATAGAAATTTTAGAAAATATAAAAAAATACGCACATCAGGAAATTGAAAAAATTTTTATAGAAAATAATAACATTACGGCGGTTTCTATATGCATAAGCGAAACAATTACACCTAACGGTCACGATAAAAATACAACTACAACATGTATAAAATCATTTGATGAAATAAACGAGGAAGCTTTATCAAACGCAGTTGAAGTATTCACTAATCCGCGAAGAATCGCAATTTTGAAAAACTTAATTGAACATGGAAGTCTTACGGCAACTGAACTCAACCGTAAAACCGGACTTGTCGGGGGACAATTATATCACCATTTATCCAATCTTGAAAGCGAACAACTTATTACCAAAGAAAACGAAAAATATAAAGTTAATAAAGGCGTACAAGGAATGCTTTTAGATTTATACAATGCATTTGGATTCGGAATAGATAAAACGAAAAGAAATGATATATGGGTTTAAATCGTAGGGACGACCGCCCTCGGTCGTCCGCGTAAATCAAAAAACCAAAAAATAATAATGAAAAACCAAAATGCCAATGTAAAATAAAAATATTAACGTAAAATAAAATTTGCGGGCGACCGAGGGCGGTCGCCCCTACATATATAAAAATTTATGTTTCCGGAAAAATCCAAATTATCGCACCAGATACAATTTCGCGAACACGCTTGCGTTCTGCCACGCGACGTTTTTGTTTTCGCCCTCTATATACACGCTGCCCATGAATCTCTCCCGGTCGTTTGTCTCGTCAGCGTCGCAATAAGCTATCGCAAATCCCATGACTTTCCCGTCATGCAATTTCGCAGGAACATTAGCGTCGGGATTTTTTTCATCGTATGTATCGGCAAATACTTTCATTTCGACTTCCCATGTATATAAATCAGTTCCGTCCTCATGACCTATAACATAATTCAAATGGTCGTTAAATAATTGCGGCTGACCTTTCGTGTTATAATCAACCACGTTTTCACCGCCGAAACTCATGTGATACGCCCATGCATTATAACTTCTCTCATGGTCTCCGCCTGACGCGTCCTCGTCAATAAATAATTCCAGGCAGTCGTCTTTGTAATAATCAACAAGCGGCGTATTCGCCCTTGTCGTGCTTATATAATTATCGACTATTTCAACCAGATAATATAATCTCTCTTCAGTCCAGACTATTTTAAACCTGCCTGAAAAAACTTCGGGAGCCGCCATATCTCCGAGCCATAACTGGTCCAACTGCCGCCATTCTGCGTTTGCCCACGCAGAATCGTCGCCTTTGCCGTCTATTACAGGAGCAGTCTGAGCAAACGGCGCGGGGTAATCATACAAACCCAAAACAAGTTTGTCAGCATTTTTCTCAGCATTAACGTCAGCCTCTATGTGATTCATATATTTATCATACGAATAAACCGTTATATTTTTTGTCCCGTTATCGAATCTTGACGTGTCAAGAGTTATATCCGCCATATTGTCGCTCACACTTCCGGCATATTCCCCGTCGATATATATATCAACTTTATCTGTGTCGTCTGAAATATTTAACTTTAATTTAAGATTCTGCCCCTCAAACGACGCGGATTCTATTGATAAAGTCGGCGGGGTTTTCTTTCTCAGCGTTCTGCCCCCGGTTGACGGCGTAACCCCTGCGAAATCACTCCTTATATCGTCAACTTTTATTCCAAGAACTGTGATATTTTTCGTGTTCCCGTTTCCGACATTGCCCGCGTCTATCAGATATTGCAGGTATTTTACAGATTCTATATCCCAGTTGATTATATTTGTCTGGGTTATATCAATCGCGAGCGCGTCTTTTGAAGCCATGATACAACGCATGTTTTTCTGAGCGTCCTCTAATTTCGCAACGCCGGCTTGGTCATAACATGGCGTAGGACCGTTCTGCAATCCCTGCAATCCGTCGGTTACCGTGAAATCAGCCGGACGGCATGTGTAAAAATCCGCCATCCATTTATGATATTCGGGTTTGCTGTGGTCTACCATGTTGTTTCTTCCGGCGTTGTCCCTGTTATTCCCGTAGATATTGGCCGGAGTTGCGCCTATTGCGATATTTTTAACAGAGCCTGTGACAACAGCGTCCCAGTGATTTTTTAAAGTCGGCAGGCAAATAAACAC
>Ga0082212_10005053_pt1 | contig 18131 bp, 21 predicted proteins | sample TergutNt197P3_FD_71548 | JGI IMG/M metagenome (GOLD analysis project Ga0082212, IMG submission 71548) | Neocapritermes taracua P3 segment gut microbial communities from Petit-Saut dam, French Guiana - Nt197 P3 | ecosystem: Host-associated > Arthropoda: Insects > Digestive system > Gut ...
CGCCGAACTGAATGATTCTTTCGACTTCGGCGTGATATTGGTGTATGGCGTGAACGTTCATGAAGTTCTCGGTTAAAACACCTGTGATTTTATTGATTGCAAAAATTTTTGTTTCATTTTTTCAGACGCAGTTCTAATAATTCCAAATTAACGATTATTCCACCGAAACATTATGACACAGAATTATACTAATTCTTATGGTTCTATGCTGCGGTTTCGGATTGCTTTGGACTGTCTTTTGGTGAGCCGCGAAGGAATCGAACCTTCAACCTACTGATTAAGAGTCAGATAGATTAGCTTTTTCTCATGTTTCCCTGAATTTCCCCAAATAAGATTATACCCTGTATTGACGCATGTATATCACGTTTTTATCTTTCCTCTTGTTTCCCTGAATTTCCCCATGTTATCCTTCATTTGGTGGCTAGATGGTGGCTAGAAACCTTTCTGATTATTACAGACTTCAGTCAGTAGGGGGGAACTGTGAAAGCGAAAATCAATAAATCTCTGATGAACACACTGAAACCGGGTTGCAAAGATATAAGAGTACGCGATACCGACCTGGCCGGATTTGAAATGAAACTTACCCCGGCGGGAAAAATCGTCTACCGCGTCGATTACCGCGTTTACGGGCAACGGCGCATGGTGACCATTGGAAATTCCTCTACAACGCCGGAACAAGCGCGACAAATGGCAGCGCGGGTATTACAGGCGGTTGCAGCAGGTAAAGACCCGGCGGCAGAGGTGGAGGAAAAGAAGCACGGCGTTACTGTTGCCGATCTTGCGGAAAGATATCTGGATGAACACGCGGCGACAAAAAAGAAACCGCGAAGCGCAACGGAAGACGCACGGCTGATAAGTAAAATTATCTCGCCCGCCATTGGAAGCAAAAAAGCGTTGGATATTGCGCCGGGAGATATAGGTAAACTTCACCACAGCCTGCGTAACACGCCATATCAGGCCAACCGCGTATTGGCGCTATTGCGGAAGATGATGAACCTGGCTGAAGCATGGGGCTTACGTGAACTGAACTCTAACCCCTGTGTCCGCATTGAGAAATTTAAAGAGAATGCCCGACAGCGGTATTTGAGCGCTGATGAATTGTCACGCCTTGCCGCCGTAATGAATGAGGCCGAAGAAACGGGACGCGAGCCTAAACAGGCGCTCTGCGCTATCAGGCTGCTGATCTTCACCGGCGCACGGCTGAATGAAATCATCACGGCAAAATGGCAGTATTTCAACCGTGACAGGCGCACGCTTACTCTTCCGGACTCCAAAACGGGATTTAAGGAAATTCCTCTATCCGAGCCAGCCATAGACGCCATGAATAACCTGCCGCTGGTTCCGGGAAATGATTACATCATTCCGGGATTCAAGCGCGGCGCACATTTCATCGGCATACAGGACGTTTGGGAGCGCATACGCAAAGCCGCCGGTATAAACGATGTCCGGATACACGACCTGCGTCATACGTTCGGAAGTTATGGCGCGACGGCCAACATAAGCCTGAAAATCATCGGCGGCGTTTTAGGGCATACAAGCGCGTCGACAACGCAGCGTTATGCGCATTTACAATCTGATCCGTTACATGACGCGGCAGAAACCATCGGTGAACGGCTTGACCGCGCCATGAAGACGCAACCGCAACGGCTCCGGGCTGTGGGGTAAGTTGTGCTATACTGGCTATCGAAAGGAAATTCCAGCTATCATGCGCAAACCTAAGATATATCTCGAAACGACGATGTTCAACTATTACTTCGACGCAGACAGAGAAGCCCACGCCGATACTGTTGCACTATTTGAAGAATGCGCGGCGGGCAAATACGACCCTTATACATCTGACTATGTCATTGAAGAAATAGATGACGCGCCCGAGGAAAAGCGTGAAAAAATGCTTGCGCTCATCAGTCGATATAGCATAACTATCCTTGCCGCTGCTGACGAAACGGATATTCTTGCCGGACGTTACATTTCTGAAGGCGCGCTCCCACGCGGTTCATTAACGGATGCGAGACACATAGCTATAGCATCAATAAACGACCTGGATTACGTTTTCAGCTTGAATTTCAAGCATATTAACAAGGTTAAAACCAAAACCATGACGGGATTGATAAATACATGTGAAGGTTATAAGCCAATAATTATAGCTTCTCCAATGGAGGTGATTGACGATGATAAAACCAGATACCATCTTGGACGAGATTCACGCAACGCGCCGCAAGATTGAAGAAAAAACAAAAGATATGACTGTTTCCGAGCGAACCGTGTATTTTAATCAAAGAGGTGAAGCCGCAGCGAAAAAATACGGATTCAAGCGCGTCACAAACGCAACGGTTCCCAAATAACATAACCGACCTTGCCGCGCCTATCCCGACGGGGAGAACACCGGGGAAGCCTTACCCGGCTGGCGCGGCATCCTTCCACAAGGCATATACGAAAAGGCGGTATGAGATGAATATTCCCAACAATGATAATGTATTCCGGATACACGAAGCGGCGGCAGCGGCGGCAGGACTTGACCCTCTCGACGTGCGGATAAACATAGACGTTACTACTGGAATGTTTTGCATAGACACATACCCGAATGCAAACATTCCTTATGTATCCTTGAAGGAAGTGCGCATATGGTTTGATTTTTTTATTGGTAAAGTAGACGCTTTGGAAATTATAACGGGAAGCAGGCAATCCATTCACAAAGTTAACAAGATCGGATTATTAAACATAACGCGAGAAAGGTTTGAACAATTCGCTAAAGATAACTCAATATCCGATACAGAATATACATTGCAAAGCTTCGTGTCAGATTATGTACGTCGTAATTATGATGATGTATATCTTAAAAAATCCGACATAACCGCCCTTTTATTAAAATGCAGTATCCACGACAAATATTTCAATCCTGTCGAAACAGAAACAGATCCCGTCACACCGTTAAGCACAATGCCGGAAACGGCGCTTCAATCCAATATAGGCGACATAAAAAAGAAGAACGCAAAAAAACAACCCTGGATTAATCCATTCGCGTCTTGTAAAAGAAATACCTACCTCGATAAGCAAAATAATTTTTACGCCGGATTACAAGGCAAAAAGAAAGTGATTGCAAGACTGCATTATGAGGTTGGCACACTGTCGAATAAGAACATATCTGACCGTGCGGGATGCACGCAGTCTTATGTAAGCCAGGTACTTAAAAAAATAACGCCTGATCTGGATACGAAGCTAAAAACTATTGAATCGAAAACGTAACGCCGCAGTAAGTAAACTCATTTCGCCCAAATTAACTAAAATTTAAGTAAAAATCAAAAATATATTTTCCTTTATTGACGCATACTTGCGTAAATATTAGTTAATTATTACTAAATTTTTTACATATTTTTTCAGCTACCTGACCCCTGTTAGTAGCACCTGGAATAAACCGGGCGCACATCTGAAGATTAGGGGATTTTATGGATAACATCAACTATGACGTTTCCACGGCCGCAAAACGAATTGGACTCGCGCGGCAAACACTAAATAAGTTACGAACTGTCGGCGGAGGCCCGCCGTTTTACAAACTTGGCCGAAGGGTTCTTTACTCCGAAGCGGATTTAATTGCCTGGATGGATCAGCGCAGAAAGTTCAGCACTTCTGATGTTGGTGTGGCGAGATAAGGGGAGGCGTAACATGAAATTGCAAAACAGGCCGCCCCGATACCAGAAGCGGCCACAAAATCAACTAAGTAAACGCCAGAATTATAGCAGCTATGCGCCGGATAATCAACATTGGCGCGGCCTTGCCATTGAAATCGGATTGGTTAAATTTGACCATATTCCGGCCGATGGAAAGTTTCATGGCGTTCCGACGGAAGCGCACCCGAGAAAACTGAACGGGCGCATATTACGCCGTTTTGACGGCTCTGGGCTGGCCTGGAATTTCGAGACCGGGCAGCACGTTGAATGGCAACCCGGCAGAAGAACATCACTACTGGCAACAAAAAATCAACAACAGGTTTCCAAAGAACAGCGGCGGCGCGAAGCCGAACAAACCGCCAAGTACGAAGCGACGGCAAACTTGGCGGTGGGTATTTGGACAGAAAGCAAGCCAGCACCGGTAAGTCATCCGTATTTACTTCGTAAGGGGATTCAGCCTAATGGCGCTCACATAGGAAATGCTGATAATGGCAGCAGGCTGATTATCCCAATTCACAATACATCCAGGCGGCTTCAATCTCTTCAATTCATTTCGCCGGACGGTTCAAAACGTTTTCTTTTCGGTGGAAAACTGAAAGGCGGGCGCTTCCGTATCGGAGATGAGCCAAAATCGGACGAAACGATTCTTATTTGCGAAGGGTACGCCACGGCGTCAACAATTTTTCAGGAAACCGGATATGTAACATTCGCGGCGTTCTCTGCGGCGAATCTCAGACCAGTAGCCTGTTCAATCCGGGCGCAATACCCGAACGCTGAAATCATCATTGCGGGTGATAATGACCATGAAACCGAAAAGCGAATCGGGAAAAACCCTGGCGCATCGGCGGCGTGTAAAGCTGCGGCGGCTTGCGGCGGTTTATTCGCAATTCCGCCTGAATTACCCGGTTGTTCAGACTGGAATGATTATTGTCGGCTTTCTGGGAAAAAGGCGGCGATATGACACAAATCAAAAATCAAATTGACGCTGCGAAAATACCGGAAATGCCGCTTGAATGGGACGATCTGGTTCCATTGGAAGAAAAGCATCCATTTGAGGAATACCCGCTTGACGCGCTCCCGGAAGGAATACAAGCGGCAATAAAAGAGGTTTCCGAAACTGACCAAGCCCCAATCCCGCTTATTGGTAACAGTGCAATATCGGCTCTATCTCTGGCGATTCAGGGACACGTGGATGTACAGCGTAGTAAAGGATCAAAGCTAAACTCACCTACAAGCATATTTCTATTGACCATTGCAGAATCTGGTGAAAGAAAATCCTCAATTGATAAGCGATTCATGCAGGGTATTCACGAATATCAAGCCGCAAAACGCGCCGAAATGAAACCGCTGCTTCTTAAATATGAAGCTGAAAAAAGAATATGGGAAGCTAAAAAAACTGGAATTGAATCCGAAATTAAAAGGCTTATGACGGGCAAGGCGTCAAAACAAACCCGGTTTTTGAATATCGGCGCCGCCGAAGAGGAGCTTAAAGAGCTTGAATCAAATCCGCCTATAGCACCAAGAATACCGCAGATTATTTTTTCGGATTACACGCCAGAATCGTTGGTTTATGATCTGGGTCATCATTGGCCGTCAGGTGGAGTTGTTTCAAGCGAAGCGGGAATAATTTTCGGTTCTCATGGTATGCGGTCGGAATCCGTAATGGGCAATTTATCGCAATTAAACATTCTCTGGGATGGATTACCGCTAACAGTCAATCGGCGCACAGCAGGTTCATTTACAGCGGATGGCGTGCGCTTGACAATGAGCCTACAAACGCAAGAAGTAACATTGAAAACTTTTATCGAAAAGCACGGCGAGTTATCACGCGGCAGCGGATTTTGGGCACGCTTTTTATTTGCCTGGCCGGAATCCACAATCGGGAAAAGGCCGTTTAAAGAGCTTGACAGTATGCCCGCGCTGGATGCTTTCAACAGTCGGATAATGGAAATATTAAAAACAGACCTGTCATTTGATGATTCCGGAAAGATGGTGTTAAAAACTCTTGTACTGTCGCCGGAAGCAAAAAAATACTGGATACGGTTTCACGATATTATTGAAAAGCAGCTTACCGAAGGCGGGCAATTTTGCGATATCAAAGACGTTGCGGCGAAATCCGCCGATAACGCCGCACGACTGGCAGGACTCTTTCATGTGTTTGAAAAGGGCGTTGACGGTGAAGTTGGACTGGATCAAATGGAAAGCGCCTGCAAGTTGACGCTCTGGCATCTTACCGAAGCAAGGCGTTTCTTTGGTGAACAGGCAATGAAACCTGAAATTCTCGACGCCGGAAAACTTGAACAATGGTTAATTGACCGATATCGGGAAAACGGCGGGAAACCTATTTCTACGCGGGATGTTTTGCAATACGGGCCATTTCGGAAAGATAACGACCGTCGTGAATCCGCGTATTACGTACTGGAAGAATACAACCATATAAAACGCCAAAAGGTCGGCAGGCAAAAACTTATTTATTTGAATCCAGAAATTACGGAGATAAAGAAATGAGTATCTTTGACCTTTTGCAAGAAATTTCAATTACAGAGCTTGCTACGGCTACAGTTGCTACAGTTGCTATAGAAGATAGTAAAACCTCAATTTCACCCGCTAAAAATGCGGGAATCGTAGAAAGCGAAACACCTGCAAAAATGAAACAATGCTTGCTACACATTACTACAGTTGTAAGGGAAACCACGACAAGTGTAGCAACTGTAGAGAGTGACATTTCAGAAAATGCAGACAGAAAAATCACGCTAAACCCGTGTAAACAAAGGGAAAACCCAACAAGTGTAGCAACTGTAGCAACTGTAGCCGTAGCAAACAAAAAAAATGAAAAATCGCATGTTTCAGAAAAGCTGGATTCTGAAATGGCATTTGAGTTGTTTTCAGAACGCGCGGCAATTCAGGAATACGACGGCGGGCTTGACCGTTTGGAAGCTGAACGCCAAGCGTTTTATTGGGTTTGGGAGCGGGCATCGTGAAGAAATGGAAATTAATACCGGAACCGTACCCTACGGAACACCAGGAACAAGTCGGACTGTTGCGCTGGGCGTGGTATAAATCCGCAACGATTCCGGAACTAACCCTGCTCTATGCAATCCCAAACGGAGGCCGCAGGGATGCTATTACCGGCGCACAGCTGAAAGCAGAGGGCGTAAAGCGCGGCGTTCCTGATCTTTGCCTACCCGTTGCCCGCGGCGCCTACCACGGCCTTTATATCGAACTGAAACGGCGGGTGTCCGGCGTAGTGTCAGAACATCAGCAGCAGTGGATTGAACAACTGCGGAGTCAGGGCTACAAGGCGGAAGTGGCTCACGGCGCAAGCGAAGCAATCCAAATAATTGAGCAGTACCTTAACTTAAAACCAATTTTTGAAAGGAAAGCATCATGAACGAACTTCAGGAAATACATCTATCCCTTGCGGAACTCGATAACGCCTTTACAGGCATATCAGACGAGGATTTTCTACGCCTGAAATCGGAAACCATAAGGCGCGTTTCGATGGCGGTATTAACTCTTAATGATGAAAACGAAATGACATTCGATTCATTAAGAGCCTTATAAACGGCATGGGACGCTGGGGAAATCTATCTTCCCCGGCGTTTCATCGTTCCTGGGGCTTTACAGAAGCCGGGCAGGGCATGTATTGTATAACTCGCTATGACAATTAAACGGTACGGCGGTAGTATTTACACGCCAAGGATAATTTTTAGCTGTACGCCGGAACAATTGGCAAGATCACAAAAACTATTTACTCGCGATGGATTACGCGGCGCAGTCTTCACCCGATTTTTTGATTGGATTATGGATATGGTGGAAAAGCACGGTGAAGACGCCGCCGCAAGAATAGCATATCCTGCATTCGGTGACGATTTCATAAAAAGCGCCATGAAGGTAAGAAGGATGAAATGACTACAGATAAAGCAACGGATTATATTGAACATCTTTCCACGACGTGACATTTCCATTGGATACATGCGCCATATCACATCCTCTCGATATTCATATTATTCACATATTTCATATTTACACCCATCTAACAGCAATTTCGACCATGACGATAAATAATGTAGTGTTCATACGGCTTTACACATTTTCCTAGTTTTAAATTTTCGTCAAAAAGTGAAGGTTTTAATCTCCTACATTTTCAGGAGAGTCCGGAAGAGCGGATTCATAATGTAGAGCTTACATTAACACGGGGGCTTGAAGGTAAATTAGAAGAAGCAGGGTATCTCCCGCCATATCCTCCGCTTCAAACTCCCGTGTCCAGAAACATGAAGGTAGGCTAGGAGGTGCGGAAGATACTCCGCTGCGCTCCCCTCTGCTTCATGCTCCCGTGTTGAAAAGCCCTGGGAGAGAACCATGCAGGGGCAAAACCCTACCCGTTCCGTACGTCCGAAACTGCTCCCGGAGCTAATCCCCCGCCCCAATAAAGTAATCTCGTATTTTACAGGCTCACAGGGATGAATACGCGTCCTCATCCCAGCGGGTATAAAAACAGGCTACTATCTAACTACAGAAGCCCCGTAGACGTAAATAGTAGCCCTAGCCCTACCGCGAGGAGTGCTGATTCGATTATTCGAACCCTGACCTCCGACGCCCGAAGCGACGGCGGACATGAAAACACCATAACCCAGAATCAGCCCGTATGTCAATAATCCGGTTGACAACCGCCTCGACGTAAAACTATGATGTTGACGCGCTGGAGTTCGGCGCCGGGTTTAGCAGCCCGATAGTACTGGCGGACAGACCGCCACAAGGCGGTTTTTTTATTGTCCGTAAGCATGGCGTTACTCCTTTGTGGGCAGCCGTGCGGGAGGCTTCGGCCTGCCGGTATCCAGTACGCCGGTCTGCTAACCTGCATGACTGCCCACCCTACGGAGATGGGCTTAACAAACTCATTTAGGAGATAACACCATGAAAGAAGAAGACTATGAATATTTCTGGAAAATGGTCAATGAAAACCGCGCGCTAGTAACGACTAAACAGAGAAATAAACCTCCGAACAATATTGACGATTTCTGCCAAGTTCTCGCATTTATAAAAGCGAATCACCCGAAAGGTTATAAATTTGAAAAGGTGGTGACGCCATGAAAGAAGAAACCAACACCCCTATGACAGGGGATGAGTATTTCTCTGCTGCCATCTGGATCAAAAAACATCATCTTAAGAAAATCTTTGAATGCGCCCAGGCGCTGGCCGGACTCAAGGAGATTTTGCTCAGTGACATAAATCATTCGGCGTTTGAAGTCGGAAACATCATGAAACCTATTATCAGCCGGGTATTGGACGCGCTTGAACCGTACCAAGACCACATGTGACCCGTTCAGAGGAGTCATAAATCATGGCGCTACCCCTGAATTTTCAGGAGTCCTCACAGCCGGGAACCGCAAGCAACCCGGCTTTTTCCTTCTAAGGCGGCTTAGAGACCTTCTGAATTGATTTAGAAGCCGATCCGCTTCTTACCTTGTGAGTTATCTTGCAAGGCTCTGATATCACCGGTTTCTAAAAAATGCGGCAAATTGTGAAGCGGGTAACGTGGGTATTTACAAGACGCTTTCCCCCCTTTGTGTTGTATTCGTGCGGCGGTCGAGTGATTTGATTCTTTGCTGGTTGGCGGGTTCGCGTTCCTCTCTGGCGTGATGCGGCTTGCGTTCCCGGTCGATGTATGCTCCGGATGGAAAGCAATCTTCTGTCGTCGATGGAAGGTATCGAAACCTTGTTGTTGACGATGCAAGGTTCCGGTGTTAAGGCTGGCTTAGAACCCGACGATTTTTTTATAATGGTGGCTATACGGTGGCTAGAGAAGATATATAATTTCTTATTGCGACTGTAAGTTATTGATTCTATTGGTGAGCCGCGAAGGAATCGAACCTTCAACCTACTGATTAAGAGTCAGTTGCTCTGCCGATTGAGCTAGCGGCCCACTTTATTGCGGGAACCATTTCCGGGCAGGTAAACCGCCGGAAACAACGGGCAAAAGGTTAGCACGCCTCATCTTTGTTGTGAAGCTGGATTTGCAACAAATAACAAATGAAAAAACGGCAACTAAAACGGAAAAGAAATTGAGGCTCCGGCATGAAGCCGGAGCCGTGCCATTTGGAAATTATTCCTGTAGCTTTACAACATCCTGGGCCTGATAGCCCTTGGGTCCCTGTGTCACGATAAATTCAACCTGATCGCCTTCGTCCAGGGATTTAAATCCGCTCCCCTGAATCGCGGAATGATGCACGAAAACATCCTCGCCGGAATCGCGCCGGATAAAACCATAACCTTTTTCGTTATTGAACCACTTTACTACGCCATGTTCTTTCATCTTACCTCTTTACTCATTCAGGTCGCGCCGATTATACGTCCGTTCGAGATAATCACAGGTGATGCGTGATGTTCGTATACGGAAATTTACCAGCGTTTCCATTACTTAAAACCCACGCGGGCGCGGGTACAAATTTTTTAAACTGTCTGTTTTCATAACATTCTAAGCCCGCACGGGCCGAAACCAATCGAGGATATTCTTTCCACAACCAGACACATTCGAAGCTTTACCATCATCAGAGGAAACCCGAAACGTTACCGAATATACATGAGGTTTCAATAAAAATCCAGATATTTCAGGAAATAATAGATTTTTTCTCGTTAACCTGTATTTTTCATGTTGATTAACGCAAATTAAGCGGGTTAATCAAAATCAAATTGCGTAAGCTGCGATGGATCGTCGGCAGCCCGCAGGGCGCGGGTCATCCTGTCAAGAAAAGTTCCCGCAGTTACGAAACCCGTCCCTCGAAGCGAAGTCATCTCACCTCCGTCGGGCCGCAAAAAAACCAATGTCGGCACGCCGCGTATACGATACCTTTCCATTAAAATTTCAACCGCCGGGTCGTCGCCGGACGTTAAATCCGCTTTAAGCATTACGAATCTTCGGGCAAGGCGCACAACTTCCGGATTTGAGTAGGTTTTTGCGTCCAGCTCCCTGCATGGCACGCACCAGTCCGCGTAAAAATCTATAAATACCGGGCGGTTCTCCTCGCGCGCCTTCACAAGATTCTCCCGCGAATAATTTTCCCAGATGATGGATTCCCTGACGGATTCCGACGCCGATGCCGCGGTTCTTTCATTCAGAAACATCTCGACCCCGTTAACCGCAAAGTAAAGCGCCGAAGCGAAAAACAGGCCTCCGACAATATTACGGAAAACGGTAAATTTTTTGCCGGCGCCAATAACATTCGCTACCCAGGCCAGATAAATCCCTCCAATCAGCAGAAGAAGAGTAAGGCCGAGCGACCAGGCAAGCGTGGAAAGTAGGCTTCGCAAGAAATACCAGGCCATGCAGAATAAAACAAAACCGAAGATTCTTCGCACCCATACCATCCAGGCGCCGGAACGCGGCAGCCTATGAATATTTCCCGAAAAAAATCCAAGGACAAGAAAAGGAAGGCCAAGTCCGATCGCCAGCGCAAAGAAAAGCAAAAAACCGATAAGCGCGCTGCCACGTTCGCCTACATAAGTCAAAAGACCCAGCACAAACGGTCCGATGCAGGGCGCGGCGACAACCCCCACGGTAAGCCCCATTAACAACGTCCCCGTCAATCCCGCGCGCGGCGCGCCAACCCTCGATGTCAGAAACGACGGCATTCGCAGCTCGTAAACATCGAACATCCCAAGCGCTAAAAGCGCCATTATAATCGCGACGCCTGAAAGCACTGCCGGATACTGCAGCGCCGCGCCAAAAAGGCTGCCCGTCAGCGCGGCGACTACGCCCAGGATGGAATAGGTAACCGCCATGCCAAATACATAAACGCCCGAGTGGGCAATCAAAGCAGTTTTATCGCCGCGCGCCTGTCCGCCAAACCACGCAAGCGTTATTGGAATAAGCGGATAAACACATGGCGTAAGATTCAGCGCCAGTCCGCCAAGAAACGCCAGCAGGAAATTAAGAAACAATCCGCGCCGGTAAAAACCGGCCTCGGACGAATCGGTAATACTTGTGTCAAGGTTCTCGTTCGTTGTCAAAGCAAGCGCCTGCAGATCGGTCTCCGTCAGCCGCGCCGACACCCTGACCGGGACCACAACGCTGAAAGGAATCCAGACGGGAGGAAGGCATGAATTGCGGTCGCACGCCTGAGATCTTACCCTTCCCTGCACAATGGCTTCCTTTTGAGAAAAATCTTCCGCCAGACGTATCGCCGCCGTGATTTTCACCGCCCGCTCATAAACCGACATCGGCGTATCGGAGACAGGCAGTTTTTTAACTGCGGCTTCGGGAAAAATCGCCTCTTCAAAAATGACGCCCGGCAATGGGTCAAATTCGACACTGGTGGGTATAAGGTAATCCTGCAGAGGATTATTGGAATTAATATGATAAGAACGCGCGATTTCCAGCTCTATGGTCAGCGTCGCTTCCTCGCCCGACATAAGCGGATCCACAGGCGCTAAAGCACGCACTCCGACGACTGAATCCACTCCCGCCGCCCACGCGGTCGAAATAAAACCAAGAAAGAATATGAAAATCCTGATTAACTTCATGGCGTGGCGTATTATAACTTTTAATATTCAAATATCACAGAGTATGATTGGCGCCGGGTGCGCGCCATAAAAGTTTCAGCCATGGGAGCCATGGGAGCGCCGGCGTCTTCGCCGGTCGTGTAATAAAAAAATGGGGCGCAATAAATCGCGCCGCTGCATTTGAAGCGCGCCAATGGCGCGCGTTTATTATTTACACGACCGGCGAGGACGCCGGCGCTCCCATGGCTGGAACTTTTATGTCGCGCACCCATTGGCGTTAACAATCTGGCGTCCGTCCGGAGGCTCTGATAACATAAGTTTTTAATTGTTAAATTTTTGAGGCTTAATAACCTGTGTCGAAAAACAAAATTGAAAAGAGAGTCTGGATACAGGCATCCGCTGAAATCGTCTTTCAGGCTCTGACCAAAGCCGGCGCGCTGGAGCAATGGTTCTGTGATAAAGCGTCCTCGAATCCTCATGCTGAAGGCGAACTCTTCGCTCAATGGAATGACGGAAAAACCAGGCGGAAAGGACGCGCGATTTTCACGCGATTCGAGCCTTCAAGCAGACTGACTCTGCGGTGGATAAACGACGGGCGCGACGATGACTCCGCGGCTGCGCATACGTTGAGCTATGAAATTAATCCACGATCCGGCATGACGGAACTTGTTATGACCGACAGCGACGAAATGGAGATGGACGAGGAAGCGCTGGATTTTCTGGCAGAGGGATGGAATTCTGTTCTTTTGGAACTGAAAGATTACTGCGAACACAAAGAACGCGCCGCTAAAAAGAAGCGCTAGCCCGGATATTTTATACCGGTTAAGTAAATTCCTACAAAAAACGACGGCTTTGTTTCATTGCCCTATGTGTTTTAAAAAGCTTGCTTTCCCGAATATTAATATGTTAAACTTTTAATTTATTTTGTAAAAAACTTAACTTTATTAAGCAGCATTTATCGGAGGAGTTTACCATGCGTAAAGTCCCATTCGGGGAATCATTACGAATTATCGCCCAGGGCTCAAAGAACTGGATAGCCGGCAGGCCGATAGTTGTTTCCTTTGAAGTAACCAATTCCTGCACGTGTTATTGCAGGCATTGCGATCACGGCGGCCCCGTAGATATGTCGAAAGACCTGAAGCCCGCTGATTATAGAGAATATATGGATGTATTGCGTCCGGTAGTCGTGCAGGTTTCCGGCGGCGAACCTTTGCTTCGTTCCGACCTTGAAGAAGTGGTGCGCAATATCAAATCTCCTTCCGGGCTTCCCTATCTTATCCTTGTTTCCAATTGGTCTTCAATGACCGTGGAGCGATACGAGAAATTGCGCGAAGCGGGCGTTGATGAATTCTGCGTAAGCCTTGATTTCCCGGACGCAGAACGCCACGACGATTTCCGCGGACTCCCCGGCCATTTCGAATATCTGGAGAAGATCATTCCCGCGGCATCCGCTTTGGGATACGACGATATCGTCATGAACAACTGCATCACCTCATGGAATATTGAGGAAATCAACGCCAACGCCAGCAAGGCAGAAGAATGGGGCGTTAACATCAATTTCAGCGCCTATTCGCCGCGACGTATCGGTTGCCGCGATTATTTCCCCGAAACGCCGGAAAAACTGGCGGCGTTTGACAGGGAACTGGAAAAACTCAAAAAGAGAATGAATAGTTCTCACTGGATTACGACCAACAACACCACTTTAGACGCGACGCGTGAATATTTTCGCAGCGGCGGAGCGCCCAACTGCAAGGCCGGCCTGCGCTGGCTTGTGGTTACAAACGACGGCGCCCTGCGGCCATGCTCAATGCAGTTTAAACGTTACGGCTTGCACGAACAGCAAAAAATGGTTAAGGAATTTACCGAAAAAAACACATGCGACGAGTGTTATGTTTCGATTCGTTCTTATCTGGACAAATCCTATACCCAGCTTCTGTCGGAAAATGTCGCGGAATTTTTCTCTTTCAAAACAAAGGATTCAAAAGCCGCGTAACGGCTTTTCCAAAACCTCGATATGAAACCGTCAGGTGGTTCGTGAGCCGCCCCTAAAAAGGAAACATTGTGAAAAGACTGATAGCTGGAATTTTAATCTGTTTATGTCTGGAAGCCTTTGCATCGGCAAATGAAGCGGAAGATCGTGTTGTGCGTGCGGCTCTGGCGCTCAGAGATATTATGGATGCTCCGGACGGCGGAATACCACAGGAGTTAATCGACAAAAGCGTCTGTGTCGCCGTCATTCCCAGCATGAAAAAAGGAGGTTTCTTTTTCGGGGCGAATTACGGCCGGGGACTTATGTCATGCCGCCTTGAAAACGGCGTCGGCGAATGGAGTTCGCCTTCAATGTTCCGTCTCGAAGGCGGGAGTTTCGGACTCCAGATCGGTGCGCAAGCCGTCGATCTGGTTTTGGTGATAATGAATCTTAGAGGTCTGGAAAGCCTGCTTGACAGCAAATTTACACTTGGCGGCGATGCTTCGGTTGCCGCAGGCCCGGTTGGTCGGTCAGCCTCTGCGGAAACAGACGCCTGGATGTCGGCAAAGATTCTGGCCTATTCGCGTTCACGAGGACTGTTCGGTGGATTGATAATTAAGGGCGGGACTGTTCGTCCCGACCAAAATGCCAACTTTGAGCTTTACAGGCAGCCGATGAATGTGCGCACCCTGTTGATGGAAAAAACCAGCCCAATTCCGAAAGACGCGCAGATTTTCCTTAATGAATTAAATAGAATAAGCCCGAAACGGTAGGGGCGGACCTATGTGTCCGCCCAAATACAATACACAACCCAACGGGCGTGATTAATCGCGCCCCTACGACCGGTTTAATTCAAAAATAATTTTCAGTCCCTCAAGCGCAAGCCAGGGATTTACGATGTCAATCACATCGGTTTCTCCGGCTATTAATTCCACCATCGCGCCCGTGCCTATCGTTTTCATTTCCGGCCCTAGTTCCGCGCGAAACCGGCGAACCATGCCTTCAACAAGCCCCACATATCCATAAAGCAGACCTGATTGCAGTGAGTTTACGGTGTTTCGTCCGATCACCGACGGCGGGCGGCGCAAATCCACGCGCGGTAGCTTTGCCGTACGGCGAAAGAGCGCGTCCGCGGCAACTCCGATGCCCGGAGCAATGGCTCCTCCCAGGTATTCGCCGTCGGCGGAAAGCGCGTCAAAGGATGTGGCTGTTCCGAAATCGACGATGCATGCGGGGCCTTTATATAGAATACGCACGGCAACGGCATTTACAACGCGATCGGCGCCAATCTGTTTAGGATCTTCATAGCGCAGTGGAATTCCGGTACGGGCGCCCGCGTCAACAACCAGCGGATCGACGCGCAGATAATCGCGGCATGAGCGCGCAAGTATATCGGTAAGCGCCGGCGCCACCGAGGCGATCGCGACACCGCGCACTCCGCCGTCATCGCCCGTACTGATGCCCGCGCGCGCAAGAAGCTGGGTTATCAATATGCCGTATTCATCCGACGTGCGCTCATTGTCCGAAGCCAGCCGCCAGTGAGGCCCGAGTTTATCACTTTCGAACAATCCAAGCGTGATGCCGGTATTTCCGATATCCATAGCAAGCAGCATATTCTCGCCTCATAATGTATTTATAAAAGAACGTTGTCAATTAACCGGGTTTTTCCAATAATCACGGCGGCGGAAAGAAGCGCGCCGCCGCTGATTTCAAAAAGTTCTTCGATTGTGTCAGGGTCCGAGACAGACACGTACTGCACATTCACGAGCGGTTCCATTGAAAGCGTTTTTAATACGGCGGCCCGAATTGCGCCCGCGCTATTCTGACCTGCTTCAAACACTGCTTTCGCCGCCGACAACGCCCGGTACAGCATCGGAGCCGCCCGGCGCTCCTCTTCGTTAAGATAGGCATTGCGGCTGCTCATCGCCAGTCCGTCGGCTTCACGAACAGTTGGAGAAACGACAATATCGACGGCAAAATTTAGATCGGCAGCCATGCGGCGAATTACCGCGACCTGTTGGGCATCCTTTTGGCCGAAATACGCCCGATCCGGGGTAAATATATTAAAAAGTTTCGCCACCACAGTCGCAACGCCGCGAAAATGGCCGGGCCGGGTTGCTCCTTCCAGGGGTTTTGAAACGTCGTCAATGGTAATCCATGTCTGATAACCAGCGGGATACACTGTTTCCGGCGACGGAGTCCAGACCGCGTCAACCCCGAGGCTCTCGAGCAGCGCCATGTCTTTTTCCATCGAACGCGGGTATTTGGCTAAATCTTCAGCGGGACCAAACTGGGTCGGATTGACAAATATGCTTACGCCGACGTGATTACATTCCAGACGCGCCCGTTTTATTAATGACGCGTGCCCGTCATGAAGCGCCCCCATGGTCGGAACCAGCCCGAAAACGCCGTGCATTGACCGTCGTATTGTTCGCAGTTCAGAAATATTTTCAGTTATCAGCATATTGTTTATTATTCATGGCGCGCCAGAGCGCCTCGTTGACCGGGACTGGTATGCCGAGCCGCTTTCCTTCCCGCGCAACCGCGCCGTTAATGGCATCGCACTCCGTGGGCGCGCCGCGCAAAACATCCCTAAGCATCGAAGATGTGTTTTCCGCCGTCCGCCGCGCCGTCTCGCGCACTTCCACCACAGGGTCGGCGTAAGGCAATTCCACGCCTTTGGCGCGCGCGACCGCAGCGCATTCCAGCGCCGCCCGTTCCATTAGAATGGAAGCGCTTTTTCGTTTGAGCAGTTCCCCGTTGCGGACGCCGTATAGCGCCGTCAAAGGATTTATGCCGCAATTAACCGCGAGCTTTCCCCATACAAGGCTTTCCGCCTTTTCCGGTGCGCATTTGTAAGCTTCGAATCCTGCGCTTTTAAACAGTTCCAACACGGGTTCCGGCGCCGTCAGATGCGTAATACCGCTTCCACGATGCGCGACATGTCCCGGATCTACAAGTGTCGCGCCTTCAGACGTAACGCCGGTAAACGCCTTTCCGCCAAGCGTCTCAATATTGCCCAGGCCATTTTGCAGCGAAAGCGCCGCGCCGTTGGGTTTAAGATTCTTTTCGAGACGCTCCGCGACACGCGGCGTTTGCCAGGATTTTACGAGTACAATCGCCAGATCCGCAGGCGGAACGGGCGCGTCGTAAAACTCTGCGTCAACGGCTGCTATTCTGGTTCCCGTGGCGTCATCGATACGAATCCCGTTGTTTCGGATGGCGTGAATCGCCTCCGCCCAGGTTCCAATAATCGTAATCCGGGCGACGCCTGAAAGTGCAAAACGCGCCGCGAAAAAACAGGCCATCGCTCCGGTACCACAAATCGTCAACTGCATGTTTTATATTTATGACATGGGAGCGCGGGCGTCCCCGCCAGCGTGTAAAAAATAACACGGGCGGTAGAGACAAGGCATGCCTTGTCTCTACATTTGTAGGGGCGCGACAAATCGCGCCCTTTATTTATATACACGCCGGCGGGGACGCCCGCGCTCCCATGTCTAAAATTATCTATTAATGGAGTCTTTCAGAAAAATTTCCTTCGGACTCAAGTTCGGCTTCCAGCATTTCAATCTCCCTCACCAGGTCGTGGTATTCCTGCGGATCCATGGAAGTGGCGTGTTCCGGCGCGGGAAAGCGGCGCGCTTTCACATCCGCGATAAACTCGCTGAAAGCCTGTTGCATTTGCGAAAAAAGATCCGCGTATTTTTTTGCGAAATGCGGCGTGAAACGGTCAAAAAGCCCGAGTACGTCATGCGCCACCAGCAACTGGCCGTCGCAGCCTATGCCCGCGCCGACGCTGATTGTGGGAATCACCAGGCGTCCGGAAATCAATTGTCCAAGTTCCGCGGGAATCGCTTCCAATACGATGGAAAAACAGCCGGCGTCTTCAAGAATCAGGGCGTCCTCAAGCAAACGCCGCGCCGCGCCCGCCGATTTTCCCTGCACTTTCCATCCGCCAAGCTGATGCACGCTCTGTGGCGTAAGACCTATAT
>Ga0082212_10005054_pt1 | contig 18127 bp, 12 predicted proteins | sample TergutNt197P3_FD_71548 | JGI IMG/M metagenome (GOLD analysis project Ga0082212, IMG submission 71548) | Neocapritermes taracua P3 segment gut microbial communities from Petit-Saut dam, French Guiana - Nt197 P3 | ecosystem: Host-associated > Arthropoda: Insects > Digestive system > Gut ...
TGATCTTGGCGGTGACCGGGACGTCAACGGCATCTTTTACTGCCTTTATTATATCCGCAGCCTTTCCCGGTGTTTTCATGAGCGCCGCGCCCGCGCCCGATCCGATTATTTTCGGAGCGGGGCATCCCATGTTTATATCAATAAAGTCCGGCGAGTACTCCCTTTCAATGATTTTCGCCGCTTGTTTGATATCCTCCGGGCAGTAACCGAAAATCTGTATTCCGAAAGGCTTTTCAGCCTCCGAACTATACAGCAGAAATCTTGTCTTTTTATCCGAAAGACAAACCGCTTTCGCGCTTATCATCTCGCTTACGCAGAACGTTGCTCCCAGTTCCATTGAAACGGTCCTGAACGCGCTGTCCGCCGCTCCCGCCATAGGCGCCAGCGCGACGGAGTTTTTAAAAAAGTCAAGAGTCAAAATGATTCTCCCGGTCAGAGATCTGCTTAATACTAAACGCCTTCATTCTAACATATTAATCCTGGGATATGGTATACTATCTACACTAAAAACAGGCAGGACTTTGAAATGAAACTTTTATGCATCGACGGAAACAGTGTCGTAAACCGCGCGTTCTACGGCGTAAAACTGCTCACCACCAAGGACGGCAGATATACAAACGCCATCGTCGGTTTTATGAACATACTCCTTCGGGTTCTGCAGCAGCAGCAGCCCGACGCCGTCGCCATCGCCTTCGACCTCCCCGTAAAAACCTTTCGTCACGTAATGTATGATAAATACAAAGCTACAAGAAAGGGTATGCCTTCGGAACTCGCCGGTCAGTTGCCTTTACTCAAGCAGCTTCTCGACGCGCTCGGATTTTATTCGGTTAGCGCAGAAGGTTACGAAGCTGACGACATAATAGGCACCTTGTCGGAGACCTGCCGCGCTGGCGGCTGGAAATGCGTTATAGCTACCGGGGACCGCGACAGCCTTCAGCTCGTTTGCGAATCCACCGTTGTGCTGCTGACCACGACACAGTTCGGTAAAGGTGAGACAGCGCTCGTTGACATCGCGGGTATAAAGCTCGATTACGGCGTTACCCCGACGCAGCTCATTGACGTAAAAGCGCTTATGGGCGATTCCTCCGACAATGTCCCGGGCGTCGCAGGGATAGGGGAAAAGACAGCACTCGCGCTGATTCAGAAATATTCGACACTCGAGGGGGTGTACGAGAATATAGATGACCCGGGAATTAAAGAAGGTGTGCGTAATAAACTTCAGCTCGGTAGAGAATCCGCGTTTTTCAGCAGAGAGTTAGTTACCATATGCAAAACCGCTCCTGTTGATACTTCTCTTGCAAATTACGTCAGACACAGCGGTGATCCGGCGGCAGCCGCGTCGATACTCGCGTCTTTAGAGATGCATTCGCTGACAGAAAGACTCGGTCTGTCAGCTCAAACGGCACAAAAATCAGTTTCTTTATCCGATACCTCCGAACCGGTCATATCGGAACCCAAGGAGTTTATCAGCCGTGATAACTCTGTCAATGAATACTATATCCTTCTTTCGGAAGGTACAATTTCAGCCTCTGCCAAAACAGACCTCTTTGTCGCGGAAAAATTCGCCGCTGTTGAACTTCTGGGAAATCCGGATATCATTAAAAACTGTTTCGGTCTTAAAAATTTGTATCATTACGCGATGAACGCGGGTATCCGGGTCAACGGGGTATCTTTTGACGCCGAAATCGCCGCTTATCTCTTGAACCCGTCATCCTCAGATTATTCCTTAAGAAGACTTGCTTCCGAGTACGGTGTCAAACCGTTATTCGAGAACGAAAGATATACGGATGCCGGACTATTGGAACCTTTGACCTCACTTTTAAAAGAAAAACTCGAAATTGCCGGAATGAGTGCACTGCTTTGCGATATAGAGCTCCCGTTCGCAGGGGTACTCGCGCAGATGGAGCGGAGCGGATTTCTGTTAGATACAGACGGAATAAACGAGTTTGGTAAAATGCTGGAGAAGGAGATAGAAAGCGAGCAGCGGTCGGTGTGGGAACTTGTCGGGTATAATTTCAACATCAACAGCCCGAAACAACTCGGCGAGGCGCTATTCGAAAGATTGAATCTTCCGGCGGGCCGGAAAACTAAAAGCGGGTTTTCCACCGATGCGGAAGTTTTGGACTCGCTGCGCGGATATCATCCTGCCATAGACCATATACTTAACTTCAGAACATTCGGAAAGTTGAACTCAACCTATGTCGAAGGTCTGCTGAAAGCGGCGGACAGCGGCGGGCGTGTCCATACTGTTTTCAGACAAACCGAGACAAGGACCGGAAGAATAAGCTCGGTAAATCCGAACCTGCAGAATATCCCGGTGAGAACCGAACTCGGCAGCAGACTTAGGAAATTCTTTATAGCGAAAAAAGACTGTGTTTTACTCGACGCCGATTATTCACAGATAGAGCTTCGTGTTCTCGCGAGCATCAGTGAAGACGAGCGTATGATCGACGCGTTTTTGAACGAAAGGGATATCCATACCGAAACAGCGAGCGAGATTTTCAGACTTCCGCGTGAGCTCATAAGCCCTGAGCTGCGCAGAAGGGCAAAGGCTGTAAACTTCGGAATAGTTTACGGTATAGGAGCGTTCTCCCTTTCAAGGGATGTCGGCGTTTCTATTGAAGAGGCGAAGAATTACATCGACGGGTATCTCAGCACCTATAGCGGAGTCAAGAATTATCTCGACCGTACGGTAGAGCGCGCTAAGGAAACCGGATATATATCTACACTTTTTGGGAGAAGAAGATTGTTGCCGGAACTCGCGAGTGCCAACAAGCAGCTGCAGGCATTGGGGCGCAGACTGGCGATGAATACCCCTATACAGGGTACTGCGGCAGACATAATTAAAATAGCCATGATAAAGGTGCGCGACAGGTTGGAGCAGTCAGATATCGACGCGCGGCTCATACTGCAAGTCCATGACGAACTCATTGTCGAGTGCGCCGTTAAGGATCTGTCAAAGGCCAAAGAGATACTTAAATATGAGATGGAGAATGCGGTATTATTAAAAGCTCCTTTAAAGGTCGATATAGGAGAAGGCGGAAGCTGGTATGACGCTAAATAACTATATTTCCGTGCGTCCGGCGGAATACGAAGATATTGACGCGATACTGCGTATCGCGGAAAACAATTGCTTTAATCCCTGGAACAGGAGACAGTTTGAAACGGAAATAGGGCAGGATTATTCCCATCTGTATTTTGCTGAAATCGATGGTAAACCGGCTGGATTTATAGATATGCATATCGTGTCTCTCGATGCTCACATAAACGAGATAGCCGTGGCAAAGGACTATCGGGGACGCGGAGCGGGGAGAAAACTCGTACAAAGCTGCACAGAAAGGGCAGAGAAAGCCGGGTGCGCTGAAATAACGCTTGAATGCAGAAAGGCAAATTCAAACGCTCTTAGTTTTTATAAAGCTCTCGGATTTTCGGATACAGGCGTACGCCGGCGCTTTTACAGTTTCCCGGAGGATGACGCGGTTATTATGAGTATGGAGCTGAGGGAGGGAAAATTTTGATTATACTCGGGATAGAGACCTCCTGTGATGAAACCGCCGCCGCGGTGGTAGAGGATGGAAGACATATAATGTCGAATGTTGTCGCCTCTCAGGTAAATGAACACAGCGTTTACGGCGGGATTGTTCCCGAGATAGCGTCAAGGCGGCATGTTGAGAATATAAGTCAGGTGACCGAAGCGGCCATAACGGACGCCGGAATTACATTATCACAAGCGGATGCCGTCGCCGTGACCTACACACCGGGACTTATCGGCGCACTGCTGACCGGCGTAGGTTTCGCGAAAGGGCTCGCGTACTCGTCTAAAAAGCCGTTAGTGCCCGTGCATCATCTGCGCGGTCATATAGCGAGCCTGTACCTTGGTTATCCCTCACTTACTCCCCCGTTTATATGCTTTGTGGTATCCGGAGGGCACAGCCATCTTGTCGAGGTCAAAAGCCATACGGAATTCAAGGTTCTTGGCCGCGCGGTAGACGACGCTGCGGGAGAGGCCTTCGATAAGACCGCGAGAGCTCTGGGTCTCGGATATCCCGGAGGTCCCGCTATCGAATCCGCGGCAAAGACAGGTAACCGGGAAAATTATTCGCTCCCCGTCCCTCATACCGAAAATCCGCTTGACGTGAGCTTTTCCGGGCTAAAGACCTCGGTTATAAGCATTATCAACAGGGCGGCGGCAAACGGAACAGAACTGTCGAAATCGGATATTGCCGCGGCGTTTCAGCATCGCGTCGTCGAAATGCTGGCCGACCGATTGATTTTTGTCGCGAAGGAGAGAGGTCTTCCTGCCGCGCTCTGCGGCGGAGTAGCTGCAAACACCGCGCTGCGCGACCGCGCCGAACAGCTCGCTGAGGATAATAATGTCAAATTATACCTATCCGGCAGAGGACTTTGCGGCGATAACGCGGCAATGATAGCCTCCGCCGGTTATTACGAGTTAATAGCCGGAAATACAGCTGAGTTAACGCTCAACGCGTACGCGTCGAGAGATATCGAAACCGGATAATATCCGGCGGTTCAATCGTCGGCGACGACCCTGTCGAGAATCTCCGTAACAAGATCCCCAATAGGTTTGGTGGCGTCTAGTATATAGTCGGTACAACTTTTATAAAGAGGTCTTCTGAGATCAAATAGTTTTTCGAGCTCTATTTGACTCAGTGAATATAAAAGCGGACGTCCTGTCCCGGCGACTCTGGGATACAGGTATCTGAAATCCGCGTCGAGGAAGAATACGGTATAGTTATCCTCTATCATCCTCCGGTTCCGGGGGATCATTATACAGCTTGAGGTTGTGGCTATTACCCCTCCGAAGGTTACGATGTTCCCGAGCGCGAGGCTCTCGAGATGCCTGAGCCCTTCCTCGCCTAAAGTATCGAAAATCTCAGGCACGCGCATCCCGCTTATTCTCTCTATCTGACTGTCGAGGTCGGAAAACGCGGCGTCGAGTTCCAAAGCCACTGCCCTGCCGACGGTGGTTTTCCCCGACCCCATAAATCCAATCAACGCGACCGGTTTAAATTCCATATATGTACCCCAAAAGAAATTTCCAAGTTCGCTTTCACGACGTTATCGATCACTTGTAGTATTATACATTAATTATTACCGAATACAAATACCGCCGTTGCCAGAGAAAATTCCGAACTTATTTGCTCTGAAAAATTATCGTCTTTCACCCCGCAGCCAGCCATATCCGAATTAATCGTTTTATGAATCTCAGGCTCTATTATCGTTCAGTTTTTTAGGGTTATTTTCTTTTGATTCAGCCTTCTTTTTTGGGGGATTGTTTTTTGTGAGTCAATACGCGTATTGACAACCGATAAAAAACACGGTATATAATGGTATAGGAAAACCGCCGTGTGAAATAATTTATTCAGAACACGCGATCAAACGGAAACTGAGGAGATTTTTATGGTATTCGAAAAGGTAAGGGAAATACTCTGTGAACAACTTGATTATGATGAAGAGAAGGTCACCATGGAGTCGAGTATCGTCGATGACCTGGGGGCGGACTCTCTCGACGTCGTCGATTTAGTAATGTCTATCGAGGAGGAATTTGATATTGAGATCCCCGATGAGGACATCGAGCTTGTCAAGACCGTAGGCGATATGGTCAGGTTTGTCGAGTCGCGCAAAAAATGAACAATGTACGACGCAAACCTGTTTTTCCGGCAGATACCGCGTTTTCGCGAACTGTTATGATATTTATTCAGGATAGATGAGATATGTTTTTACAACAAAAACCGCCTTAATAGGCGGTTTTTTGGTCGGAGTGGGGAGGCTCGAACTCCCGGCCTCTTGGTCCCGAACCAAGCACTCATACCATCTGAGCTACACCCCGTTCTGTCTTCACAGTAATATTCCTGACTCCGCTCATACATACTAACAGAGGGGATATTGTTTGTCAATTATGTCCGGCAACCCAATCCCGGGAGTTGTTATCGCTTATCTTCCATACGCGAATTTTCTGATTTGCTTTTCATTAGCGTTCGGATTAAGTTTCAGCACCCGCTCGCGTATAGCGGCGAAGGCGTCTGTTTCGGTGAGTTTCGATGTCTTCGAGAAAACGTCGCTTCTCTCCCAAAACCGCTCGGTCGTACAAAACACCGTCGTCTCCCAGCCGTACTCCTCACCCAGTTTGTTTTTACGTCGCCTCGCCGAGCATATGGTGAGATACATACGCATTTGAAGCTCGGTGAGCGCAGAATCAAATTTACTTTTTTCATCCCTTCCGAATCCGCCGAAAAGCTTTATTTCTCTCAACGACGCCGCTTTATATTCCCGCACGACATCGTATATGCGTTTCGCGTAATGGCTTATCATCCCGCTGTCATATTCATCCGTAAACTCACGCCCCGCCCGCCTTACCGCGAGAAAGTACGGATAGTATTCTTCTGATATATATCCCGATTTTCTGAAAAAACATTTCGCGTAGGAAATATCGCCGCGTTCGTCAAGGACCCGTATGCGCCACTCCCACGGATCGGTTTCGGGATCTCCTGTATGCCAGATAACCGGAGAATCTTCCGGTATTTCCTGCCAGCCATGACCGACCACGGCGTATATACCTTCATCATTTCCTCCGCCCATCGAGAATCCCGCCGACAAAAGTAGTTTAACAAAATCATTATAGTTATTCAGCTGCATTATACCCTTTCTGTATTAAAACGGCAGCGCCGGATATTACTTTTATTGTACATTCCAGTTACTGTTATGTCTATCGACAATCTCAATATAGCCAAAAATCCCGAGATTAAAATAGGTTTTGATCTGTGATTTTTCCGAATCGATTTTGTTGACACTAAATATATCGCGTGCTATTATGACCGTAGTAAACAAGGGTGTCTGCCGGCTGAACGGTTGGTTTGTGGTTGTCGGCAGAATCCTTTTTTGATTTAACAACGGAGGTTAACGTATGTCCTATTCAATAAGAACGCTCGAGCAGGTAGTCGCGAAAAACCCGAACGAGCCGGAATTCAATCAGGCCGTGACCGAGATACTCACCACCCTTAAACCTTATGTCGACGAGCGTCCGGAATACGAAAAGGCCGGTATACTCGAACGTCTTACCGAACCCGAACGAACGATTATTTTCCGGGTTCCGTGGGTCGATGATTCCGGAAAGGTTCAGGTTAACAGAGGTTACAGGGTGCAGTTCAACAGCGCTATCGGTCCATATAAAGGCGGTCTTCGCTTTCACCCGAGCGTTTCACTCAGTATTATTAAGTTTCTGGGATTCGAGCAGACCTTTAAAAATTCATTGACTGGACAACCCATAGGCGGCGGCAAGGGTGGTTCTGACTTCGATCCCAAAGGTAAGTCAGATCGCGAGGTAATGGCATTCTGTCAGAGTTTTATGACGGAGCTGTATCGTCATATCAGCGCCGACACCGATGTCCCCGCGGGGGATATCGGCGTAGGAGCGAGAGAAGTAGGTTTCCTGTACGGTCAGTATAAACGAATAAAGAACAGTTCGGAGGGTATACTCACCGGCAAGGGTTTGTCCTACGGCGGATCGCTTGTCCGCACCGAGGCCACCGGTTACGGTCTCGTCTACCTGCTGGACGAGATGCTAAGGCAACATGGTAAATCGGTGGAGGGGAAAACAGTAATTGTTTCCGGTTCAGGTAATGTCGCGACCTTTACCGTCCAGAAAGCGCAGCAGTTAGGCGCAAAGGTGGTGGCGATGTCCGATTCAAACGGTTATGTTTATGACGCTGAAGGTATCGATCTCAAAGCGGTAAGGGAGATTAAGGAAGGCAGACGCGGCAGGATCTCTGAATATACCAAATACCGTCCCGGCGCGGTGTACACCGAAGGCAAGGGTATATGGAGCGTTAAATGCGATATCGCGCTGCCCTGCGCGACACAGAACGAACTCAACGTGGACGACGCGAAAATTTTAGTCAAAAACGGATGTTTCGCCGTAGGAGAAGGCGCGAATATGCCCAGTACGCTCGAGGCTACCAGGGTATTCCTGAAAAATAAAGTATTATTCGCTCCGGGTAAGGCAGCGAATGCCGGAGGGGTCGCGACGTCAGCGCTCGAGATGAGTCAGAACTCCATCAGAACCTCCTGGACCTTCGATGAGGTAGACCAGAAGCTAAAGGGAATCATGACTAATATATACAATAATATCTCTTCCGCCGCGAAGGAAGCGGGCAGCGAGGACAACTTCGTCGTCGGCGCCAATATAGCGGGATTCAAGAAGGTCGCCGAGGCTATGATGCTGCAAGGCGCGGTATAACCGAAAAACATCCGGATACTATTTCCGGAGCTTTACTGAAAACGCCGCGGCTTTTAGTATGAAGCGGCGTTTTTTAGTTATGCGGATTTTCCGTGTAATAAACAGTACCGTCGGGAGCTCTGCTAAACTGCCGCATATATTCCCACACATACCGACTGTTATCAGCGCATACGTTGTGCGAGAGCAGCGATACCTTGACAAGCATTAAGACCGGTTCCTCCGCAGCGTTGACATAACAGTTTTCAGTCACTACACTTCTGGTGTTTTTTGTTTTGAAACTGTTCCTGCTATGCGGCGCGAAACCCCACCACTCGTCAGCTGAAGAGTCATATTTATACTCCCCGATCCCGTTTATGCTGAACAAATGTCCCAGCATACGGGATACTCTGTCTGAGTAAGACCTTGGAAATACCGGATAGGGGTCCTCTTGTCCGCATACATAGTATACGGGTATCGAATATCCGGACAAGGCAGAAAAATCGGAAAAGCAGCCGTCCATAGGCGCGGCGGCGGCGAAACGTTCAGGGAAGGACAACGCTAACTGCAGAGTCTTGTCCGCTCCCATCGAGAAACCGGTAATATATACGCGTGACGCGTCTATGCAGGGAAACCTCTCTATGAGCAGATCAAGAAACTCCGGGATCTTATCTGCATCGACACTCAGATGATCATCTATCGCGACGGTCATGAAACTATATTCCTCACCGAGTTCAGGCCAGCCGGAAAGCATCATAAAGTATTCAGCGCGTTCACCCATTCCGTGAAACGCCAGCACGAGCGGAATGCTTTTGTTCGCGTTCATGTCAAGGGAAGCCGGTGTATATTCCAGATACGCAACTTCATTACCGTCGGAAAGAATCACGGTTTTCTCACAGACCGTGATAGCGGTATTCGCGTAATAGGGTATATCAAAAAGTGCGATATTGTTCTTCGTATCATCCCGCTCATCATATGTATTAAGTTGCTGTCTGCGAACACATCCGGTAACCGCCGCGTAAACTTCCGCGATAATTTCAGCGTCGAACCCTTCGGAAACGTCGCTTTCGAGGAATAAAACGCGAGTTTTGTCATAATTTATCGCGGCATATCCGGCACGCGCCTCTTCGCTGCCGTTGATTACCGCTACGGGATACCCTCTCGTCTCGGTCGCGTTTTCTCCGGGCGCAGCCCTGCTGTTAAACAGTATAAAAGAAGCGGGTATCCTTTGCGCGGTTCCATACGTCATTCTGTTATATAAATAATCGTCCGCGAGATATTCAGACGCGAAATCAGCTCCTGATCTCTCGGCGATAACGTATATGCGATGCGCATAACCTTGATACTGTCCGCCGGATGTTTTTCCGTCTTTCCAGCTATCATCCGGACGTTCGATATAAAGATCGTCCACAATAGCGAGATATACCTCCAAGTCATCTTTTCCCCAGTTTTCGCTCTTAGGACATACAAACGCGACACAGGCATCCTCCTCCTTTGCAATTGCGGCAAATCCGCAGGTGAGAGCGGTTTCCGCCGCTGTTTCAGCAGTAAACGCTTTGTCCGCGTATACGAGAATGATGGGGGCGGTTATGCGCCTGTTCCGAATACCTTCAGGAATAAATACGAAAACTTCGGCGCCTCCCACTGTCCGGTGGTCAATTACTCCGTTCAGCGCGTCAGCTTGAACTTCAATTCCTTCATCAGAAGATGCCGATGCCTCCGGGATATAGCCGGTATCGGTTTCATAAGTCTTGTCAGAAAAACGATTCGATTTCTTTAACATGCACCAAAAAACTAGCGCCGTGAGCAATACTGCGGCTGATATACTCGCGATAATCAACGGTCTTCTCCTGCCGCGTCTCATGCTTTACTTCTCCTTGAGCGTTGTGGTTATACCCATCCCCGCGCACTGAGGGTTAGACGGCATATATTCTTCATCGAGCTGTGGGTCGACTTCAACCGAACCGCTGTCACCGTTTATATGCGACTGCCATACGGAAAGCGAAATGTTTTCCTGCGCGCCGCCCGGTCGGAAATCAGAGAAAACCGCGTTTTTCCCGTCTATATAATAACAATTGTCGTTCATAACAGGATCACCTTCGAGCGCGGACATGCCGCCGAGATCTTCAGAATATCGGATCTCTATCATCCTTCGGCTAAAAGATGCCGGCTGATATACGATATTGTGGTGTATATGCGGATTGACATTGGCAGGACGCCCGGCGTAATCCTCCCAATCCTGATATGTGAGCCCGAAATAGACCGCGCTGTGTACCTGCAATCTTCCGTTGTCCACATCGACAAGCGTATTGTTGTAAATCTGCGCGTCTTTGGAACCGTACAGGCCGATACCCTCCCAGCCTGTATCAATTATCAGATTATTTCTGACAACGCCGCGGATATTTTCGTAATAATGCGGGTTTGCGTCGATATCGAACCAGTCCGGGCTGGTATCAAATCCCATCATTATTCCCGCTCCGCATATACGCTCTATGAGATTATTCTCTATCAGTACGCCTGTCGCGCCGCCCTTCGCGTAAATCCCGTTACCGCCGATATCATGAATATAATTGTTCTGCGCCACCATGCTGTCGCCATTTACATTATCAATACCCTCTGCGTTCGCCTCCCCGTCGAGCCAGTATGGTTTGTCAACTTCCGCGCGCCCGGAGTTAAATATTTCGCTGCGCCGGATAATGACATTGACACAGTTCGGTTTTACCTTTACTACATCGTATTTGGAATCGTGCAGCACGCAATCTTCAATTATGATGTTCGACGCGCCGTATGTAAAAGGGTCATCCGGATCCCATCTGTATGTGGTTTCCATACATACCGCGTAAAACCCTCCCATTACCTCGACGCTTTTAAGTCTGCCGCCGGATGAATCGACGTCGAAGTATACCCCAGAGTCCTCGCCGGCGCCGGGGTCGTGGGTCGTAAGGTCTATTACCGCCCACTCCCCTTTTGCTGACTTTAAGGTAATATCGGGCACCCTCACGCGGACGTTTATCCCCTCGCGGTATACCCCGCCACGCAGAACCACGGTATCACCGGGAACAGCATTTTGCAGCGCGGTATTTATGCTTTTATACGGCGCGTCACGTGAGCCGGTCGCCGAGGAGTCGCTGCCATCGGGTGAAACATATATGCCGCCCGGGGGGTCATCTTCAGTATTTTCGCGAGGTCCGACAATACCGGAAAAATCCGGCGTCGCGAAAACAGCTGCGTCACCTACGATCGATTCCTTCCCATTACCGGGACTCGAATAGGAAGAAACGCTGTTATTCGGCAAAGCTCCTCCTTCAGCGCCGGCTTCGTTTGAATCAGGAACAGACCCGCAGGAGGCAAGTAAAGAAAGCGCCAGTATTACCGATGACATCGGGGTCATTATACGCTTCATCATAAAATTAACCTCTTTTTATAACTCTCTTTCGCCTATTTTTGCCGCAGTTATGTATTAGTTTATATCATATATACTAAGCGGTTAACAAGTGATTTTCTGATAAATAAAAAGTCCGGACAGAGCTCATTGAGTTTGTCCGGACTTTATCTGTTGTGTATTAAATAATACGCGATTCGGTTTACAGCATGGAGTTGTAGGGATAGTACACCGCGTTAAGATCGGTAATTACCTCCACCACCGTAGGCTTACCGCTCTTGAGTCCTTTCTCAATAGCAGGAGCTATATCCTCAGCGTTTGTCACCCGAACGCTCTCGCAGCCAAACGCTTTGGCGGCCTCGCTGTAGTTGACCTCTCCGAACCCGTAGTAGTCGTCGGCATTGTCCGGGTCATCGGAATATAGGTCTTTCAATCCCTTTGCGCAGAGACCGAGACCGCTGTTGTTATTAACAACCGTAACCGTGGCTATTCCGTATCTCACCGCCGTCTCCATCTCGCCGAGATAGTAGAGGAATCCGCCGTCACCCAGGAAGCTGACTACCGGTCTGTCCGGGTTGCCGCATTTCATACCCAATGAAGCGGGATACGGCCAGCCTAAGGATCCGGCGCAGCGGTAGTAATTCTGGCCGGGTTTCAACCGCAAAACTCCTGTAGAGAACATGCATTCATGTCCGGTGTCTGAAACAATGATTGCGTTGTCCGGCAGCGCGTTGTTTATCTCTCTTACCATACGCGCGGGTTGTATCAATCCATTTCCGGCATCCATCATCTTCTCGAGGATTTCCTGATTTGTTTTAAAGTAACCGCTTACCTGCGCACGCCACTCCGGGCGTTTCTTTTCCGCTATCCTGTCAATCAGCATTCCGGTCGCCACCTTGGCGTCTCCGGCAAGCCCTATGGTATCCGGATAGTTTCTGCCTATTTCACTTGTTTGTATGTCTATATGGATAATTTTTGTAGTCGGCGGCGGACATTTCCACTCATGGGTCGACGAGTCATTCAGATTGCAGCCTATAACGACAACCAAATCCGCCACAGCCGCGGTTTTATTGGCGCAGGCCATGCCGTACTCCCCGACTATCCCGGCCCAAAGCGGGTCGTTTTCATCGACTATACCCTTACCGTCCGGGGTTGTCACGACAGGGATGTCAGCCTTTTTAGCCAGTTCAATAACCTCTTTATGCGCCCCGGAATTGACTGAACCGCGTCCGGCTAAAATCAGAGGACGCTCCGCTTTCTCCAGCGCTTTCGCGGCTTTTTCCACCATTTCCGCACCCGGAGACGACCTATATGGCGCATCTTTGTATGTCTCGTCCACCAATACAGGCTCATCAATATCATAAAGTTCAGTCATCCCGGCAATGCGGTCCATAAAATCCAGATGCGCAGGACCCGGTTTCCCCGTCATCGCCTCTCTGATACTTTGCCGCAGCAGATACCCCAGCTGAACCGAGGAATAGGCTATGGCGTTGAACTTTGTCACGCCGGCGAACATCTTCTGATGGTCCGATTCCTGAAACCCGTTTCTGTACTGCAGTTTGGGTTCCTTCATCCCGGTTATGGCGATGACCGGCGAGTTGCCGAGATACGCATCGAATACTCCGGCTACCATACTTCCCGCCCCGATGGATTGGCTCATAGCGATGCCGGGTTTTCCGGTGGAACGGGCGTATCCGTCCGCCATGAACCCCGCTGCTATCTCGTTGTGGGTCATAATACCTTTAACGCCTATCCTGTCAAGCTCCTTGCAGGTCCGCCGCATGGTGACTTCCATCTTAAACACATGTGAAATGCCGTATCCCTTGATAGTCTGCGCTATGAACTCATACCCTTTCATCTGTCACTACTCCTTTTATTTAATAGGTTCTCATCCGCTTTTTGTGGAATAATCCAAAATCTCGGCGATGGTTTTCGCCGCAATATAAATATGGTTTCTATCCTCTTCCGATAAACGGCATCGCGTTGGCGGTAATGGTCAAAAACGGCACGTTGGCTTCCAGCGGGAGACCCGCCAAATATAAAATCGTCTCGGTTATGTTGTCGGCATGCATGAGCGCTTCAGCTCTGGTGCTTCCGTCTGGCTGCAGGGCGCCAACCGCGAGATTCGCAGTGCGGTCGGTGGCTGCGTTGCCGATATCCAGTTGGGTACAGCAGATATCGAAGGTGCGGCCTTCCAGGCTTATGCTCTTGCTCAACCCCAATATCGCGTGCTTGGTGGCGTTGTACGCCGCTGCTAAGGGACGGGGTACCTGAGCGGACACCGAACCGTTATTGACTATGCGTCCGCCTCGCGGATTTTGGTTTTTCATAATTTTTATAGCTTGTTGTGAACAAAGAAAACAGCCGTTGAGATTTGTTCCGACTACTCTTTGCCAATCTCCGAAATCCATATCCTCGATATAGCTTCTCGGCGTATTGACCCCCGCGTTGTTAAACAACAGGTCCAAACGCCCGAACCTTTCCATGTGACATCGAAAAACGCCTCCCACCGCGTCGGGATCGCTCACGTCCGCCGGGAGCACGAGCGCGTTTGACTTGAACTCACCGGCAAGCATAGCAGTTTCTTTGAGTGAATCTTCATGACGACCTACCAAGGTCACGGTAAATCCGTGTTTTAACAGCCCTGTGACAACGGCGCGGCCTATCCCGGAACCCGCTCCCGTGACAAGAGCATTGCGCAACTCGCTCATACAAATCACCTTTCCCTTCCGAATAATATACTCACTAAACACCCTTCTTATACATATTAATGTAACAATTCCCATCTTATTAGTCAAGGTAAAAAGACATTGTTATGTCAATACTAAGCCATATATTTCCGCAGTTTTTCCAGCACTTCATCAAATATGAGGGGTTTACCTATATGGTCGTTCATTCCCGCCTCAAGGCATTTTTGGATATCCTCTCTGAACACATTGGCGGTCATCGCGATTATCGGAATGCTTTTCGCATTTGACGCGTCGTAAGCTCTTATTTTACGCGTCGCCTCAAGCCCATCCATTTCAGGCATCTGCATGTCCATAAAAATTACTTCATAATTCTTGTGCGATTTAGCAAACATCCGGACAGCTTCCTCTCCGTTTTCCGCACAGTCTATCTCCAACTGAGTCGGCGCCAGCAGCGCAAGCACGATTTCCCGATTGATCTCAACATCCTCGGCGAGCAGAATACGGTGATCTTTGTATATACCCTCTATATTATCGGCGGATTCATCGATTTCTGATCTCGAATAACCCAGCAGCGATTCTACCGCATCCGATACGGATGACGGGAACAACGGCTTTTGCAAAAACATATTAACGCCGGCCCGCTTGGCGTCTTCGCTGATAACGTTAAAATCGACTGCTGAAATCATTACAATAAAGGCGTCTTTTCCCGCTTCGTCAATTTTCTCTCTCAACCGGGCGGTCAACTCAATGCCGTCCATTTCAGGCATTCTCCAATCCACAAAGTAAATATTGTAGTCGCCACCCTGTTCTATAAGCGAAAGCGCTTTTATCCCACTTTCGGAAATATCGCAGTACCCGCCGAATTTCTCCACAATTCCCTTGAAATCCATTAATATATACGGGTCGTCATCAACCGCTAAAATGCGTATGGCTGACCAATCTATTTCGGTTTGCGCGATTTTCGACTCACCTCGCGGCATTTTTATGGTAAAGGTAAACGTCGCTCCTTTACCTAGCTCGGATTCCACCCAAATACTGCCATCCATTTTTTCAACAATACTTTTGGATATAGCGAGCCCCAGACCGGTTCCGCCATATTTTCTCGAAGTACTGCTTTCGGCCTGCTGAAACGACTGGAAAAGCTTTGCCTGCTGTTCCGGGCTTATGCCTATCCCGGAATCGGATATGGCGAACTTGATTTCGCAAACTCCGTCATGTTCACCGACAAAGTATGTTTGCAGCTTAATGGTTCCTTCATCCGGCGTAAATTTAATGGCGTTTCCAAGCAAATTCGTTATTACCTGCGCCAGGTGCTGGTCGTCGCCGAACAAAAACTGCGGTATATCCCTATCAACATAGACCGACAATTCCTGTTTCTTTTCATCCACCCGCATGGATATCACGTTGATTACCCGTATGAGCATTTTTTCAAAACTGAAATCTGCCGATGAGAGGTCAAACTTGCCGGACTCGATTTTGGATATATCCAAAATATCGTTTATTACTCCCAACAGATGGATCGACGCGCCTTCGATTTTACGCAGCGCATAGTTCTTCTGCCCTATATCATCCGCCTTAATACCAATAGCTGTCATGCCGATGATAGCGTTCATCGGCGTGCGCATCTCATGGCTCATGTTTGATAAAAAGTCACCTTTTGCCTTACTCGCCACCGTCGCCTGCTCAAGCGCGTCAGTCAGCTGCTCATTCATGGCGGCAAGCTCTATCGACTGTTCATGACGGGTAATTGAATTGACAAGCATCAAACCCGCCGAGGTCAGCATGTTCACCTCGTTGTCTGTAAAAACGCGCTCTCTCAGACAATCGTCGATACACGCTATTCCCCAGAATTCACCGCGCGAGTACAAAGGGATTGTCAGGGTGGATTTCAGGCCGATTGATTCCATAGCCGCTCTGTCTTCTGGTTCCAGTTTTGAGACCGGACCGTTCAGATGACCGCCTTTTGTAAATATATCTTTCCATGCCGAGCTGTAACCGAGGCTTGTCCCTAACGGAATGATATATTTTTCCGCGTTAGCCGACGTCCAGTCGTATCTGAGGGTGTAACAGAGAGCATCGTCGATCATTTCGTTCTGCCATATTTGCACGCGATCCGCCTTAGTATAACTTCCGATCAACTCCATACATCCAATCAGCGACTCCACAAAATTGTCTTCGCTCACCGGCGCGAGCAGCGCCGACGCGACTTTATTGGTAATCTCTATCAGTTCGCTGTGATGAGAGGATTTAACCTCCATTTTATTGCGTTCGCGCACAAGCAGCAGTCCTACGATGGAGATTATGATGCTCACGAGTATTGTCACAACAAAATCTTGAAGTCTTATTTGCTCAATTCCCGCGACGATTTCATCAATATCTTCATAATAATTTCCGGTAGTTATATACCAGCCATAGGGCTCAAAAATCTCCGTGTAACCGCGCTTCTTATGCGAACCGCTCTCATCGCCCGGTTTGCCGAAGTAGAACTCTGAGTAACCACCTCCGGCGTTGCCTTGCTTAATGAACTCCTGGACAAAAAAGTTGCCTTCCAGATCCACAGAGTTCCAACGCATGGCGCCCACGTTAGCTTCGTTGTAGTGGACTGCACAAAGGCCGTCGGCCATGTCGGCCCAGAAATACCCGTCGTCTTTAACATCCGGCGAACTGCTGTACCGCGTGTCCCGGACAAGCGCCGTCGCTATTTCCATAGCCTCTTCTTTTGTTATCACGCCGTCGAGGTATTGCTGGTGGTTTACATTCAGCGTGCTGATCATCATTTCGACAGCGGTTTTGATATTGGCGTCAAACCCGTTTTCCGCATGATGGATGACTTCATTATACGCCCTGTTGAAATACACTGACGACATCCCCGCCAGTATCACTATAATGATCACCATAATGATCGCCGTCGGTAAAACCGTTTTAACTATCAGGCTGAGATGTATGCCTGATTTTCTTTCTTCCTGCTGTTCCATAACTGCTATTCTTCCCTTCCCTGATAATATTATTATACTATAAATACCGCCTCAGTTGGTCGAGGACCTCGTCCATATCCAGAGGTTTCCCAACATGGCCGTTCATACCCACGCTTAAGCTCTTTTCGATATCCTCTCTGAAAACATTCGCCGTCATTGCAACGATCGGCACAGTTTTTGCCGCCGGGACGTCGAGGGCGCGGATGGAGCGCGTCGCCTCAAAACCGTCCATGTCCGGCATCTGGATATCCATGAAAATCATATCATATTTATCCGGCGCCGCTTTAAACATCGCCAGCGCCTGCGCCCCGTTCTCAGCGCACTCAATATCAAGGTTTACGGGTTCGAGCAAAGCTAAAACGATTTCACGATTGATCTCTACGTCCTCAGCAAGCAGGATGCACTTCCCTGTGAAATCATCTGTAACGTCTACTGTACCCTCGTTAACTTTTGCCGCCCCGGAACCAATGCACTCGTTTATCGTATCGACCAGAACCGATGGGAACAAAGGTTTAGGGAGGAACTTCTTTACGCCGGCGCCCCTCGCCTCTTTTTCGATCGTGTTCCAATCCGTTGAAGAAAAAATCACGACAACGGATTTTTGTTCAATATTATCCCGGATCCGCCGGGCGAGCTCGACCCCATCCATCCCGGGCAGCATCCAGTCAAGGAAGTAGAGGTCGTACTTGTTGTCTTTCTCCAGTGATTCTATAGCTTCTTCCCCGCTTGCGGCGACTGTGTAGCTAATGTTCAAGTTATCTAAAACATATATGAAGAACTCGCGGATCTCAGGCTCGTCGTCAACGACGAAAACACGGATGTTGCCCCAGTTAACTCTTTCGTCAAG
>Ga0082212_10005055_pt1 | contig 18123 bp, 15 predicted proteins | sample TergutNt197P3_FD_71548 | JGI IMG/M metagenome (GOLD analysis project Ga0082212, IMG submission 71548) | Neocapritermes taracua P3 segment gut microbial communities from Petit-Saut dam, French Guiana - Nt197 P3 | ecosystem: Host-associated > Arthropoda: Insects > Digestive system > Gut ...
AAGGAGCAGAAAACCTTGCAGTACCGGTGGCTGATTGCACTTTACGCCTTGGCTCGCAAAGCGGCCTCTTGGCTACGGACCAAAAGGCTGGGGGTTCAAGTCCTCTCCGGCGTACTGCGAAAAAGACCCCCTGAGCAATCAGGGGGTTATTTCTGTAACAAACTATTTGGCACCGCTAAACGGTTTAGCAGCATTTCATTCTTCTATATCCGATGTTTCTTCTAAAACACGGTCGATATCCCTGCCGCCATATACAATCCGAATGATGACCACTGTGTGTTTGCTTTCAACGGGTACGAAGAAAATAGCATAGTTCCCGGCATTAACTTGACGCAAACCACGGCTCTTCCATGGCTCTTTCGGGTAGATGGCGTAGCTTTTCGGCATATTATCCAATTTCGATATTTGCTTGATAATACGTCTGGTCATTTTCGCTGCGTTTCCCGGTTCCAATAGAGTGAGCGCAATGTATTCGTATATCCCCCGCAGATCCGCTTCAGCCTGATCAGCAAAAGTAATTTCCCAGCTAATCATATTCCATAGTCCCGCTGCATATCGGCGAATACATCAGCAGCCGGTCGCATCCGCCCTGCCATCATATCCGTAAAACCTTTTTCGATTTCGGCATTAAATTCCTCTTCGCTAAGCGCTGCTAAAGCTAAAGGCTTTACTTGCGGCAGTCTCATGTCGAAGGGGATTCCGCGTTGCAGGACAACTTGCCGAAGAAATAACCCAATAGCATTTGACATGGGGATACCAAGCTGGCTGAGGATTCCCTCAGCTTGTTCTTTCAGTTCAGGCTCCACCCTGGCGAAAACGTTCGACGTCCTGGTCATTATACACACGCCCTTTCCTTTTCAGTATAAGCGAATGTATAGACATGTGCAAGTGTGATTCCGTATTAAATCCATTCTTTCTTAAGCTCGTCGAGCAATCGCGCGGCGAGCTTAAAATTATACTTTTCTATCTGAAGGGCAAGCTCGTCCGCTCCCGGTATCAAACGGATATCCTCCAGCAGGTTTAAACTCTCCGGGCTTCTGATTTTCAGCATGGGTTCCAGTTCCGCGACGACCCTTCGTATTTGCCCGGCGTCCAGGGATTGGCGGGGTTCCGCTTCGCCCGGATCGTCCTGCAGCGGTTCCAGTTGCTCAAGCGTCGAGGCCAGTTCCGTTTCCAGCGCCTCCATATACGACCAGGATGGGATTTTCCCCTCTTTTAACAGTGTCTCGATCTCTCCCGCGGCGTTTTGCAATCCGGTTTTGCCGATCAGACCGGCGTTGGATTTTAATGTGTGCGCCAGCCTGTGCGCCAGCGTGATATCCCCCCCTGCTATCGCCCCGATGATTTCCTCATATTTATCCCGGTTATTCCTGAAGAAGTTCTTCTCCAACTGCCGCCGCAGTACGGCGTCCTCATGGGCAAGCCCGCCGGCTTCCACAGGGGACATACCCACCGGGCTGAGGCGCCTTAGCAGGCATCGCCACAATTCCTGGGTGGTAAACGGCTTGCCCACCAACTCGATCATTCCGCTTTGCTTATAGCTCTCGATTTCGCTTGTCATCACATTAGCCGTCATCGCGACGATAGGGGTCCCGGTGTCGAGGGCGGTTATCTTCGAAGCGGCTTCGATTCCGTCCATCACCGGCATAAATATATCCATAAAAATCATATCGAAAGGTTTCATGCCTTTCTGTATGCGCTCCTGAACCATTTCAACGCCGATCCTGCCGTTTTCCGCGACCACGGTCTGAAGCCCGACCCGGGTGAGATGCTCGCATATGACCTCCTGATTCATGTGATTGTCTTCGCAGACCAGGACGAGGCCGCTGAACAGCGGCTGGTCGAGCAAGTCGGTCTCTAAGTCGTCGGCGGCGTCCGTCGCGTTGTCCGGAACCTCGACGGTATCGAAGGTCAGTACAAAGCTGAACGTGCTTCCCGCGCCGGGCGCGCTCTCCACCGTCAGCATGCCGCCCATGAGTTCCACGATGTTTTTCGATATGGTGAGCCCGAGCCCCGTACCGCCGTAATTCCGCGTCGTACTGGAGTCCGCTTGCGTAAACGGCTCAAATATTTTCTCGATCTGCTCCGGGCTCATCCCGATGCCGCTGTCCTTCACCTCGAAGTAGACCGTCGCTGACCGATCGTTTGACCGTTTAATGAACGAGGACATCCTGACCACGCCGGCGTTGGTGAACTTAACGGCGTTGGAAAGCAGGTTCATCAGCGCCTGATAGAGCTTCACCTGATCCCCCAGCAGCTTTCTGCCGGTCACCGGTTCGGCGTAAACCCGCAGATCCAGCCCTTTCTCATTCACGCCCGGCAATATGACCGACTGGCAGCGCGTGAACACATGCTGCAGGTCGAAAGGCACGGTTTCGAGCTCCATTTTGCCGGATTCTATTTTAGAAATGTCTAAAATATCATTGACGATATACAGGAGCCATTTCGTGCTGTCGACGATTTTGCCGAGATACTCCCTGACTTGATGGGTGACGGCTTTATCCAGCGCCAGTTCCGCGAACCCCATGATACCGTTCATGGGCGTCCTGATTTCATGGCTCATATTGGCGAGAAAAGCCGACTTCGCCTGGTTCGCGTCCTCCGCGGATCTTAAGGCGGTCTCCAGATCCAGCGCTATCTCGTTGCGCCGGATGGCGACGACGACAAGCAAGCCCCAGGAGCGGAGTATGTTCTCCTCCCATTCGGTGAACACGCGCTCGTCGTTGCAATCCTCAAAGGCGATGAAGCCCCAAAACTCTTCGTTCATGTAGATCGGTATGTCAAGGACCGATTGTATCGCGTGGGCCAGCAGATGCGCGGATTCCTCGTTGGCAAAGCTCTTCAGCGGCCCGTTCACGCTCTCGCCCCGGGCGAATACCGCCCCCCAGTTCGGCAGGGCGTCCTGATAGGCGTATTCCGTCCCCACAGCGATCTCATACGGACCTTCCTCCGTCGTCTGCTGATAAGCCAGCCGGTAATACAGCTTCCCGTCGTCTTTCAGATCGTTCTCCCAGACGCCCACACGGTTGACGCCTATACATTTGCCGATGATCTCCATGCCCTGGCCTATGGCGCCGGCAAAGTTCTCCGTATCCGCTTTCATCAGGAGGGCCGCGGCGTCGTTGACGATGTGCATGAGGTTATTCTGCTGTTCGATATCCTTCATCACCTCGCCGGCTTCGTTTTTCGCCTCGGTCATCGCCGTCAGCGATTCCAGATATGACCGGCAAAATATATAAATTATTATATTAAGCCCGATCGACGCGATAAAGAATAAGCCGTTTTGAACGGTGGTGAATACGGAGCCCAATAGATTGATTCGAAAAATAAACAGGATGACCGCGAGGGTCGCGCTTGAGGCGGCGATATAGATCGCCAGGCTTCTCGGCTTAAGATAAGTCAGCGAAATCATGGCGATCGCGCTGATATAGATGAAAATCAGGACGTCCCCATCGAGGAAAATGGCGCCCGCGATGATCCAGACAGCCATAAGCATCGGCGATAGAAAAGCCGTGACCCTGCTGTCCAGCGGGCTTCTTTCGATGATGATAAAAGAGGCGGTTAGAAGCGCGCTAAAAAGCGAACGAACCAGCATTCTGCTCATGCTGAAGAAAATGCCGTAATACGCCGTATTGATCGCGAGGTAGAAAAAAACGATTAAAAGTATAGCCGGGGCAGCCGCATTTTTTTTCGCGCCGGCCAATACGGTTTTTCTGATAAACGCTAACATCCTGTCTTTCCTTCTTCCGCTTCAGCGCCTGACGTGAAGTCATTAGTATGTCGGGCGCCGTATCCCGCCCGCGTTCCGGGCGATATCAATATCAATATACTCCTTGTTTCCGGTTTCGACAATAGACGAAAACCGGTCGATGAAAACCCTTAGATCGAGTTTAGATCGCTGGTCGTTGACAAGGCGGCGCCCGTTATGCCATACTTGTAGAAAGTGAAGAATAGTTTAATTAGTCCAACTTTTTTTCTGGGGTTTTTCTACAGGCGCTTTTTTACAGTTGTTTTGCTGAAAGGTTGAATCCGATTTGAGCGTCGAACTCAGCGCGGACAGCGCTTTTACGAATGATATCGCAAACAATGGCGCGGACTATAACACCGGCAACGCCGCGAATCGCTCCGTGTCTGGCGGCGCGATCGATGGCGCGTCCGGAGGCGCGACCCGTGGCGAAGCGTCCGGAGGCGCCACACGCGGCGGCGCGGCTGGAGGCACGCCCCGAAGCGGCCCCGGTAAGAAGAGTTCGCTTCTGTCTCTGATCGTCTTGATGGTTTTCCTCTCGGCGATCATCGGAGTCGCCGCGGGTGTGGTCTACTTCGGCTTTTCCGTGCATGTGGATACCCCCGCTGCCGGACAAGCCGGGGACGCGGGCGTAGGCGCAAGCAGCCAGGCCGGCACAGATACAGCGCCCGCCCGGGCACAACTGTCCGCCCGGCTGAGCCGGTATATGCTTTCCGGTTTTACCTATGGGGGAACCGTCTTCAGCCGCGCCCTATATTCCGGCAACATGTCGGGCAACATGTCCGGAGATATGTCAGGTATTATATCCGGTTTGATGTCAGGCTTATTGACCGGCAGGATGTCGGGATACAATGACGGCGTTATGTCCGGTATCATGTCGGGCGGCTTGTCAGGTTATACAGCAGGCGCCATGGGCGGCGTCGTGTCGGGCGTGAACTCCGGCGACATGTCCGGAAACATGTCAGGCGACCTGTCGGGCAATATGTCCGGAGACTTGTCTGGCGATCTATCCGGAGATCTGTCCGGAGCCCTGTCCGGGATTATGAGTGGCGTCATGTCCGGTAATATGTCCGGCGATTTATCCGGCGGGTGGGTCGGTCTCAGCGACGGCGTCATGGACGGCAATTTCTCCGGGGATCTATCCGGCGACTTATCGGGCGACCAGTCTGAAGACCTGTCGGGCAATATGTCGGGTAATATGTCCGGATACACTTACAGCCGCGAGCCGGGAAGAAGGCCCGTCCGCGACCCGATCCGCTGAGTTTAAACTTGTCTACCTATTACCTGGACAATCCGGTAGTGTATGTCGATAGAACCGGGTTATGGACCGAGGATGTCCATACCGTGCAATTAGCCTCTGAGAGTAACTCGCTTATTAATTTTGGATATTCAGCATCGGTTACTGTTGAAATTGTAATATATCTACCCGTTGTTTTCGCACGCCATTTTCGAATTATCGTTCATATACTTCGATTTTATAAAGGATTATTCTTTCGCCTACAAGAGTTGCCTACAAGAGTTGTAATTGATTTTCTCTGGCTTTCCGTTATAATTAAAATTAAGAAAGGTTGTGGCATTATGCTTTCAAATCAATTTCAGGTAAACCTTCCAAGCGAGTTCATGCCTTTTCTAAGCCTTGTAAAAGACGGTAAAACAACCGATGAGAAAGTAGTGCTTTCCTTGGCAATAGGAATGTTTTTATCAAAGCAAGCAACACTGGCAAAAGCTGCGGAACTCGCACAAAAAAGTATCTGGGAATTCGTTGATGTGCTCAAAGGGCAAGGTATACCTTGGGGGGAATATACTGAGGATTCTTTATTGATGGATGAACTATCATTATCCAAATTGGCAGTTGAAAAATGATAAAAGTAATTTGCAACGCCAGTCCGATTATCGGTTTATTAGGCATTAATAAGTTGAATTTGTTATGGGAGCTTTTTGATGAAGTTGTTATTCCAGAAGCGGTTCTTTTGGAATTATATGCCGGAAACCGGGTACAAGAATCCTTTCAGATAAAAAAGCGGTAGATGATGGTCATATCACAGTGATTGAGATTCACAACAACAATATGGTCGACTTTCTCTATGGAAAGCTTCATCGTGGAGAATTAGAAACGGTTATAGGGGCAAAAGAGGATCCATCAATCCGTTTCGCTATCATTGATGAAAGAGCGGCTCGAAAATTTGCGGCATATATGCTCGTGGACACGCTCGGTATCCTTGGTGTTTTGACTTATGCGATGATTAAAGGAAAAATTGAGGCTGTCCGACCATACATGGTTCAGCTGATTCAAAATGGTTATCGGATATCTGACGCAATTTATAATCAGATTCTTAAAAGCGAGAATGAACTATAATACCTTTTTCACCCAAACGGTTCTATGCAATCCACGACCCCGCTTCTGTACGTGGATCCGTGGGGATTATCGCGATAATTAAACACAAAAAGGGACGGTCCCGTGCGACCGGCGCCTCTGCATCATGGTGTAATCATCACGATACTCAGGATCGGAAGCTGGGGAAGAACCGTCCCTTTTGTTCTGCTTGTTGTGTCTTGCCGCCTGATTACTTCCTGGCGACGCCTGTCGCGACAGCCGCTTCGGCTACGGCTTTGGCTACCGCCGGGGCGACCCTCTTATCAAAGGGCGCGGGGATGATATAATCCGGCGCCAGTTCGTTGTCGGCGACCAGCTCGGACAGGGCTTTCGCCGCGGCGACCTTCATCTCTTCGTTGATGGTGGAGGCGCGTACATCCAGAGCGCCCCGGAAGACGCCGGGGAAGCCCAGCACGTTGTTGACCTGATTAGGATAGTCGGATCTGCCCGTACCTACGACCAGAGCACCGGCTTTCTTCGCCAGCTCAGGCATGATCTCCGGGTCGGGGTTCGCCATGGCAAAGATGATGGGATCCGGATTCATGCTCTTGACCATTTCTTCGGTGACGCAGTTCGCCTGGGAAACGCCGATAAATACGTCCGCGCCCGCCATGGCTTCCTTGAGGCCGCCCGTCCTCTTTTCCTTATTCGTGAGCTTGGCCAGTTCCTCTTTAGCCCAGTTCATGCCTTCCTTGCGGCCTTCGTAGATGATACCTTTGGTATCCAGGATGAACATGTCTTTGAATCCCACGTTCATGATCATTCTGGCGCAGGCGTCTCCGGCGGCGCCGGCGCCGTTGACGACGAAGACCATATCCTTAATTTTCTTTCCCGTCATCCTCTCCACATTCATCAGGGCGCCCGTCACGATGATGGCGGTGCCGTGCTGGTCGTCGTGGAAAATGGGGATGGGCATGGTTTCTTTGAGCTTCCTCTCGATCTCGAAGCAGCGGGGAGCAGCGATGTCTTCCAGATTGATGCCGCCGAAGGTCGGTTCCAGCATCTGCACGATCCTGACGATCTCGTCGGGGTCTTTCGTATTCAGGCAAATGGGGAAAGCGTCCACGCCGGCGAAGTTCTTAAACAGGACGGCTTTGCCTTCCATGACCGGCATAGCCGCGTGTGGCCCGATGTCGCCCAGTCCCAAAACCGCGGTGCCGTCGGAGACTACGGCTACCATGTTGCCTTTAAAAGTATAATCATAAATCGTGTCGGGATCCTTATGGATCTCCCGGCAAGGCTCGGCCACGCCGGGCGAATACGCGAGGCTCAGGCTTTCTTTATCCTTTACTTCGACTTTGCTGACGACGGCTAGCTTACCGGCGTTGTCTTTGTGCAGTTTTAACGCGTCTTCTCTTAATCCCATATTTACACCTTCCTTATCATATGCGGCGCGCGGCGCCTGTGGTTCATTCGGGTTTCCTCTGGTAGATTTCCTTACCGATGGTATATAAATCGTTGCCTTTGTTGTCGATGATCACGGTGACGGGGAAGTTTTCTACAGTCAGCTTATATATCGCTTCAGGCCCCAGATCCGGGAAAGCCACGACTTCCGCTTCCTTGACCGCCTGGGCAAGCAGCGCGCCCGCGCCGCCGATAGCGGCGAAGTAAACGCAGTCGTTGAGGATCATGGAGTCGACGACTTCCTTACGTCTCAGCCCTTTGCCGATCATGCCCCGCAGCCCGTGATCCAGGAGCAGAGGGGAATAGTCGTCCATCCTGCCGCTGGTGGTCGGCCCGGCGGAACCGATCGCCTGGCCCGGTTTGGCGGGGCAGGGTCCCACATAATAAATCGTCTGATCTTTGATATCGAATGGAAGCTCTTCGCCCCGCTCGATCATCTCAAACAGGCGCTTATGCGCGGCGTCCCGGCCGGTATAGATCACGCCGTTTAATAATACTCTGTCGCCCGCTTTCAGCGTATAGACGATCTCTTTAGTCAGCGGAGTATTTACAATCTTTAACATCGAATCGCCTCCATTCTTTATATGATCGCTTCTTTATGCCTGGCTACATGACACTGTACATTCATAGCCACCGGCATACTTGCGATGTGCGCGGGAGTCGTTTCGATATGGACGGCAAGGGCGGTGGTCCTTCCGCCGAAACCCTGCGGCCCGATACCCAGGTTGTTGACTTCTTCCAGCAGTTCCTTTTCCAATTCGGCTACGGAGGGGTTCGGGTTGTACTCCCCTATGGTCCTGAGCAGCGCCTGCTTCGCCAGCATAGTCACTTTCTCGATGGTGCCGCCCACGCCAATGCCGATGATGATCGGCGGGCAGGGGTTGGAGCCGGCTTTCTCCACGTTTTCCAGTACGAATTTCTTGATGCCTTTCACGCCCACAGAGGGGGTGAGCATCCCCAGGGCGCTCATGTTCTCGCTGCCGCCGCCCTTGGGCGCGATAATAATTTTGATTTTGTCGCCGGGTACGATCTTGACGTGGATGATCGCGGGGGTGTTGTCCCCCACATTTTTCCTGACGAGATATGGGTCGTCCACGGTGGATTTCCGTAGATATCCGTCCTCGTAACCCCGCCTGACGCCCTCGTCAAAGGCTTCGTTGAAGTCCCCGCCCACGACGGATACGTCCTGCCCCAGCTCGACGAAAAATACTGCAAGCCCTGTGTCCTGGCAAATCGGGACCTGATTGGCCCTGGCGATCTCGGCGTTTTTCAATATATCGCCCAGGATCTCTTTACCCAGCTCCGATTCTTCTTTCGCCATGGCGCGCTCCAGCGCTTTGCGCACGTCTTCCGGAAGATAATAATTCGCGTCGATACAGAGCTTGGCGACGACGTCGGTGATTTCCGATGTTTTGATTTCTCTCATTGATAGCCCCCGCTCCATTTTGTTTTCGTCCGGGAAAGAAACCGGCAATAAACCTGCCGCTCGTCAGCTGGTTCATTGCCGGAATAGTCCCTTTTGTACTACGTTACATAACGTTTAGTAAACGGATCAATACTCAGGCTTCCAAGCGTTGGCGTCGACGACCTGCCCGTGGGCTTCGCCGGGCTTCAGTTGGATCGCTCCCGGATAGTACCGGTTCACCATCTCCATGACGATGCTGGCCTGGCGGGCCATGTTGACGCCGTCGTTGGCGGTGGTCAGGGAGCCGTGGGCGGATACGACGGAGTTGCCTGTCTTGAGGAATACCGGCGCGCAGCAGCGTACCATCTCAGGCGCTTCGTACACACGGATAAATCCGCCGGAAGCGGGGGGATTGTCTGTATGCAGATCCAAGGGGATGTCCGTGGCGGCGCGGAGGGCTGCCAGCATGGGGAGGCTCAGGTCGCGGACCGGGTTGAAGGAGTCTGCGCCCGCGGCTTCCATGACCTTAAGCGCGGCGGGGTTGCCCTGGCCGTTGTGGGCGGAGTTCTTCAACTTGATATCGCTGGGCAGTATGCCTTCTTCCCTGGCCTTGCCCAGGACCCACATTAAGCCCTCATCATAAACCAGAAGGCCGCGGATACCGAAGGAGCAAATGCGCTTCGCGTCGTCTACGGCGCGCGCTAACTGATCTACGCCCCTGATCCTGTAGGCGATGACCCTGCCCTGCTCGCTCATGCGCGTCGCGCTGGTGTCGTAAGCCGCGCGGGGGCCGATGGAGATGTTGAGCCCGATGCCCTTGTCCTTACAGATCGCGGCGTACTCCCGCATTTCCTCTTCCGTGTGCCTGAAGGCGCCGTAGGTCTCGTCGATCCTGTTGATTGTGACGCCCAGGCGTTCCGCTTCTTCGATCAGAGCCTTGACCGCGCCGGCGGTGTTCATTGTGGGGACTTCGATACCAAACTGTCTGTCGCTTTCTTTGCCGTTGATTTTAAATCTCTTGGTCGATGTAGGCATGTCGTTCAGGTCGCCCTCAGGAAGACCTATTTTTCCCAGAAATTTCCTAGTTTTGTCCATCATGGTAAAGGCACCTCCATAAAAAATGTTAGTTTTGTCGTGGCGCATATGTTTGTTTACACGCGAACATTGTGTATATTCTAGCACTTGTTTTTTTTGTTGTAAAGAAATTGTAAAGGCTTTTCAAGAGCGAAATGTGTTTATTTTTGTACATTGTACATTCTTGTATTTTGTACTAATTTGAGCTGTGTTTATCATCAAAAGCGGCGCAGCCTGTCCCGTCGATAAAATCGGTGATCAGATCCAGGGCGTTGTTGTTCATCCAGTTGACCGCGTCCAATACGTTCAGATCCGCCGCGTCGTAGCGCGTTACGCTGTTTTCCTCAGCCAGGATGGCGAAGGGCCCGCGCTCCAATCCGCCGCAAAGCAGGGCTTCACAGTCAAGCTCCACGACTTTGTTCGCCAGCCATATGCCGCGCTCCGCGGGAGCCTTGCCGCTGCCGTCCACGATCTCCAGTACCTCGTCCGTATCCGCGTCCATGATCAGCAGATGAGTGGCGTCCTGATACAGTACGGGTATGGCGCCGTAAACGGTAGCGTCGGCTGTGGCGACGGCGATTTTCAGCATGGGCATCAGTCCTCCTGAGTCGTTATTCTTCCTCGATCATCATGCGGTGGCAGTACGCGTCGGTCAGGGTATAACAGCCCTCCGCTTCAGGTGTGTACACAGCCCAATAAGTGATGATACCGCGTCTGAGATGGCCGATAAAACGCCCTGTGCCGGGGTCGAGCAGCTTTAGCCCGGTCTGTTCGCAATGGGCGACTACCGCGCGGACGTCCTCCTCCAGGATCAGCGCGTCGCTCATCTTTCGCGCCAGTTCGTCGCTGATGATAAGTTCGATTTGTGTTGCCGCCCTTGCCTGCCCGCCCTCGTCCGCGACGGCTGCGCCTTCCGGCTGCGTTGTGTTGTATAGACCCGCGGCGTCGCTCATATTTTCATCTCCATATCGCAAGATCGATCCCTGGCCGTCGTATGTCTCCATCAGTCCGCGCCTAAGCTCAGCCTTGTTTTCCCGCCGGGCGGTAGCGGTGGGGCTTGGCCTGTGGCTGTCGTTGATCCCGAATAACACGTCCAGTATATGCCAAACCGGCTTGCCCGAGGCGGCGAGTATATCCCGGCAGTTGACGCAGTAGGCGATATACGGATTTTTGCTTTGGTTGGCGTTGTTCGCGACGATGGTTTCCGCCAAAGCCGGGTCAGCCGTGAAGGACTGTCCGCCCCAGCTGCAGCAGCGCGCCTCTTCCCGGCTGTGGGGCAGTTCTTCAAGGGCGAAGCCGGCGTTCTCCGCCAGGGTCCGTACGCTTTGCTGCAGCGCGGGGTCATTGCGGCCGGCGCAGGGGTCGAATACCGACGCGGTCAGCAGGGTAGGCGCGGCGGGCGTAGCCGTTGCCGTCGCTGACGCCGTTGCCGCTACGGCTGCCGTAGTTACGGACGCTGATGTTGCAGATGCCGCTACAGTAGGCACGGTTTTTGCTGCCGTCGTTGATGCTACTGCCGCCGTTGCCGTCGCTGCCGCCACCTCTGCCGCCGTTGATGCTACTGCCGCCGTTGCCGCTGCTGTCGCTGGCGTTGTTGCCGCACCCAGCTCCGGGACGCCGGATTCCAGAAATATCTCATATATCATGCGGCAGGAGATCTCCGGCAGATATTCCCGGAACATCTTCCGGCAGGAAGGGCAGGCAAGCAGAAACTCCGGCCTGCCAAGTTCTTCCCAGGCGCCGCGGATGGCGTCCAACTCGGCCCGGTGCAGCCGGTCGTCCCCCGCCCATAAAGCGGGCGCGCCGCAGCAGCGCAGGAACAGGGCCGTATCCGGCAGGCGGCGGAGCAGGTACTCATAAGCCAGCGTCACATAGCGGGGATCGGAAGCGCCAAGCTGGCAGCCGGGGAAGAAGACCCGCTGAGCAGCGGTCCCCTCCGGCTCGCCCGGAGCGATGACGCCGCCCTCCCGCAGCCCGCGCGGCGACGGTTTCAGCAGGAGCCCCGCTTCGCCGTTGGAGAAAGCCATATCCCGCAGCCAGAAATCATGGAAGGCTTTGGGGAAGGCGTCCGTCTCTTCCAGCTCGCGCCTTGTCCGCAAAAAGTAGTCGCCGACGTCCACATCCACCGGGCAAAGCTGTTTACATAACCCGCATTGGCTGCAGGAGCATATCTCCCGCAGCGCGACGCGTCCGGTGAAGAGGGTGACGGGGTTCATGGTAAGATTGACCTCTTCCATCAGGCGGGCGGGATACATCTGGTATTTGCGCAGCAGTTCGCAATTATCCAGGCAGGCGGAGCAGTCGCAGCGTATGCAGCGCTTCGCTTCCGCGACGGCTTCCTCTTTCGTGAAGGCGCTCCCGTTTTCCGGCTCCATCGCCGGCGCGGGCGTCAGGGTTTTCGCGCCCATTGCCGCAGCGCGATCCTCTTTTAGCCCCGTTTGCTCCGCTTCTTTTCGCTTGCCCGTCTTCAGGAACCATTCGATTTCATGCAGGGAACCGATCCCGTGGGCAATCATGTCGATAGGCTCGATATCCGGCGGGCAGCGGAAGACGCGGTCGCCTTCGCCGACAGCGTCCGCGCCTGAAGAGACATATATAGCGTCGTAGTCCAGCGCGTTTAAATCTACTACGGGCGTGTTCAGCAGCAAGGTGTACTTCTCATCGCCGAATTGCTTTTGGAATTCCGTCAGGTAGATTTCCTCAGGGACATATCGGGATAGACCGCCGCCGATAACGCCGGTTTTCTCATAGATGGTAACGTCGTATTTCTTCGGGACAAATTTCATGGCGCAGGTCAGCCCCGACAGGCCCGCGCCCACGATAGCTATCCTCTGCGTCTTCTGCGGCAGATTGAAAGCGATGGGGTCGGTGGAACGGGCGTATTCGAGGCAGGCGCGCTCCAACAGGGTAAAGGATAAGGCGGCGTCGCTGCCGCTCCGCACACAGGAATCCCCGCAGGGCGCCGGGCAGACCCGCCAGACGATGTCGGGGAATACCACGGCGTTGCGGTACAGCCTGAAAGCGGCGTCTATCCTGCCCAGCTGCATTTTCTCCATGAAGGAGCGCAGGTCGAAATCAAAGGGGCAGGCGCAGGCGCAGGGCGCGTCGTCCCCGTGGAAACAAAGATGCAGATTATTGTCATGCCGGGAGCCTTCCACGGATCAACATCCCCCTCATGGTTTGCCGTATCATTTTCCAGCCATCGGGTTGCGGGCGATCTCATCCAGCTCGTCATAGAGATCGGAGCCGAGGTAGTACTGAGCCGGGGATTCCACTTTCTCGCCCCTGGCCAGTTTGTCAAGGCCCGCCTTGATTTTCTCCGGATAAGCTGGAAGTTCAAATATGCGGACGCCTGTGGCCGCGTAAATGCCGTTGATGATGGACATGTGCTCTCCGCTCTGGAACAGTTCCGAGAGGCCGGATGAGCCGTACGGCCCGCCGGGGCGCTTATTCTCTTCATAGAAGATGATTTCCATGTCGTCCGGCACGTCCTCGATGTAGGGGATGCCCGCCCCCAGTATGTTGTTGTGCTTCTCCACGTCGTGATAGTCCTCGCTGAGGGCAAAGCCGACGTTGTGGGACAACCCGCCGTAACCCTGCCCTTCGGCGTTCAGATAGTTGCCGATGACGCCGGCGTCCGCCCACATTTTGATGGAGAGGCATTTGGCTTTGCCGGTCTCCATATCCACCGACGTGGTGCTGACGCAGAACCCGTAGATGCCGGTGACGTTGCTGTCTCCCGCGCCTGTATCCGGATCCCTGCCCGCGTCGCTGACCTGACCGGACAGCTCGTACCTGCCCAGATACTTTGTCTCTATCCCTTCGGCCGCCATTTCGCTATAGCTGCGGTATGTCCCGTCGCCTTTGCGCATCGCGTCAAGGAGCTTGTTTGCCGCGACGATCATGGCGTTGCCGCCCATATAGTGGCTGCGGCTGCTGGCCGAGATGCCGGTATTCGGGCAGTCCCTGGAATCATTCTGGTGCAGTTGGATCATTGACGGGGTCGCGTTGAGCGGCTTCAGCGCCTCGAGCACGACGGACAGGCTGCCGCTGTCGCTGCCCTGGCCCACGTCCTGCCAGGTATTGTAGACCCTGATCTTTCCGTCGGGCATTAGTTCCATCGACGCTTCCGCGAAATCATTAGGGCCGCCCATGGGATTGAAGTACATACTGGCGACGCCTACGCCGTATCTGATTTTGTCCGTGCTGTGTCCCTCCGCCCACTTCTTCCGCTCCTGATAGTACGGGCGGGCCTGATCCATCAATGTGACATAAGGGTAGAAATGCAGCGGGCGCTGGTATACTGTCATGTCGCCTTCCCGCAGGATGTTTTGATAACGGAACTCAAAGGGGTCGATCCCGGCTTTTTCCGCCAGCATATCCATCAGGGTTTCCATGGAAGTGGTGACCTCCGGGAAGCCGAAGCCCCGGTATGCCACGCCCATGTTGTGGTTCGTGACGCCCACGCGGAAGAGCCCGCGCACGTTGGGGATATGGTAGGGATTGCCGAAAGCGACCATTTTCCCGACCTGGGCGCCGCCTTCGGTGAAAGCCCCCGCGTCGAGGCCTACGTCGTATTCCAGGGCCGTAATGATCCCGTTTTCATCGCAGGCCAGCCTGCCGTTGATATGGGCCGGCGTGCGTTTGCCGGAGAAGTGCTGATGCTCTTCATAACTCATGACAAGGGAGACCGGCGCGTCCAGCGCCATGGCGCATATGCCCACGATGGACAGGGAGACCGCGTCCGTGGACCAGCCGAAGCTGCCGCCTACCGCGTTGTGGACGATGCGGATCTGCTCCGGCTCCAGGCCTATGCCCTTGCCCATGACGCCTTTATTCGCGTATATCGCCTGGGATTTGCAGTGGAATGTGTATACGCCGTCTTCGTCGACATAACATTGTATAATATCCCCTTCGATGCTCAGATGGGGTTCCCTGGGGGAGCGGACGCTTGCCCTTACCGCGTAAGCCGAGTCTTCGATGACCTCGTCTGCGGGCTCGCCTTTCACCACAGGCTGATGTAAAAATACATTAGGCGCCGTCCGCCATAACTGCATGGCGTCCGGGGTTACCGCGTCGAGGAATTCCAGGTATTCGGGGAGCTTCTCGTACTCCATCTTCACATGTTTTGCCGCTTCCCTCGCGTGGGCGCGGGTATCCGCCGCCACGACGGCGATGATATCTCCATAGCGGTGTATCGTATCTTCCGCCAGCAGATACTTGCTGGGCGAGGTCACCTTGGCGCGCTTATGCATATTGAATTGGTTGATCCGGTTATTTCCCTTGCAGTCTTTATAAGTAATGACCTTAACCACGCCGGGCATCTTTTCCGCTTCGGAGACGTCGAGGCTCAGGATTTTCGCGTGATGGGCGACCCGGGGCTGGACTACAGCCAGATGGAGCGTACCGTCCGGCATCTTCAGGCTCATGTCTTCGCCGTAGTCCAATGTGCCGCAGACCTTGGCAAGGGCTGTAGGTTTCGGGGTACGGGCGTTATAATAGCCTTTTTCCTCATCTACATGGAAAGCGATGTCTTCCATGGTTTTTTCCCCGCGCATGACTTCGGCGGCAGCCATCACGGCGTCGACGATGGGTTTGTACCCCGTGCAGCGGCAGGCGTTGCGGTGGCGCTGAAACCAGGCGCGCACTTCTTCACGCGTCGGCTTGGGATTTTCCCCCAGCAAGGCGTAAGCCGATACGATGAAGCCCGGCGAGCAAATCCCGCATTGTACGCCGCCGTAGGTGATGAATGCCTGCTGCAGCGGATGGAGGCGCGTAGGGCTCCCGATCCCCTCGATGGTGATGATCTTAGCGTAGTCTTCCATCCCTTTGACTTTACGCGTGCAGCTGCGCACGACTTTTCCGTCTACAATGACGGAACAAGCGCCGCAGATGCCGGTCCCGCAGCCGATCTTCGTGCCAGTCAATCCTGCCCTGCGCAACACATCCGCCAGGGTATCGACTTCCGGATTGCATATAAACATGCGGTCGGCGCCGTTGATATTGAACCAAATCCTCCTGAAATTCATATCCCGCTCCCCTTTCTTATTTATCCTCCAGTTCTGTCTCCACCTGGGAGATCCGCCCCCCGACCAGCTCAGGCGACAGATAAACCTGCCCGCACTTCGGGCAGCGCGGCACTTCGGCGGTGAAGGTATGCTTCATATACGAAAAAGTAGTTTTCGCCTCTTCCAGCTTGATTCCGCACACGCCGCAGATCAAATCTCCGCTTTTTATTCCGTCCATGGCTGTCACCTGTTTTCATCATTTCAAAATCAACATAAATATATCACAAAACACTTATATTTCCTATTCTTTCAATGCCGCGTTTCACGGTCCAGCCGGTGGGGCGGGCAGGCGCCGCCAGGCTGTCGGAAAGCTTTACGGTGATTCGCGCTTCCGGCCACGCGTCGCAGAGGATATCTTCGCAGAAAGCAATAGCGTCTGTTTGCGCGGCTCTTCCTACCTCTGCTTCCGCAACCGCCCCCGTCGCCATTGTCCCCATCGGCGCTGCTTCGAGCGTAACGGTCAAACGATCTTCCGCCATTACCGCTTGGTAATCCAAAACATCGTCCCGTCTCAGTAGCAGTTCGTCCATCCGGTAGATATTGATGCTGTGCCGTAATTCCTGTAGGCGTCCCCGCACCTTATCGAGCTTGGGAAGCTCGCTGCCGCAGGCGCACTTGCCTTGTATAAGCCGGCCCAGGTCGCCTGTGCGGTAGCGGATCAACGGCATGGCCTCCCGGCGCAGGGTGGTGACGACGACTTCACCCCAGCCGGCTTCCTCCATTGCTATCCCCGGCGCAGGCCCGGTCCACTCAGGTCCGACGATTTCAATCAGAAGCTCGTCGTGGCGTATGTGCTGACCATCGTGAGCCGGACACTCCACCGCGCAGCCATATCCCGTCTCCGTCAGGCCATAATGAGCGAACACCTCGCAGTCCCAAACCCGGCATATAGTTTCCCGCGTCGCGTCAGACAGATAATCGGCTGAGAGTAGAACGTTTACCGGACGGATATCCGGCGCCAACAAAGCGAGTTTACGCATTTGCGAGGGAACGCCAATTACCGTATGGTATTTACACTGCCGCAACGCCGCCGCCGCGTCGGTGAAATCAGAGATAAGCCCATAAACGGCTGGAATAACACCAATTTCCGTAAGCCCTCTTACCAGAAGCTGCCCTATGCCGTTTTCCGAATCCGCAGGCATAAAAATCATGACCCGATCTCCGGCGTCGCACATATATCTCATGCCGACTGTGAAGAAATCCTCCGTCCGCTTCAGATCCGCTTCAGAAAAAAACAGGCGCTTCGGCGCCCCGCCCGTACCTGTGCTGTGAATGGTGACTATACGGCTAACCAAACCGGCCCCGCCGCATACCATCTCAGCGCCATGCCCGGCGATATCCTGGGCAGTGGTAAACGGAAGCCGCTGCAGATCCGCCAGGGTCTTTAGCGGCAGATCGACGCCCGCGAGCTTCTCCCGGTAGAAGCGGCTGCGCTCCGCTGCGTAAGCTAACTGGATATTTAACTTATCCAATTGGTAATCGGCGATATTTACGTTTTCCGGAATATCCATATCCCATATCCCGCCTTCGCTTCCCGCAGATATTCCCGGGTTCCGTCATCCAGATGGCTATCGGCGCTTCCGTCCATCAGCATCTGCGCGTACATCGACCGTAAATCCCGTGTACGGTCGATAAAATGATAGAGTGAAAACCCGCTTCCGGTAAAGAAGCACTCCATCGACCGCATAGTATAAATATTACGGAGCAGCGTTTGTCCGATGTATAGATCTTCTTCGTCATAGGTGAACAGATCGGTAAGCAGTAAAAAACCCCGGTCCCGGAGTATCCGGGCCATCTCCACCGCGACGGCGGAGGGATCCTCAGTCAATGAGAAAACGCATTCCATGAGTACTGCGTGGAAAAGATGATTACCGAACGGTAGACCATCCGATTTTGCCTTCACGACCGTTGCCGACGGGCAATTGGAAACCGCGTAAGCGCACAGCGCTTCATCCGGTTCGGCGCCATATAGCTCATACGGGCAATGTTCCGCAAGCCAACTCAGCGTTACGCCTCTGCCGCAACCGATATCGGCGAGGCGCCCGCCGGAATC
>Ga0082212_10005056_pt1 | contig 18118 bp, 14 predicted proteins | sample TergutNt197P3_FD_71548 | JGI IMG/M metagenome (GOLD analysis project Ga0082212, IMG submission 71548) | Neocapritermes taracua P3 segment gut microbial communities from Petit-Saut dam, French Guiana - Nt197 P3 | ecosystem: Host-associated > Arthropoda: Insects > Digestive system > Gut ...
CCTCCAAGTATTAGAGAAAGAAATCTCTATCGCGCGTGCCTCCCGATCATTGATATGGTTTGTTACAACGGTGTCGGCAGCATAAGGATGTATATCAACGAAGACGCGGCTATGAGGCTTTGTGATTATGTCATGGCATATATGGAGGGAATAACTGTTCCAAAAGAGATCGCTGAAGACATTTCATTAAGATTCAGATACTTCCAGGCATTAGTTGAAGAAACAAACATTCACGAACCTGATATACTAACCATACGACGGTTTAACCGTTTTATATTTGGTCGGGATGACGACTATAGAACAGCAATTCTGAATAGTGAAAGTGACAATGCTTGTGGCAGAGAAGATCATGATGATGAAAGTGAGCAGATTCTTGAAGAGCGCTATGCGTTAGCTGAGTGTTACAAAGAAAGACTTGAAATAGGGATCACTTTGGAAGAGTTGACTTGTGTCATTGAAGAAATCATCAATGATCCAATGTTGAATACAACTTGGATAACATCTATTCTGTATGGAGGAGTTTGTGAGTTGGGTTTTGATCCCGATATTTATCTTTATAACCATCCTGACAGAGGCAAAAGACGTTCGCAAAAAGACGAAGATACAGACGGTTTCGATCCGTTTTTCCCTAAGTATAAAGGCAAAGACCCTCACCAGTATTGGAGTGACTTAATTGAGGCTTGTAAAGTCAAGGAAAACCAAAGCGCTGCAAAAACCATCTTGGACTATCTGATGCCATTAGTGTATCAAGAAGATCCTGATCATTCAGGTGGTCAACGCCATTCATTTCAAGCGTTTATGGTGGCATGCTGCATGGACGATAATGATGCAATGCAAAGGTATAGCGAGGATTATTTTAAATATGCGCTATTTGACTTAAATCTTGAGGACTATCATATAAGGGGGCGTTACGAAGCTCTGCAGGTGCTGAATAAGCAAGAAACCGCGAGTGCATTTATCAATAAGGGAATCAAGATTCTTGAAGCGGAAACAGCTAAACCGCAATTACAGGATGAGTTTTTGTTTACTCTCTACGATACGCTTGCAGCGTACGCTAAGTGTATAGACGATACGCAAAAAATAGAGTACTATAGGGAAATGCAAGAGGAAGTGCTGGGGCTGGGCTTCGAATATAAATAATTTCTCAATCAGAAAAGAGGATTTGTTTTGCAACGATTATTTAATTACTCCATTGCCACAAACAATGAGGGATTCTACAACATAACGCAACAAGTACGCGAAGCAGTCGCAAAGAGCGGCGTGTCCGGCGGGATTGCAATAGTGTTTTGCCCGCATACCACGGCGGGAATAACGATCAACGAAAATGCCGACCCTGATGTGGCGAGAGATATGGTGCTGGGTTTAGTTAAGGCTTTCCCGAATCGTCCGGAGTTCCGCCACTCCGAAGGCAACAGCGCTGCACATCTGAAAGCGAGCGCTGTCGGTTCAAGCGTCACAGTTATTATTGAGAATGGCAGACTTGTTCTCGGCACATGGCAGGGGATATACTTTTGTGAGTTTGACCCGCCACGGATGCGCAAATACTATGTGAAGGTTATGGAGGGCTGAGCAGGCATGGAAATCATCCCATCTCATTATCTCATGCAGTCAAAGATGTACAGGGTATCACATAGACGCCTTCCGGCGTCTTTCTGCAAAATTCGGTTTTGCCTACAAGAACAGCCATAAAGGTCGGTTCCGGATTCTGAGCCAGCGGGTTGGACGCCACTTTGCTCTTGAGGCGCATCAGGTTGCGGACGCCTTCCTGAACTTTATTATCACTCAGTTTGATCTCGATCGCTGCCCACCGCCCGTCTCTAAGTTCAATTATTGCATCGACTTCCAGATTATCTGAGTCTCTGTAATACTTAACAGCATCCGGCAGCGCGGAATCCATACAAGAAGCGTATATTCTCAAATCACGCAGGCATAATTCTTCGAATAACCGCCCAAAAAGCTGTCCGTCTTCAATCAGCCGATCTTTTCCCACTCCAAGCAACGCCGCGGGCAGAGACGGGTCGACAAAACTTCGTTTTGACTTCACGCGTACCCGCGACTTTGAACGGACAGGAGCATCCCATCCAGTCGTTTCCTCAATAATAAACCGATCTTTAAATATGTTAATCATTCGTTCAACTGACTGCCTTGAAGCGATCTCGTTTTTTTCGTCAATATCCCCTTCCAGGATATCGCCGGCAATAGTATGATATGCTAAGGCTTGCCCTGTGTTTCGCGCAAGGGACACAAGCAAACGTCTGAGCCTGTATTCATTTGCCCCGTTCTTGCCTCCAATGGACGACATCAATGTGTCTAAATATTGATTTGGTATGAGTTTTGCTGAATCCGGATCCAAATCAATGGCGCCCGGCCACCCGCCTTTACAAACCAAGTCTGCTATTTCTTGAAGGTCTGCATGCGCCCGCGAGTTGCTGAATTCCCCTCTAAACAACCCGCTGAGCGACACGGAGCCATCAGAATTCCCTGTTTCATAAAGGCTCATCGGCCTGAGCCGGATACGTGAAATACGTCCTGTTCCGCTATGGATAGTTTCCTCTTTCCTTGGAGTAGAAGAACCGGTCAGAATATACAGTCCGCGCTCGCCGGCGGCAGAATCTACAGCAATGCGAACTTCATCCCAGAGGGTCGGTACTTCCTGCCACTCATCGATAATATGCGGGCGGTCTCCTATCAGAGCCAAACTGTGGTCGGCTTCGATCAACGTTCTGACGTTCGCATTTGACAGATTGATTTTGCTTGACCCGTGAGCCTCCGCCATCCATGTTTTCCCGCACCACATGCTACCTACTATTTCAACCGCTCCGAACGCGCGAAGGTGCTTTTTTAGGTTATCGTCGAGCAACCGATCTCTGTATTTTTCATTTCGCAGAGTCATCCCGATCCTCCAGTTCATTTTGATTATGGCATAATATTAACAGAATAGAGGATGTTCTGTCAACAAAATAGAGGATAATTAGTATTTTTAATTGACAAAATAGAGCGAGAGTACAAAATCAGCTTTTAGTACAGATTTTGCAAATCGTACAGTTCTGCAGTTAGCGAATCAAGCGTATCGGCTAAGTTGATTGCAGTCGTGAAGGCAACAGCGCTGCACATCTGAAACAACAACTACCTTTACAACTCACCATCGTGCGCTCAGCAGCACGAACAGTCCTCGGCCGCGTCGCCGCCGCCGCAGCTTTCCGGTGAGCAGTCGAACGCGCCGTAATGGACTGAGCGGTCGCCGATTACTTTGAACGCTTTGCTATAGCGCGTGTTGGATACCATTGACGCGGTATTCCCGCATACGAGCATAGGCTTTCCTGTAAAGAAGCGATGATGGTCGTCAAGGTCAAAGAAATGAGGATGCCCGGGGATGCCGCCGTTGTAGTATGCGACCTGCCCGTAATCCTCGCAAATATCTTCCAGGTCGTCGAGTTTGAAAGCCCTGACAGTCCGCGAGGAAAACGCCGCAAATCCGAGCAAATCCCCGATTTCGCTGTCCAACAAATCGATGTCGCGGATACTCGTATACCGGAAATCAGCCCAACCGCATTTTGCCATTATCCTGCGGAAATCCTCGGTATACAAAGCGCCGCCCAGGCACTCCCCGCGCAGCAGCGGGTCCGACGCCAGCGATTCCGGGATACGTCTGTCCGCGAAAACATCAGAGAAAAACAACTCCCCGCCAGGCTTGAGTACGCGGTATATTTCGCTGAACACCTGTTCTTTCGCTGGGGAGAGATTGATTACGCAGTTGGAGATAACAACGTCGACGCTCTGGTCGTCTATCCCGATGGATTTTAAGTCTTCGATATACCCTTGAAACAGTTTTACGTTTGAAGCCTTAAATCCAAAGCGCATACGCTGCTCTTCCTGATATTTCCGGGCGGTTTCGATCTGTTCCGTAGTCATGTCAACCCCGATAGCGCATCCTGATTCGCCGACCAGTTTTGACGCGATAAATACGTCCCGGCCTGTCCCGCAGCCTAAATCAAGGACAGTCATCCCCTCCAGCAATGGCGGTAAAGGTGATCCGCAGCCATAAAACCTGTCCAGAATTTCATCCGCTATCAAAGGCAGCGCATCCCGTATCTCCGCAGGCGGCGCTTCATTGCAACAGCACGAGCTTGATGCAAGATCGGCTTTGCTCTGTATTCGTTTGCCATAATACTCTTTTACACTTTCTATAATGCTGCTCATTTTATCTCCCCTCATCACCTTTAAGAACCAGTTCCAGTATCTCCGCGGCGTCCCGGACCATCTTTGGGCATATGCTTTTTACGCGCTCGCTTGCTGTTTGCTTATCGTCGTTCAGGAAATCAACCCCCAGGAGATCGCGACATTTTGTGGTTTTATTTTTCAACGCGAATAATCGCGCGAACTCCTGCACCTTCGCATACGTTATTTCTTTTGCCGGCTCGTCGCCCTCCAGGTATTTGCCATACTTCAATCCGATCACAAGGAACGCGCCGGTCACCGCGCCGCAAGTCTCCTGCAGGCGCCCCATACCGGCTCCCAAGCCGCAAGCCGTTTTCAACGCGGTTTCCTTGTCCAGACCGAAATCACCGCAATACGTGGATAGTATGGCTTGGGCGCAGTTGAATCCATTATTGAAGCATTCGACCGCTTCTGTGACTTTGTCTGAGTAATTATCGTTTTCGTTCATTAACTACGCTCCTATCCGCAACATATCTTTTCATTGTAGATGCATTCTTTCTTCATTGAAGTTACTTCCCCTAAATACTCCTTGAAAGTCTTTACAGTTTCTTCGTTCAACGAGTAGTATATCCACTTGCCTTCTTTGCGACCGTTCACCAGTTTGCAGTCGCACAGGATTTTCATGTGATGAGAGAGCGTAGGCTGCGTGATTCTGAATTTCGCCAAAATCACACAAGCGCAAAGTTCGCCGCAGGAAAGCATATCAACGATCATAAGCCTGCCCGGGTCTGACAATGCCTTGAACAATCGGGCGATTTCCAAATACTTTTCAGTCAATAAGAACACCTCACATAGATAAATAGAAATATATCTATGTGTACTATAAACGACACATAGACAAATGTCAATATGTTTTTTATTATTATCCGGTTTTGTTTTTTGGTAACTATTCAGTACCGGTGAGGAAGACGTTTATTTTGCTTCCGATAGCGGAGCACGGATGCGGAGCGGCGACCAGTGTGCGCCATGGATGTAAACTCTGGGCGCATCGGAAGCAAAATAAACGTCTTTCGAGCGCAAGGTACTGATCAGAAACGTTATTGTTGTTATCTTGTCTTATGTTTCCCCGAGTGAAACACGGCGCCGGAGACTGCTCCGCAGAGACCGCCGACTATGTGCGAGATGCGGGATATGTTATCGGCGTTGAACAGGCCAAGCATGATCTCGTTGCCAATGTATAAAATCGCGACCAGAGGCACTGTTATCGGAAGCCTGCCCTGACGGATGTTCGCGAACGACGCGAGCAAAATCAACATGAAGACTATCCCGCTGGCGCCGACCACCGCCCTCCCCGGGAAAAACAATACATTCACCAGCCCTGTTATCAGAGCCGTGATAACAATGAACAGGCAGAGATTGCGGCTGCCGTATTTTTCTTCGACCAACGGCCCGATGGCGAGCATCATCATAAAATTGCCAACGTAGTGCGCAGTATCTGCGTGAACCAGCACATGCGAAAACACTCGGATATACTGCATCGGGTCGGACATAGACGTCCTGTACGCCGCAAAAATACGGACCATCGTTCCGCCTGTCGCCAGGTCGGTTATGAGCAACACCAGCGATATAGCCGTCAGCGATAATATGACCGGCGAGTTAAAGTCGATTCCGAATTGTCTCTTTTTCACATCAATATCCAATCCGTCCGCCTGCAGCGGGCACTATTATTTTGTTTGAAAACTTGCCTAGCAGCCATTAAGGACCGGCGAAAATAACATCTTTCGAGCGCAAGGTCCTGTATAGACGCCTTGCTATTCAAATATTCTTTTGGTATGTTTTGATTTTTTTCATCGCCCAGTCGTAGTGGCTGGACGTAACCGAAACGCAGTAACTGCCGAGCGACGACGTCCCCGTCCACGTAAAATGCTTCTTCTCGAATAATTCTTCGTCGGACAATGTTGCGATCAGCGCCACAACTTTCCCATGGCTTTCGCGCAGAAGCGTCTCTGCGCTCTCGTACAACGTGTTTTGATGTTTTTCCCAAAACATCACGTTCATATCGCCATAGGTTTTCCAGTTATACGGCTCAAGAAGAAATGGCTTTGCTTCGCCGTTCCGGTTAGCGTTAACCCAGCTTAACATAAGCTGGTGCCATTCATAGAGATGAACAAGAACATCACGCATGTTTTTGTCCCGCGCCCAATGCGCTTCTTTCAATTTCGGATCGTTTTCGAAGTTGAAAACGACGGACTGCGCTCCGCCCGGTATGGAGCCGATCATTTCCCACATCTTGTCCCACCCCGCGCCGGCGGCGGTGATCAATTCTGATTTTGTAGTTGGCCTGGGCATAGTTTTATCCTTCCTGCTGATCTTTGATAACAAATGGTATTGCCGTATTCATAAAATCAAGTATATAATACATTGCAGAGATTGTTTTGTCCACACACAAAAGGAGTGAATCATATGAGAAGATTTATTTGCGCGTTGGTTGGCATTGTCCTGATCCTGTCGCTTGGCGCCGTTTCGTTTGCTGCGGAAACAGAGCCTCCCTCCACGAGTATAAGTGTCATAGTGGACGGCGCTCGTGTCACATTCGACGTGATGCCTCAGATAGTAGGCGGCCGGACACTGGTGCCTATACGCGCGGTATGCGAACGCATCGGCGCCGACGTGGGCTGGGACGAAGCCTCCCAGACAGCGACCATTACCCGCGCGGCTACCGAGATCACGCTTACGATCGACAGCGCAACCGCTTATGTAAACGGTGTTGCGCACACTCTGGACACCGCGCCCGCCCTCATCGGTGGCAGGACTATGCTCCCTATACGGTTTGTCGTGGAGCAACTGTACCAGAGCGTAGAGTGGGACGAGATCAACAAGACAATATACATCACGGAGGACATGGAATTCGCCGGGGACAGCAATATGAAGGAGTGGATGTTGGGCATGGGGGCTATCCTCGCCGCGGTCAACAACCGGGATCCATATTCCATCGGAATGTCCGCACGGTCTGCCAGCAGTACGACATACGCGCGCAACACCTTAAAAGGCTCTTGGGGGTGTAATAACCGTGAGGATGTACTGTTCCAGATAGAGGCTATCCGGGATTTAGGGCACAATAATAACTTCCTTTTCGACGCCGCTCTGGCCCGTTCGCTCACAGCGGAGGAATATGCATACATTCTGGAGAATGCCACCGGAATGGACAAATATATGTGGCCGCTGGTGGTTGCCCTTGACGAAAAATGGGGCGAAAAGGGCGTCGCCGCCTGGGACTGGTTCCGGAGCAGTCACCTCGCTGGCTGGGGTTATCTGGCTGGGTATCTGACTCTTGAGGAGGCATATAAACTTGCAGAGCCCGCCGCAACACTGGTGCGCAACACATTTTCATCATGGGACGAAGCCACCGAGAACTATCTGGATGGATACGCCTACTGGGGGCGTATAGACACATCCCAGACAAACAACGATTTTGCCCGGCGCACAGCTATTTATGAGCGGCTGAAAGGCGCGCAGGAAGAGAAAGGCTTGCTGTTTGACCCTGCTGTCTGGGACGGACCTGTGCGTGGCGTGAAGTAGTGCGGATTCAGAATAAATAATGATTTAGAGACATGGCCGGGAGGAGAAGGAAACTATGGAAAATACGGAAAAACTCAGAGAACGTTACCTTGGGGCGCCGAGGGAAAACAGTATTCTTGTGCCGGTTGCCGGAATACTGATAGTGCTTGTGGGAATAATAAACAGTTTTATCCCGACGGCTACAACGCTGACGGAAGCTGCCGTGCTTGTCGTTGCGGGAGCCCTTGTGACTTTCAGTAACCGGCGCAAAAGCTTATTCCTGCCGGCAGCCCTTGTACTGGCGGTCGCTACGTATCTGTTTTATTACAGACTCGGCGCGACTGTCGCATCGTGCTACATACCGGCGCTGTCGGCGGCGCTTGTTTTCTTGTCAGCCGTCAGTTGGCGGTTCAACAAACCTCTGAGCTTTTTGCCGAAAAGATTTGCCCTCCCGTTGCTTAATGTTCTTTCAATGGCATTCAATGTAGTGTGCCTGCCTGCTGTCGCGAGAGGGATAAGCCGGTCAGTCCCGCATGTGACAGGCTCGCCGCCAAGCCTTGTAACGCCGCAAATGTCTTACGTATACCTCATAATCATGCTGGCGCCGCTTGCCTGTGTGTTCTTGCTGAACATGGCGCTCGAACCCGCGAGAAAGCCGCCGAAATACCTGCCGAATCAATGTACCAAATCCGCGCCGCGTGCAGGTATACTCTTCCTGATCGCTTCATTGCTGCTCCTCGCCGGGGCGGTCGCGGCGCTATATGACGTCGTTTTTAAAGTCTACAATGTGAACGCTTTTATCCTAAGCCTCCCCATAGTTGCCGCAGGCGTCTTGTTTACGATAAGCGGAAAGAGCGAAAAGCGTTTTCTTGCGGCGACGGTTTGCTTGCTTCTCAGCGTCGCGGTCAACTTCTTCAATATCCCGTTGTACGCAAGCCTTGATTTTTGGACGTATTCCTTCCCGATACTGTTGATGCTGATTTCCTCGATAGGAATTATTTGGAACGTTGCCCCGGCGTTTCTGCCGAAAATCGCCAAGATACCGCGCCTCAACATTTTTGCCGCTATTTTGCTGATAGTAAATATTGTTATGAACATCTCCGGGATTGTCGGACACAACACTGCAGTCACGAACAAGAGGGACGCAGCCGTCATTCGCGCAGCCACTGACGCGGGGGAAGCCGTGGCAGTCGCTGCATTTTACAGAGCGCGCGCGGAGGAGGCGGCAGCCGGCCTGGATGATATTGAAGACGCGAAACTGTTACATACGGCGGACGTTCTGGACGAGGCTGTATCGTATATTTGGACGCTGGATCCCATCCGGCTTCTCTCCTCGTTTGATATTTTTGATATGACGCTTGTTACGCAAGACGCGGGGGAGTGGCTTATAGATGATATCGTCACTCTTTCTTCTCATGTACCGGTCGCCTTAAGAGACGCCGCGTCCGAGAAATCCGGTCTTGTCCCGGATGCCGCGGCTGCATCGGCAAGAAACGAAAAATTGCTTGTAATGGCAGAATTGGAAGAAGCGGCTGCGGATTTTCTGAGCGCTCTGGAGGAGCTCTCAGAGGAAGCCGCCGCTGTCTTTGAGGAAACGGCGAGTACTATTCCGGCAAGCCCTGACGAAATCAAGCGTCCTGCGCCAGGCGGTTCCGGCGCTTCTGCCTCTCCCGCGCCTGCTGCTTCCGCCTCTCCCAGACCAGTAGCCCCTGCTGCTTCCGCCTCCCCATCGCCATCAGCGTCCCCTTCCCCCAAGCCCGGAGCGACATGGCCTGTTACTTTGCCCGTTCCCGACCAAGCTCCCGACGAAGAATTCAAAGTCGAGGAATCGGTAATCGTCTTGAGCGGGGCGATCCTGGATATGGTCGAAGCGGAAACTGTGTTTTTAGAAGCTGCCGAAAACTTCCAGTTCCATTTTGACCGTGGCAGGCTGATCATAGATGTAGGGGATGACGCGGCAGGTGAGATTTATTTTGCCGCGAGCTCTGCCTACAGTGAGTCCATAACGACATTTATTTATGCTTACGAAAATGCGGTGGAATGGGGCGAGGGTCTCGCTTTAGACGCCAGGTCTTTGCTTGACGCCGCGCTTGACGCCGATGAAGAGGCACAGGATTCCGCCGGTGACGCGCGGCGCGCTGTCCGGCAGGCGCAGACGGACGTCGACGCTGCTTATAAGGCATATTACGATACTGTGATTACATTGGCAGCCGCGATCATTACATTACTGCCGGCGATCGGCCTTGTTCTGCTCAACGTCTTCGCCGGAAGCGCTGTAGTCGAAAAAAGAGGGATAATGGCTGCGTTTATATATCGCTGCCGCGCGATACACGGCTGGTTTTACCGTGACGTCGGAGGGAAACTGCAAATGCTCGCAAAAGTTCAAGGCGTCATCTGCCTGGTTATTGCAAGCCTCGCGGCTATTACGGCTGCGATCGGCTTATGCGGGTTCCTGATCTATTACTTCTTCAGCGGTACGGGTGAATACTACCTGCGGCTCCTCGTGATCGGCTTATCCGGTATCGCGGCGTCATTTATTATCGCTCTGCCTACTTGGCTGACGTATGCCTTCGGCCAGATCACAAAGGATTTGCGCGAAGTGAAGGACGAAGGCTTGACCGGCAGCGGGTATCTGGACTACTGTTATACCGACGCTGAAAGCGCCGAAGAAGAAAACCCGGACGAACTGCCGGAACTTTAGAAAGATGAGGTGTCTATTCAGTACCTTGCGCACGAAAGACAAAATAAACGTCTTCCTCACCAGTACTGAATAGGCATCCAAGCTGAGGTTAACATGGAAAATCGCTATATTCAGCGCTTTGGATTACCGCCGACCCGCTGCTCAAAAGGCTCGCCGGTTTTAATAATGGCGGGGGCGCTGCTGGCAGACACAAAAACGCCGCGCCTCGTCGCGCAGCTTAAATTCAGAAACATTTCTCCGCGAGTAATTACCTCCATGCGTGTATCTATGCGCTGTTACGATCCCGATGGCAGGGAAACAGACAGCGTGGATTTTACATATAACGATCGTTGCGTAACGAGAGGGCAGACGTTCGGACAATACACAGCGATAGAACTGCCCGGCAATTCCGCTTACTCTTTCTCCGCCGCCGTCCATTCTGTCACATTCGATGACGGGGTAAGGTGGATCAGCCCCGTTGATGCAAAGTGGATCGAGATACCGACCAGACATTACCCTTCACGCCCAATGCCCCGAAGCGCGGCGGATGGTTTCAGTGGGGCGTTGGGTAAAGACGCTCAACTGGGACGGGATCGTGCGGGCGAGGCTCAGGCCAAGACCGGGATTGTCTGGCAGCCATCAACCGCAGATAAACCCGAACCGCAGGATATGGCTGCCGACAGTACCATCGAACCGCCGATATATGCAGAAGAGCCGGAGCCCGTAATGCGAGCCGAGCCGGAAGCAGTAATGCGAGCCGAGCCGGTGTCAGTAACGCGTGACGAACCGGTGTCAGCAGCGCGAGACGAGCCGGATCAGGTATCAGTTAACATCGCGGAGCCGCGGCCTATAACCGAGAAGCCCTCTAAGGAGCGAAAAGCTCTTGTAATATCAAAAAAGGGCAGGTTCATCGCCCTCGCCGGCGTCGGCGCCGCAGCCATTATCGTGGCGGCAATAATCCTTCTGCCGGGCATAAGAAACAATGATACCGCAGGAGACGGACAAAATGGGACGAACAGACCGACAGGGCAGGTCGGTAACGGCAACGGAAGCGGGGCCACAGTCGCAAATCAATCTGGAAACAGCGGAAACGTCAGCGGAGCCGCATCCTCCGACCAACTATCATACGATGGAAGCGGCGGCGCAGGGCTCGTCCTGCCTGCCCCCACCCTTACCGCGCCGACGAACCTGCGCTGGGGGCATGATCCCCGCTGGGAGTCTGAGATCTGGCTTATGTGGGACTGGACTCCGCCGGCCGGTGAGTCCGCAAACGACTATCAGTACGGCATCGACTACTCGAAAGACGGCATGGAGTGGCATTCACGCTGGGGTTACAGGCAACGAAATCTCATGCCGCTCAACGCTATCCTTGCCACGGACGCTTTTGCGAGCGGGCAGTACAGGTTCAGGGTAACTGTGTGGAAAGGCCCCGACAGCCGCAATATCGAGGCTGTTTCCGAAACGGTTGAACTGGACGTCCCGCTTACGGTAACGATATCAAACCAACAGCTCGGCGCAACGGAGGCGGTATTCGGATCCGGCGGGGATGCTGGTGACATTTTAGTCATAAGCAGCGACGATCTGATCGCCGGGTCCGGAAAGCCATACTTTTACTCCGCGCGGTCGGGTAGTTGGTCGGGGACAGGTTCAGCTAACGCTTCCTGGATATATAATGGTAAGATTGACTTTACCAATGCGAACAGCGCTCTTACTGAGCCGGGTACCACAGTGCAATTGTGGGATATAATCGAGCAAAGCATGGACGGTGGGTTCCCGTCGATAACTGTCAGGGGGTCAAATCCGCTTCCTGTTATGACCGAAGCCGACGGCGCTGTCATACAGCGGCTGCCTCAGGTAAGCAATATCCGCTTCGTACTGGATCAGTGGGATGTGCTGGCGCTCACTTTTGACATTCCCGCGGAACTATGGGACGATAACAGCGATCCGCAGTTTATAGTGGAATACAGGCGCGACGGAGGCGCCCCCGAGAGTTTCGATTTCCGGATGTGGAATGAATTTCTGCTCTTGTACGAACTCGACAAGCCGGGAACATACACTGATTTCCGCATTATCACAAGAAGCGGGATAAACCATCCCCTGCGGAACTCGCTGCCTGTATCTTTTGACGGAACGCTGGTTGTCCGGGAGACGGGCCGGCCGCTGCCGCTCAGCGCCGCGAATATAACATCAGATATGGAAGTACATTCGGGCAATGAGTTGTTCATGCTGCGTATAAACGACACGCATTTGATAAACCCCGGCAGGATGTCCCTGGTGTATTTTTACGCCGATTATGATAACTTTGGAACATGGGGCAACAGGAATCCAGCACAGCAGGGCGCCCATTCTACAGGCGTAGGCCTTGGCAGGCCCGGGCGCATTCCAGGCACTGCGAGGGCGACATTGCAAGACTACGAAGCCCGCGTCGACGGCAACACCGCGACTGTGACTCTGTCGCCCAAACAGAGCCCCGCTATCGTCGTCCCTGAACCGAACGCAGCGGGTGCAAGCGCCGACAACGCAGAGGAGCGCGGGGCACCGCAAAACGTCCGTTTTGAAGTTACCGGAAATGACAGGATACAGCTTGTGTGGGATGCGCCGTTATCGGGCGTCGATGACGTCTGGACGATTATTGAGGCGAAGCTAAGCTCCGAGAGTGAATGGACAATCGTTAACAGAGTCCGCCCGGAGGAGAACAGGAGATCGGTCGCCAGCCTCATACTTCACTGGAGCGAACCACGGGCAGGCGAACAATATCAGTTCAGAGCCAGGTTTGCGGAACGTGATACATCCGTGTCATCGGGATATTCGAATTACTCGGATTATTCGCTGTGTCCCGGGACACTTTCGTTTGCGATCGGGCAGTCGCCGTTTTCAGCAAGCGCCGAGTTCGGCAGCAACTCATTGACTGTCTTCGGTGAGTTCGTGCAGGGCAGGGAATACTTTTTCGTTTTCGACAATCCCGGCAACCCGAACAATAACTTCCGGACATGGCTCGGTTTTGCGGCGACAGGCACAGTCGGCACACACGATTTCGGAAATCTGGAAAACTACGGGATACAAGGTCTTGACATGGCCGGAGGCAACACATACGCATGGGAGCTTTACGGGGGTTCTGTGACAGGCAGCAGCGCAACTATCAACGTCAGCGCGAAACCGTCGCCGTCAGTGATCACAGCGAGATAGAGAATAGTTACCGTAAGTATGTTGAACTTTTAGGCTTTACAGGGCACGATAAAAATAGAGCGAGAGTGCAGACTTGATTCTGCACTTTTTGCTATTATTCTCGCTCAGTCGGGAAGGTGGCTATTTCTGTATTCCTCTCCGCTCGGAGCCACAATCCTGTTCCACTCGCGCGCTCCACTTGTGGAGCGTGATGAGGCGTCCATGCCTCAGCTTTTGACGCTTGCTATAGCAAGCGGTATGCATAAACAGCCCCCTTCCCGCCCTCGCTGCTCTGCGATATTACATACCATGAAATCTGTTACCACTTTTTTAGTGCAGAATTTTGCATATCTTCAGATGAATCCGTTTTATTGGACACTCTCTTTGGTAAGATGATTTTAGTTCTCGTTTTAGTCATCAAAATGATGATAAATTAAAGAATTAATAAAGTAATAATTTTACAAAGGAGTGTTTAGCACAATGGAAAACAATCTTGAAATGATGAAGCAGGTAAAATTGGCGCTGGAGCAGCTCGCGAATGGACGGGATCCCGTGTCCGGAGCGGAGTTGCCGGAGGATACCGTGCTCAACGACGTGCAGCTCAGCAGGTGCTTTTTCTTTGCGGCAGACGTTTTGCAGAAGGTCATCGAAAATGGCGGGCAAGTCAGGCGGGTTGTCAATCAAAAACTGCCGCCGTTTGCAATAACGGAGGAGGAGAAAGCCGCAATTGAGTTATCCGTCGAACCGATCCAAATCACGAAATTCTGCGAGTTGGTCAATAACCGTGTCGACACAACAAAACTAAGCAAACTCAAAGTTACGGCTTTCGGTAAATGGTTACTGGAAAAAGGGTTCCTGATGGTCGACACTCACAAAAACGAGAAATTCAAGAGGCCGACCGAACTGGGTGAATCCGTGGGAATATCATGCGCGCTTCGCACATATGGCGATCGTGAATACTATGCAATGACCTACAGCAGAGACGCCCAGCAATTCCTTCTCGACCATCTGGATGAGATAACAGCGATATCCAACGGCGTGGAAGCAGCATGAACTGTGTATAGTTAAGACGGAGTGAAACCGGACTGCCCCTGAACAGCAGTCCGGTCGGGTGCAAACTTAAACTACTATCCGTTATATTCGCTGAAACAGACATAATATCTCTTGCCAACGCACTGCTGCATGTGTATAGTATTTACAGACAAATCCTTGTGAAGGGGTGGGTAGGCTTTATGAGCATACCGACAAGTATAGAGGCATTATTATCCGGCTCGGTAGTCGAGTGGGCGCGAATCGAGTTCAAAGAAAGCTGGGATCCCAAAGCCTCCCTGAAAACTATATGCGCCTTCGCGAATGATATTGACAACTGGGGCGGCGGGTACCTTGTACTGGGCGTGAAGTCTGTGAATGGTCAGCCTGTTTTGCCTGCTGCCGGTATTCCTGCGTCAGAAATAGACAGAATTATGAATGACATGCTTAACAAATGCAAGCTCATTTCACCCGAGTACCTGCCCATTGTCGAGGCAACTGAACATCATGGCAAAATGTTTCTGATCGTATGGGCTCCCGGCGGAAGTTCCAGGCCGTATTCTTCACCAAAATACATGGCGAAAGGGAGTAAAGAGCGCGTCTATTACATACGCAAAATGGCAAACACGATTTCTCCATCTGAAGGTGAGTTGCGGGATTTATTCACGCTTGCCAATAACATACCATTTGATGACCGCGTGAACCATTCCGCAGAGACAACCGACCTCAACATCACGTTGATCCAAAGTTACTTGAAAGAAACAAACAGTTCGCTGTATGAAGACTCAAAAAGTATGGATTTTGCTGAGTTATGTAAAAGCATGAATATCATAAGTATATTGCCGGAGTACACAAAACCAAAAAATGTCGGACTCATGTTCTTCAGCTTTGAGCCGGATAAATACTTCCCCTACGCGCAAATAGACGTCGTTGAGTTACCTGATGGTTTTGGGGGAGACAGAATTATTGAGAATATATTCAAAGGCCCGCTGCATAACCAGTTACGGGCGGCTCTGTTACACATTAGAAACAGTATAATCCAGGAGCGCGTAATAAAGTCGCCGGACGTGCCTGAAGCGAGAAGGTTTTTCAACTACCCGTTCGCAGCCATTGAGGAATCCTTGGCAAATGCCGTCTACCACAAGGGATACGATGAGCGCGAGCCAATCAAGGTCAGCGTTCTGCCTGACCGAATAATGATAGTCAGCCACCCGGGCGCTGACCGTTCTGTCAGCATAGATGATTTGCGAAACCGCAGAGTGTTTTACAGCAGGTATCGGAATCGCCGCATCGGCGAGATCCTCAAGGATATGCATCTGACAGAGGGGCGTAATACGGGCTTCAGGAAGATACTCAACGCCCTGAAAGACAACGGCTCGCCGCTTCCGGATTTTCACACGGACGAGAATAGATTATCGTTTGCGGTAACCATCTATCAGCATCCGGAGTTCAGCGCAAATGCCAGGGATAATATCGCAGATGGCGTCAGAGAAAATGTCACAGAATATGTCTTAGACAATGTCCATGACGCCGGTAGCCACGCTGTCCATGTTAAAAGAAGCATTGCCCGCCGCGCTGAAATCGTAAGAATCATGGAAATTGACAGATATGTTACAATAAGCAGACTTGCATTGTTGCTGAAAGTATCCGCGAAAACAATTCAACGTGATATAGAAGTACTAAGAAATCAGGGACGAATAGAACGGTCCGGCTCAGACTCAAATGGCTATTGGAGAGCGTTGTAGCGATTCAGGCAGAGTAAGGCGCCTCAAAAAATGTGTCTTTCTGAGGGAGTGCAACGACTGAAGAATCTTGAATTAAATGAGGTTTATGCAAATGATAACAGAGACCGGCAACAAAAAAGAATTGACAGCCCTGGTGAAAGAATATGGGCTCAGCGCGGGGGCGAACGTGGTCGGCATAGCCGCTTCAGAAAGTTTCGATTCTGCTCCGGAAGGGTTCAAGCCTGGCGACAGCCTGGCAGGTTGCCGCTCTGTAATCGTCCTTGGCGCCGCGTTCCCGCGGGACGCACTGCTCGGGACTGCCGCTTACTATACCGAGCTTCGATCGGCTATGATCGAGAATATAAACGGAATCGCGAAAACAGTGGCAAAGCGAATCAAGGAAGACGGATTCAAATCGCGGGCGATAAGCGGTTTCGGCGGTAGATGGGTGGAAGGCGACGGGAGGAAAGAGCAATTCGGGCTGATATCTCTGAAGCACGCTGCGGAGCTTGCCGGTCTCGGCGTCATTGGCAGAAACTATTTGCTTTTAAACTCCGAATACGGCAACCTCCTTTGGCTCAGCGCCGTTCTTACTAACGCTGACTTGATCCCGGACAAACGGGCAGAATACGCGTTTTGTGATAACTGCAATGTATGCGTCGAAATATGCCCTGTGAAAGCGCTTGATGAGCCTGCTGTGTTCGGGAAAAAAGAGTGTTCCAACATGTTTATGAAAAAAGTGGGCGACAAATGGGAAATAAATTGCTATTTGTGCCGCAAAGAGTGCCCGTATCGTTTTGGAATGGATCATGCTGAGACTTAATGCAATTTTCATATGCATCAAATTGTTGTTTCATCCTCGGCTGATACACTGGTCTCGAAAGCGAGGGGAAATTCAATGGGTTGTCTTGGTAATTTGATCTGGATATTATGCGGCGGGATATGGCAGGCTCTGGCGTGGGGCTTTATGGGGGTCGTTTGGTGTATCACGATCGTCGGGATACCATTCGGGCGGCAGTGTTTCAAATTTGCGTCCCTGGCGTTTGCACCGTTTGGCAAAGAAGTACAATATGGAGGGGGCGCCCCATCGATCATAGCGAATATTATTTGGATACTCATCAGTGGTATCCCTTTGGCTATATGCGCCGCAATCAACGGGTTGATACTGTGCTGCACAGTAATAGGAATCCCGTTCGGCCTGCAATGTTTTAAAATAGCGAAACTGGCTCTCATGCCGTTTGGCGCGTCAGTTCATTGAAAATCACAGAGAGGACGCTGGGTTATGATACCTTTTATAAACTCCGTAATAAAAGGTGACAAGACGAGTCGTGACCGCCGATTGACGGTCATAGTTTTCTCCCTGTTCTTCTCCTGGCTTCTGGCGGTTCCGTTCGAAGGCCGGGTCCTGTACGCGGTTACGGGATACTACGGAGTATCGACACAGTCATATATATTAGGTGCAATGGCGGCTCATTTCGCAGGTCTTATAGTCTGTGGTTTCACTATTAAGAATGTGCGCGCAGCGAAAAGGCTCATATTGTTTTCCATCGTATTTTGCGTCGCAGCTACCTGCGTATTTTTTCTCGCGCCCTCGTTTTTATGGATGGCGGCGTTAATAACGGCGTCATTTCTTGTAGGCGGCTGTGTAGCGGCGTGGGGTTTTTATTTCAAGGGGTGCACACAGAAAGACAGCCGCATCAAAACGATGGCGGACTGCCTGATATTCTCAAATATTATAATGATACTACTGAACATGGCGGCGATCCATATCTCCCCGCAAATCGGTCTGGGATTTTCCATTCTG
>Ga0082212_10005057_pt1 | contig 18118 bp, 13 predicted proteins | sample TergutNt197P3_FD_71548 | JGI IMG/M metagenome (GOLD analysis project Ga0082212, IMG submission 71548) | Neocapritermes taracua P3 segment gut microbial communities from Petit-Saut dam, French Guiana - Nt197 P3 | ecosystem: Host-associated > Arthropoda: Insects > Digestive system > Gut ...
GCGGGAGAATCCAAGCGCCTCTCTGCCTGACGCAACCTTACAAGGTGAAAAAAGTTCGCGGGCTTTTGGAGTCTCCCGCTCACCAAACCCTACCTCGGGACTGTTACGAGCCCACATAATATCTGTCTCCATTCACCATTCGGTTGCGGGAGAACCGCAGTGGATATTTCTATTTATTTTTTTGTCGCTTCCTGCACTTTTAAAATATGCACCCAGGATAAGCCTAAAGATTTGTAATCTAAGTGAAGACGTATTACAATTGTACAAAAAGCTGTATGAAGGGAACCGCGTAATAGTGAACAGTATTTATTTGGCCTTGCAGGAAACAATTAAACAAGAAATAACGGCGGCTCTGGAACGCGCCGGCGCCAAAGGGCGGCTTGAATTGGGAAGCATAGCGCCTTTTGTTCTGGAAAAACCTCGGGAAGCCGGGCATGGCGATTTGGCTACGAACGTGGCTATGGTGCTGGCGAAAGAGGCGAAAAAGCCGCCGCGGGAGATTGCCCGCGCGCTGCTGGATGAGTTCCGGACAGAGGGAACTTGGGTGGATCGGCTGGAGATCGCCGGCCCAGGGTTTGTAAATTTTTGGCTGAAACAGGATTGGCTGTTTGATGTAATTCCTGAGGTTCTGGGGGCGGGTGCGCGTTATGGCGCCGTGGATATCGGTCGTGGCGAGAGGGTTCTGGTGGAGTTTGTCAGCGCCAATCCTACCGGGGCACCTCATATGGGCAACGCCCGGGGTGCGGCCCTGGGGGACAGCTTGGCGGCGTTGCTGAGTTTTGCAGGTTATGATGTGGAACGGGAGTTCTATATTAACGATGCCGGCAACCAGATTGAGAAGCTGGCGGATTCTTTAGAAACCCGGTATTTTCAGGCCTTGGGGCAGGATGTGCCTTTTCCGGAGGGTGGCTATCAAGGGAAAGATATCATAGATAGGGCCGCGTTGGTGGTGGAAGAGGTCGGGGATCGGTTTATGACTTGGACGGCACCGGCGCGCCGAGAAGCGCTGACGGCACCGGTGATAGAACTAAACGTCGCTGAGATGCGCCGGATTTTGGAAGGGTTCGGTGTGGCTTTTGACCGGTGGTTCAGCGAGAAATCTTTGCACGAACAGGGTAAGATCAGGGAAATCGTGGATCAGTTGACCGCGAAAGGGTTCATCTATGAGCTCGATGGCGCCTTGTGGCTCAAGTCTACGCTTTGGGGCGATAAAAAAGATGAAGTGGTGGTGCGGGCCAACGGTATTCCGACTTATTTTGCGGCTGATATCGCTTATCATGCCGATAAGTTTGCCCGTGGTTATTCACGGTTGATTGATATCTGGGGGGCGGATCACCATGGTCATGTTGCCCGGATGAAAGGTGCTATGCAGGCTTTGGGTTATGATGCCGATAAGCTTAATGTGATTTTAATGCAGCTGGTTTTTTTGTTGGAGAACAATGAGATTAAAAAGAACTCCAAAAGGCAGGGTCAATACGTCAGTCTGAAGGAATTGCTTGAGGAGGTAGGTGTTGATGCGGCCAGGTTTTTCTTTATTATGCGAGATCCGGATTCAACTGTAGAGTTCGATCTGGAACTGGCGAAGCTGGAGTTGTCGCAAAACCCTGTTTTCTACGTGCAGTACGCCCACGCGCGGTTGTGCAGCATTCAGCGGGAGGCGGCGGAGCGGTTCGGCGATCAAGATTATGTCAAGCCGGAAGAGTCTGAGGCTGAAGCTTCGTTGTACAGGCTTCTTGTGCAGCCGGAAGAAGCCGCGCTGATGCGGAAGCTGGCGGAGCTGCCTCAAGAAGTGAGTGTGGCGGCGCAGTTGATGCAGCCCCACCGTTTGGCTCATTATGCCCATGATTTGGCATCGTTGTTCCATACATTTTACCATGAGCATCGTGTATTAGTGGAGGAAAAGGCCTTGCGCGACGCCCGTCTGGGACTGCTGAAGGCAACACGGCAGGTTCTGGCTAATGTTTTGGCGATTTTGGGAGTCCAGGCGCCTGAGAGAATGTAAAGACAATGGACGATATTCAATGGACAATGGACAAAACAATGGACAATGGACAATGGACAATGGACAATGAGGAACGCAAGATGGCAGGGCAGGCAATGGACAATGAGGGACACAAGATGGTTGGGCGGGCAACGGACAATGGTGAAGGCTATCCTCTGATAAATAAGGGACTTCATGATATGAAGCCATTGTGTCATCGGCTAAATTCTCACATTGTCCATTAGTCCTCAGGCTGAAGGATATCAGCCTCGTCCATTGTCCATTGAATATTGTCCATTGTCCATTGATTAAGGGGGTTTGTGTATGAGATATACGGCTTGTTGGCTGAATGATGAGGCTCGGGATCGGGATCGGTTTAACGCTTTTGTGGCTGGGCATGCTAAGGGTCATGTTATGCAGCTTTGGCAATGGGGCGATATTAAGGGCCGTACGGGTTGGAAGCCTTGGCGGTTGGTCATTACGGAAGAGGCTGGCAAAGATGAAAGCTTGAGCCAGGGTGTCAATGAGGGCGGCAGTCCTTCTCTTCTCTTGAACCTCGAACCTCGAACCGGTGAACTCGCGAGTATGACGGTGTTGGAACGGCGGCTGCCGCTGGTGGGCGCACCGATTTTTTACGCGCCCCGGGGTCCTGTGGCGGATGTTCATGATGCTGACCTTTTGGACGCGGTCTGGGCGGCGGTGCGAGGGAAGGCGAAGGAGAGGGGGGCGATCCTCCTAAAGGTTGATCCGGATGTGTCTGCTGAGGACGCGGTGTTGATGGGGTTGCTCAAAGAGGCGGGCTTCAAGCGGTTGGAGACGGGGAAGAATTTCGAGGGGATTCAGCCGCGCTTCGTTTTCCGGTTGGATATCCGGGAGCCGGAAGAGGCGCTGCTGGGGGCGATGCATCAGAAGACCCGCTATAATATTCGTTTGGCGCAGAAGAGAGGGGTGAGGATCCGGCGGGGGACGCGGGAGGATTTGCCTGTTTTTTATGAGGTGCTCAAGGAGACGACGGAACGGGATAATTTTATGGTGCGTTCGCTGGCCTATTTTGAAGATATGTTTGATTCTCTGCAGCCGGCCGGATATGCGGAATTGTTTATCGCGGAGTATGAGGGACGGGTTGTGGCGGGTACCTTTGCTATGACCGCCGGGGATAAGGCTTGGTATGTTTATGGGGCTTCTTCCAATGCCGATCGAAATGTTATGCCGAATTATTTGATCCAGTGGGAGATGATTCGTTGGGCTAAGGGGTTGGGGTGTGCGATGTATGATTTCCGCGGGGTTTCGGGGGACTTGAATGAGGATAATCCGCTCTATGGGCTCTACAAGTTCAAGAAGGGGTTCAACGGGGTGTTTACGGAGTTCGTGGGGGAGTGGGACGTTGTTTACCGACCGGCGATGTATCGGGTTTGGCGGTTGGCTGAGAAGGTTTATTCAGGCGGGGTGAAAAAGGTTTTGGCGAAGCTGCGTGTCATGGTTTCAGCGCGTAAGGGGTAGTGCCTCCAATTTCTTGCGGGTCAGACCAGTGGCGAAGGGGTTTTTTCTGCAATCCCCCGTCTATCCATTTGTTGACAATTCATGAAATAAATCCTATACAAGATCAGCGAAGGATCAGCGAAGGATCAGCGAAGCCAAAGGAAGCCAATTTGAACCATTGACTTTGTGCAGGACATCTTTTATATTATAAACAGGCATGTTCAATTTTGAACATGTATATTTTTACAATAGGGTTCAGAATAGCGATCCCTTATATTTTGCATTATTTTGGAAATAGAAAGAGGGAAATAATGTGAGTTCCCCACATACCCAGCCGCGGGTCTGGATTGAAATAGATTTATCGGCTATTCGAGCTAATTATGAGCAAGTGGTGGCGTTTAAAGCGCCTGAGGCTCGTTGTTTGGCTGTTGTGAAGGCGGACGGTTATGGGTTGGGTGGTGAGGCCCTGGCTAAGGCTTTGGCCCAGGCCGGTTGTGATGCTTTTGGCGTGACGACTGTGGCCCAGGGCGCTGCGCTGCGCCGTGGGGGTATCCAGGGTTTGATTCTGGTTATGGGGCCGACGAAACCAGATGAATGGAGCGAAGCGCTGGCAACGGAGCTGACGCTGGCGGTTTCTGAGTTGACCATGCTGCAAGAACTGGAGGAGTTTTGCGCGGCTCAACATGGCGAGGAGCCAGCCTTATCACGCACTCTCGATATTCATTTGGAAATTGAAACGGGTCTGGGGCGGACAGGGTTGTTTCCTGAGGATCTGCGCGCGGCTATGCCGGTTTTGCTTTCTCTGCGCTGCCTGAAAATAACGGGGATCTATACGCATTTTGCCCAAGCTGAACGCAAGAGGGGCAGAAAATATTCACAACGTCAGTTTCGGCAATTCTGTTCGGCTGTCGATTTTCTGAAGGAAAACGGGATTGAGCCGGGGCTGCGTCATGTCTGCAACAGTCCGGCTTTTTTGACGTTTCCCGAGTTTCATCTTGATATGGTACGTATTGGCACGCTGCTTATCGGTCAATTGCCGGCGTCCCATTTGGGCGGGCGCCTGAAGCTTAGGGATCCCTGGACGGCTAAGGCCAAAATCCTGCAGGTCAGGCGCGTGCCTGCGGGCAAGCGCGTTGGTTACAACGGTTTATACAGAACCCGTACCGATACGCAGCTGGCGGTGATTGGTCTTGGTTACGCCGACGGGTTTGCTGTTGAGCCAAGACTGGTGCCCAAAGGGGTGTTCGATCTGGCCAAAATCATTATTAAAAATATTTTCCTTTTGTGCAATATCCCTTGGCACAGCGGTTCCGACAACATTTTTATAGGAGGGCACCGGGTGCGTGTGGCGGGAAAAGTGGGGATGGAGCTCACTGTGTTGGATGTAGGCCAGATTGATTGCACAACGGATCAGGATGCCATGATCCCTCTGCGGCGCACATCGGCCGGTTCGCGTCTGCAGCGCGTCTATTTTGATGGGGAAGAGTGCTTGTTTCCTCCTTGTGTTGAGGACGCTGCTGACAAGTTCGTCGAATAGCCCCCAACTCTGTTATTCCCGGGTTTCTTCTACATCAAAAAAGCCTCTGAGTTCGTCGATATCATCCTGGCTTAATTCACCGTTGCGGCACAGAGCGCTTACAAAGCTTTTGGCGTTTCCGTTAAACAGCCTGTTGAGAAAGGTGTGTCCCTCAGCCTGAACATAGTCTTGTTCAGTAACATTGGGCGTGTACAGCGCCATGTATTGGGACGAGGCGTTAATCATGCCTTTGTCACGCAGACGAACGACAAGGGTCTGAACCGTTGACCTGCTCCACTCTGCCTTATCTGTAAGCCCTCCGCGGATTTCCGCGAAAGTCAGAGGGCGTTCTTCACGCCAAAGAACGCGTATGACTTCGAGCTCGGCGGCAGAGATATTTATTTCCATAGTCTCGTTCTCCTTCGAACGGCAGAGACGCCTGCCTTTATTCAGCAACCTTAAAATCGTAACAATCAATGTTCATATTATGGGCCATTATTCCCACATGACCCGACAGGTAGGGGTTGTCGTTATCATTGAATCCAAAAACCCACACGCTGTTTACATAGACATCAAACCTGTTTCCTGCCATGACTACTGAGAGCTCCACTTCGGGCACATAGTTGGCAGCTGTCTCTTTGAACATATTCACCTTTGTTACAAAAGCCCCCAAGTTGGTCGCGCCGTACCAGCTGCCTTTCGCGATATTCATGCCCCCGTCCGGCTGGAGCCAGAACAAATAGCCGGAAGCATTCAGGTTGGGGCCGGCGTCGTGCCGTACATACAGGCCGCCCCCGCCCCAGGCGCCCGTGTTGTTATAATCAAGGGCAATTCTGGCGGAAACTGTACCGTCCGTAACATTCTGAGTACCCTTCAGACGGGCAAAAACCGTTCCTGACACAGCCTGCTCATTATGGATCAATTTCCCCTTGTCAACTTTCCATTTGTTATTCCAGACAAACTCATTTGGGTATGGTAGCCCCCAGTAGGCAGATAAGGCTCTACTTTTGTTTGGCCGGCCTGGATTTCGGCGGTTCCTTCATCAACGGTTACCCCGAAATAGTCTTCGGCTTTCCAAAGGACATAAGCGTCAACAGCCATGGCGTTCGCCAGATCAATCTCAAAAGCAAATGTGTCCGTTGACTCAAAAATATTCAGTTTTCCCGGCGCCAAGCCCTTGACATAGACCAGACCGGATGCCGGTGTTGCTGTTCTCCACACGGCATATAAGGAGGTATCGGCATCGATTGTCAAGGTGGGGTCTTCCTTCAGGGTAAAAACCTCGGCGGAAGGATTTCCTGTGGCACTGTTGGTATATTGGGTTTTCATATCCGGCGCAACGGGATCGCCGCCGTTTGCGTGATAACTCAATGTGAGTTCGCGTTCATACAGCCCGTAGTAGGTTGCGCCGGTATGAGCCAGGGTCAGCTGGTGGGACGACCCTGACAAAAGCTCAACAGCAACAGAGGCGCCCGTTTCTGTTGAACGGCTCCATCCTATGGGGTTCCAGTCGAGATGGCCCCGAGGCGTCGGAACAGAAATGGTTTTTTCACTTTCTTTGTTATAGATCCACTCTGAAACCGGGGTGGCGCCATCGAAGTCTTGAAAATCCGCCCTCAGATCTTTCTTGTAGATAGCATACAGCACGTCATCGCGATTGGGCCTGATGCTGTTCAACCCTGTTTTTGCGGTCTTATCCGTGTTCCAGCCAACATGGATCCAGCCTGTTTTCGTGGCTGTGATCATTTCCGGCCTCAAATCCACCGTCGCGCGGTTGGTGACAACCTCACTGGTTCTGGCGGCAAACGTACCGCCGTTTTCCGCGTGGTTGTACGTGAGAGTAAAGACGCCGGAGTATAGCCAGATCAGCAGAGCATTCTCCGCGGCTCCGCGAAAATTATTGACAAATATCTGTTCATGTATAATACTTGATATGTCAGAAGGTTTATCGTGAGCGATTTATTACATAAAGCAGAGGAGACAAAAAATGGCGGACATGAAGCTCAATGAAGATAAATTGCTGAAAGAAAGCATTAAACAATTCCAATCCGCAACAGGAAAATGGGGCGTTGAATCCTTGATAGGCGAAGGCTCCTTCGGCAAAGTCTACAAAATCCGCCGGCAAGAATTCGGCAAAACCTTTTACTCCGCTATCAAAATCATCTCTATACCCTATGATGAAAACGAGATACGCCAGATGAGAAATGAAGGTCTGAATGAGACTTCCATACGGGACGCTTTGCAGAGCCTAGTGGCGGATATAATCAATGAAATAGAAATCATGAGCGGATTTCGCGGCAACAGCAACATTGTCAGTTATGAGGATCCTGAATCTTCTCGGCTTGTGCGTCCCAAGGACTCTATTACACTGACCTCCAATAAAATGTTGGTTGCTCAGTTCGAAAATCCAGGAGGGATTTGATTGCTTATTAGGCCGGACAATAGTTAAATCTTGGCTGTTTCCGGCCTTCTTCCATATCAAAAAAATTAGTCTCATAGAAAAAGACGCCCCGCCCGGCAGGAAATCAGTACAAAACCGCAGAAGATTTGCGTCACCGTATAATTTGCGGGGTATCTCATAAAAATAGAACACCGAACACCGAACACCTATTCAAACAGGAGGTCGATACTATGCAATTTGTGCCGATGAATGAATTGCTTGCGAAAGCCCAAGCGGGGAAATACGCCGTAGGGGCTTTCAACTGCAACAATATGGAGATTGTTCAGGCCATTGTGGCGGCGGCCGAGGCGGAGCGGGCGCCTGTTATCATTCAGGCCAGCCAGGGCGCTATCAAGTACGCGGGAATCGACTATATCGCGGGGCTGACTCGCCTTGCCGCGGAAAAAGCCACTGTTCCCATCGCGTTGCATCTTGACCATGGAACGAGTTTTGAGCAGTGTATGCTCTGCCTGAGAGCCGGCTTCAGTTCAGTTATGATTGACGGTTCCAAGCACGCGCTGGAAGACAACATCGCGTTGACCCAAAAAGTTATTGCCGCAGCGCGGCCGGTGGGACTCAGCGTGGAAGGTGAGCTTGGCAAAATCGGCGGTACGGAAGACGACATCACCGTAGCGGATCGCGACGCCATGTTTACCGATCCGGAAGAAGCGGCGCGCTTCTGGCGCGAAACCGGGGTGGACGCCCTGGCGGTGGCTATCGGAACAGCCCACGGCCGCTACAAAGGGATACCCAAACTGGATTTTGGTCGTCTTGAAGCCATCAAAGAACGTGTTGAGGCGCCGATTGTTCTTCACGGTTCTTCCGGTGTGCCGGACGAAGCCATCCGGGAAGCGATTTCCCTGGGTGTGGCCAAGGTCAACATTGATACCAACATCCGGGAAGCTTTCACCAACATCATGCGCCAGCGGCTCATGGATAATCCCGAAGACGTTGATGTGCGCAAAGTTCTGGGCCCGGCCCGTGAGGGCATGATTGAAGTCGTGCGGGAAAAAATCCGTTTGTTTGGTTCGAACAACAAAGCGCATCTTTAAGGCGCCTTGTTGCTAGGGCCCAAGGGGAATGGAAGCAGATTTCCAAACACCGAATACTGCATACCGAATACCGACTACCGAATACCGAATAAAAGGGGTTTGGGCTCATGGAGTTTTTTCTGGATTCGGCCGACTTTTCTGAGATTCAGGAGGCCTGGAACTTGGGTGTTATCTCGGGGATTACGACCAACCCAAGTCTTGTGGCTAAAACAGGTGAGGATTTTCATGATTTGATCCGCCGTATCTGTCATCTGGTTGACGACGGCGTGGCGGTTAACGCCGAAGTGATGGCGCCGGACGCGGATGGTATGGTGCGGGAAGCCGCTGAACTGGCCGCGATTCATCCTAATGTTGTTATTAAGATTCCTATGACCTCCGCCGGGCTTCAGGCTGTGAAAAGACTTGATCCTAAAGGGATTCGAACGAATGTGACCCTTGTGTTCGCGCCTGGACAAGCTTTGCTGGCCGCCGCCGCCGGAGCGACTTACGTGAGCGCGTTTCTGGGACGGTTCGATGATATTGGGGAGGATGGGGCGGCGGCCCTGGCTGATATCCGGGATGTTTTTGGGCAGTATGCCATCAAGTGCAAAATTATCGCCGCCAGCATACGCCATCCGGTACACGTCTTGCAGGCGGCCCGGATTGGCGCGGATATCGCGACGGTTCCTTTTAAGATACTCAAGAAGCTTTACGAACACCCGCTGACTCAACAGGGGATAGAGAAGTTTAACGCGGATTGGGCAAAGGGCAGTTGACAATGGACAATGGACAATGGACAAGGCTGATATCCTTCAGCCTGTGGACCAATTGCAATGGAAAGTGGACCAATGAAGAGACAGGTGAGGCAATTGTCAGTTGCCGATTAATAAGATTGGGGGAAAAGGAGTATGATTGAGTATAACGAATCGATGGAGAGAGGTTTGACAATGGAATTCGCCCGGGTGACCGAGGCGGCGGCTTTGGCTTGCGCGCGCTGGGTGGGCCGCGGTCAGAAGGATCTGGCGGACGGTGCGGCGGTGGAGGCGATGCGTTCTGTGTTTGATACCATCAATATGAAGGGCACGGTGGTTATCGGCGAGGGCGAGATGGATGAAGCGCCTATGCTGTATATTGGCGAACGGGTGGGGTCGGGATACGGACCTCAGCTCGATGTGGCGGTGGATCCTTTGGAAGGGACTAATTTGGTGGCGGGGGGGCTGCCCGGGGCTATCGCCGTGGTGGCGATCGCCAAACGGCACGGCTTGCTGCACGCGCCTGATATGTATATGGATAAAATCGCCGTGGGTCCGGCGGCGGCCGGTAAGATCGCCCTGGATGCGCCGGCGCGGGAGAATTTGACCAATGTGGCCAAGGCTCTGAATAAGGAACTGGCCGATCTGACTGTGGTGATTCTGGAACGGGAGCGCCATCAAAAACTCATTGAGGATGTGCGGGCTACCGGCGCGCGGATTCGTCTGATTCGTGACGGTGATGTGGCGCCGGCTGTGGCATGCGCTATTGAAGACAGCGGCGTGGATGTTATGATGGGTATTGGCGGCGCGCCGGAAGGCGTGCTGGCGGCGGCGGCTCTGCGTTGTATGGGCGGTGAGATGCAGGGGCGGCTCTGGCCTGAGGATGATCACGATGTGGAGCGGGCAAAAGCTCTTGGCGTTGAGAAGGTTGATAAGCTTCTGAAAATGGAAGATTTGGTGACCACTGATGATATCTTTTTTGCTGCTACCGGTATTACTGAGGGTGCGCTGCTTAAGGGGATTACTTTTGTGCCCGGGGGCGCGGTGACCCATACGATTGTTATGCGCGGATTAACGGGGACGGTGCGTTTTATTGAGGCCCGCCATATGTTCGCTAAGAAACCTAGGTATGCTGCTGGGGGTTATGAGACGAAGTGAGCGCGCCGGTGTTGATCGGATGATAAAACTTTATGACAAAGCAAGTCCCGCCGCTTTTAAGATCTTCGGCAGTGACGGTTCCGTTCTGGCTGCCGATAACCAAGCGGCTTAGCGTCAAGTCGGCGCTGAGGTTCAGCTCTTGCACGGTTTTGCCGCGGTAGCTGCGTTCGAACAGTTGGGTGAGGTTTTTTGCATCAAATCCTTTGCCGTTGTCTTTGATCTGGATTTCGGTGAATGTGCTGTTTTGGACAAAATTGATATCGATTTGATTGACGTCCGGGGATTCAAGAGAGTTTTTGATTATGTTGCCCAGGGCTACGGCGATCCAAGCTTCGTCGCCTTGAATGGAGGCGGCTTCGCTTGTTTCGATGTTGAGAGCTATATTTTTGACGTTGAAAAGCTTGGCCAGAGGTTTGGCAGCTTTGTCCAGGACGGTGCGGACATCTATGGCAGCATCACGGAAGTTGGCGGCGCCGGCGTCAAGGCGAATGATTTTGAGCAGCGTGGTGATGAGATGGTTGGTTTCGGCCAGAAGGGAGTTGAGTTCCTGAATCAGCTCGTTTTGGCGTTGGGGGGACAGGTTGCCGGCTGCAAGGAAAGACGCGACGATGTTGATGGAGGTGAGGGGAATCCTCAATTGGCGGGATATGTTGTTAATAAAATCTTTCAGGTATTTCTTGTCTTTTTGCAGTCGAAGGTCGTGTTCACAGAGTCTGTCGGATATTTTTTGAACTTGTTGGAATAAGGCGGTGAGTTCGTCGTTTTCATAGGCGATATGAAAGACGCCGCTGATGCTTCGGCCGGTCTGCAGTGTGGTTTCGATGAGGTCGCACAGAGAGTTGATTTGTTGCTGGCGTCGGTACAAGTAAAAAAAGAAGATGCTGACCAGCGCGAAGGTGAGCGCCAGTGTAATAATCATCGCGAGAAAGGACACAAAACTTTCTGCGACGGCAGCGGTTGCGCCGAGTGCAGCCATGATGGCGATTGTCTGTCTGACATCTTTGATTCGCAATAGACGCATTTCATTTTACCTGACCTTGGTTTCGACCATGCGTTCCAGGCTCAATGCGGCGGCGGCGATTTCCCCAGGAGTCATTTTGATTTCGAACCGCATGGTTTCAAGACTTTCAGCGATATCTGCCAGGCGGGTCTTTTTCATGTCAGGGCAAAGAAAGCGGTTATTGACCATGTGGAATTCTTTTTCGGGGGCCAGCACTTTGAGCCCTTCGGCAATTTCTTGTTCGGTGGCGATGATGAAGGAGCGGGCGGCGGAATGAAGGGCGGTGTCGATAATGTCTGAGGTGCTGCCGATGGTGTCGGCGTAAGCGAGCACCTCCGGCCGACATTCGGGATGCATGAGCAACAGGGCTTGAGGATGAGCACGCCGGGCGGTCAGGACGTCATGGATGGTGACGTCGTGATGAACGGGACAACAGCCGGGAAACAGGATGAGTTCTTTTTCAGGAACTTGACCGGCCACATAGGCGCCAAGATTTTGGTCGGGGACAAAAACGATCTGCCGCTGGGGTAAGGAACGGACAACGTGAACGGCTGACGAAGATGTGCAGCAGACGTCACTGACGGCTTTAACCGCGGCGGACGAGTTGATATAACAGACCACGGCGGCTTGCGGATGTTTTTGGCGCAGAGCCAGCACATCTTTCGGTTGAATCATGTCAGCCATGGGACAGCCCGCGTCGGCGGCCGGAAGCAGGACGGTTTTGCCGGGGTTCAGGATTTTGGCGCTTTCCGCCATGAAACGTACGCCGCAGATGACGAGAATTTTGGCTGAAGCCTGCGCGGCGCGGCGTGCCATTTCGAAAGAGTCGCAGACATGATCAGCGATGGCCTGAATGTCCGCGGTTTGGTAATAGTGAGCCAGGATCAAGGCGTCTTTTTCTTTTTTAAGTGAACGAATTTTATCTTCTAAGGACGGCATTTTTTTGCTCCTCTGGTATTTGAGGGTATTTTGTCGTTATCATAGCATATTTTATAGCACATGTGTATATTGTCGAAGGAAAAAGTCTTTATTGACTTTGCGAGGAGGAGATGATAAAATTTAAACAGTGTTTAACATCCGAATGATTAAGTTAGAAAACAAACATGTCGATTAATTAATCGAGCTGAAAAGATAGAATAGGGAAACCGTGAAATGAAACCGTGAAATGAAACAGAGAAATGAAACAGAGAAATGTACAAGTCAATGAAAGTCGGCAGTGAATGCCGAAACAAAACTATGAGGTGAATAAAATTGAATCAACTAAAAGTGGGTCTTGACGTGGGCTCAACCACCGTGAAAGTGGTGGTGTTGAACGAGTCGGACACCATGATTTTCAGCGACTATCAGCGCCATTTTTCTGATGTCAGCAGCACGGTGCACAAGCTGTTGGAGAACCTGGGCCGCCAATTTCCAGAGGCGGCTATTGGGATGGCTGTGACCGGCTCCAGCGGGATAACCACGTCGGCTCAATTGAATATTCCCTTCGTTCAGGAAGTGATTGCCTGCAGCGAGGCGGTGCGCCGCTTTGTGCCCGAGACGGATGTTGCGGTGGAATTGGGCGGCGAGGACGCCAAGATCACTTATTTTGGCGACGCGCCGGAGTTGCGCATGAACGGCACCTGCGCCGGCGGCACCGGGGCTTTTATCGATCAGATGGCCACCTTGCTCAAGACCGATGCCCAGGGGCTGAACGATCTGGCTGCGGGGCATAAAGTTATTTATCCCATCGCTTCTCGCTGCGGGGTTTTTGCTAAAACAGACGTGCAGCCGCTGCTCAATGAAGGGGCGGCCAAAGAGGATATCGCGGCGTCAATTTTTCAGGCGGTGGTCAATCAGACCATTGCGGGGCTGGCTTGCGGCAAACCGATTCGCGGCAAGGTGGCTTTCCTGGGTGGTCCTTTAAGCTTTTTACCACAGCTGCGGCAGCGGTTTATAGAAACGTTGAATCTGCAGCCGGAGGATATTATTTTTCCGGAGAACGCTCAGCTGTTTGTGGCCCTCGGGGCCTGTTACAGCGCTGAACCCCTAACCCTGAACACCGAACCCCGAGCCGCGAACACCGAACCAGCCAACCCCGCGCCCTCCACCATGGCGGATTTGATGAGCCGCTTGGATAATTTGCACAACACCGAGAGTGAAGGATCCCACCTGGAACCCTTGTTTGCTGACGCCGCGGATTATGAGGCTTTTGCCCTACGGCACAGCGGAAGCAGGGTCGTGCGCAGAGAGCTGAGTCAGGCGCGGGGCACGTGCTTCTTGGGCATTGACGCGGGTTCAACGACGACGAAGCTGGCGCTGATTGACGAGGATGGGGCGTTGTTGTATTCCCATTACGGCAGCAACGACGGCAGCCCTCTTTACTCCACGGTTAAGGCGTTGCGGCAGATGGCGGAACATGTGCCGGAGAACTTGACCATTGGCCGGGCCGTTGTTACCGGCTACGGCGAAGCGCTGCTTAAGGCCGCCCTGAAGGTTGATCATGGTGAAATTGAGACGGTGGCTCACCTCAAGGGTGCGGAACATTTTCTGCCGGGGGTGGATTTTATCCTCGATATCGGCGGCCAGGATATGAAGTGTATGCAGATCAGCGACGGCGTTATCAATAATATTATGCTGAATGAAGCTTGTTCCTCGGGCTGCGGGTCTTTCATTGAGACCTTGGCCAAATCTCTGGGGATTTCTATTGAAGACTTTGTACAAAAAGGCATTTATGCTGACCCGGTTGATCTGGGCACCCGCTGCACGGTCTTCATGAATTCAAAAATCAAGCAGGTGCAAAAAGAAGGCGCGCCCATCGGCAGTATTGCTGCCGGCATCGCTTATTCTGTAGTGAAAAACGCTCTCTATAAGGTTATCCGTTTGAACAGCGCGGCTCAGGTGGGCCAAAAAATCGTTGTTCAGGGCGGCACCTTCTATAACGACGCCGTGCTGCGGAGTTTTGAAAGAATCACCGGACACCAGGTGGTTCGTCCCGATATCGCCGGCATTATGGGCGCTTTCGGCGCCGCCCTGGTCGCCAAAGCCGGTTATGTGTCCGGAGAGACGACCCGGATGCTTCTGGGCGAGGATCTGCAAGACTTCCACGCCGAAAGTGCGACCCGTTATTGCGGCTTGTGCGGCAACAACTGTCTGCTCACCGTCAACAAGTTTCCCGGGGACCGGGAATTGATCACGGGGAACCGCTGCGAACGGGGCGGCGGCGCCGAACAGGCGTCCGCGTCCGTGCCCAATCTGTTCGACTATAAGTATAAGCGACTGTTCGCCTATAAGCCGCTGGCCAAAGAAGCGGCTCCCCGCGGGGAAATTGGCTTGCCCCGGGGATTGAATATGTATGAGCATTATCCTTTCTGGTTTACGTTTTTTACCGATCTGGGCTTCCGGGTCGTGTTGTCGTCCCGGTCTTCCAAAAAAATCTTCGAACTGGGCATGGAGACCGTGTCCTCGGAGTCCATCTGCTATCCGGCCAAACTGATGAACGGCCATATCATTGATCTTGTCAACCGGGGCGTCAAAACCATTTTTTATCCGTGCCTGCCTCGGGACGAGAAGGAAGATCCGGGCAGCAACAACAATTTCAACTGTCCCGTTGTGACGTCTTACCCCCAGTCGATTCAAGCTAATGTGGATCTTTTGCGGGCTGAAGACATGACTTTCCTGTATCCTTTTTTGCCGATGGACAACATGGAACGGCTGAAAATTCGCCTGACCGAGGAACTTTCAAGTCTCGGGCTGAAGAAGGACGAAATCGGCCGCGCCGTCGATAAGGCTTATGCTGAGCGGTTGGCTTGCAAGGCCGATATTCGCGCCAAAGGGGAAGAAACGCTTGCCTGGCTTACCCAAAACAAGCGCCAAGGCATTGTTCTGGCCGGTCGTCCTTACCACACCGACCCGGAGATCCATCACGGCATTCCGGAAATGATCACCGGATTCGGCCTGGCTGTGCTGACAGAAGACAGCGTCGCCCATCTGGGCCAAACACCGCGTCCTCTCCGGGTTCTCGACCAATGGATGTACCATACGCGGCTTTACGCGGCGGCCAGTTTCGCCACCACACGTGACGACATTGAACTGGTTCAGCTTAATTCCTTTGGCTGCGGCCTTGACGCCGTCACCACCGATCAGGTTCATGAGCTGCTGGAGCAATACCGCAAGACGTACACGCTGATCAAAATCGATGAAATCAACAACCTGGGAGCGGTGCGCATCCGTATCCGCTCACTGTTGGCGGCCATGGAGGAACGCGTGGATAAGGGTATTGTCGCCGCGAAACGCCATGAATTGCCTGAACGCCGGATTTTTACAGAAGAAATGCGTGAAACCCACACCATTCTCTGTCCCCAGATGTCGCCTATTCAATTCGCTGTGCTGGAAGAGGCTCTGCGCTTTGAAGGCTACAATTTGCAGGTGCTGCCCGACGTGGCTATGGACGTGGTGGAACAGGGGCTGCTCCATGTTCACAACGACGCCTGCTATCCCACTATCATCGTCGTGGGCCAGATTATGGCCGCGCTCAAATCAGGCGCTTACGACTTAGACAAAACCGCTGTGCTCATGACCCAGACCGGCGGCGGCTGCCGGGCCAGCAACTACGTCGGTTTCATCCGCAAAGCCTTGAAAGACGCCGGTATGGAACAGATTCCGGTTATCTCTCTTAACGCCCTGGGCTGGGAAAAGAATCCCGGCTGGACCATGAGCGTCAAATTGATCAAACGCGCTGTCATGGCCTGCATATACGGGGATCTGCTTATGCGGCTCACCATGGCTGTGCGGCCTTATGAAAAAGTGCCCAACGCCACCAACGAGCTTCTTGACGCCTGGATCGCCAAAACCCGTCAGGCTGTCACCAGTTTGAAAAAACGCCCCTTCCACGCCAACATCCGCCAGATTATCCGCGATTTTTCCGCCATTGAGGTGAACGACGTGGTCAAACCCAAAGTTGGCATCGTTGGAGAAATACTGGTCAAATTCCATCCCTTCGCCAACAATTATTTGGTGGACGTTCTTGAGAGCGAAGGCGCCGAGGCTGTCATGCCCGACTTGCTGGATTTTCTGCTCTATTGCTTGTATAACAGCGTTTACAGCGCCAAGAAACTCAGCGGCACTTTGAAACAGAGCCTGATCAATCGCTATCTGATCTGGCACATGGAACTGTACCGCCGCCATATGAAGAAACAACTGAAGCGCAGCCGCTTCAGCCCACCCGGATCAATCTACCATAAAGCCAAACTGGCCCAAAAAGTTGTTCACCTGGGACATTCCACGGGAGAAGGCTGGTTCCTGACCGGCGAAATGCTGGAACTGCTGGAAAGCGGCACGGATAACATCGCCTGTCTGCAGCCTTTTGGCTGTCTGCCGAACCATATTCTCGGCAAAGGAGTTATGCGGGAATTGAAGCGTCAGCACCCTGAAGCCAACATTGTAGCGATTGATTATGATCCCGGCGCGAGCCATGTCAATCAGTTGAACCGGATAAAACTGATGTTGTCGGTGGCTTTCGAGAAGTGCCGGAAAACCGGAGCGGCGGAACCGACAGCAGAAACCACGCCGACAGAAACCACGCCGATGGAAACCCCGCCGGTAGAACCCCCGCCGATGGAAACCCCGACTGCGGAAATTCCATCGTCGGAACAGACGTTGACGGAACAAGCTGCCGGAGAACCGAGAGGTGCGGTTGTGGCGCTGGCCGCATACCGGGCTGATGGAAAAGAGCCAGGCAAAGACGCTGTTGTCGGCGCCATGAAAGATAAGGATACTGTGAAAGAGTCGGTTGAGTCCCTTGCTATGACACGGGCGGCAAAAGCGGAATAAGCGTTCGCCGCGTTCCTGAAGGCAGGGCGCAAGTGTTATTTATGAGAATTAGAGCTTGTCGATAATAATCCGATAGATATACCCTTCAGGGTCATAGTCGGCTTCTACTTCATAATTTGCGGTATTAGCGATCTCAAGCTTGATATTTTTCAACTCTGTTGTATCTGACGTCTCGGTGCCATTGAATACGACTGAAACAAATTTCCCATATCCTGAGCCGACCGCGACCTTTTTGTTGTTGTCAATGACAGAATCAATATAGGTCCTGACTAATATGCCGGACTTGGTTCCGGAAGCTAAGCTGAATGGGATATTGTGAAAGCGCTGGTTACCAAATTGATTCTGGCTTTCAGATGGGATACCTTTATCGAATACTTCCCTTTGCTCATTAATCATATCATTTGTCATATTAATAAGAGTCACGCCACTATTAACAAACAGGAAGATACCTATGCCGGCAATTGCGAAGAATCCCAACAAGGTAAAGATTATGACTAATTTTACAAAAGTTTGGGGGTTCTTCGTTTCTTTGGGTGTTTTGATCTTAGGCGTTTCTTTTTGTTGCAGCAAATTCCCTTCAAGACTCTGGCCCTCTTCAAATCCGGCAAATATATCATTGTTCTTTTTGGCCATTTATCGTGCCTCCATTCTCCCACGAGCCAATCCGTGTACAAATAACCTAATAGTGACATAAGACTACCATGGGGGAGAATTCTCGTCAAGATAATTTATGCAATATCAGTAGAACGGTCCCCTGTTTCATTGCTCCAAAAACCGGCAATTCGGGGTATTCATAGGGCAAATATATACGGTTCAATGAGGGACGCGTCAGGGGTTGGGGAGCGGCAGAATCCAAGCGCCTCACCGCCCGACGCAGCCCCCGAAAGGCGAAAAAAATACGCGGGCTTTTGGAGTCTGCCGCTCCCCAACCCCTGACGTGGCACTGTTACTGG
>Ga0082212_10005058_pt1 | contig 18116 bp, 19 predicted proteins | sample TergutNt197P3_FD_71548 | JGI IMG/M metagenome (GOLD analysis project Ga0082212, IMG submission 71548) | Neocapritermes taracua P3 segment gut microbial communities from Petit-Saut dam, French Guiana - Nt197 P3 | ecosystem: Host-associated > Arthropoda: Insects > Digestive system > Gut ...
TGAGACGGTTGAATTTGCGCCGTTGTCCGGATGATTTGTCCGAAAGGTTCACTACTAACCTCAGTGATAGCAAAATCGATTTTCCGGCTCTGTTCTTCGGTAAATACCACGCCATCGCTGTGCGTCACCAATTGAGAACTTTCGTCATAGATATGGTCGTCGTCCGTTTCGTGAGCGTGATTGTGTGTACAACCCACAATGATAGAAATAGTAAGTATAGTTGTGAATATATTGTACCTCATATAAGTTAGGAATTAATTATTAGGGGATTGCGGGTCAAGCCCGCAATGACACTCAATTTTTTAATTTTCAATTTTTAATTCTTAATTAAAATAAGGCGGCGCTCTCAGCCCTGAGGAGCGAGAGATAAAGTCGGTATAGTTGGGTATTAAGTATGGTTTTTGCCTGAAGGGTAATCCTATGTTATTTTCTATTTGTAGTATGGAAAAAGTTGCTAAGGGTAAAAAAGAAGGTAAGTGTTTATGGTCAAAATCAAGTAGTTGAAATGCCTGTTTTTCATTACAGAATCTTACATAAATTTTTGATAAAGAACAGTCTTCTTCATTTCCATGACAATATGGGTTGTTACATTCACCATCGGGAAGATCTTCGTCGGAATGATGTTGTTCATGCGAATCGCAATCACGTTCGTGGTGGTCAGCATCACAGGTTATGACAATATTGTCGTAGTGATGGTGGGAAATAACGGCATGAGCCAACAGGATTGTGTTGGCGAGCAATAAAAACGACAACGCTATTGCTTTTTTCAGGCTGTATATTGCTTTGTTGTGCACGGCGCTATTTGACCAAATTTTGCTTTTTTGCATTATCACGATTTACTAACCTTTGCCAAAAGGCATCATTTTCCAAACTTTTATCTAAATAAGCTCGTAACTCAGGAAAAGTCATATCTTTTGTTTTTTCACAAACTATTGCCTGAATTTCATCTTTCATTTTTAAACAATCAAATTCCTTCTCCATAATTTATTAAATCCTTTGGGTTTCTATTCTCAAGCCTTTGAAAAAGCATTTTAGTATCTTTTTCAAACTCTACATCAAAAAAGCCTCCTACTATCGACGTGTCAATATATATTCTTTGTTGTTTCACTTTTAAATAATTTGAGCACAAAGGTACAAGAAATCCCTATAATCCACAAGTTTTATGCTTTGTGGTCGTCACAATTTACTCCCAAGCCAAAGCGCTGGCGCCCAGAATAGCTGCTTTTGCACCGTTCAAGGTAGAAATCAGTATCTCCGTTTTTCCTTTATAGACGAAACAGATATTTTCGTCTATTGCTTTTTTCAATGAATTGACAAAAAAATCTCCTGATTCGGTCAAACCTCCAAAAAGAATAATTGCCTTCGGGCTGGAAAAAGCAATAAAGTTACAAAAGGCTTCACCTAATATTCTACCGGTGAAATCAAAAATTTCGATAGCCAAACTATCTCCTTTCTTTGCCGCCTCATAAACGTCGAGCGAAGTAACCGGACGGTGTTGTATTTCCCGTAAAACAGATTCTCTTTGCGGTTGTGTCAGCAAAAATTCCCGTGCGGTCCGGGCTACTCCTGTTGCGGAAGTATAGGTTTCCAAACAACCGCTACGACCGCATCCACAAACCCTTCCGTTTTCCCGAACAACAATGACGTGACCCAATTCTCCGGCGAATCCATCATGCCCGACGACCAATTGTCCGTTTGAAACAATTCCGCTTCCCACACCGGTTCCCAATGTAACTACAATAAAATCCTTCAATCCTTTCGCTGCTCCGTAAGCCATCTCTCCCAAAGCGGCGGCATTGGCATCATTTGTCAATTTACAGGGTAAACCGGTTATTCTATTCATCATTTTTACCAAAGGGACACGTTCCTGAGCCCATGGAATATTAACGGCTTTCTCTACTACTCCTTCGTTCATATTACCATTCGGAACACCCATGCCTATTCCCTTGATCTTATCTTTCAAATCATACTTTGCAATCAGTTTATTGACTGCATTTCCCAGATCGTTAACATAATCTTTTCCGCTCGTATAAGCTAAGGTTGCAATTTTATCACCACGATCTAAAATCTTTCCCATACGGTCGACGATTCCAAATTCGGTATTCGTACCGCCCACATCAATTCCGATTACATAGGGTTCGTTCATCCTTACTCGTTTCTTATTATTGATAATTTCTACAAAAATAAGAAATCTTCATTATAGATTCAAATTTTTATTTACTTTTGTAAAAACTTTAAATAAAACGTAAATGCGATTAATTATTCAACCTGATTACGAGTCATTGTCAAAATGGGCGGCACATTATGTTGCATTCAAGATCGTTAAGGCTAATCCCTCGGAGGAGAAGCCTTTTGTTTTGGGATTGCCTACCGGTTCTTCCCCTTTGGGAATGTATAAAAATTTAACAGAATTAAACCGGGGTGGATTCGTATCATTCAAGAATGTTGTTACGTTTAATATGGATGAATACGTGGGGCTTCCGGAAGAACATCCCGAAAGTTATCATTCGTTTATGTGGAAAAACTTTTTCAATAACATTGATATCCGAAAAGAAAATATCCATATTTTGGATGGAAATGCGGCGGATTTGGAATCAGAGTGTTTCCAATATGAACAGAAGATACGGCAAAAAGGGGGCGTTGATTTATTTATTGGCGGCATGGGGGCGGACGGACATATCGCTTTTAATGAACCCGGTTCTTCCTTAAATTCAGATACGCGGATAAAAACCTTAACTACCGATACGATTATCGCCAATTCGCGTTTTTTCGATAACGATGTGAATAAGGTGCCAAAAACGGCTTTGACCGTTGGTGTAGGCACTGTTATGCGTTCCAAAGAGGTTTTGATTTTGGCAAATGGATATGCTAAAGCACGGGCTTTGGCTGAAGCTGTTGAGGGTGCCATTTCCCAAAAATGGACTATTACGGCGCTCCAATCACATCCGAAAGGAATAATTGTCTGCGATGAAGCTGCTACACACGAAATCAAGGTAGGAACATACTACTACTTCAAAGATATTGAAAAAAACAATCTGGATTATCGGAGTTATTTGAAATAATTACTATATATTTGCATATTGATTTTTTATATAATAACTTAAGAATACCATGAATAAAGCAAACACTCTGGGAGCGCTGAATAAGAAAGACTTTCAGAAAACAGTAGATGGAAAAAATGTTGATTTATTCCTTTTAACGAACGCCAGCGGAGTCGAAATTTCCGTCATTAACTACGGAGCTAAAATTGTTTCTTTGTATGTGCCGGATAGAAAAGGGAATTGGGTCGATGTCGTATTGGGGAAAAGCACTATTGAGGATTATTTAAACGATCAGGAGCCTTATTTTGGCGCTATTTGCGGGCGTACTGCCAATCGAGTTGCAGACGGACATTTTTTTCTGGAAGGTTGCGAATACCGGTTGGCTGTGAATAACGGCCCTAACAATTTACACGGAGGACTCAAAGGATTCAATGCTGTTGTATGGGACGCGCGGCAATTAGATAAGCAAACCTTAGAATTGACTTATCTTTCAAAGGACGGAGAAGAAGGATTTCCCGGAAACTTGCAGGTCACTGCCGTTTATCATTTGACAGATGATAATGCGCTTGAAGTCTTCTATGAAGCTACTACCGATAAAACAACCATTATCAATTTAACCAATCACTCCTATTTCAACCTTTCGGGCGAAGGCGATTCATATATCGGAGACCATACATTGCTTATCAACGCAGATTATTTTTTACCTACTAACGATGTAGCTATTCCTTTGGGAATACCGGAAGAAGTGGAAGATACGCCTTTCGATTTTCGCTCCGGACATACTATAGGCGAACGAATTGAAGAAGAATACACCCAATTAATATACGGAAACGGTTATGACCATAATTTCAACTTGAACCGTACGGAAGAAGGCTTGGTTTTTTGTGCAAAAGCGGTATCTCCAAAAACAGGTATTGTTATGGAAATTTACACCACCGAGCCCGGAGTACAACTCTATACCGGTAACTACCTGAATGGAGGTTTCACAGGGAAAAACGGGCACAGATATCCGAAACGCTCGGCTTTCTGTTTGGAAACGCAGCATTATCCCGACAGTATTCACCATCCCGATTTTCCAACCGTAGTTTTGAAGCCCGAAGGCAAATTCAGGTCAAAGACTACATATCAATTCTCAACGGATTTTATTATTCATTAAATATTAACATTTTCTAATAAATTTCAAGTATTATGGTACAACAAAAACAACAAAACTACACAGTGCCAATTATTATGATGATTCTGCTTTTCGGTATGATATCATTTGTAACAAATTTGGCAGCGCCTATGGGTGTTATTCTTATCAACCAATTCGGAGTATCCATCTCGATGGGTTTCTTGGGAAATATGGCGAACTTTATAGCTTATGCCGTCATGGGGATTCCCGGTGGCTTGTTATTACAAAGAGTGGGATACAAAAAAACTGCGCTGATTGCTGTTGCTGTCGGCCTCTTAGGCGTTTTTATTCAATTTTTATCAGGTCATGCAGGACAGTCGTCTGCTTTTGGAGTTTACCTGCTTGGCGCCTTTGTAGCAGGTTTTTCCATGTGTTTACTCAATACAGTTGTCAATCCCATGCTGAACACCTTGGGTGGCGGTGGTAACAAAGGCAACCAACTGATTCAAACAGGTGGAGCGTTTAATTCCATTATGGCGACTTTCACCCCTGCATTTGTGGGAATATTGATTGGAGAAACTTCCAAAGCCCAAATCACCAATGTATTTCCTGTATTATATATCGCCATGGGTGTTTTTGCGCTTATCTTTGTCGTTTTGTGGCTTGTTAAAATTCCGGAACCACATGCCGAACGATTCTCCGAACCCTTGGGAACCCTCATGTCCGGCGCATTGAAGTTCCGTCATTTTATTCTGGGCGCTTTCGGCATCTTCTGTTATGTAGGCGTAGAAGTAGGTACTCCCGGAATGGCGATTTTTTGGCTTTCCGACAATCCGATGTATGGAGCGGCAGTTGCCGGTTCTGTTGCAGGAACCTATTGGTTTCTTATGTTCATCGGACGTTTGTGCGGCGCTTCCATAGGAGCTAAAGTATCAAGTAAAACGATGCTCTCTGTTGGATCTTTAGTTGCATTGATTTTGATAGCCTTGGCCATTTTTTCACCTACCTCGTCACAAATATCATTACCTTTGTTCCAAAGGTCTGACGCAGGCGCTATCTCTTTCGGATTAACTCAGGTTCCTATCAATGCCATGTTTATTATACTGGTTGGTTTGTGTACCTCAATCATGTGGGGAAGCATTTTCAATTTAGCGGTTGAAGGCTTGGGCAAATATTTAGCTGTGGCATCAGGTATTTTCATGACAATGGTCTGTGGAGGAGGAATCATTCCCTGGATACAAGCGAAAGTGGCTGACATTTCCGGTTATATTCCCAGCTATTGGGTGATTTTTGCCGGTTTTGCTTATCTGTTGTTCTACGCGCTTGTAGGAAGTAAAAACGTAAACAAAGACATTAAAGTAGACTAAAAAAAATTAAGAATTAAGGATTAAGAGTTGAGAGTTAAATTGTATTTAATTCTCTGCTCTTAGTTTTTTATTATTGAATCCGATGAGCCATCACGGAAAACTGAGGGAAAGCAAAGCATGTGAGAATTGCGGGCACTTCGTAGAAAAGCGATTTTGTCCGGAATGCGGACAGGAAAACGTTGAGACACGCCAACGTTTTTATCATCTTTTTACGCATTTCATCGAAGATTTTGTGCATTACGACGGGCGGTTCTGGAAAACCATCCTGTATCTACTTTTTCGTCCCGCAAAATTAACCAAGGAATATATGGCGGGAAAACGAAAACTGTTTGTACCCCCTGTTACTTTATATATTTTTATCAGTTTCATTACTTTTTTCATTCCGGCTATGCTTCCGGATTCAAATAAGAGTAGTCAATCCACCAATCAAACGGAACAAGTTCCTGAATCAAACATAGTTGTCAGAGGGGAAAAAATTGATATAGGAGAGCTTAATAAAGATGCAATGCAAGAAAGAATCATCCACGATTTTCCAAAAGCGATTTTCCTGTACATGCCCATTTTTGCTTTTTGGTTGTGGTTGTTTCACAGTAAAAAAAAGTGGTACTATTTCGATCACGGTATTTATACGCTTCATTATTTTTCTTTTTTACTGTTAGGCAGTTTATTGCTAATCCTGATAAACTGGACAATATCGTTTTTCAGCATAAAAATGAGTAGTATTAATAATATACTGATATTTGCAGTGTTTATTTATTTTATCTATTATTTTTTCCATTCCCACCGCTTGGTTTATCAAGAGAGCAAAGCAATATCGAGGCTTAAATGCAGTTTTCTGTTTATAATCAATACATTTTGCATACTTTTCTTCCTGCTTTTTTATATGATTACCGAAGCGTTTATTTCAAACCCCACTCTTTTTGAAGAAATTAAAAATTTCATCAATGATTAATATGTTTTGTAAAAAATACCTGTGAAATGAATCAATTGGTAACATATACACTACATAATTTTCGCGGCATTCCGCAAATGGATTCGGTGAACGAGAAAATTAAAAAAGATATTGAAGTTACCGGAAAGGTTCTACCTTTTAAGACAAACAATTATGTTGTAAATGAACTGATAGATTGGAATAATGTCGAAACAGACCCCATTTTCACATTGAATTTTCCCCGCCGTGAGATGTTGTCCAAACGAAACTATGAAGAAGTAGAAAAACTGCTTGATTCGGGAGCCGGTAAAGAAGCGATTGCCGAAACAGTTGCCAAGATACGCCTGTCACTAAACCCAAATCCGGGCGGACAGGAACAGAATATTCCTTCATTAGATGAAATTAAGCTCAAAGGCATACAGCATAAATATCCTGAAACTGTGTTGTTTTTCCCAAGTCAAGGACAAACCTGTCATGCCTATTGTACGTTCTGTTTCCGGTGGCCTCAATTTTCCGGAATGTCGGGATTAAAATTCGCCATGAAAGAAGCAGATTTACTTTTCAAGTACCTTAAAGAAAAAAAAGGAGTTACGGATATCCTGTTTACCGGAGGCGACCCGATGGTAATGAGCGCCACCATTCTCGAAAGCTATATTTTACCGCTGCTTGAACCCGAATTCGACCATATCCGTTCCATCCGCATCGGAAGCAAGTCGCTTGCTTACTGGCCTTATCGTTTTTTAACAGATGCGGATAGCAAGCAAATTCTGGAGTTGTTTTCCAAAGTTACGGCTACAGGGAAAAACTTTTCCTTTCAGGCGCATTTCAGTCATCCCAAAGAATTATCTACCGGTGCGGTTCGGCAAGCCATTCTGGAGATCCGGCGGGCCGGCGCTCAAATCCGTACGCAATCGCCCCTGCTTCGTCATATCAACGACAAAGCTGATTGTTGGGCGGAGATGTGGCGGAAACAGGTTGATTTGGGATGTATCCCTTATTATATGTTTATCGCCCGCGATACCGGCGCAAAAGATTTTTTTGAAATCCCATTGGAAAAATGCTGGAAGATTTTCAGAAGAGCATACCGTCAGGTCAGCGGATTGTGCCGCACGGTGAGAGGTCCCAGCATGAGCGACCATGCAGGGAAAATTCAAGTATTGGGCATTACGGAAGTGCGTGGTGAAAAAACGTTCGTATTGCGATTTCTACAGGGACGTAACCCTAAATGGGTGCATATTCCTTTCTTCGCCCAATATGATTCGAAAGCAACCTGGTTCAATCAATTGAAACCTGCCTTTGGCAAAGAAAAATTTTTTTTTGAAGAAGACGGGAATAAGATTCCAGAAACCAAACCCTTCCTCTTTGAATAGTTATCGGGGCTTATCTAAGATTCTTGCGCTTTCGATTCTTCAATAGAGAAAGCGGCAGGAAATAAGCAGAGTGAGATAATTAATAATTAAACAATTAATTAACAACTAAATGAAATGAAAAAATTACTTAAAATAGCTCTTTTTTTGTTAGCAATGGCTGTAGCTGTTGCCGGATGCGATTCTTCTGCATCTGAATGAAGTGCCGGTTTGAGGACACAGTTTTTCCGGTAAGCCGTTTTTAGCTTTTAGTTTTTATCTCTTATCTAACAATGTCTTGCAGCCTTGCGCAACTGATATTGCTTGGCTTACTAACTCAAGGCTTCTACCTTGCGTAACCGGACGTATCAGCCTTATGCAACTCAGGGCTTCAGCCTTATATAAGGCTGACCCTCTGCTATACGCAAGGCTGAAGGGGTCAGTTGCGCAAGGTTGAGAGGGTCAGTTGCGCAAGGCTGCAAAGCATTGAAAGATAAGAGTTAAGAACTATGAGTTAAGAGTTAATTCTACCTATTTACCGTCCATGATTCAAATTTTAGAGAGTGGCGAGCAAGGGGGCCGGGTAGTTACTTTCAACATTTTTTAGTTAAAAATAATTAAAACAAATAAATTTCTATATTATTTTTATAATTTTGTGCCGCTTTGGGGGTTTTGTGTTCCAAAAAATACAATTTATATTTTACGCATTAAGAATGAAAAATAAGCGATCCGTTTCGCCTGCGACTTTTATTAATTCAAGAGTAACTGCTTCGATAAGTATTTGTTTGGTTTTGTTTTTACTTGGGTTGATTATTTTGCTTGCATTGCTGGCAAAAAACCTTTCTTCTTACGTGAAAGAGAGCCTTTCTTTCGATATAATTCTATCCGATAATATCAGGGAAACGGAAGTAAACCGTTTAATTAAGAATTTGGAAACGACCGATTTCGTTAAATCAACCGAGTATATCTCAAAGGAGGCAGCCGCCAAACAGTTGGAAGCCGACATCGGGCAAAATCCGGGAGATTTTTTGGGTTTTAATCCCCTACCCGGCTTGATCGTCGTCCACTTACATTCGGAATATACCCATCCGGAAAAGTTTCCCGAGATAGAAAGACAAATCAAAGGGTTCTCCTCCGACATCAGCAGCATTGAATACCGGAAAGAACTGATGCACTTACTTAATGATAATTTCCGGAAAATAGGCATCATTCTTTTGGGTTTAGCCTTGCTTCTGCTTATTATTTCATTTGCCTTGATAAACAATACCATTCGATTAACGGTTTATTCCAACCGGTTTTTGATTCATACAATGAAATTGGTCGGAGCGACAGCGGGTTTCATTCGAAAACCTTTTATCAGATCGCAGATTTTTTCCGGAATAATTGCCGCTGTTTTGGCAATCGCTTTACTTTTTTGGGGTTTATACTATATATCCAACGGTGTAAGCGAGATATGGGAATTGGTAGATAGAAACTCCTTGATTATTATAGCCGGAAGCGTTTTAATTTTTGGAATAATCATTTCTTTTTGCGCTACCTATTTTGCAATAAACAGGTATCTCAGGATGGAAGGGGATGATTTATTTTTTGTTTGAATATTTAAAATATGTTATATAGTTTACAAATATGAGTTTTCGTCATTGCGAGGAGGAGCGACGAAGTAATCCATAATCGCAATGACGGGAGAATAAAACAATTTTTTATGAATAAAAACAAATTTGTGTTCGGTAAAGAGAATTTTATCATTTTGGCAATTTCAATCGCAATCATCATCTTCGGATTCTGGTTAATGTCGGGAGCTAAGACAACGGAAGAAACCGGGTTCGACCCGCGTATTTTCGATACCCGCCGGATAGTTATATCTCCGATCATAACGATGATTGGATTTGCATTGGTGGCGGTGGCAATACTTTGGAAACCAAAGAATCAGGAAAATAAAACCCTTAAAAGTTAGATTATGGGTGAAATGTCTTGGTTACAAGCGCTGATATTAGGGATAGTTCAAGGTTTAACCGAATTTTTACCGATAAGCAGCAGTGGTCATTTGGCTATTTTTCAAAAGATAACAGGTTTTGAAGGTGAAAATCTGACGTTCGCAATAGCCGTTCATGCAGCAACCGTATTAAGTATCATCACCGTTTTCTGGAAAGAGATATGGAAATTGTTTCAAGGCTTATTCAAAATCCGGTGGAACGATGAAACGCAATACATTTCAAAGTTGTTGCTTTCTATGATTCCGGTAGGAATTGTAGGCCTTTGTTTCAAGCATCAGGTAGAAGCCATTTTCGGCAACGGATTAATATTGGTCGGCTGTATGTTGTTATTGACTGCCGCTTTACTCATTTTCACCTATTATGCAAAAGCCCGCGACAAATCGGAAATTTCTTTTAAAGACGCCCTCTATATCGGGATTGCACAGGCAATCGCTATTTTCCCCGGACTGTCCCGATCGGGAGTAACCATTTCGACGGGGCTTCTTTTGGGAAACAAAAAAGAGAACGTAACGCGCTTCTCGTTTCTGATGGTGATTATTCCCGTATTGGGTGAAGCATTTTTGGATTTGGTAAAAGGTGACTTTTCCCAAACACAATCCGGAATTTCCACTTCATCGCTGATAATCGGATTTATATCCGCCTACATTTTCGGAACGATTGCCTGTAAATGGATGCTCAACATCGTGAAGAAAGGAAAATTAATATACTTTGCCTATTATTGCATTGCAGCAGCTTTAATAACTATAGTTTTTTCAATTTTTAATTCTTAATTCTTAATTCTTAATTAATAATGTCGGACTTTCAGGAAGGAGAAATATTGTATTTTGATAAGCCATTACATTGGACATCATTTGATTTGGTATCCAAAATCAGGTATAATATCTCCCGTTCCTTGCGAATAAAAAAAATCAAAGTAGGTCATGCCGGAACCTTAGACCCTTTGGCTACCGGAGTAATGATTATCTGTACGGGAAAAGCAACGAAAAGGATAGAAGAACTTCAATACAAGAGTAAAGAATATATTGCCACCCTGCGTTTGGGCGCCACAACTCCTTCATTTGATTTGGAAACGGATATAGATGAAACCTTTGAGACAAGTCACATTACCAAAGAAATGATTGAAGACGTCCTGAAGCGGTTCACCGGTAAGATAGAACAAGTTCCTCCGGCTTTTTCGGCTTGCAAAATCGAGGGAAACAGGGCGTATAAATTAGCAAGGCAAGGAATGGAAGTTGAATTGAAACCAAAGTTATTAATTATCGACGAAATAGAACTTTTGTCTTTCCAAGATAATAAATTGACCATTCGAATCGTTTGCAGTAAAGGGACCTACATCCGCGCATTAGCCCGCGATATTGGAAAGGCCTTACGGTCGGGCGCACATTTAATCGCTTTACAGCGTACACGGATAGGCGACGTCACGTTGGAACAGTGCTTAAGGGTTGACGAGTTTTGTGCAACACAAAATCATGCAGCAGAGATTGCAGGTCATGCAGCAAAAACATAATCGTAAAAAATAAAATAAATATATATGAAACTTTCAAAATTTAAATTTAATCTTCCGCAAGAATTAATAGCCCTCCATCCTGTGAAAAACAGGGATGAATCGCGACTAATGGTTATTCGCCCGAAAACAGGAAAAATAGAGCATAAAACATTCAAAGACATCTTGGGTTATTTCAACGATAAAGACGTTTTTATTTTTAACGATACGATGGTTTTTCCGGCTCGCTTGTATGGTAATAAGGAAAAAACGGGAGCCAAAATCGAAGTATTTCTCCTGCGCGAACTAAATCCCGATTTGCGGCTTTGGGATGTATTGGTCGACCCTGCCCGTAAGATTCGCATCGGAAACAAACTCTATTTTGGGGAAGACGATTCTTTGGTTGCAGAGGTGATTGATAACACTACTTCCCGCGGGCGTACCCTCCGTTTTCTGTACGACGGTCCGCACGAAGAATTTAAGAAATTATTGTATTCCTTGGGAGAGATGCCGCTTCCCGCCTACATTGATAGAAAAGTAGTTCCGGAAGACATCGAGCGTTACCAAACCATTTTTGCAAAAAACGAAGGCGCCGTTATCGCTCCCTCAGCAGGATTGCATTTCAGTCGGGAACTTATGAAACGCTTGGAAATAAAGGGAATTAAGTTAGCATATGTTACCGCTCATTCGGGATTGGGAAATTTCAGGGAAATTGATGTGGAAGATTTGACAAAACACAAAATGGATTCGGAAGAAATAATCATTAATGAAGACGTGGTAACAATTGTCAACCGCGCGAAAGACAACATGAAGCAAGTTTGTGCGGTTGGATTTTCCGTTTTGAGAGCCATTGAAAGCGCCGTGACTACGCGGGGACATCTGAAAGCATACGAGGGATGGACCAATAAGTTTATTTTCCCTCCTTACGATTTTACGGTTGCAACCTCCTTTGTCACCAATTTTCACATGCCACTGTCCACTATGTTGATGCAAACGGCAGCTTTCGGCGGATTCGATTTTGTTACGCATACCTATCAGGAAGCAATTAAGGAAGGATATCGTTTCGGCACATACGGGGACGCCATGTTAATTTTATGAACAAGGTTTATTTAGCCTTAGGTACCAATATAGGAAATAGACCCGCCAATTTATTACGCGCAATCGGTTATATAGCCGGAAGAATCGGTATTTTTTCAGCTATATCTTCGGTTTACGAAACAAAACCTTGGGAATTTGAATCGGAAAACGATTTCCTGAATATGGTAGTTTGTGTTGAAACGCAACTGCCTCCAAATGAAATTTTATCCATTACCCAATCCATAGAAAAGACGATGGGACGTACGGAAAAAACAGCTCATTCTTACCAGGACCGCTTGATAGATATTGATATAATTGCATACGACGACTTAATTTTCCGGTCGGAAAACCTGCAACTCCCCCACCCTCTTTTCCACAAACGCCTGTTCGTACTAAAGCCTTTTAACGAAATCGCTCCGGACTTTCTTCATCCGGTATTACGTAAAAAAGTGAGGGAATTGATTTGTATGCCAACTTCGTCAAGCAGATAATTTTGCGCCATTCTGTAGTGAATTAATAATTGAATAAAAAACCCGTATAAATACGGGTGCATAGTATTTTTTTACCCTGTACCTTTGCGGCGTACATTTATTAATCAATATCAATATGATAAAAAAAGTTATATGTAAATATATTTATATTATGTTAAATAAATCATTCTTTTTCAGTATATCAATAGCGCTTCTGATAACGCTTTTCGGCAGTTGTGCAGGCAATGCAGGTTCCACAGGCGGCAGCAGGGACGCGAGCAAGGCAAACACAAACGATGATGCCGCCAAACTGTGGACAATGCTGAGCGGCTATTGGAGGTATATCAACACCTCCGGCGAACCGGAGGGCATCCTTGATAACGATATTTTCAACTTCTTTGGCTACGACGACGACCAAAAGCCTATATCCTTTGTGATATGGGGTTTTGAGGCCGACGAACGCGAATATGCTACGCAGGTAAGTGCCGTCGACGAACACCGGTATCGTATTACGGCCGTAGTCCCTGCCAATAAGGAAGGCGGCCTGTCGGGAGAGCCTCACGAAGCCATTACGAAGACTTACGAAATTGATTTAAGCCCTTATGCCAACAAGCGTATCGTCCTGACGAGCGACGGTCAAATTAGTGAGTGGGAATATGCAGGCAAGGAAATGCCGCCTTTGAAAACCGGCGAAACCGAAAACGCTTCCGACCTGTACGCCGGCCTGCCCGACAGGGGATTCCCCATTCCCATGATTGACGGACGGATTGTCCCGTATAAATGGATGTCGCTCCCCGATCCCGACGAAGGAGAGTTGTCAACCAACTACGGATATACAGGTATGGATTTGATGAAATCGTATCAGGAACAACTCCGTAAAGCAGGTTTTACCGACAACGGAAACGCGGGAAGGGTCGAATCGCTGTAGACTTTGGAACGCAGCGAAGACGGCGCGACGCTCGTGGTTGAATTAGGACAAAGCGTAGAAAATCAAGAAACGGTTATAAGTATGTATGTCAACTATCTATAAATAAAAATTATAAATTGTTTTATTTTTAATTTTCACTACCTGATAATTTACCATTTAGCGTAAATCTTTTTCCCTTCACATTGCTCATGGAATTTTCTAATATATCACAGTCTAAAAGATTAAATTCGCTGAACCTTCCTCCACTAACGACATTGATTAACAAACTAATATCTTTATCTTTCAATAAATTATACAGTTCTTTGGAAAATTTAACATGCTCGAATCGAGCCACTCTTTCGTCGGTTAATTCTATTTTACAGGTTAAAAAATTGAAACCAAAATCAGCCATATCCGCATATTTTTCCGGAACATTTTCTATTGCCTTCCCGCTAAAATAAGCCAATACAACAACAGATTCGTCATAGGCTTTTAACTTTTCTTCGGCTTTTTCGCTTAATTTCAATTCTATCTCGAAAGATGGAATTTCAACGGAATCTCCAACAATTTTAAGATAACCCGAATTTTGAAATTCTTCGTTTACTTCCGAAGATGCTGTTTGTTCTACCGCTGTCTGTCTCTGTGCATTTTGTCCGCAGGATGCCGCCGAAATGAGAAGGGCGAATACAATAATTGAAAATTGAAAGTTGAAAATTGAAAATTTTCTTTTTGCTGTTAAAAATTTTATCTTTTTCATTTGGATTAAATAATTGAAATGTTAATCAAATCACGCTACAAAAATATAGCGAAAAAAATTACTATGCACCAGTATTTATACGGGTTTTTAGCATGCGTTATCCGCTATAAAAACCGACGGGCATTATATGTCAAAGTAATGGGCATAACATGTTCAACTGATGGGCATAACTTCAACAAGTAACGGGCATTACTTTTACAAGGATACAAAGCATTGAAAGACAATAGTTAAGGATTATGAATTAGAGGAAGAAGAAGAAACCTCAAACCAAAAACGGCTGCCTTTTCCCGCTTCGCTTTCAAGGTGTAGCGTACTGCCGTGTTTTTCGAGAAATTCCTTGCAGACGATTAAGCCCAGTCCGGTACCTTTTTCGCCTGCAGTGCCTTCACGCGATTGTTTGCGGTCTATACGGAAAAGGGTTTGAATCTGCTCCGGAGTCATACCTGTACCTGTGTCGGCAACAGAAACAATGTATGTTGTACCGGATGGGGAAATGTCCAATGTTGCCTTTCCGCCTTTTGTCGTGAATTTGACGGCATTGGCAAGCAGGTTGCGCACAACGGTGACAATCATGTTTTCGTCGCCGTTGATAATGGCAGATGGAGGCGTCGTAGCTTCAAAAACGACCGCTTTGCGCTCCGCCATGTTCTTGGTCACTTCAATATCGGACTGCAAAGCCCCCACAAGGTCGAACGACGAAGGTTGGTAAATATCGCGTCCCGTCTGTATCTGCGCCCAGTTGAGCAGGTTTTTAAGCAGATCGACCAGACTGTCCGCCGATTTAAGCAACAGACGGTAATAGGCAGATACGGTGTTGGCGTCTAATTTGTCGGCATTCTCCACCAACAGATGCAAACTGTCGCGTTGTGCAATGGCGGGGTTTTTGAGGTCGTGCGAGATGATACTGAAAAATTTGTCCTTGATGGCATTCATTTCGGCAAGCAGGCGGTTGCGACGGGTGCGCTGCATGATAATATAGCCAAGTAAAGAAAGCAGCAGTCCGGCGGCAATAAGTCCCCCAATAAAAATGAGTTGTTGTTTTTGCTGCCGGTCAATCGTTACCTGTTTACGGGTGATTTCCAATTCTTTTTGTTGCACATCGTATTTTACTTCCATTTCTTGAAGGGCGTTCTGCATATTGCTGTCGGTCATTTTGGCTACGATTTCATTCTCTTTTGCCCAATATCTATTTGCGTTCTTTTGGTCGCCGGTTAAAGCATACATCCTCATTAACAAAGAGTATATGCGTCTTAAATCTTTCAGATTTTCCTCAGGTTCACGCAACAACAGCCGCTCGCCACAGGCAAAGGCAGATTTATAATCCTTCAAATAATAATAAACTTCCATTACCTCTATTTCGGCCATATTGATCAGTTCGGCAAAGCCTGTCTCCCGGGCAACCTGCAAGGCTTCTTTGGCATAGCGCAAGGCCGTTGAATACTCCTCGCAAACTGCATAATATTTTGAATAACGTAATAATGCTCCGTATATGGCTTGGTTATGTTTGGCTTCTACTGCCATTTTGTACGCCTGCTCTATATAAGGAAACGCCTGTTCAGGCTCATTTTTTTTCAAATAGATAAACGCAATATTCGAGTAAAGCATACTTCCGGTGCGACCGAACGCAATAGTCGGGTTATCATCCATCACCTCTTTTGCACGCAGAAAAAATTCCAGACTTTTATTATCGTTCGACTGATTGTTATAAATATTTGCTATACTATTCAAAATCGCTAATTTATTTCCTACCATCGGGTCATATTTCCATTTGTCATCTTTATTGTTTTCCATTTCTCTTTCGTTCATTTCCAGCGCTTTGAATAGGTATTCCATCGCTGTTTCATAGAAGAATAAACGGAGATAAATCGTACCTTTACTGCGATAGAGTTCAGATTCCGAACGGTAAAAGCCTTTGCCCTCAATAAGTTTCAGGGCCTTATCATAGTAGAGCAATGCGGAATCGCTTTGGTTCCAAATAACATGAGCCCAACCGATTGAACCCATAAAATCTGCTTCAAATTCCAGACTTTTCTTTTCGCGGGCAAAATCCACGGCTTTGTTAAACCAGAGAAATGTGTTTTCGCGGTCTTTCGTATTGCTGTATCGGGAAATCAAATCTAAATAGTTCGTTCTCCTTTCAAAATCGCCCAGTTCTTCCGAAAGGGCTTTTTGGGCTATTCTCTGTAACAAACTGTCTTGTGCGGTTTGTGCCCGCGCCGTAAACGCGATAAAAAGAAAAAAGACTGTGAGGAAGAATGACAGTCGTGCGTCATTGCGAGGGCAACGCCCGAAGCAATCCAATTTTGCAACTTGTAACTTGTAACTTGTAACTACTCTGGATTGCTTCCTGCTTCGTTCCTCGCAGTTCGCAATGACGTTCTCTTTTATCTTTTTACCCATTTTCAACTTTCAACTTTCAACTTATTACATCCGTATTATCCCGTTCTTTAGGGCGAACTGTACCATTTCCAATGTACTGTTGATACCGAGTTTGCTGAATATATTGGATTTGTGCCAATCGACCGTCCGGAGAGATATGCAGAGACGGTCGGCAATCAGCTTGCCCGATAGCCCTTCAAAGCAACATTCGATAATACGCTTTTCAGTATCGGAAAACTCGGAAGTTATCTGTGTAGATTTCTTTTTGACGATATAAATCCGGTTAATGATTTCGGCGATGTCTTTACCGAAATAGTCAAGCCCCAAATCGACGGAGCGTATGGCATCTGCAAGGGTATCGGCGCTCGTGTTGACTTTGCTGACGAAACCTTCGATGCCTATATCGAGCATTTCCTGTACCGTTGCGGAAGAGTTTTCAGCAGAGACGGCAAGAATTTTCACTTCCGGATATTCGGTTTTCATGCGACGGGCGATATCAATACCGCTCATATCAGGCAACATGATATCAAGAAGCGCTATATCTGCTTCAGCTGTTCTGAGTAAATTGAAAAATGCGCCTCCCGACCCGGCTTCGCCCGTGATAACGATGTCGGGATGGCGCAACTCAATAGCTGTACGTACGCCCAGTCGGAACAATTCGTGATCGTCAACTATTATTACTTTTATCATTGGGCAATCATTTTTTGACAGGACAAATATATAAAAAAAATCGTAAACCCGTATTAATACCGGTAAAAACTATGCCCCCCACCGTATTTCTACTGGTGTACAGTATTTTTTCGCTATATTTTTGCCACGCTGACATGCGCGATGATATCGCTCGCAAGCTGCGACAAACTAAAAGACGCGACTTCGCGTGACATGAAGGGAAACAATGTGAAATTTGAATTTGCAGCTACGAGAGCGATTTAGTGGCAGCCTGTACATACGCCGTTGACGGACAATGGGAAGAGGTATGGCGCGTGTATGAGCTGTAATCTTAAAAAATTAGGGCTAAAAAATATCGTTCATTTCAATTTCGCAGCCGTCGAAAATATGTACCGGAATTTTTCCCGATTCGTATTTTGTTCCTTTGTCATATTTGCCATCGGGCTGCAGCAAGAAAACTTCTATCCCTTTTTCCTGCGGAAAAACCACCCAGTACTCCTGCACGCCGGATGTTTCGTATAGATTGAACTTGGTTGTCAAGTCGTATCTTGCCGTCGAAAACGACTGTATTTCTACGATCA
>Ga0082212_10005059_pt1 | contig 18115 bp, 12 predicted proteins | sample TergutNt197P3_FD_71548 | JGI IMG/M metagenome (GOLD analysis project Ga0082212, IMG submission 71548) | Neocapritermes taracua P3 segment gut microbial communities from Petit-Saut dam, French Guiana - Nt197 P3 | ecosystem: Host-associated > Arthropoda: Insects > Digestive system > Gut ...
AGATTGTATTGCATGATAAACCTCCGTGAATGAAAACGTCATCTCGCTATACGTTTCTCTCGCCGATTTGTAGGCAAAAAAATCAAAAAATTATTCTTGCACACCTCGTGATTTTTTCATCACGAGAATTGCCAGTCCGTTTGCAATTCGGCAAAAAAGCGGTTACACACCCCATTGGCGGGGGACTTTTCCTTCGATAGTAAATTTGTTATCATGACAACCAGTGTCGTCGGTTATTTCTAAATTTATGCTTGTACTTTCGCCTTGGTTTATCGGTTTACTCATCGGCGGAGGATTGATTCTGTTAATCCTTTGCATGTTGTTCTTCTTTTACGGGCAACTCTGGTTTCAGGCATACATGTCTGGGGCGAGAATCCGTATGTTGCATCTTGTAAGCATGAGTCTGCTTAAAATTCGGTCGCGGGTTATCGTGCAGGCACAAATTATGGCAAAGCAGGCAGGACTGCCGATTAGCGGACCGCTGGGAATCACTTCACGTCGCCTTGTTGCCCACTATCTTGCTGGCGGAAATGTGCCCAATGTCATTCGGGCATTAATTGCCGCCCATAGGGCATCGTTGGAACTGAATTTCGATCAGGCGGCGGCAATTGATCTTGCCGGACGAGACGTTTTGGATGCGGTTCGAACCTGCGTTTATCCAAAAGTGATCGTCTGTCCCGACCCGAAAAAATCGGGCGATCCTATGTTGAGTGCGATTGCAAAAAACGGAGTTGAATTGAACGTTCGGGCACAAGTAACGGTGCGGACCAACTTGGAGCGTCTCATCGGCGGAGCAACCGAAGAAACGATCATTGCACGAGTCGGCGAAGGAATTATCACCGCCATCGGTTCCGCAAACACGCACTTTGAAGTGATGGAAAACCCCGACAACATTTCCAAAGCTGTAATCGAGCGAGGCTTGGATTCCCAGACGGCGTTTCGAATCGTGTCGATTGACATAGCGGATATTGATGTCGGACAAAATATCGGGGCGCGGCTTCAAGCGGATCAAGCGGAAGCGGATACCCGGGTAGCGCGGGCCAGAGCGGAAGAACGCCGGGCGCAGGCCCTTGCACAAGAACAGGAAATGAAAGCCAAGGTTGCCGAGAATCGAGCACACGTCATTGAAGCGGAAGCCGCCGTGCCGCGATCTCTTGCCGAAGCCTTCCGACGCGGGATGAGTAGTTAGTCGTCCCATAAACAATTCTTTGAGTTCTGAAATTCCGTGTTACGACTTTTCCAATCAACAAAGATAAAATTTGTGTGAACGATAAAGAACTTTCGCAAATCGTCGTCGATACGATGGTGCAAGGGAAAAGCGTCGCGTTTCCGGTCAATGCAAAGATTTTCACTCGTGCGGTCATCCAACTGAGAAATCTTATGCATCCGGTGCGCTAAATTTTCGCCGGGTAACACTTGCCGTAAGAGGATGGATACCGTAAAATAGGTTGGTCATTTAGCCGGTACTCCGGTGAAATTTTGCCCCAGAATTTGATTTGAGCACATCTCCGCAACAACCGACTGGCTCGTCGCACTCTTCCCATAAATCCCGGAACCTCGGTGATATTTTGCAGGAATTCGGACAGCACTGCCGACTCATGCAAGACGAACTCGGCAAAATCATTGTCGGACAAACGCCGGTCATCCGCCAAATTTTGGCGGCAATTTTCACCCGAGGACACTGTCTCCTCGAAGGCGTTCCCGGTTTGGCGAAAACCCTGATGGTCAGTTCGATTTCGCAAATTCTCGACATCCAATTCAAGCGGATTCAATTCACGCCGGATTTAATGCCGTCCGACATCATCGGCACGACCGTTCTCGATGAAGACGAAAACGGCAGACGAAGTTTCCGATTCGTTGAGGGACCCGTCTTTACGAACATTCTGCTTGCGGACGAAATCAACCGAACACCGCCGAAAACACAAGCCGCCCTGTTGCAAGCCATGCAGGAACGGGAAGTTACCGTGGGACAAACGACGTACCAACTGCCTGATCCGTTTTTTACGATAGCCACGCAGAACCCTATCGAACAGGAAGGAACGTATCCGTTGCCGGAAGCGCAACTTGACCGGTTTATGTTCAACATCAAAATCGACTATCCGTCGCTTGAAGAAGAGGAAAAAATTCTCTCGACAACCACGCGGGGTGAGAAGAGTGAAGTCCGAAAAATTATGAGCGGCAAGTTGATTTTGAACCTGCAAAAGTTGGTCGGTAGTATTGCGGTCAGCCAGTATATTGTGCAGTATGCCGCTCGGCTTGTCCGGGCAACGAGACCGCGGGATGAGTCGGCTCCGCAATTTATCAAGGAGTTGGTGAACTGGGGAGCAGGACCGCGAGCAGGGCAGTATCTGATTCACGGCGGTAAAGCATTAGCGGCAATGGATGGTCGCTTTTCGGTGTCGATTGATGACATCAGGGCGTGTGCCATTCCGGTACTTCGGCACCGGATCAGCACGAACTTCCAAGCCCAGGCGGAAGGAATGACGAACGAAGATATTATCGAAAAACTCATCAAGGAGTTGCCGACACCCGCCATCGATAAATTCGAAAAGCAAGTGCCGCAGTAGAGACCGATAAAGACTTGCTCTAAAATCCCCGCCGCATCTGCGGCTGCATCGGCTGTGCCGGCGTTCCCCCCATGTACGGCATTCCTCCCATTCCCATGTACGGCATTCCTCCCATTCCCATATACGGCATTCCTCCCATTCCCATATACGGTATTCCTCCGTAATAATTGTTTCCGTAGAACTGCTGTTGATAAGCAGGATACTTGAGTTGATTAATGGCGGACAGGATGACCTGCGATTTCACCTTCAACGGAATGACATGAAATTTGCGTCCCGGCTCGTCCAACGCCTTCTCGTCAATTTCCCTGATGTACTCTTCCAACTCCGTTGCCAAAGGTTCCGGAGCGATGACTTCCAGATAGTTGTTGACGTTATTGATCTCAATCCGTGGTATTACTCCGCCGGGCAAAAGAGTCGTACGCATTGTTGCTCCATAGACTTTCATCACCTCGTTATAAACCCGGTTTGCCTCCGTATTCTCAATCGCCACTCGTTTCGGTCTCGTTGCCATCCGCTCGCCCGGCAGTTTCGAAACATCAAATTGAGCAATCAGTTTGGCGACTTCTGCCCTGTCCGTTTTCGACCCCCAAGCAGTAATCGTATTTGCCGTTACATCTGCCTGCATTCGTAACGGAGGCACCGCCGGGACCGGTCTTCCCGTCCGTTGCTGTTCCTGCTGTGCCTGTTGCCATTTCAGTTGTTGCTGTTGTATTTTGCTTTGCAAGACAAGATTCAATCTTCGATAAACCACATCCGCACTGATGTTGTTTACCGAATAAATCGTGTAGTCCCTGCCTTCTATTACGATGCCGTCGATGAGATTTTTGAGGAGTTTTTCCAGTTGATCCAACGCCTTTGTGTCCTCCGAAGCCGCGGAGAGCGAGCCGTCGGGATTCACCATGATATACACCGCCGGAACCGACGGGTCAGTAAAATCATTTGTCTCGTCACCCCCGCGAAGGCGGGGGGCTAGCGAGTCAGGATTAACATCTTCCGTCTGGATTTCTGCCTTCGCAGGAATGACGGTGTTTTCTGCTCCACCTTGCGGTGTGCCGCCGTCCCGTTGGATTTCATTTTCCAACGAATACTGTCCCGGCGTTTCCTGCTCCTTGATGATTTTCAACTGATTCGGCTGTGATTGTTTCCACATTTGTTCCAGTTTCTGAAGGTCCACTCCGCGAATTCTGATTTCACGGATGGGCGATTTCGGCGGAGGACCCGTCGTAGGCAGTTGTTCGCCTTCCGCTTGAGGCGTGTACCAGACGTTTTCACCCATATCCCGCAACATTTTGGCAATTTGTTCCAGTTGCTTCGGATAAGCAAGCACGAAGAGCGTGTTCGAGTTCATATCAACGCTCGGACTCGGTTTCATGTTGTCCGGTTGATCGGTATATTTCGCATTAATAGCAGCATACGCTAAGGCTGCATCGACATCTTCCAACAGAGCCGTTAACAAATCCCGATCCTCGGTACGGATACCGTCCAAAAGTTCCGCCACCATGATTTGATCTTCGGGACGAGCCAACACGACATACTGATCGCCCCATGAGTCATAAAAATAGCGGATATCAAGTCCGCGCCGAGTAATCACTCCATCCAATAACCTGAATGCCGTAGAAAATTCGATATTCGTAAGCGAATGCAACTGCACCGTTATATCGAGTTCGGCAGCGTTCAATTTATCCACCATCTCTTCGATTTTGGCGTGGTCCGACACTCTTGCCAAAACCGAAATTTGGTTCGGATTCGGATCGAGATAACTTTCAGGATTGTACCGGGCAGTGGGAGCAATTGCCGTAAGCAACGATCTGAAATTGGATGCACTGCTGCTGCGTTTCAGGGTATAAACCTTCATTTCGGCGTTGGTCATCGGACTTTCGGCAAACGTTTGGTCCAGTACCATTCTGACCTTGTCGTGATCCGCTTGTTTTGCCCGAACGATCAGTTGCCCCGGCACAACACTCGGAAACACTTGAATCTGGTATTGGAACATCGCCTGAAGTTGTGAATTGAATTGCCATATCGAACCCGGCGGAAGACCGCTGACATCGTAGGGAAGCGGAAGTAAATCCGTGCCGTCAGGTCGTGGAACATCAAAATTGGCAATACTGGCATCAATTCTTTCGTGAACCTCCGGTGCCGCAAACACTAACAGATCGTCCGTCGATTGGCGGTAACTCATGTTTGCCGTCGCCGAAAAAGAGTCATAGAGAATCTGCCACGCTTCATAGAGCGGAACATGCTTGAAAGCGTATGTTTTCATTGTTACGTCGGCATCCGATTCGTTGATTCCGTCAATGGTGTCCTTGATTTTTATGTGATCCGCAGGTTTTGCCCGAACCAACAACAGATTCGGCATCGTGCCTTCCCGCGGCTGAGCCAGCGGTACAATGGATCGGATCAACGGGATGATATTCGCTGCATTGCCGCGATGAAGAGTGTAAGTGTGCGTTACAAAAGCGGCTTCCGGGCGAGTGGCAAGTATTTGGTCAATCATTTCTTTCACTTTTTTGTGTTCGGCGGGTTTTCCCACGACGAGCAACTGTCCCGGCACAGAACTCGGCAATACCTGAATCTGGTATTGCAGTGCCGCCTGAACTTGATCCGCAACAACCCAGAACGCTCCCGACGGCAGATCGCTCAAATCGTAGGGAACCGTTTGTTTTTCCGTAAAGGCTGGTCTCGGGATGTCGAACATCTTAATGCTTGCCTCTATTTTTTCGTGAACGTCCGGCGTAGCAAAGACCAGCAAGTCGTCCGTCGAACTGCGGCGGCGCATCGACGTAACCTGACTGTAAAACGACTCATACAACATCCCCCAGGCTTCGCCCAGAGAAATATGTTCGAAGTAATACGCCTTCAAAACGGGTTCAGGAAATGCAGCGGCAACCGCTTCCAACGAGTCTCCGATCGTATCGTGAACCATAGGACTTCCCCAAACGAGGATTTCGTTTTCATTGATCGGGAAAATCGGCGTACCGGGAAATTGGGACGACAACAAGTATCGGGTAATTTGTGCTTTACCGGCTCCCGTCTTGTAGATTCGCAGGAGTTGATTGGAAGGTTCGGTATTTTCGGCGGCGGTTTCCATCTGTGCCAGCGCTTCCGCAACGTCCTTCTGTTCTTTCGGCGTTCCCCGCACAATCACGTTGTCCGGTTTCGTACCGGGACCAATCCAAGCATTCGGCGCAACATATTGTTGAAGCAACGAATAGACCTGATAAAAATTCAGCCGTTTGAGATTATAGACGACAAGTCCCGGCATCTTTCGTTCACTGTCCTCCCGAAATGCCGTGATGAAATCGGCAATTTTTTTGTGCTCCTCTTCATGGGTCACAACAGTGAGAGTATATTCATCCGGCATCGGCGCAACCGTAGCGTTGGGGAATGCCCGGTAGAGCGCAGTGTAAAATTGCCAAAAGACCCACTGCGGCAGATCTTCCAACGTATAGGTGCGTGGTCCTCTTTTCAGCGAGTCGGGCAAGTCCTTGTCGAGTTCCGTAATCGATTTGGCGATTTCAACGTGTTCGAGCGGTGTGGCAACGACGACGAGGATTTTCGCCTCATCGGGACGCTCAAATTGCTGCGGTTGTGGCTGTGTTGCCGACCGTAATTGTTCGGGATCAAACGACGCATTCGGATGCAGAGCGGAAAGCCAAGCGGCCGCCTCTGCCAGACTGATATATTGCAGCGGATAGGATTTCGGAACCGTCCGCTCCCCTTCCGGCAACGGTTGACAAATATTGTCAACTATTTTCTTGACCTGTTCCAAGCGGCGTTGGTTAGCCCAAATGAGAATTTGGTTTGCGGCTCCCCCGGGCATCGGATTTGTGTCGGAAAAAAGCCGTTGGATCGTTTCTATCATTTTTTCCCTGCCATACGGTGAGCCTTCCGGTATGCGAACGGATAACATCTCTTTTCTAGCAACTCCTGTTTTATCATTCAATTCGTTAATCAGTTGCTCAAGTTTCTCGTGCTCACTTTCGGTTGTATAGGCTAAAAATTCACCAGTCGAATCATAATACCATCCCCCCCATCGTTCGTCCACAATGCGCATATAAATGTCCTGCAATATGGCAGACGGTGCTACCCGTTGGAGAAGTTCACGGGCAGAAAACATCGGCATATCGGCATCCAACGAATACCGGCGGATCGCCAATTTTAAGCCTTCTTGATTGCCGACGGCGACGAGTTGTTCCATTGCCAGTTTGATTTCTTCTTGTTGTTCTGCCGACACGAAAACGAAAGCGGCTTGTAGTTGCGGATCAACCTTAAAATAACCGACCTTTGTCGAGGGCGTTTGCTGCATTTGCTGATACCCATAGAAACCGTAGAATGGGCGGCGTTCATTGATCCATATTGAGTAACTGAGCCGCATGACCAATTCGTCCGGCGACATCGATTCGGCATTTTTTAATTGGCTCCGCAACATTGCTTCAACCATGATCGGATCAACTTCACCGTAAGGATAGACGACCAGCATGGAGCGTTGTGATTCATCCTTTTCCCGGAGTTGGTCGAGCAACTCATTGATTCGCTGGTGTTCTCGTGCTCTTGCCCTGACAACGATTTTGCCGTCCTCTGCGTTGGCATGAATGTCGGCTTCGGGAAGCATGGATTCGAATAGCCGCATCACCATTGCGGCATCGAGATTGTGCGCAGAATAAGCGACGAATTTATCGGCGAGTTCCGAATCGGGATCGACTTCCTTGTTCGCCGCTTCAACGATTTTCGCGACTTCGACGTGCTCTTCGGGCGAACCCCAAATGAGCAGTTTGCGTGTCGCCGGTTCATCGGTAATTTTCAATCGGGGAAACTCTTCCTTAATCACTTTGGAAACGATGTCCGTTTTCATTCCCGCTATCGGATAAACGACCATTTGCCGGTCGTCAATGCTCTCTTGGATGCGAAGCGTTTCGGTAACTTTTTTCAGGTCGTCAGCAGTTGCCCAAACCATAAGGCGGTTGCCGGTTGTGTCAGGAAAGAGCATGGCATCGGGATGTGACGCTGCCAAAATGCTCTGTGCCGTCGCAATGTCGCCGACGGACATCGGGAAAACTTTCAGTTCCCGCTCCGGTGCGTTCGCTTGACTCTCTTGAAATTGTTTGAGGACGGCGGCAATCAATTCATGTTCTGTCGGTCTCGCCCAAATCGACATTCGGTTGGAGGATTGAACCTGTCCTGCTCCCTGTTGTTGTCCTCCTCCGCCGAATCCTCTTCCCTGTCCTCCTCCGCCGCCCGGTATCGGTTGTCCCGGGTCGGGAATAATTCTTGCGTCTCGAAGTTCTTGCTGTTGTATCGTTCGGAAAAAGGCTTCAAACCGGACACGTTCGTCCCGTGCTACGGTGTAAATGACAAGCACCGGCTCTTCGAGTGCCGTAAATGTTTCGAGAATTAATTTCGTATTTTTTTCAATAATGTCATGTTCGGCGGGTCTTGCGATGACCATGATTTGTTTCGTGTCGGGAACGATGACCGCTCTAGGTACGAGTCTCCGTAATCCTTGTAGGACCAAACCGGTTGGTTCCGACGCCATCGCATAAAATTTCACGATGGGATCCGTCTCCGTGGGTTCCTTTCTGTCCAGTGTTGCAATGAGTTCGGTGATTTTCGGTAGTAATTCGGGATAGGCTTCGACGACGAGATAGCGTTCAGCATTATCGTAGGAGACTCTGGCACTCGGATACATTCGGCGGATGACCGGTATGATCTGCCAGATGTCCATGCGTTGAATGGAAAATTGTTTGAGTTGCGTTTCGGGTGCCGAAAAGTTCTCGGCAATCAAGTCGGCACTCTTTTTTATGATTTCCTGATCGGAAGGCGAGGCAATGACCATGATTCGGTCATTGGTCCAGTCGGTAATGATCTGCGCCGTCGGAGCCACCTGCCGTAAACCGTTAATCATTGTTCCGGTAGGGGAAGTTTTCAACGAATAGTAAGCCACGACGGGATCGTGTTCGGTTGGTTTTTCCGGGTCAATTTGTTCGATAAATGCGGCGACTTTGTCGAGCAATAGAGCGTCTCCTTCAACGACGAGGACTTTGGGAAAATTATAGTCGGACATCGGGTTTACATCGGGATATGAAAATTTTCTCCGAACCGCTTGTTCCATCTGCCAAGATTGCGTGCGGCGAAGTTGAAACCTCCGGGTATCCCTCTCCGGCTCCGTAAAAGAAGCGACGATCAATTCGGTGCTTTTTTCGATGATTTTCTGGTCGGCAGGTCTTGCCACGACCATGATTTGCTTGTTGCCGTAGTCTTGGGTCATGTACGCCGTCGGGGACACGAGCCGCCGCAAACCTTCAAGAACTGCCGGGGTCGGTTCCTTCTCAAACTTGTAAAACATCGCCACCATATCGTTTTCCGAGGGTTCCTCGGGATCGAGGATGTCGACCAATTCCTTCACTTTGGGAATCAACCGTGAGTGTCCTTCGACGATCAACACCCGCCCCTGGTCATCTCCCTGACTGTATTGCAACGATGGATACATTCGATAGAGAATCGGCCGGATATTCCAGAACGCCATCCGGCGGAGTTGAATCCGCTCAATAACGCTGTCTTTGCTGTCGCCGATCAAGTGTTTAATTGCTTCTTCGATCTTGGCATGCTCTTCGTCCGTTCCCCAGATGATCAACGTCCGTGTTTCCCCGTCAAACGTAATTTTTGCCCGTGGTGCCATTTTTTGCAAATCTTCCACGAACTCAAACGGTTTGTAATAATTCCAACCGGAACTAATCGTGTAAAAACCCGTCTCTATCGGATACGACTTGAAATACCGCTTTTCCTCGTCCGGCTCCTCGGCATCAAGTTGAGCGAGCAGCGATTCCAGCAACTCCTTTTGGTCGGAACGAATCCGAATGATGACCTGTTTCCGGTCAGGGTCTTCGGTTATTTTTGCCGTCGGATACACATCGCCGATGACATCAATCAGCGTTTCCATGGAGATGTTCTTCGGAGCGTAACGAACGATCGTATCGGCAACTGACGCACCACCCGCCGCCGCTTGCGATGCTTGACCCGCCACGTCGGCATGAACCTTCTGAATGAGTTCATGCTGTTCAGCCGTTGCCCAAATCAAGACGACGCTGCGTTGGTTGTTCCGAGTTACGTAGTAGCCCGGCAACCGGTTTTGAGCGGCGAGTTGATCCATCATCGACATGAACGTTTCCAAAGTGGATGCCGAAAGTTGATACGGACGCAGTTCCCTCGGCACCGCCGGAGTAACAAGCGAATCGAGAAATTCACTGATTTCCTTGTGTTCGGCTTCTGTTGCCGTGATGATAATTTTGTCCGCCACCAACGAGTCCGAAACAATTGCTCGCGGGAACGACTTTTTGAGAATCGCAATGGCTTCCTGTCCGAACGCTTGTATTTGTCCTCGGTTAAACTGACTCGGATCCACACCGGAAGGCGGTCCGGGCTGACCGCCGCCATCGGGTCGTTGCCCCCGCTGTCCTCCTGGTCCTCCGCCTTGTCCTCGTTGTCCGCCGAATCCGCCGCCTGGCGTACCGGTTGAGCCTTCCAAGTATTTGGCAACCGGATAGACGGCGGTCACTTTTTCGCTTCTTTTTTCGGAACCGGCACTCTCTTCCAGCATTTTGAGGATTTCTTCGAGTTGCCGATGTTCATCCGGTCGGGCTTTAATGTGGAATTCCCGCGGATTATCCTCCATGCGGATCATGCCGGTCTCTTTGAGGCTCGGCAAGTATTTCTCGAAAATTTCGGCAATTTTTTCGGGGTCATTCTTTTCGACAGTGTAAATTTTCCAAACCGGCGGCGGAGGTTGCGGCTGTTGCCGTTGCTCCTGTTGTCGCGGAGCAGGCGGCTCTTCAACACCTTTAATCACGTTTTGGACGGCATTCTGTACTTCGACACGGTCAATAACCATTATTTGATCCCCCATCTCAGTCACTTTTTGAAAGAGACTTTCAAGCGGTTTGATCCGTTGCATCACGATAGACCGGTCTCTGCGCCCGAGCGGATGGATCACGCAAACGTATTCCGACGAGGCACGTCCCACCAGTTCTTCCGGCTTCACCGAAGGAAAAAGATAAAGCGGAATCTGTTTCCGCAAATCGAGAACCAGTAAAATTTGGTCATTCCGTGTAACCGTAAACCCATTCGTAATCAAATAGCGGTTGATGAGATCGAGGACTTCCATGATAGTGAGTGCGTCTTGACTGACGTAGTTGAACGTCGCAGGCGGCGGGGTATCCATGACGAGGAAAAATCCGCCTTGATCGGCGATTAACTGCAAAACTTCTTTCCACGGTTGATTTCGGGCAACGATTTTGATTTTTTTGTTGTCAAATCCCTGTTCCAATACGGCACGCTGCGTCGGCGTAAGGAGTTCCCCCAGTTTCGTTTCAGTCTGTTTATAGATTTCTTCGTACCGCTCCTTCGGTGCGTTGGATCTCGCGGCGTTGCCGATCTCAACGACTTGGACATTCACAAGCCTCATGGCTTCCCGGCGTTGATCGGCATCCAGATTAAGCCTGTCCGCAATGGAAGGGTCTAGAATCCTCGTGAGGGAATTTGCAGGCGGAGGCGGCGGAATGACCGGCGCAGGCGGCTCTTCGGGGGCTTGCTCCCCTCCTCCTTCGGCATTGGGAGCGGGTTGTTCCCCGACGGGCTGGGCAGGAGGACCATCAGGGCGTGGTCCATCTGGACGCGGTCCGCCGCCGGGACGTTGTCCGCCCCCTTGTCTGCCTTGTCCGCGACCGCCTTCGGGAGGCTGTCCGACCAGTTCCGGGATGCAGAGAGCGAAAACAACGAAAGAGAAAATAATAAGAAATGCTATTCGGTACATGGTATTGATGACGTGTAGAGCCTATACCCCGTAATGGGAATCGGCGACCCAGTGCCTAAAACTTGCCCATATTTTCTATTTTACACTAAAATTGCGCAAATTACCAAAGGGTCGCTGGGGTTGTATTGCCAAGGAGGGCGGAAAACAGTATAACATAATCCGGTGGCGGTTGTGCTGCCGTTAAACATTATGACTTTGCGTAATCTCATTCTGGTTGTCGGTTTGGCTTTGTTTCTCGTTGGGTACGTCGGCTATTGGGCTTACACATCGTTGTATCTCCAACCGCGTAAAGAACTGGGGGACGAAATCGCCAAACTTTCCGGCGAAATCGACTTGGGAAAAGGTGAATACAATAGGATGTTGCAATCCGGGAATCAAAACCAAGGATATTACTACCGCTCATTACCGAGAACGCCCAATGATGCCAAACAGTATTCCTTCTGGCTGCTCGAATCACTACAATACAGCGGATTGGACAACAGCCAAGTCGGCGATGGTAATTACTCTCCTATGCGATTCGGTCAATTATTGATCGGTTATGATTATCGGTTTACCGTCCAGTGTACCGGCTCGCTTTCGCAACTCTCCTATTTTCTGTTTGAATTTTACTACGCCCCCTTTTTACACCGAATCACGTCGATGACATTGACACCGACGGAAGGAAATCGGGAGCGGTTGACGTTTAACATGACAATTGATGCGTTGGCATTGCAACCGCGTGATATGAAAGATCCTTACCCTTCACTGAATCAATTACCGGCGGGGTTTATGATTCCGCGGTTAATGTTCAATGATCCGGCAGTGTACAACGTGGTTGCGGAACGTAATATCATGCAAACGGCAAGGGGGGGCGTTGATCGGGCAGACTACACTGTCCTCACGTCAATCCTCAATCAAGAGGAAGTATGGTTTTGGGTACAAACCGACGATTCTCGCATCACAGCGAAGTTAGGAGATTCGATTCATTCCGGTTCGTTTTCGGGCAGGGTGGTCGAAATTCTCGACCAGGACATCGTTCTCGACCGTAATGGTTCACGATGGTTGCTGACTGCCGGTGAAAGCCTCAACGAAGCATTCGCTCTCCCGCCAGAGACCGGCGAGCGGAAAGAGGAGTAACGTCAGCTAAGGAGCCGTAACAAAATAACGTGTGCATACGATTGCCGTTGCACACAGGAATAATAGGGTTTTGGAATATCCAGTTGCATGGGTTATACCGTGCAACGCCAATAGATGTCAGTTTCTCTTTGCGTTCTTTGCGTAAATCTTTGCGTCCTCTGCGGTCAAATTTAACTGCAAAGGACGCAGAGGAGGCGCAAAGGGCGCAATGAAAAAAAGCCATTATTGACGTGCCGCAGTATATTTTGTTACACGTCCTATGCCGTCTATTCAACGTAACTCTGTTCTATTTTTTCAATGTCGTCGTCGAAATTTCCTCCAACTTTGAGGGCGTACAAATCACCGCCGATGTCCATTTGTATCTGCTGGGCATCGATGTCAATTTTCTTGATGACACACTGGATTCCTTCTAACATGAATGATCCCTCTTCAAAAAGATAATACTTTCTTCCTTGGGTCCGGTGATCAATCCAGCACTGCAACGTGCCGTCTGTTTCTACGATGGCATTAAGAATGCAGTAACGGGCATCGTGCTCAAAGACGACCGGCGGCGGTGCCACAACGACTGGCGGGGGCGGTGTGTATTCTGAAAGGATTGCCCTGTCTCGGATTGCCGCTGACTTTTGCCGTTCGTCATCGGTAGTGAGTCCATCGCTGTTCGGCATGTTGACGAGTTTAATTTGCGGCAACGACAATGCTTCGATTCGAAACGTTACGGTGAACGCTCCCTGCCGATTTGTTGTAGGACGCGGATTCACCTGTTGGATCGTGTGGAGGTATTCCGAGCGGTGAAATTGACGCAGAAACTCGGCAATTTGATCCAATCGTGCCTCTCCGTTGTCGAGCACAAATATATGTTTTGTGTGAGTAGCACCTTTGCCGCCGCCGGATGTCGTCGGCATCGGAAAAGAATAACCTCTGATCCCCGCACTGTCTGCCAATTTTCTCAGCCAGTCCCGATACCCTTCTACGGCTTCGCCTCCCGCCGCCGTTCCCGCTGCAGCGAGAGCCTGCTGCTCGATTGCCGATAACCTGTTTTTGATTTCCTCTTCATTTCTGGCATGAAGTTTATGTTCGTTTATCTTATTTGTAAATTCTGCCCGATCTTTTTTTAATTGGTTTATTTCACCAAACTGCGCCGGCACCACGCCGATAGCGAGGATGAAGAGCGCAATACCGGCGAGAATAACCAAAAACCGTTCCCGCTTCTGCGGATTGGAAATGTCAAACATAGGGGGTCTTGTGCTGACTTAACATGTCCGCTCATTCTACCCTAATACGAACAATCTGCAAGGACTCACAAATTGTTGCCAAATCCAGTCTGCGAGGCGAGAAAATGTCCGCCGAGTCCGATAGCAACGATGGTTATCCCGGAAACACACACCAACGAGCCGAGCGATAGATCACTTTCCCAACCTCGGCAGAAACTCAAAATGCCGAACACGACTCCAACTACTCCGAGTGCCGTCAAACCGGCGTGGATTGTTTCCAACATGCCTCCTTGCGGAGTATTCAAGTATTGAATGAGGACAGAAGGAATTCGTCTTTTGTTCCAAAGCCTTCGATGTCCCCGAAAAACATCGCCGGACTGCGGTCTTGTGCGAACCCGGGAACGTTGCCAAATGGTAAGTGCCGTTTTCATGTTCCCCACCTGATTCACAACTGTTTCCAGCGAAGGGAACTCGGACAGCGAAGGAGTTTTTTTTTCGTCTTCTTCTTGAAAAGAAGGTAAATCGGCTTTTTCCGTTCGTTCTGCTGTCTGCATACGCAGTGCCAGCGTCCGGCGAAGCCGTTTCAATTCCCCTAGAGGATCGAACATTTTCGCCGGAAGTCCCCGTTGTTCGGTCAGTAATTCAAAATAAGACTCCGCCACGTCGGATTCATCGGCAAATCTCCTGCCGGGAGTTTAGGTTTTATTCTCCCGGAAAGGGAGTAAAACAAAATTTTCTACCATTTGCACTGCCTTGCACAAAGTTGCAAGTGTTTGTTTTACAAGCGCTTGCGATATTGCCAAAATTGTGCAATACGCCGTATGCAATGCCAAACCGCGCCCTATCGCATGGGTTTTAGCATGTGTTTTCTTCATTACTAAAACTAACATCCGCTGCCTCCGCAAACGACTCGTCCGATAACTCGCCCTTGTAATGCTTCCGACGCACCGCCTCTGAATGTCCTAGCCAAAGATTCTCCTTCGCAGAACCCCAACGCTCAAGAACTTCATGACTCCGGGTTGTCCGCAACGTGTCAAACGGGCGTTCTATCGTGCCTACACCGGCTTTACGGGCAATCTTTTGAAACGGTTCATGAAGATTCCAAGCAGTACCCTGCAAGCCCTGTATCACAAACTCGTTTCCGTTGTCCGAAAAATGACGCTTCAATTCCATCTGCAATTCCGCAAACAAAGGTACTACGCGCTCGTGTTTACCTTCATGGTGTTCAGTTTTCGGCGAATGTACCAAAAACCGGTTCCCTGACCAGTCAATATCTTTCCACCGTAACTGCTGTAGTTCCGATGGACACCGTAAACCGCCAATTCTTGCCAACGCAATGATCGTCCGCCATTCTTGATTAGGGCAGGCTTCCAACAGTTTGATATACTCCGCCATGCTGATCGTCCGGTTTTTGTCGTCATTGACAAAACTGCCGCGTGCGATTCCTTTTAACGGATTCTTTGCCAACCATTCCTGCTCGACCGCCCACCGTAAAACTGCGCTGAGGTTCTTGACGTAACCAGCGACACTCGCTACCGCAGACGTTTCAAGTAACAATGCTTTCCACTCCCGTAGCCGTACCGGCGTGATTTTTTCGATGGCTTCCGTAGGGGAAAACATCTTGAAAAAATGCGACCGGCACTCGACGTAAGCCTTGACCGTCTTGGGCTTTATGCCCGTCTTGTGCTTCAAGTATTCGTCCCAAAGTTGCTGACAGGTTCCCCAGGAAATTTCCGAGATTCTTTCAAAACCATTTATTCTTTAGGATATTCTTTGCCTGTTCTGCCTCCGGTCGGAAGTAGCCGGAATTGGACAGAGATTCTCACCGTGTTAGACTGCCTCCGTCGCACATGCACGAACCGTTTGTGCATTGCGTGCAAATTCACTTTAACTCTAATGAGGGCAAAATGAAAGATAAAACATTGAATGTTGAACGGCTGGCATACAGCGTTCAGGAATCAGCGGCAATGATCGGCATTTCAAGCCGCATGCTGCACGAGTACATCAAAGACGGCAGCCTTCCCCATTTTCGACTGGGGACAAGGGTGTTGATCCCCGCTGAGGTACTGCGAGATTTTATCGCAAGCCGGATGCAAACAAGAGAATCCTAATCCCAGAGGCTTTTACCATGAAGGAAGACGCAAACCGACCGACAAAAGACACGGGAGAACCTGACGGGTTGCCCGAAGTGGACATCATCAGGGACGCTCCACAGCTGACGCGTGGTGTTTCCCACATTTCCGAAATCGTTGCTGCCCTCAAAGCCGAAGTTGCAAAGGTACACACCGAGCGAGAAGACAAACCAATGATTGAGGACTTATTCCTTACAAAAAGTTCCCGTTGACCAACGGTATTGATCAACAGGACGAAACGCAAATTTTAATCAAAACTTACTATGACGCATTATAGCACAAAATATATCAACGCAATCAATCCGATTGCCGAAGGGCAACGAAACAGTGGTTTACACAATGTGGGGATACTGTTACGGACAAAATTTGGATTGATCGGCGACGGTCTCGAATCGGCTTTGTCCGAAGTCAACCAAACGAAGTGTAATCCGCCGTTACCACCGCAAGAAGTGGTGCAGATTGCTCGTAGCGTTGATAAGTCGAACGTACCCATTGGAGATAAGACTGCGTCCCACGTCGGACAACAGTTCCACAAATCCACGAAGCCGGGAAGTCAAAACGAGTCCAGCGTGTCTACTCGTGCCGATTCGATTCCCGTCAGTACATTGTTGGATAAAGAAGTCTGTCTTTATCCGCACTGCAAGGCTACTGTACCAGAAAAGACGGCGACCATCGGCAAAGTGCTGGAAACATTCAAGACGGGTGGTCGCGTAAAAGCACAGATCGAAGCCATTCGGAACGAAACGGACAAGGAAAAGCGTAACAAATTGAAACAGTGTATCACTGCTGTTGTTTTCGGCAGTGTGCCGCAGGCACAGCGAAAGAACGTCGCGTGCAAGCCGAATGGAGTACTTTGTTTGGACTTCGATAATATCCCGGCGGACGAACTGGAATCGGCAAAAGAAAAGATTGCTGCGGTTCGTATCCATTGCGGCGATAGCCGTTCGGCGTTCAGATTGACATTGCATCATTGGCGGATTTTGTTAGAATCGGATTTTGGTTTATGTGCTCTCGCTCTGTTTTGACACGTCATGGCTACATTAACGAAGAATGTTGCTCTCGCAACGGAGCAACTTGCCCCTTTTGAAATATGGGAGGTATTGTACGGTGATAGAACAATCAAGTTTTTCAAGCCACTTGTATTAGTGCCATCGTGGATGCCGGATGACCCTGACGAGCCAAGCGAAAACGAATACTTACAGATTATCCGCCCCGATATAAACGTTGATGTTTGGGCTGAAACGAGGGACGAATTGCTAGAAGTGGTTCTGTCCGAAATTTGCTTTGTCTGGGAACATATCGTATTACGAGAGGATAGCGAATTAGATACTGAATCGAAACGCATCAAAAGGGAACATCTTACCATTGCGGAGTTAGTCGATGGGTAGTAACAGGAAAGGACGTGATATTGATGCTGCCCTTTGTAAAAAGGGATTTCGCTGTGCCAGTGACGGCAAGCATATTCGGTATGTTCTTACTGGACACACCGGTGTCCGAACAATGATAAGTCACGGAATGATGGGTAGTTCCCTCGATGCCAAACTAATCGGCGATATGGCACGTCAACTACGGCTCTACGCCAACTTCGTTCACAAAGTCGGAGGCGTTGACCAAGGCACTACCGTTACCGATTACGATCCCGAAGAACAAGAACGAGGCATTACGATTCAAGCCGCCGCAGTCACGTTTGACTGGAAAGACCATACCTTCAATCTCATCGACACGCCCGGTCACGTCGATTTCACCGCCGAAGTCGAACGCTCCCTCCGTGTTCTCGACGGCGGGGTCGTCATCTTCTCCGCTCGCGAAGGTGTTGAAGCCCAGAGCGAAACCGTCTGGCGGCAAGCAAACAAATATCACGTTCCTCGCATCGCCTTCATCAATAAGATGGATCGTGAAGGTGCTGACTTTTACCGCACGCTCAATCAAATCAAAAATCGCCTCGGTGCAAAGCCCATCGTTGTAACGTTGCCCGTCGGTGCCGGTCCGCCGCATATTCCCGAAGCCTTTCGGGCGGTCATTGACCTCGTTACCCTGAAAATGCTCACCTTTTCCGGCGACAACGGCACGATCATCGAACAGTCCGATATTCCCAAAGACCTCGAAGACGATGCCATTGCTTGGCGGAGTCAACTCCTCGACGACCTCTCGGCATACAGCGACGAGTTGACCGAAATCCTGCTCGCCGAAGAGGAAGTTTCCGACGAAATGATTCGCGGTGTGCTCCGTGAAGCGACCATCAACGATATGGCAGTGCCCGTGCTGTGCGGTTCGGCACTC
>Ga0082212_10005060_pt1 | contig 18105 bp, 15 predicted proteins | sample TergutNt197P3_FD_71548 | JGI IMG/M metagenome (GOLD analysis project Ga0082212, IMG submission 71548) | Neocapritermes taracua P3 segment gut microbial communities from Petit-Saut dam, French Guiana - Nt197 P3 | ecosystem: Host-associated > Arthropoda: Insects > Digestive system > Gut ...
GATGATTTTCGAATATTTCCCTTCCCGTGACAAGAGATCAACCCAACGGCACACATCGTCCACAAAATCCTCAAAACGGAGTTTGGCTTCATCGGCACCCGCCGCTTCGACACTTGCGCCGACACCGCGTTTGTCGTAACGCACGGAAGCGACGCCGTGTTCCTGCAATGCTTTTGCCAACAACAGGTAGGAATTGCACATCAGAGTCGGGGGCTGGTTTCCGTTGCGATCCGTCGGGCCGGAACCCGCCACGATGAGTACCATCGGCACGGTCTCCGATGCGATTTGTTCCGGCTCCACAAGCGAACCGTAAAGTGTACCGGTCGGCGTTTCAAGTGAAATCGGCGTTCCGTAATGTTGCTGTTCATCCACCCATGGCAAAGTGTGTAAACCGCTGATTCGCTTGGCCGAAAATGTCACACGGATTTTGAACGATTGCTTTGTCCCGGAATAACACAACTCGACGGATCGGACGTTGTTGCCGTGTTCGAGATACTCATTCTTCCGCCATTCTCCGATGCCGCCGTAAGTCCGTTCAATGGTTTTTGTCACATCGCTTTTCGCACTCCCGCTTTGAACCCATTTTTGCATGGCGTCCGTTATCTCGATATCCGCGAACGATTCCGCTTTTTGCGTCCCGGTGACGACTTGAAAGAATGTCATGGCCTTTGCTTCAAGTTCCGACCGGATAGCCGTCGCGTCAGGTTTCTGCGCTTGCAGTATCGTGTATGGCAAAACCATGAAAACGATGATTGCGTATTTTGTCATGTTGTTCTCCAAAATAAAGGGTTGGGGAGTAGCAATTCCGTCATTGTGCCGCAGCAGAAGAAACACGCGATACGCTTCATTCCGGCTCTTTTTTCGCAATCTTACGATTGCGGCTCCGATTTTTCCGCTTACTTTGTGCGCGGCTCTGATTGCGGCGGTCTCTCACTCCTCGCCTCGCATCCCTCACCGAATAAACCCTGCGACGTGTTGTAAATCTTTGTCGCCGCGACCGGAAAGGCAAACGAGAATGTCAGGCCGTGATTGGTCGGCGGTTGATTGTTCGCCGATTCGTATGGCCTCTTTGATTGCCTGAGCCAGTGCGTGGGAGCTTTCCAATGCGGGAATGATGCCTTCGACACGGCAGAGCAATTGAAACGCTTCGAGGGCTTCCTTGTCGGTGATGGTTTCGTAACGAACACGACCACAATCGCGCAACATGGCGTGTTCCGGTCCCACGCCGGGGTAGTCCAAACCGGCGGAAATCGAATACGCTTCCCGAATTTGCCCGTTGGCGTCTTGCAGCAACATCGATTTTGTGCCGTGCAAAACGCCCATCGTTCCGGCAGTCAACGAAGCAGAGTGTTCGCCGGTTTCGAGACCGTGTCCCGCCGCTTCCACGCCGATCAGTTCAACTGCGTCGTCATTGAGAAAGGGATAAAATATTCCCATCGCATTACTGCCGCCGCCGACCGCCGCAACGACGTAATCCGGCAGTTTGCCCGTCTGTTGCAGCATTTGCCGACGGGTTTCTTCGCCGATGATCTTCTGAAACTCGCGCACCATGAGCGGGTACGGATGCGGCCCGGCCACAGTGCCGATGACGTAAAACGTGTCGTCCACGACGTTGCTCCAATAGCGCAGTGCGGCGTTCATCGCGTCTTTGAGCGTTGCGGTGCCGGATTCGACGCCCACAACTTCGGTGCCGAGCAGTTCCATCCGCAAGACGTTGGGCTGTTGCCGTCGGATGTCTTCATTCCCCATAAACACGCGACATTCGAAGCCCAGCAAGGCCGCAACCGTTGCCGTCGCCACGCCGTGCTGACCGGCACCTGTTTCGGCGATCAGGCGGCGTTTGCCCATGCGTTTGGCAAGCAAAGCCTGGCCGATGGTGTTGTTGATCTTGTGTGCTCCGGTGTGGGCCAGGTCTTCGCGTTTGAGCCAGATGTTCGCCGTGCCGACCGTTTCGCTCAACCGCCGAGCAAAATAACACGGCGTTTCCCGACCGACGTATTGTCGCAACAGTTCGCGGTATTCGTCCCAAAACGTTTCGTCATGAAAGGCATCGTGCATCGCGACGGTCAGTTGCTTGAGCGGCGAAACAAGCGTCTCGCCGACGTACATCCCGCCGTATTGGCCGAAATAACCGTGGTCATCAGGTTGTGTAGTTGTCATGGTGCTTTGTCTTCGAAAATAATTCACCATTCGTGTTTCTTCCTGGTGAAAATCAATATCCGTAAGTGGTTACATCAAAATAAGGTAGTAATCGATAACACTGCTTTTTATTCCCGTTTCGCGTCTTTTTCGACGACTTCTTCCGGGAGCAGGAGTTCTTTTCCGCTCCGGGCAAGATAAGGCGGAACGGTCATCAGGAGTCGTTGGCCGTTGTTATCCTGAAACTTCCAGAGTTGTCCGTCCATTCCTTCAGGAACGTCAATGCAGAACCAGCCTTCTTCGTGCTCACCGAAATCATACTGGGCGGTTCCTTCCGGGTCAAGCAGCCTTCCGCATGTTCGCGGTGCCCAGCTTGCAACCCTTGCCGCCCAACCGCCGATCTGCTTCGTGCCTTTCGGAACATAAAAGTAGAGCGTCCAGTTGCCGCGAAAATGAGATTGCGTGTGCGAGGAATTGATGTCCGATTCCACGGATACGGGCAAGCCGTCTGGCCAGATGATTTTCGTGAAATCTCCGCCGTCCAGAGCGACGATGTCATGCATTCCTGCATAGTACGTTTTCAATGTCACGACATGTTCTTTTCCGTCGGCGGGGTAATCCTCGATTTCTGTTACCGGTGTATTCAACATCACTTCGTAAGGCGTAAACATCGAAATTTTCGTCGTGCGGTTTTTCCAAAGCGGCCTGACCGTGATTTTTAGTTCAATTTCTTTGTTCTCCTCCGAAAGATAAACCTGATACATTTGCAGGTCTTGCGATTCGGTCGGAAAATAACCTTGCGGCGTTTCCGGGAAGTCAAGCCGTTTCGCCGCCGGAACCAATTTCTTGCTGAAAACGACACTCTCGAAACCGGGATCAATCGGCGTGTTGTTTTTGAGACCTTCCGCCAAAAACGCGGCGATTTCCTCCTCGCTGTAGGGCGTGTCATCATAAAGCGGATTGTTCGGGTCAAGCGTCGCCCCCTGACCGATAAAACGGCAAAGAAATCCGTAAGAATGAATCATCATCGTTTTTCGCATACGGTAAACGTGCCGTGCCACATCATCCCGAGCCCCGTCTTTGATCGAGAAATTTCCGTACAACTCGGCATGTCGGGTATAGAGCGTCAAATCGTCGAGCCGCTTCAGGATTTTCGCATCTGACGTGAGCTTCCGGGCTTCGCTGATTTGCCGATACATACGCCCCACCAGATCGGAAAGCGGTCGCCGTTGATTGTCGAAGTTGATCAGTCGATAAAATTCCCGCATCGGCTCCTTGGCCGGGCCGAAGCACTTTTCAAAAAAATCGTCGGTGATTCCGTCCAATTGCGTCGCTTCCTCAATATCCCAAAGAACTCGGGAGGCAAAATAGTAACCGAGACCACAGGGACCCCAGCAGTCACCTGATTCGGCGTCGTAGAAGCGGACTCCCAATTCGTGGATACGCGGCAAAAAGCGTGCGAGCCGTTCGAGTTGCGAACCGTTTCCGAGCCGGGGCATGTTCCAGTCCCAAGCGACGACACTCAGGTAGTCATACGTTCCAATCTGCGTTGCCCCTTGCGACTGCCATGCTTCGAGAACTTGTTCGAAACTCATTCCCCCTTGTAAAAACGCCGTTGTGACGCTTGGAATCGCCCCTTGCGGAATCGGAATGGACGGCGGAAAGGAATGCTCGTTATAGGCATAGAACCCGATCACTTTCTTACCGAGGCCGAGTTTTTCGACCGCTTCGAGGGCTTCCGTGGCAAGAAGAACGACTCGCGTGGCCGGATTGCCGAGTTGAACACAATTTTCACATTGACACCAACCGCCGCCGTCGCTGGGGTCCAAAGAGACACTGTCAAGCCCGGGATTCGCCTGGAAAGAGCGAACGACATAATCGACGACGAGTTTTCGCAAGCCGGGATTCGAGGTGCAAAATTTCTGGTCGCCCCAAGTGGCGGTACGTTTCCCGTCAATCAGGGCGAAATACTCCGGATGCTTTTCAAACTCTTCGCGAAAGGTCGCCATGATCGCTTCGTAGGAGTGGCCGCTATTGAGGTTGAACCCCTGGGTGGCACGGTTCCGCCGACACCAATCACGATAGGGAATCTCGTTGTACCCCCACGTTCCCCAGTTGTACCAAATACGTCGGGCATAAAAAGACGGGTCTTGGAACTCGTCAACGGCAACTTTCAGATCGGCCACCTCCGGTACATATTCCCAGGTTTCCCCGGGAAAAAACTGCCGGTATCCGAGTCGATAGAGCAAATCCCAAGCCGCATGGGAAACGGCCATATCGGTCGCTCCGAGCAGATACAACGCTTGATCGGTACTGCGTATCAGGTATTTTTCCCGGCCAAAGGGTGATTCCTCAAATGAAACGCGGAAAGGAAGAGATGAAAAATCTTCTGCAAGTCCGAGAACGATTCCCGAGTTGCCGGCACCGGTTTCCATTTCGAAGGTCGCACCGCTGATTTGCGAGAGATAATCGGCAAGTTCTTCGGCCAAAGCAAGGGTTTTCTGCGACGCATTGTCAGAAACGGTGATTTTTAACAATGATTGGCCGTCTTTTGCCAATTGGCATGTGAGCGGTTCCGCACCGAAGCTCATGTTCGAATGCGGAAGTAATAGCAAGAAAAATAACCAAATACAAGAATACAATGTTTTCATTTCAACGGACTGAAGCATGACAAGTCTCCTATGGGAATTGGTTCGATTTGTCGTATCCGTTCACCGGGGTTAAATCATGAATAACTCCCCCTTTAAAACGATTTTTGGTTGCGGCTACGTTGCGATGCGTATATTTTCTATCAATCGCCTCACTTTGTCAATGTCCTTGATGCCCGGTGAGAATTCAACGCCGCTGGAAACGTCAATGCCGTAAGGATTGGCCAGGCGGATGGCGTCGGAGACATTATCTGGTGTGATTCCGCCTGCAAGGAGCGTTGGAAATTTCCGGCAAAACGGTGCCGCATTGGACCAATCCCAACTCAGCCCGTTGCCGCCGGGATACAGCCCCGGTGCCAGTTCAACAACATATCGGACTTCGGGGGAGGCTTCAGACACCGGGCTTCGGGCTTCAGGGTTGGCACTCGACACTTCTTCCTGAAGTCTGAAGCCTGAAGTCTGAAGCCTGATGCATGTCGCCGCATCGCGGACGGGTCGCAACACGCGCACATGTTTTTCGAGACGTTCCGCTTCCGTCTCTTCGCCGTAAAACTGCACGAAGTCGAATTGATTGTCACACACGTCAAGAATACGCATGACCTTTTGTGCGTTCTTGTCAACAATGAGCAACACAATTTTTTTGCCCGATTCGCGTAACGGCGCAATGGTACTGGTGATGTCGGCGAGTGCCGGCAAGTCAAGATGCCGCTGACTCGGCGGAAAATGCACCAGCCCAATCATGTCGGCACCGAGTTCAAAACACGCAACGGCCGTTTCCGGCGAGGTAATACCGCAAATTTTGACGATCATGTAATCATTCCTCGTATAGATAACCATTCACATTTTTCACCACGAAAAACACGAAGGATAATCGATCTACAGATTCCCCATCGCGGTGTAGCCGCAACCCAACAGGATCATATGTTAGCCCTTAATCAAGTCATCGCGGCGCGGCTTTTTGTATGAAAAATCTCGATGCGTTTGATGCGCAAGCGAGCGGCGCAACGGGTTGCGTTGGCAGGTGTTTCCGGTTATTTTCGTTTGGTATGTCAATTTTCTTTCTCTTGTTCGGCGACGCGGCAGGTCGGAACATCCGGATTCCGGCTTCAAAAAATGCCATCCTTTGATTCTAGCAATCATAACAACCGAAAACAAGAGAGAACGCGGCGGTCACGGCGTGACCACCCTACCGTACACGGCTCTGATTTGAGAAATCCGACTCACTCGCGTGGCGGTTCAATCCCGAAGTCTTCAATCGTGAACAGCGAGCGGAATTTGTAGCCGCGACTGATGAACGCGCCGCTTCCGCCTTCCATGCGATCAATGATGGCAATGACTTCATCGACAATCAATCCCGCCGCTTCCAGCCGTTCGATGGCCAACAGCGACGACCCACCGGTGGTGACAACGTCCTCAACAACGACAATGTGGTCACCGGGTTGCACCGGACCTTCGACGAAGTTTTGTGTGCCGTGATCTTTCGCTTCCTTACGCACCATGCAACCCTTGAGCGGAATGCCCTGTGTGCCGGCGATGGTGATAACAGCCGCCGTGATGGGGTCGGCACCGATGGCCATGCCGCCGACCGCTTCGGGGAAGATGCCCCCTTCGATAATCAGTTCCAGAATGCCCTCGCCGATGAGCATGGCACCCTCGGAATCGAGAACCACCTGCTTACCGTCGAGGTAATATTTTGCCTTTTTGCCGGACGCGAGTGTAAAATCACCGAATTTCAATGATTTTTCTCGAATCAGCTCTTTGAGTCGTTCGCGGTTGTACGTCATGATGCCCTTCTTCGTGTAACGGTTCCGGTCGCAGGATATCATCACAAGCGTTACACACGCGGATGACATCGTAAGTATAATTGTCAATACGAATTGGGTCATTTCCCGCGTAAGTGCCGCGCCGATTTTGCCGCGTCACACCCGATTGCGCCTGCACATATTGAAAATTGTTGCATTGTGGAGTGTCAAAACGTGAGTTTTCGTCACAAAATATTCCAATGCAAGGCGTGCCGACTGCCGCTGCGACGTGCAGAAAATCGTTGTCACCACCGACGTAAATCGAACTGCGACGGGCTAATGCGGCAAATTGGATTGCCGAAAGAGCCGGTGTCAATATAGCCATTCCGCCCGACTCGGCCACGATTTTGTCCGCAATTCGTCTTTCTCCGGCACTTTGCCAAGTGACCACCGTGGGCAGGCCAAGGTTACAACGCAAATGCTCGGCCACCTGAACATAACGGTCGATTTCCCAATAGCTTGAATTTGATTGTACCGCAACGCCCAACATTGCGAAGGGGGCGGATTCCAAACCCAGTTCGCGTGCGAGCCAATCGACCACTCGCCGTTCGGTGCCAATTTCCGGCAGTTCATAGTCGATACTTGCCCCTGCCACGTCCAGCGTTTCGAGCAAGAGCAAACGTTTTTCCAGCAGATGTTCTGGTTGCTGCACACTCTTTGGTTTTCCGAAAAAGCGGTTTCGCGCTCCGCTAATCGAAATTCGCTTGCGACAACCGGAAAGTTTCATCGCAAGTCCGCTTGCCACATCGCCTTGTAGATCAAGGCATAAATCCGGCGAGAACGAGCGCAGTCGCTTTCTGAGTGTATTGATTTCGGATAACCTCTTGTACCAGCCTGGTTTGGCAAGCATCAGATGATTGACAATATTGTAACTGTTCGCAAAGTCGATCATCTCCTGCGTGGCAAGCCAGGCTATTTTTGCACGAGGGAAACGAGTTTGTAATATATTAATAATGGGCAATGTGCGTGTTGTGTCACGGATTTTCCCAAACTGAATAAGTAAAATCCTGTTAAACTGAGAAGAATGAGAAAAGTGCGTAAACAATGGATACTCCTTCCATATACAAGTGTCGTTGATGACTCAAGTCGAAAACTCAGCTTCGTATTATGAGTATATGTAAAGGCGCAAAATAAGTAAAGGATTTTTTTCTTTTGTGTTTTCTTTCCGGCTATGAATGATGTAACTGAACCCGTTGTGCGTAAACATTAATGAACACTGCGGTTACGCTAAACCATGAACACGCCCGCCAGGACTTGAACCTGTAACCACGGCTTAGAAATCACGTGATTCTTTTTCAGCCATTCTCATGCCACCCCCACGACATGATGGTGATTGATTCGTACATGAACTTTGCAAAGATTCCAATCACGAAATTCACAAACTTCGCGAATAGATTGTGTTCTGCGTCAACCGAACTGCGTTTGTTGCCGTGCAACCACTCGTATATTTTTACAAAATACATCAGAGTGTTTTGTTAAACTTAATTTTTGGGATAAGAGGTAGGGCGGTCACGCCATGACCGCCGCAGAATTGTTTGAGTGTTATCCCAATTTTAAAAACTTATTGCTCTTCTCGTGTTGAAACCGATTTTATGTTATAATGATTCAGTGGGTATTTCGCCCTGTGAGCGATTGCGTTCCAACCCAACCGGGAAGATTTGTTACCGAACCGTTTTTGGAGTTCGGACATGATTTTGAGTTTCTATACTGGCAACGGGAGCAAATTACCGTTTTTTCCTAAAAAAATATCTCACACAAAGGCACGGAGTCACAGAGAGAATTGATCTTTCGTGGCTTTGTTGTTGCACTGGTGGCAACAGTGTGAAAAATACAATTTGTTGCCGTTTGGAGTATATCGCCGTGTGGATGCCATTCTTGAAACCATGTCCTGCACGGTGCGGTGAATGATGTCCAATATCATTTGAGAACTGAACCCAAGAGAGTGAAAACCCATGCCGACACCTGAGAACGGCAAGAGTATCGAAGAAATGTACTGGGACAGAGTCCGAGCGATGAGTCCAGCGGAAAGATACGAGAAGGCTTTGCGTCTCAACGCCAACGTTTGTGCGATGGTCGAAACACAAATTCGCGAACAGCAACCGGGAATCGACGACCACGCCTTAAAATTCGTTGTTGCACGTCGTTATTATTGGAATGAACCGAAGGTTCTCCAAATGCTTGACAAAGCGGAAAAATTCGAGCAGGAGTAAATCATGTCTAACCCTGGAAAAAGAAAAAGCATCGAGGAAATGTATTGGGACAGTGTGCGTGCGATGAGGCCGGAAGAGAGAATGCGCAACTGTTTCAGAATGTTTCAGAGTTATTACGTACAAGCAACGGCGCGATACCGAAAAGACCATCCCGGCATCGGTGAACGGGAATTGAGAATTGCAATGGCCAAACGGCTATACGGTGGCGACCCAAGAACCGTGACATTGATCGAAATGGCCGAAACAGAACGACAGGAGAGTCTAAGATGAACATTGATTTGCCTGAACTGGCGGCATTGGCCGAGAGAATTGGCATAATATTTGAGCGTCATGGTTTGCGCTACCATTTGACCGGAGGTGTTGTCGCGTCCCATTACGGCGAAATGCGAAACACTCAAGATGTCGATATCGTTGTTGATATGGATGCTTGTCGGAACCGACTGTCTTTGTTTCAAGACTTGGAAAGCGAGTTTTATGTTGATCGCGGGGCATTCGATGAAGCGATTCAAATGAAGTCAATGTTTCAAGTGCTCGATATGGATTCCATGTTAAGGGCGGATATTTACACGGCTTCTTTGTTGCCTGATCGCTTTGAAAATATCGTCAATGTGGAAATTGTTGATGGCGTGTCATTACCGATTTCCTCCCCCGAGGATGCCATTTTGTCGAAACTGCACTGGATCAAGCTCGGCAGCGGGCGAAGCCGCAAGGATGTTGTCGCCATGTTGCGGGTGCAGGAAAATCTCGACAACGATTATTTGGAAAAAACCGCCGAACAACTCGGCGTCAAAGCGATCCTCGACGAATTACGGCAAATCGCCGATAATTATGATCCCAAAGTGATATTGTAAAGAGAAACCATTGACTACCCATCAAGATTAAAAATAATGTTGGAGATTCAAAATGAAACTATCATTTCCGTTGTTGGTGCTTATCGTATTATCTTCTTCCGCTATGCTTTTCGCCGAAGACGTTTTCCGCTTTCGCGGTGACAACTCACAAGGAAAGTACAACGAAACCGGACTTTTGGACAGTTGGCCGGCGGAGGGTTTGAAGCCCAAATGGGTCAATAGCGAACTCGGCGAAGGCTGGAGCAGTGTCATCAAGGTCAAAGACCGGCTGTACCTCGCGTGTCTCGATTCCAAAGACACGAAAAAAGAATCGGTCGTTTGCCTGGACTTGAATGGAAAACAGATATGGCAGCAAACGGTCGGAGCCGTTTGGGCACCGTCGTATCAATTCCCGCGTGCCACGCCGACGTATATTGTCGGTAAGAACGGCGATGACCGTTTGGTCGTGCTTTCCGGGAACGGCGAATTGTATTGTCTGGCCGCTGCGGACGGGAAATACCTTTGGCACAAAGACGCTTTCAAAGATTATGAATCCGCGATCAGTATGTGGGGTGTTGCGGAATGCGTCGTGGTCAAGGACGGCAAGGTTATCGTGACGCTGGCCGGTAAAAAAGCATTGGCAGTGGCGTACAACATCGCCGACGGCAGCGTGGCTTGGGAAACCGCTCCTGCTGAGGATCGCATCTCCTACGCAACGCCGATTCTTTACGAAAACTACCTCATCACGCTGACATGCCGATATGTTTGGATCATCAACATCGAAAACGGTGAAATGCTTTGGAGAAGCAATTTTCAGGACGATTCCGGCGGTCGGGTGCAACGGTCGGGCAACAACTGCAATCCGCATGTCCTCAAGGGGAACCAATTTTACACCACCGCCGGATATGGCCAGGGCGGCGCGATGTATGAAATTCTTCCCGACGGCAAAGGACTTGAATTGATTTGGGGCAGCCGAACGCTTGACTCGCACCACCACGGGGCAGTGGAAGTGGACGGGCGGATTTATGGTTCGACCCACGATGGGACATCTTATTGTTGTCTCGACTGGGAAACCGGGGAACCGATTTACACGAGTTCCTGGAATAACTTGGGGGCTGCCGACACCATTTTCGCCGACGGCAAGCTCTACTTATACGAGGAAAAACGCGGAACGCTCGGTTTGGTCAAGCCCGGCGACCGCTTTGAGGTCATCAGCAGTTTTCAAATTGATTTCGGCACGAAGGAACACTGGGCGCACCCCGTCATCAGCGACGGCGTGCTGTACGTCCGTCACGGAAACGCGCTGGCCGCGTTTGATATTGCCAAAAAGTAACATTTTGAAGAGTATTTGATGGCACCTGCTTGTCGGTACTGCACCATTTGTTAATGCTTATTTGATTATGGCGATAAAAGAGAAGAAAAAGTTCACCAATACACTATATACCCATGATAATCTGTTTATACTGACCGGTATGAACAGCAATTCGGTGGATTTGATCTATTTGGACCCGCCGTTTAACACCAAAAGGATGTATTCCGCACCGATCGGCAGTAAAGCGGCAGGCACAAGTTTTAAGGATATGTGGACATGGCAGGATGTCAATGAAGCGTATCTGGACACATTAGCGGGCAATTATCCGGCATTGACAAAATTTATTGCATCCATCGGAGAAATTCACAGCAAGGCCATGATGGCCTATTTGGCGTACATGGCACAACGCATCATTGAAATGCACAGGGTGCTGAAAGATACGGGCAGTTTGTATTTGCATTGCGACCCGACGGCAAGTCATTATTTGAAAATAGTACTGGATGAAATATTTGGAAAATATTCATTCAGGAATGAAATCATATGGTGCTACAAACGCCCCTCAGCACCCAGACAGAGACAATTGCCCAGATTACATGACATCATCTTTTGGTACTCAAAAGGGAAGAAATGGACATTCAATGGAGAACATATTCGAGTTCCGTATGCTCAAAGCAGTATCGACAGAGCCGGATATGCCGCTAATGTAAGCAAAATGACCGATGGTGGTGTTGTCGAATTGAAAGAAGGCGGAAAGTTACCTGAAGACTGGTGGGATATTCCCATGTTGAAAGGAAACTCAAGAGAAGCCACCGGTTATCCCACGCAAAAGCCGCTTACGCTTTTGCATCGTATCATCAAAGCATCGTCCAATGAGGGTGACATTGTCTTTGACCCGTTTTGCGGCTGTGCGACAACCTGCGTGGCGGCGCAACAGTTGGATAGAAAATGGATTGGTATTGATATAGAAAAACAGGCCGTAGATATTTTGGTTGACAGATTAAGCAACGATGCTGGCTTGTTCAAGGATTTTGTTAACACAACGATAGTCCCACAAAGAACGGATGTAAAAATAGTCAAGAAATCCGTATCGATAAAAGAGCGATTGTATAAACAACAGAACGGAAAGTGCAATGCTTGCGGACGTAAATTCGAGATATGGGATTTTGAGATTGACCATATTATTCCCCAAGCGAAGGGGGGTGGCGATTATTATGAAAACTATCAATTATTGTGCGGTTCGTGCAACAAAATCAAAGGCGACCGTCCCATGGAATACCTGCGATTAAAGATTAAAACACGCGAAGAAATGATGAAAAACCAAATCATTTTTGGGGAATGATGTGTGAAAGTAAGAGTTCAACAGCATCCAATGAGCAGTTTGACACAAGTGTGAGTGTCACCCATCCAAGTCCTCCGTGTTCTCCACGTCGCTGCGAAAAATAAAAACCAACACCCATGAAAATCAGCATTTGCGCATGTCAGTTTTACGAGCGCACACCTCATGAGAAAATCGCGGCGGTGCAGGCGGCTTGTCGTGCTGCGGAAAGGGAGCATTGCGACCCGCAACCTGTACCGGGTGCCACCAGCGCAACAAGCTGTGAAATCGTGCCGGATTTGTGTTACGTTGCCGTCAAGGACCGCGACCGACTGACGCAAATCGCCTCTTGTGATTTCGTGCTGGCGTGTCAACCCCGTGCGGTGCGGTCGTTGTTGGGCGGTATGGGAAATGCCAAGTGCATTGATCTCCGCACAGAGACGCTTGAGGATATTTTGGCCGTGTTGTCATTGACGCCGGTTGAAGCCTCAGTGCAGGAGTTGACATATCACGAACAAAAGACCGATTGGAAACCGTGGTTCCCCGTCATTGACGCGGAACGTTGCATACATTGCCGGAAGTGTGTTGACTTTTGCATGTTCGGTGTTTATGCCGTCGATGCGGAAAAGGTGCGTGTCATTAAGCCGGAGTCGTGCAAAACGGACTGTCCCGCGTGTGCAAGGGTGTGTCCGCAAAACGCGATTATGTTTCCGAAGTCGGACGATGAGCGACTCAATGGTTCGCTTGCGGAGCCGGTCAAGCCTTACAAGGGAGAAATCGACCAGCAACACGCAGAAGACAATCCCTCGTTTCGGGAACGCCTGAAACATCGCAAGGGACTGCGGCTTTTCAAGGAGGACACACCATGAACCCACTGGCCGTGACACGTATTCTCACAAGTTGCACGTGCAAAGTGCAACGCAAGCTACTCCGTTTTGCATGGAACGGACACAACGCCATTCGTGCCTTTGAACAACGACGCAAACATACGAGTTGTTGCGCTGGTGGCAACCAACCGTTTTTTCCGGCGTTTTTGATGCTGTCGGTGACGAACTGTTGCAATTTGCGCTGCAAGGGTTGCTGGGTCGAACAAACGCGCGAGCCGCAACAGCTGTCGCTCGCGCAACTGCAAGGCATCGTCACAACGGCGCAAAAATACGGTTCGCGTTTTTTTGGCATACTCGGCGGCGAACCTTTGTTTCATGCGGATATTTTCACGCTGTTTGAGAACAACCCGCAGGCGTATTTTCAGCTTTACACCAACGGCGTCATGTTCAGCGAAGAAATTGCGTCGCAACTGGCGAAGACCGGCAACGTCACGCCGCTCATCAGCATCGAGGGGTTGGAAAACGAAACCCGCATCCGGCGCGGCGGCGACGTCACTTTTGTCCGATCGATCAAGGGGTTGGAAGCGTCGGTCAAGGCGGGGCTTTTCACCGGCGTTGCGGCCAGCATCAACCGTCGCAACTTCGAGGAACTCGTCAGCACCGAATACCTGAATTTTCTCGTCCAAAAAGGCGTGCATTATATTTGGTATTACGTGTATCGCCCTTGCGGTTCGGAGCCGGATTTTGACAACGCCCTGGACGCCGAGCAAATTGTCGCACTGCGGCGGTTCATCGTTGAGCAACGCCGCAAGGCACGCATCATTATCATCGACGCTTATTGGGACGCCAAAGGTCACGCCGTTTGCCCGGGCGCAATGGGACTTGCACATCACATCGCCCCGAACGGTGCCGTTGAGTTTTGTCCCATCGTGCAGTTCACCGGCGATTATTTGAACGACGATGCCTCGAATCTCGAAGCGATTTTGCAAGATAACAGTTTTTTGGAAGAGTTGCGTGCCTTCAGTTCCGGCATCAGTCGCAATTGCGTTCTCATGGAATCGCCGCACGAATTGGCTGCGTTCCTGCGTGAACACGGAGCATCGGATTCCTCCAACCGCGACAGTCTGGCCGAACTGGAATCGCGTCGGAAAATGATCTGCCACGACATCAAAGGCCGTGAAATCCCGGAACAATCGCTTGCCTATCGCATCGGCAAAAAATACTACTTCTTCGGGTTCGGAGCGTATGGGTAAGCGCAAAGTGCAGAGATCAGAGTACAGAGTTTAGAGTGTTTTTTGTCGGTACTCCGACCAGACAACACTGCGTATTTTTTATCCGCAGATACACGCCGATTAACGCAGATGAATTTTAAAAATGTATTTTAAATATGATCTGCGTATATCTGCGTCAATCTGCGGATAAATCACTCTTCGTGGCACTTCGTGCTCTTCGTGGTGAGAAAAAAATGGCGACATCATCCGTTTGCGCATCAAAACGTGACGTATAATCGTTAAATGTTGTATGGTCGGTTTATTGCGCTGGTGGCAACAGTACCGACGCGTCGTCTGTCACACAAAATAACGCGATATGCGGACCAGTTTTTTTGTTATGAGTCCATAATGCCGCAACCGGAGTGGGAAACACGGAGACTCATGAGTTGAGTGATTCCAACCGAAGATTCAACGGCGAGAAGAAAAGACTCAATGGTATCAACAAGGGGCTCACGCCTGGACTCCGTTGAGTTGATCGTTTCCACCGGGAGAAGAACGTTTAAGTCCAAAAGTATGAACGACAAGAAGTGATGAGGTGAAGGTTAGGATTATGTTTCGGCGTGCAAGAAGAAAAGTGCGGGGCGCGAGAAGAAAATCACGGCAAATTTGAAGCCTGCTGCGGCAATTGATACGCCGGCTGCGGCATAATCGTTATCAACTGCGGCGACTCATGCGCCGGTTGCGACGGTTGATACGTCAATTGCGGTGGTTTATGCACCGGTTGCGGCGGTTGTTACGTCAATTGCGGTGGTTTATGCACCGGTTGCGGCGGTTGATACGTCTGTTGCGGCAATCATGACGTCAATTGCGGCGATTCCTCATCCGATTGCGGCAAAATCGTTTTAACTTGCGGCGGCAAATCATTGATTGACCGGAGTGCCGGTGTGGAGTAGAATGGTGAGTGGTTGCATTCATCCTTGTGTCCTTTGTGGTTAAAAAACAGTTTTTCTTAACCACAAAGTTCACAAAGGATGACACAAAGTTCACAAAGGAGTGCAGAATGACCTGCGAGAAATGACATACTTGATATTTCATGCCGAGTAACACGACGCGACAAATTGTTCCGGAAGAGTTGAGCGTGCGAATGCAAATTCGCGACGCCGCGCGTCTGTACGTGCGCGATGCGAATCTCATTCCGCCGCAAACATTGGAGCGTTTGCAATTTCACGCGCAACGTTGTTTGGACGAGTTGCTTCTGTCGCAATGCGGCTTCGACGACTTCACCGTCATCATGCTCAACAACGCCTTGTGGGAAACGTGTTTCTCGCACATTCCCAAAGAACAACGGCTGTTGCTGTTACCGTTTTGCCTGCGAAATTATGAGCAATGCGAAGCCCCGCGTGATGAATTGGGGTTGATCTGCAACCAATGCGGCAAGTGCAACATTCCGAATCTTTCGCAACATGCGGACAGTCTCGGAATGCCGGTGCTGGTGGCCGAGTCGAGTGCGATGGTTGCCGAATGGGTGCAGCGCGGCGAGATTCAGGCGATTGTCGGCGTGTCTTGTTTGGATTCGTTGCGAAAAGCCTGGCCGTCCATGTTTCGTCATGCGATACCCGGCATCGCGGTGCCGCTGACGAAAGACGGTTGCCGCGACAGCGAGTTCGACTTGTCGTTTCTGAACGACACGCTTGCGCTGGCCGATGACGCCGAACCCTTTGCCGTGCCGAATGCGAATATTCAGCAGCACATCAAAACTCTGTTTACGAAGCGCGAGGTCGAAAAATACGTTCGGGCATCAACACCGGGTTTGTCGGCGTTTCCGCAGGAGGTGGAACATGCGTTGTGTGCGCATGGCAAGCATTACCGTCCGATGATCGTGTTCGGAACGTATTGTGCGCTTGCAAATCGTGCGGATTTTCCCGACTTTTTGAACCCGATCGCGCTGGCGGTGGAGTGTTTTCACAAGGCGTCGCTGATTCACGACGACATTGAGGACGGTGATGAAACCCGTTACGATGAGCCGACGCTGCACCGGCGGGTCGGGATTCCCACGGCCATGAACGTCGGCGATTTTTTGATCGGCGAAGGCTACCGCTTGCTCGGGCATCCGTCGATTCCCGGTGAGCTTCACGCGAATTTGTGTGCTCAAGCCGCTCAGGCGCATTGCGAACTTTCGCTGGGACAGGCACAGGAGTTTGAGTGTTCCGGCAAGGATATTTCGCTGGAACAGTGTCTTGAAACGCACCGGCTCAAAACGGCACCGGCGTTTCGCGTGGCGTTGTTCATGGGCGCGATTGCCGCCGGGAAATTTGCGGAGTACCAACCGTTGTTTCACGAATTTGCGGACTTATTCGGCATTGCGTACCAATTGCAGGACGACCTCGAAGACCCGGCGGAAAACCCCGCCTCGGTGGTCGATTCCCTGATGCGGCAAAACAACATCTCTCGCAACGCCGCCCGTGCCGAAATTGCAACGCTTTATGATACGTATCGGTCGAAAACATATCAAGTTCTCGAAAACGTGACCGACCCTCTGTTGAAAATTTACATGTACCGACTGGTAGGCAAGGTGTTGAAGGAGGTGGGGATTTAGACAGGGCGGCCACGCCGTGATCGCCGCAACTACTGAATGTGTTTCAGTTACGGATTGACATGGGCGAAACACCGAATTTTTTGTTTTTACGCGAGAACGTGAAATCTAAGTTGAATATAATACAGGAGTAACGACATTGCCTTCGATCAGCAGGTTTTTCGGAATTGTCATTTACATGTATTGGCGGGACCATTTGCCGCCGCACTTCCATGCGGAATATGGCGACTTTGAAGCCCAAATCGATATTGAAACGCTGGAAGTTCTGCATGGAAATCTTCCGCGTCGAGCCAAGGCACTGGTCCTGGAATGGGCAGCCGACCATCGCGACGAACTGCGTGAAAACTGGCAAAGAAGTCGGAATCAAGAACCGTTATCACCGATTGACCCGTTGGAGTAAGACATGGCTCCCTGGAAAATTCTCCAAATGAACGTTTTGCCAGACTATTGTCTTGAATTGTCGTTTGTCGATGGTTCTCACGGCGTTGTCGATCTTTCGGATGAACCTTTTGTCGGTGTGTTCGAACCATTGGCCGATCCCGATTATTTTGCAAGGGCGTCGCTGGAAAACGGTGTCGTCGTGTGGCCCTGCGGCGTTGACATCGCACCGGATGCACTGCACGAAAAAGTCAATACGGTTCTGACCACTGATTCAGAGCCGCAATCATAAGATTGCGAAAAAATATTTCATCCGGCGTCTAAGACGCTCAGCTAAACTCAACACTCCAAACTTTCCGAAAAAATGACTGAACTTCCCAAACAATACGAACACAAAGAAGCCCAGTTGCGATGGTCGCAATTTTGGGACGAACGCGGCTTTTTCAACAGCGAACCGAATGTGACAAAGCAGCCGTTTACGATTGTCATACCGCCGCCGAACGTCACGGGGGCATTGCATCTCGGCCACGCGCTGAACAACACCTTGCAGGACATCGTCATCCGTCATCACCGGATGCGCGGGTTTGAGACGCTGTGGATACCCGGCGTCGATCACGCAGGCATCGCAACACAGGCGGTCGTCGAGCGGCGGCTCCTCGAAGAGGAAGGCAAAACGCGGCACGACGTTGGACGTGAGGGACTCGTCGCCAGGATTTGGGCGTGGAAAGACCAGTATCAAACCCGCATCATCAACCAGCTCAAGGAAATGGGTTGCAGTTGCGACTGGCGGCGCACGCGATTCACGCTCGACGAAATGTGTGCGAAAGCGGTGCGGCATTT
>Ga0082212_10005061_pt1 | contig 18103 bp, 16 predicted proteins | sample TergutNt197P3_FD_71548 | JGI IMG/M metagenome (GOLD analysis project Ga0082212, IMG submission 71548) | Neocapritermes taracua P3 segment gut microbial communities from Petit-Saut dam, French Guiana - Nt197 P3 | ecosystem: Host-associated > Arthropoda: Insects > Digestive system > Gut ...
AAGTAAAAATTGCTAAACATATCTTTCCCGGCGACCGCGCTGAAGTACGCCATCAAAGCGTAGAAAAAGCTATAGAACTGCTTACACAATTCGTGATTAATAATTATTGAAACAGGGGCGCTTTCCATGAAAAAACTACTGCCATTAATAATAACTTCCCTTCTAATCCTCACCGCCTGCTCCTCCGCCACCAGCTGGGGCGGTGTTGAATCCACGCTGTATACAAATCAGGGCGGTTATCATCTTTCGTTGCCAGCCTCTTGGCAATTAGTTGCTGAAGAAAAAGAAAGAACTATTTTTAATTCAGCGGAAAACGACATCAGCCTTACCATAATCAGCGAATTGGGGGGAGAAGCTTATTATCCCTTAAATGAAATTGCGGATATGCTTATTGAAAATTTTCCAGGCAGCAGCGAACTTTGGCAGAAAAGCCGCACCATTACTGATATCAAGGGAAAGCTGCGCCTGGAGCTTATTGGTCAAAATGAATCTGGCCAAGACGTATATGTGGATTTAACTATCTTGCAGCCCTTCCCCGGCATGCGCTATTATTTGCTGTTTGCCGCTGGCAGCAATAGCTCTTTGAAGCAAAGCACCCAAAAGAACGATATAGTAAAAAGCTTTGGCATGGATGAAGATTTACCTTATTTATATGCGTTGATGAACGAATGGCGGGGGGTAGATGAGGGAGCAGATGAGGGGATAGATCAAATGGTAGATCAAGAGGTAGATCAAGAAGTAGATCAAGAGTTAGATGAAGCGGCGGAAATAGAAGAAGTAATTAAAGAAGAAGAATTAGTTGAAGAAGAAGAATTAGTTGAAGAAGAATTAGTTGAAGAAGAATTAATTGAAGAAGAAATAATTGAATTTGAGGAAACCAATGAGGCGGAGAATAGTGATGACGCAGCAGTGGACAAATCCATTTTCTAAGCCTCCATTTCCGCCACAATCCTCCTAGCCGCCTCTTTAGGATCGGCGGCTTTGGTTATCGGCCGGCCTACCACCAGGTAGCTTGCGCCGGCTTGGATTGCTTGTGCCGGTGTCATTACGCGCGCTTGGTCGTCGCTGGCCGCCCAGGCGGGGCGTACCCCGGGTGTTACTATCAGCAGCTTAGCGCCGCAGGCAGCACGGATGGGAGCTATCTCTTTTGGCGAGCAGACTATGCCGTCCATGCCGGCTTCCTGGGCCAGTTTTGCTAAGGCTACCACATGATCAACTATGGGTACTCGCATACCCATTTCTTGTTCAAACTCATTTTGACTGATGCTGGTCAGTACCGTAACGCCGATGGCTAATGGCCTTTCATATCCCAGCTTGCTTGCTTCCTCCGCCGCTGCCCTTACCGCCGTAGCAAGCATTTTGCTACCGCCCCCCGCGTGCATGGTATACATAAAGGCTTGGCGGCGCGCCATTACACGGCTGGTTTGGGCAACTGTATTTGGTATATCATGGAATTTAAGATCCACAAACACCTTTCCACTCAATAATTGTATGTCGCGCACAATATCCGGACCCTCGCTGTTATACAGCTGCATGCCAACTTTATAAGCCCCAACCTCGCCATCCAGCAATTTTACTAGCTGGAAGGCTTCCCGGCGTGTTGGCACATCTAAAGCCACTATCAGTCTCTCCCGTAAATCTTGCTTTTTTTCTGTCATGTTTATTCCCTCCCTAATGTTTATAATAAAACCGCACGAAGAGGCCGTGCGGTTTATTTGCAAGAAACCCCACTCTGCCGTGGCGACCGCTGTTTTGAAACCTGCACTCAAGCAGGTGGGTATCCTCCCAGCTACTTTCGCTTTCCTCGGACAAAGGAGGCTTAACGGCCATAGCTGGAGTGAGATTCCCGTATATCCGGTGTTGGGTCAAAACTGGCGGCCATAATCACGCACATCGCAGGGTACTTATGTATTATAACATGAGAGAGCTGTTGGCACAATATATAAATAGTACCATTTTTTACTTCTTCACCCCAAAATCATCAATCCTTATGCTTAACTCCTGCAATTGCTTTTGTTCTACCGCGGAAGGTGATTGTATCATCATGTCGCTGGCGCTTTGTGTCTTGGGGAAGGCAATGACATCGCGTATGCTGGTCTTTTTTGCCATAAGCATAACCAGCCTATCCAAGCCAAAAGCTATGCCCCCATGAGGCGGGGTGCCGAATTCAAAAGCTTCCAGCAGATAACCGAATTTTTCTTTGCTCTCCTCTTGACTTAAGCCCAGCAAAGCAAATAACTGCTCCTGTACCGGACGGTTATGAATGCGTATGCTGCCGCCGCCCAACTCTACGCCGTTTAGGATAACATCATAAGCGCGGGCGCGGGTTTGGCCTGGTTCTTTTGTAAGCAAAGGTAAATCTTCTACTTTAGGTGCGGTAAAAGGATGATGAACGGCCGTCCAGCGCTGTTCTTCCTTGCTATATTCTAAAAGCGGAAAATCGGTTACCCAGACAAAACAGAATTCATCCGCGTCAGCCAGTTTTTCCCGTTCAGCAATCTCTTCGCGTAAGCGGCCCAGGCTTGTAGCGCAGACATCCGGTGCGTCAGCCACAAACATCAATAAATCCCCCGCTGCGGCATCCATGCGTTGGCAAATAGCCTGTAATTGCTGCTCTGTAAAGAATTTGCTGATCGGCGAACGTAAACCGTCCTCGTCAACAATAATGTATGCCAAGCCCTTGGCGCCGAATACTGCCGCAAATTTGGTTAAATCGTCCATATCTTTACGTGAATAATGGCCGCAGCCTTTGGCATTGATACCCCGTACCCAGCCACCTTTTTGCGCCACTGTGGCAAATACCTTAAAATTACTTTCCAGCGCAATATCGGCAATATCTATTAGTTCCATAGCATAACGCAGGTCTGGTTTATCAGAACCAAAGCGGCTCATGGCTTCCTGATAGCTCAGCCGGGTAAAAGGTAAATTGATAGCATGGCCTAAAGATTGTGAAAAAACATAACTGAGCATGCGCTCTGTGGTATCCATCACGTCTTCCTCATTAATAAAGGACATTTCCACATCCAATTGGGTAAATTCCGGCTGACGGTCGGCACGCAAGTCCTCATCCCTAAAACAGCGGGCAATCTGGAAATAGCTGTCCATACCGGATACCATCAGCAATTGCTTAAATAATTGCGGGCTTTGCGGCAAGGCATAGAATTCCCCGGCATGCAGCCGTGAGGGTACCAGAAAATCCCGGGCTCCTTCAGGGGAGCTTTTGCATAGTATGGGTGTTTCGATTTCATAAAAACCCTCATTATCAAGAAAACTGCGGATAGCAAAAGCCACTTTATGACGCAAATAAAGCGCCTGCTGCATTTCAAACCGCCGCAAGTCCAGGTAACGGTACTTTAGCCGCATCAGTTCATCTACATTTACTTCATCCTCAATATAAAAGGGCGGGGTCTTAGCCGTATTGAGCAAATCCAGCTCTCTTGCCACCACCTCTATCTCGCCGCTGGGCAGGTTATCATTATCGGAACCCTCGGGGCGTAAACGAACCAGCCCTGTGGTTTGCAGCACATATTCACCGCGCAAACGTTCGGCCAAGCTAAATAGTTCCTGTCCCATTTGCGGGCTGAATACCACCTGCACTAAACCTTCACGGTCGCGCAGATCCACAAAGATCAGCCCGCCATGATCCCGCCGTCGCTGCACCCAGCCGCATAATGTAACCTCGCGCCCCGCGTCAACAGCCCGTAAAGCACCGCAATAATCCGTTCTTTCCATTGTATATTTATCTCCTTTAAATTAATAAAAACTGCTTGATCTCATTTAGTGGCATTTCTGTTTGTTCGCCACTTTCCATGTTCTTGACTTGTGCCGTACCTTTGTTTGCTTCCTCTTCACCTATTATCACCGTATAGGACGCCTGTAGGCGATTGGCGGTTTTTAATTGTGATTTTATGCTCTTTGCCTCATATTCCATTAAGGCGGAAAACCCGCTTTGCCTAAGAGAAACAGCCAGCGTAAAAGCTATCTGCGCTGTTAAAGCATTATTAATATCGCAAACCACAAAAACATCTAAGGTTTCTTTTAGTTCAATATCCTCATTTTGACTAGCTAAAACAGAAAATACCCGCTCCAGCCCCAGCGCTACCCCCATAGCAGGCGTATGTTCGCCGCCAATAGCCTCTATCAAGCCATCATAGCGCCCACCGCCGCATAGGGCATTTTGCGCGCCAATACCTGTAGCGCAGATCTCAAATACCGTCTTAGTATAGTAATCCAATCCCCTTACCAAGGAGCTATCCTCCATATAGGGAATATCTGAACAGGAAAGCATTCGCTTCACCGCATTATAATGCGTAGAACATTCCTCGCATAGATAATCACCAATCCTGGGCGCGTTATTGCAGATGTTTTGGCAAATTTCACTTTTACAATCCAGCACACGCAGTGGCGCGCGGTCAAAACGGCCTTGACAGGAAGGGCATAATTCAGCTAAGCTGGGGCGCAAGTATTCCCGCAGAGCAGCCCGGTAAGGTGCGCGGCAAACCGGACAGCCCACGCTGTTTAGGCGTAGTTGTAGATCCTTAATATGAAGGCGGTTGTAGAAATCCCAAGCAAAAACAATGCATTCCGTATCCGCCAAAGGAGAAAGAGTGCCGATAATCTCTATATTGAACTGATGAAACTGACGGAAACGTCCGGCTTGCGGACGTTCATAACGAAAGAGCGGCCCCAGGCAATAGAGTTTTTGCGGTTGGGGCAGCCCATAAAGCTTATTTTCCACATAAGCGCGGCATAAAGAAGCTGTGAACTCCGGGCGCAAGGTTAAAGAGCGCCCTCCTTGATCCGCAAATGTATACATCTCCTTTTGCACGATATCCGTATGTTCACCCACCGAGCGGCTAAACAGCTCTGTTTCTTCAAACAAAGGGGTACGGATCTCGCCAAAACCGTATTCGGCGCACATCTGATGCCCCAAACCCTCCACAGCCCGCCATTTAGATGTAACAGTCGGCAAAAAATCATTCACCCCGCGTGGCTTTTTTATGGCCATAACTGTATGCTCCTATTCATTGGTATCTCAAAGCTCTTAACGTTTATAATATAAAAAAACCCACGCTTTGTCAATTGTTTTATGGCCGCAAATACGGGTTATGGGTTTTCTCATATTCCAGCGTAGTGCTTTTATCATGCCCCGGCAGCACTAGGAAATTATCTTCAAGCGCGCTTAAGCGCGCCAAAGACTGGCGCATTGCCTGATAATCCCCGCCGGGAAAATCCGTGCGGCCAATGGAAAGCTTGAACAAGGTATCCCCGCTAAAAAGCAGCTTATCCAGCTTTAGGCAGATACCTCCCGGCGTATGGCCGGGTGTATGCAGCACCTCTATTCGCAGCGCGCCCAATTCAATAATATCCCCCTCTGCCAAAGCCCGGCTAACCTTGCCGCCGTCACCGTCGCCGCCAAATAAGCTGGCCGCGTTACGCCTGCCATCGCCCAAGAGAGGAGCATCCAGTTCATGTATGGCAATACCCAAATTATAACGCTGCTGTAAAGGCTTATTAGCCCCAATATGATCCCAATGCCCATGGGTATTGACAATCAACTGGGGTTGAGCTTTTATCTCCTCCAATGTTGCTATAAGTGCCGCCGCCTCATCACCCGGATCAATTACCAAAGCTTTGTTATTCACCCGCTCCACCACGATATAGCAATTTGTCCCACAAGTCATAATCGGTTGCGCATAACAAAGATATTCCTTTGTTTTACCAATCAATACCGCTTTCATATAAAACCACCTTTCTATAATTAACTCTCCAGCATCAAGGTCACCGGTCCGTCATTTTCTATGCTCACCAACATATGGGCTTGAAAAACCCCTGTTTGCACAACTATGCCCTCCGCCCTTAAGGCTTCGACAAAATATTCATATAAACTAACCGCCAGCTCCGGTGGGGCAGTCAGCTCGAAGCCGGGGCGGTTGCCGCGGCTGGTATCAGCGTATAAAGTAAATTGCGACACAACCAGCGCTTCACCGCCTATATCCTTTAACGATAAATTAAGCTTTCCCCCGGCATCGGCAAAGATCCGCAAAGAAGCTGTTTTCTTAGCCAGCTTTTGAGCTATGGCCTGGGTATCCCCTTTGCCCACGCCAAGCAAAAGCACCAGCCCCGCCCCAATAGAGGCCACTTCTTTCCCTGCTATACTCACAGCGCCCCGTGTCACCCGTTGAACCAGTATACGCATATTATCACCCTTACAAACCTTTATTTCCTATCCTAATTACCTCTAATACATCATCCACACGTTTGATGCGCTGTATTATATAATCCATTTGATCCAACGATTTTACTTCCAGCTTCAGATGCATCTGGCTGTGGCCTGTGCGCTTGTCTACGCTGGCATGGATGCCATTGATGGGGGTCTTTGTTTCTGCCATTATGGATACTATATCTAAGGTAAGGCGGTCGCGATCCATGCAACTAACCAAGAGCTCAACCTGGTATATGCCATCTTTAGTTTGACCCCAGCCTACTTCGATAAGGCGGGCTGCTTCGGTTTTGGCATAACGGCGGGCATTGCTACAGTCTTGGCGGTGTACGGATACGCCGCGCCCCCGCGTAACATAGCCGATAATATTATCCCCGGGCAAAGGCTTGCAGCAAGCAGCCAAACGAACCAAAGCATCGCCTACACCTTTTACCCACACGCCTTGCGCGCTGACACTTTTTTGTTCCGGCGTTATTTTTAGCTCCGGTGGCGGCATAAGCTCTTTTTTGTAATTCTCTTTAATGCGGTTAAGTACTGTATTCAGCGCCAAGGCGCCGTCTCCTAAAGCCGCGAACATATCATCCGTGTTCATAAAATTGAAGCGCTTGGCTATTTCAAGCAAATACTCCTGCTTAAATACTTGAACCATATTAAAACTATATTTTCGGCATTCCCGTTCCAGGGCATCTTTGCCTAATATGATATTTTCTTCCCTTTTTTCTTTGCGGAACCATTGGCGTATTTTATTCTTGGCTTGCTGGGTATGAACCATTTTTAGCCAATCCCGGCTGGGGCCGGAACCTTTAGCTATCATTACCTCCACAATATCGCCATTATTGAGCTTTGTCTCCAAAGGTACCAGGCGATGGTTTACTTTGCAGCCAACGCATTGATGCCCCACTTCGGTATGGATACGGTAAGCAAAATCCAAGGGTCCGGCTATGGCAGGTAATTCATAGACATCACCTTTGGGGCTGAATACATAGATATACTCATTGAATAAATCGCCCTTGACTGTTTCCATAAATTCGCCGGCATCACCCAGCTCTTGCTGCCATTCCAACATTTGGCGCAGCCATTCTACCCTTTTGTCGAAATCAGCGTCCGCGCTTTTACCCTCTTTGTAACGCCAGTGGGCAGCTATGCCATATTCGGCAATGCGGTGCATATCCCAGGTACGTATTTGCACCTCAAAAGGCGTGCCATTATCCCCGATCACCGTGGTATGGATAGATTGATAAAAATTCTGCTTAGGCATGGCCACATAATCTTTGAACCTGCCCGGTATGGGCTTCCACATGGTATGGATCACGCCCAGCACACCATAACAATCCTTGACTGTGCCCACGATCACGCGGATAGCGTTGATATCGAATATCTCATTTAACTCTTTTTGCTGGCGCCTCATTTTATTATATATGCTATAATAATTTTTACTGCGCCCTGTCACATCACATTTAATGCCTAATAAACCCAATTCCCGGCGGATAGACACACTAATATTATTAATAAAATGATCCCGTTCGCTCTTGCCGGCAGCTAATTGTTCCTTGATTTTGGCGATGATTTCCGGTTCCAATATAGTGATGGAAAGGTCTTCCAAATCGCTCTTTATATTGAACATACCCAAGCGGTGGGCTAAAGGCGCGAAAATGTTCAGTGTTTCCTCGGCTATCTCCTTTTGCCGCACTTTAGAATGATGCGTTCCGATAGTGCGCATATTATGCAGGCGATCCGCCAGTTTAATTAGGATAATCCGGATATCGCTGGCCATAGCCATGAACATCTTACGCAGGTTTTCTGCTTGGGCTTCATGACGGTTATGGAATTCAAGCTTAGAAAGTTTGGTCACACCGCTAACCAATACCGGTACCACCGAACCAAACATTTCACCCAGCTCTTCCAAGCTGATCCGTGTATCTTCCACCACATCATGGAGCAAACCGGCTATCACCGTATCATCATCTATTTGCATACCTACCAGTATGTTAGCCACAGCCAAAGGATGGCCAATATAAGGCCCCCCGCTATCCCGCTTTTGCCCCGCATGCGCGGCTGCAGCCAATTGATAGGCAGCGCGGATGCGCTGGCTATTGCTGCTTTGGTTATATTCTTTTATTTTCGCTATTATCTCCTCAATTGCCACATCCATATAATTCACCCTAAATTCTAGAATGTAAAAAGGAATAGAACGCCGTTCTATTCCTTTACTGGCCACTAGGCGCTAGCCGCAAGCCATAAGCGGCTGAAAGCCGCTTATTCTATAAGCGATGATGATTTGCTTGTATACGTTCCAGCTCTTCCAGTAAATATTCATTCAGCACTCTAATGTAGGTTCCCTTCATGCCCAATGAGCGTACCTCTACCACACCGGCGCTTTCCAGTTTGCGCAGAGCGTTAACAATAACTGAGCGGGTTATGCCAACTTTATCAGCTATTTTACTGGCGACTAGCAAGCCGTTGGTACCGCCTAATTCATTAAATATATGCTCCACCGCTTCCAGTTCTGAATAGGAAAGGGTATCGAAGGCAATACTTACCACCGCTTTCTGCCGCGCTGTCTCCTCTACCTTTTCCACCTTAGCCCGCAGTATCTCCATGCCGATTACCGTGGCGCCCAGCTCGGATAAGACTAAATCTTCCTCGCTATACTCCCCGGTTTTAGACAACATCAGTGTGCCTAGGCGCTGACCGCCGCCTACTATGGGTATCATGGTGGTGTATTTGTCTTTTAAGAAGCAGGAGCTATGTAAGCCGAACACGCAGCGGCCCTCCCTGTCGATATTAACACGGGTTTCGGAACTATTAAGTAATTCATCATTGTAGCTATCTGGAAAATGCGCATCCAGCTTAACTATATCGTCCATGGTGGGGCAATAAAAGCCATCCATAAACGTATAACCTAAGACCTTGCCTTTGCGTCCAATGATATAGACATTTGACTCTACATTCTTGCACAATGTCTCTGCCATTTCCACAAAACTAATGGGATGCCCGGCAGCCTTTTGAATTATTTTATTGATTTCTCTCGTCTTTTCCAGCAAACTCTTCATGTTCTTCCTCCTTAATAATTAAAAAATGCTGAATATTCTCTATCGATACATCATTCGTCACTTTTGTCAAAACACCTTCTTTATTCTTTATTTTTTATTATCACATCAACAAAAAAACGCCACAGGCGCTTTTTTGTTGATGTGAACAAGATTGCGCTACTTTCTCATAAAAGTGGGAAGTTCTACATTATCTAGTTTTACCGGCTTGATGGTGCCGCTGCCTTCCAGCGCGCCGATGCCGAACCCCGGCAAACGTACACTCTTGCCGCCCTTATCCATGGTGACAGGGTTGCGTTCATCAAAGCCGGTAGCTATTACCGTTACTTTTATAGCATCTTCCAGTGATTCATCTATGCCCACGCCAAAAATAATCTGGGCGTCCGCGTCCGCTACCTCATATACATACTTGGCGGCGTCATTGGCTTCTAATAGGCTCATTTCCATGCCGCCATTAATAGAAAGCAGTATGCCTTTGGCGCCCTTTATGCTGGTTTCCAGCATATTGCTGGAGACAGCGCGTTCCGCGGCTTCTATCGCTTTGTTTTCACCGCTGCCTATGCCAATACCCATCCAGGCGCTGCCGGCGTCTTTCATGATAGATTTTACATCGGCAAAATCTAAATTGATAATAGCCGGTTTGCTGATCAAATCCGATATCCCTTGCACGCCTTGGCGTAAAACGTCGTCGGCAATGGCAAACGCGCCATTCATGGTGGTTTTTTTATCCACAATTTGCAAAAGCTTATCATTCGGGATGGTTATCAAGGTATCCACATTCTGCTTTAGTTCAGCAATTCCCGTTTCAGCTTGTTGAGCCCGGCGTCGGCCTTCAAAACCAAAGGGCTTGGTGACCACGCCCACGGTCAGCACACCGGCTTCCTTGGCCAAGCCCGCTACCACCGGCGCCGCGCCGGTACCTGTGCCGCCACCCATGCCGGCGGTAATGAATACCATATCCACCCCGTCTAGGATGGCTGTTAGCTCAGCCTTGCTTTCATCAGCGGCTTTGCGGCCGATCTCCGGGTCGCCTCCCGCGCCCAGCCCTTTGGTAAGTTTAGGCCCTATTTGTACTACTGTGGGGGCGCTGGAATAGTTTAGGGCTTGCTTATCTGTATTTAAGGCTACAAATTCCACGCCTGTGAGGTTATTATTGATCATGCGGTTCACGGCATTGCTGCCGCCGCCGCCTATACCCAAAACCTTAATTTTTGCGAAATCCCCCAGGAGGGCATCATCAAATATGAGCATTTATCGGCCTCCTAATTCCTGATTCCTGATTCCTGACTCCTGATTTCTGACTTCTGAATACTTGCGGGCAAAGCCTGCTATTATTTCTTTCCACACAAAAGTGTTTTTCCCTGCCAATATTTTTCTATAAGAAGAGAATTTTGATAAGAAATTATTGATATAAGGGACATATGACCGGTTTTTCTGTAGAACTAATATCTATATAGCTAATTCTGGAAAGATTGCCGTTTAGGTGCTCATTATAAATGATGCTGTCTGCCAGTAAATATTTCTTTGCCATGTCGGCTTTATCGCCTACACGAACTTCGATCCCGCCTTCCGTATATAGCCTTATTTTTTGGTTATCAGTAACATTAATTTCTCTCACAGCGGGAAATGCCTGTTCAGGCAGGTTTAACAGTACATTGAGGGCTACTTGCATATCCTGGCTGTCAATGCGGCTGCCCGCTATAACACCAGGATGAAAACCCTTTACGCCGCTTATGATAGGCAAACTATAATTATCCCATGCGCCGCTACGGCATAGCACCAAACCATTTTCATCTATTTGTACAAAAGCCTGTCCGGTGGCTAGTATTGCCACTGGCTGCCGCTCTGTTATAGCTATTTTTACCGTGCGCGGCAAAGCGCATTCCACCTTAGCGCCTGCCACCATAGGATCTATGGTGAGGCGTTGCTCAACCCAGGCCGTATCCACTGAAAAAATGTTTTGATTGACGCCAATACCGGAAAGCGCGCGTAAACGCTCATTACTTACCAGTTTATTACCACTGACCATTATTTGCTCTACGCCAAAAAAAGGGGATATAGAAAACAAATAACCGCAGGCTACGCAGATCGACAAAAATAAGATAGCCAGTATCCATTTAAAATTGCCGGCGCGCCTTTTATGCCGGTGGTATTGCGTATAATCAGGCATGTTTATGTCCTTTCGTACATATTCGTACATATTCGTCCATATTCATCCATATTCATCCATATTCATCCGACAGCGGGCGGGTTGACCCCGCCCCTACGGGTGTTATGTCCTGCCGCGGGCGAACACAGTTCGCCCCTACGGGTGTTCTGTCCTGCCGTGGGCGAATAATATTCGCCCCTACGATTAAAATTCTCCTACCATCCTGACTTCCGGTACCAGGCGGATACCGGAATAATTATATACTTTGTCTATGACTTCCGTTATTAATTCGCATACATCCTTGGCCCGGGCGCCACCCAGGTTGATAATAAAATTGCCATGCTTTTTGGAAACTGCCGCGCCGCCGATTTGCAAACCGCGTAGGTTGGCTAATTCTATTAGCCGTCCGGCATGGTCATTGGGCGGGTTCCTAAATACACTGCCACAGGAAGGGAATTCTAAGGGCTGGTTGAGGTTGCGTAAATGCTGCAAACGCGCGATTTCATCCAGGCTTTTGTCCACTTCACCCGCTAACAAATCTAAAGTTACGCGGCAAACCACCGCCTCCATATTTAAAAGGCTGCTATCCCTATACGCAAAGGATATGTCAGCAGCTTTAAGGATGCGCTTTTCACCATTATGCTCCAGTACTTCGATCTCACTGACATAATCCCCGATGCAACTGCCATATGCTCCGGCGTTCATGCGTAGCGCGCCGCCTAAGCTGCCCGGTATGCCGGCCGCAAATTCCAAGCCGCCCAGTGAATTACCAGCCGCCTGCCGCGCTAAATCCGGTAGCATTTTGCCGGCGCCGACTATTACTTGTCGCCCTTGCCAGGTGGTGGTACTAAAGTTCTCGCCCATTTTTATCACTGTGCCGCGTATTCCTTTATCGCCCACTAAAACATTTGAGCCATTACCGATTACCAGCCACGGCATTTTTTCCGCTGTCAGGAGTTTTAACAGCTTAGATAATTCTTCTTCAGTAGCGGGCATAACCATAAAGTCGGCGCGCCCGCCAATACGCCAAGTGGTATGCTTAGACATAGGCACATTGCTTTTCGCGCCTGCGGTGAGTATGGAGGCAAAAGCCTCCAGCCACTCTGCTTTGTCCACAATTCTACCTCCTTGGGACTTTTTCGAAAAAACGTTCGCCTACCCGCCGAATATTACCGGCGCCCATGACCAAAAGCAAATCTCCGGGAAGGGTAAGCTCTGTTAGCTTAGCTAAAGTCGCCTCTTCCCCTGGGGCATATGTTATGTCGGCAAAACCCAGCCTTAACCCCTCATCTACGATCAATTGCGCGGAAACACCCGGTATAGGCTGTTCAAAAGCCGGATAGAGTTCTTGGATCACCGCCGCGTCCGCTTGGGTGAGGGCTTGGGCAAATTCAGCGTACATAGCTTGGGTACGGCTATAGCGATGGGGTTGAAACACGGCTATAATACGTTTAAAGCTGGCCATATCGCGCGCCGCGCTGATGGTAGCTGCCAGTTCTGTAGGATGATGAGCATAATCATCCACCACTGTTACCCCACTTGCCTGCCCTAAAACCTCAAAGCGCCGCCCTGTGCCATTAAAACTAATTAAGGCATCTGCTATATCAGAAAAGCTTAAACCCAGTTCCTGGCCTATTGCTACTGCGGCTAAGGCATTTGTTACATTATGCTCACCGGGGATTTTAAGGCTAAGCCTGCCTAATAAAGCGCCATTTTTATAGATATCGGCTGCTACCCCTGCTAAACTGTGGCGGATGGCAAAGGCTGTATAGTTGGCGGGCCACTGCAAGCCATATGTTATATAGCGGCCGGGTATGCTGCCCATCAGCTCACGTATCTGCGGGCAATCGCTGCAAACCACGGCAAAGCCTTGAGGCGGTAATTGCCGCAAGTATTGGGCAAAAGCTTGTTTTACTTGCTCAAGATCGCTATAATAATCAATATGGTCACATTCAATATTCGTGACAACGGCCATTTCCGGTTTTAATAAAAGGAAGGTTCCGTCGCTTTCATCCGCTTCCGCCACCAGGTAAGGGCCATCCCCAGCCTTGGCGTTGCCGCCAATTAATGGCAACATGCCGCCAATAACAACTGTTGGCGCTGTAGAGCATAATTAAAGCAGGGTAGCTATCATGCCGCTACCCGTTGTTTTGCAATGGGACCCCGCCACTCCAATAGCGTGCTTGCAGCTGATAAGATAAGCCAGCATTTCGGCTCTTTTATATACCGGCAGACCCCGTTGATATGCTTCCTTGATTTCTACATTGTCTTCACTGACAGCAGAGGAATATACCACAGCTTGTGTATCTTGAGGTAAGTTTTCCTGGGCATGGCCATAAGTTATTTTAGCGCCTTGTTCTGATAAGGAACGGCACAAATGGCTTTCTTGCAAATCGGAACCACTGATATGAAAACCCTGGCTTATCATTATCTTGGCGATCGCGCTCATGCCAATGCCGCCAATGCCAATAAAATGCAAATTTTTTTCCATGCAACCACCAATCAGCTTATGAATTATATAAATCGATAACCGCTTTAATAATATTGTCCAATGCGTCCGGTTTAGCCAATGTGTAAGCCGCTTTTGACATCCGCTGCCTTGTGGCAGCGTCATCCTTGAGTTTTAGTACATTTTCCGCCACTGAGGCGCCGTTTAGCTGCTTATCTGGAATCAGCAGCGCTGCCTGTGCTTTGGTAAAGGTTAGGGCATTTTCTGTCTGGTGATTATTTGCCGCATAAGGGTATGGTACCAAAATAGTGGGCAAACCTGCCATAGCAGCTTCTGCTAAAAATGAGGCTCCAGAGCGCGCCAGCGCCAGGTCGGCTAGGGCTAATGCATATTGCATATCATTTAAATACGGCAAGACATACAGGTTTTCCTGCTTTAGCTTTTTTGCGGCAGCATAGCATTTTTCATAATGTGCCTCGCCGGTTAAGTGAATTATACGGCAACCCGCATCAAGCAGCTCTTCATAGCAGCTAGAGATAGCTTCGTTTAATTGCAGTGCCCCTTGGGAACCGCCGGTTACCAAGAGTGTGAACTTTGACTGTACGCTTGGCGCAATAGTAAAAAATTTATAAGCCTCCTCCCGGGAGCTCTTTGTGATTTGGGGACGCACCGGTAAGCCGCTAGTAATAATCTGTGCTTTAGTATGAAAATAAGCTTGCGCGGCAGGCATAGAAAGACAAATCATATCCACCTTGCTTGATAAATATCGGTTGGCCCAGCCGGGAATGGCATTTTGTTCATGCAGCATGGTGGGAATCTTGAGGGTAGCCGCAGCCTGTAAAGTCGGCGCCATAGCATAACCGCCGGTACCTATCACCACTTGGGGATCAAATCGCCGCAATATTTCTTTGGCTTCAGCCACGCCTTTAAGGTTTTTCATAATATCCACTATAATGCGCAAAGAGCGGCGGGATAGCCCCGCGGCACAAACACCTCTATACTCCCAGCCGGCAGCCATGGCCAATTCCTCTTCTTTTGCCAGCCCTCCATGTAAACCAACTTTGCCCCCCATATAAAGCACCCGCGTTCCTAAGCGTTCGCGTAGAGCGGCGGCAATAGCCAAGGCAGGATAGATATGCCCCCCCGTCCCCCCACCCGAGACCACGGCGCGTAGCAGAGGTGTATTATTTGCCAGTTCATTTTTCATAAATACGATCCCTAATATGTTCCTTGATAGTCATTTAATCCTGAATATCGTATACTGAATATTTGTTACTGTCAGCGGCATTATTTTTTGTTAATCGTGATATATTCAATAGCAGCCCAATGGCGGTGAGCGATACCAATAGGGAAGAACCGCCATAACTGATTAAAGGCAATGTTACACCTGTAACCGGTAAAATGCCGGTTACCACACCCAAATTCATCAAAGTCTGTATACCAAGGGAGGAAACCAGACCCAAAGCCAATAGGCTGGCAAAGGTATCTTCCGCATGTACCGCTATCATTAAGCCGCGCCATAATAGCAAGGCGAAAAGCAAAACGATCAGCAGCGCCCCTATGAACCCCAATTCCTCTCCCAGCACGGAAAAAATGAAATCATTATGCCGCTCCGGTAAATAGTACCATTTAGAGCCGCCCGCGCCCAGACCCACGCCTGTCAGGCCGCCATTGCCTAAAGCTGTTAATGACTGTACCATCTGCAAACCGCTACCCAGCTCATCCGACCATGGGTCAAGCCAATACGACAAGCGCAATAAACGGTACGGCTCCATCATAATGGCCAATGCCCCCAAGCCGCCGCCCAAACTCAGTGTACCTACCAGGTAACCGGCACGGATACCGGCGCAAAACATCATAATAAAACCTGTGCAGGCTACCACCACGCCGGAGGAGAAATCGCGCTGCGCCACAATCAGTACGCTGGTTAAGCCAACAGCTATCAGCGCCGGCATATAGGCTGTTTTAAACTCTCTGATGCGAGGCAGGTTATCACTCAATTGCTTAGCTAAAATCAATGGTAAAGCCACTTTACATAATTCAGACGGTTGAAAACCATAGTCGCCCAAACGCAAGAAACGCAAAGTTCCGGCAATGCTTTCAACATTGCTACTGGTGACCATAAAAATCAGCAAACCCAAAACTACCAGGGCTAATGGCCAAGCAACCAAACGCAAAAAACGCATGCTAAAGTTGTAAGCAACAAACATGCAGCATAACCCCAAAACAGCCGCTAATCCTTGAGTGCGCAGATAGTAAAGGATATCGTCAAACTCATAGGCCGCCACATACATACTGGAGGAAAATACCATAATCAGCCCTACCGCTAAAAGGCAGAGCGTAGCCAAAAGTAACCACCAATCCGGATGAGTTTTCTTATTTTGGTTCATGAGCATTCACCTCCTAAGCAAATTTCCTTAAACTTATGCCCCCGGGCTTCGAAATTCTCAAACATATCATAGGAAGCGCAGGCCGGTGAAAGCAAGACAATATCTCCGGGGCTAGCCAGAGCCTGCGCTTTTAACACAGCTTCCTCAAAGCTGCCGGCACGGCTGACTGCGCTATAGCCCAGCTGCCCTGCCGCGCTCAGTAAAGCGCCTGCTGTTTGCCCCAGTACCACCAAATGTTTGACACGCTCCTTTATCAGCCCCATCAAAGGCAAAAAATCGGCTTTTTTATCATAACCGCCCGCAATCAATACCAATGGCTGCTCATAAGCTAATAACGCTTTTTCTGTAGAATCGGGGTTGGTGCCTTTGGAATCATTAATATAAGTTACACCAGCTTTTTCTACTACAAATTCCAGGCGGTGCTCCACCCCGGGGAAGGTAGCCAAGCAATCCGCCATAAGTGCGCTATCCACAGCCAAAGCATGAGCGGCGGCTATGGCCGCCAGGGCATTGCCCCAATTATGCCGCCCCTTAATATATATATCTTTAGCAGCCATAACAGGTATATGTCGCCCATTGTCGCCAATATATATATATCCTTGCGCTAAAAAAGCGCCTTGCGCAACAGCTTGCTTTAGGCTAAAGCAAAGCTTGCGGCTGTCAATACTATCCAGCAAGGAAAGAGCAGCCTCATCATCCACATTCACTACCGCAAAATCAGCGGTTTTTTGTCGGCGAAAAACCCGCGCCTTTGCCGCTAAATAGTTTCCCATATCACCATGGCGGTTCAGATGATCTGGGCTAAGGTTCAAAAATAGCGCACCCGCGGCATGAAAAAGCTCTGTATCCTCCAACTGAAAGCTGGAAACCTCCGCCACTATATAATCATAGTATTCCTCCATATGCCCAATCAAAGGATCCCCAATATTCCCGGCCACCAGCACCTTAAATCCTGCCCGTTGTAAAATATAACCTAACAAAGCTGTAGTGGTAGTTTTTCCGTTGGTACCGGTTATTGCAATAAAAGGTGCTTGAGCAAAGCGGTAGGCTAATTCCAATTCTCCCCAAATTGGTATACCGGCACAGCGAAGCACCTGCAAAAGCAGAATATTTCCCGGCACTCCCGGGCTTTTTATGCATAAGGACCAAGGCAGGCGTGAAGGCACATAACGCTGCTGCCAAAATTTTACCCCAGCTTTAAGCAAAGCTTGAGCTGCTAAAGATAGATTTTGGCGCTGCTTACAGTCGGCTAAAGTCACTTTGGCGCCGCGTTTCAGCAAGAAACGGCAAGCCGCCACCCCCGAAAGCCCCGCCCCCATAACCAAAACCTCCCGGCCTTGAAAATCCATACTCCCTACCCCCAGATAAACACCGTTAAAAAACCCATAGCAGCGATACTAATGTTAAAATTGCCGCTAAAAGCCAAAATCTTCTTACAGTCTTTTTTTCTCCTAAAACCAGTTCATAATGGTGATGCAGGGGACTCATGCGGAAAACGCGTTTGCCCACCAGGTGGAAACTGGCTACTTGTATTATTACGGATAAAGCTTCCAAGAGATATACACCGCCCAGTATAATCAATACTATTTCCGCCCTTAGCAGCACCGCTAAGCCGGCAATTGCTCCACCTAGGGCTAGGGCGCCGGTATCGCCCATGAATAACTTGGCGGGGTTGTGGTTAAAAAATAGAAAACCCAGGCAGCAACCGCACATAGCGGCGGCTATTTGTGCCAGCTCTAAATAATCCACACCAAAAATGAGCGGTATCCTCACAGTAAACAGGCACATTATCCAAAAACCGGCAAATACCAGCAGAGTTACCCCGGCAGCTAAACCGTCTAA
>Ga0082212_10005062_pt1 | contig 18100 bp, 12 predicted proteins | sample TergutNt197P3_FD_71548 | JGI IMG/M metagenome (GOLD analysis project Ga0082212, IMG submission 71548) | Neocapritermes taracua P3 segment gut microbial communities from Petit-Saut dam, French Guiana - Nt197 P3 | ecosystem: Host-associated > Arthropoda: Insects > Digestive system > Gut ...
CCTCACGCGCTCCGTGCCCAGCGCCCAGCACTACCGCCCAGTACCCAGCGCCCAGTACTACCGCCCAGTACCCAGCGCCCAGTACTACGCCCCCGGCGCCCAGCGCTACCGCCCAGCGCCCAATGCCCAGCATTACGCGCCCAGCACTACCGCCCCCAGCGCCCGCATCCCCTGACCACTAACTCCCGGTTTCCAGCCGGTATCCGACGCCGCGCGATGATTTTATTGCAAGAATTCCGCCAGCGGCGCCAAGCTTTTTCCGAAGCAGAGAAACCTGACTCTCCACATGGCTGTCCGTGACGTCCGCGTCATAACTCCACAGTTTTTCGATGATCGTGTCCTTTGAAACGAAACTCCCCCTGCGTTCAAATAGCAGCTCAAGGAGTTGAGATTCTTTCAATGTCAGCCCGATATCAAACCCGGCGCCTGTGATAGTCAGCGACCCGGGGTTGAAGCTTAAGTCGCCGATCCGGATTACGCCATTAATTTGCAGATCGGGTTTCCTGCGCCCCAACGCGCGCAGCCGTGCCAAAAGCTCGTCCATGTGGAACGGTTTAGGCAGATAATCATCGGCGCCGCTGTCCAGGCCTGTGACCTTGTCGCGGACGTCACCCCGCGCGGTCAGCATAAGGACCGGGGACGTCACCCCCGCGTCACGCATCTCTTTCAATACGCTCAATCCGTTCATTTTTGGCAGCATTATATCAAGAATCACTAAATCATAAATACAGGTAAGAGCGCAATCCAGTCCGTATTCGCCGTCGAAAACCAAATCGACGGCGTAGTTGTTTTTCAGCAGGACTGCTTTCACAGCCTCCGCCAGGTCGCGCTCATCTTCAATCATTAAGACTTTCATCTATGCGTCACACCCCACATTCCACACTTCATACGCTGTATTCAAGGTAGCAGTTCACGGGTAGGCGGGTTTTCACTTTGACGCAGTGTGACCCGTCGGCTGAAGCCTGCCATTAGACAAACACTGATTAAGTGTCATTACTGATCACGCTCTTTGGTGCAAAGGGCGGCGAAGAATCTTACCATCGTAATGTACTTGCAACTAAAGTGAAAAGATCCTTCGTTTCACTCAGGATGACAACAGAGTTGATTTAATCAGCGCTTGCTTATGCGTTGGCACAGCATTTAAGCCGGCTAAGCGACGTTATTCACGCAAGACAGGGTGAAATCCCGACTAACCGGGAACTGTAACTCTGCAAGCTATTTATAATTCTGCTGCTGGCAGAAAACGTTTGACGCTCCTTTGGGACTCTGTTAGTATAGTGAAAAGGAAAGCCAATCAAAGTCAACGCAAAACGTATATCATACCGTCTGCCGTTTCCCTGCGGTTTGGAGGATTTTCATTGTCACTTGATCAGAACACATCACAAAAAGAAATTACGACCATGTGGAATAAAAACTTTATATGCATCATGGTGATAAACATGCTGCAGAGCTTCGGGCATTTCACAGCCAATCCGCATGTGGCGTCATATACGAAATATCTTGGAACCAGCGACCAAATGACCGGATTCCTCGCGGGAATGTTTTTCGGGGTGGCTTTTGCCGTCCGGCCTATATCCGGGCCGATGATAACAAAGCTGGATAAGCGTATCCTTCTGATTTGTACGTTCGTTTGCGGATTGGTGGCAAATCTCGGCTATGCCATGTTTGAAAACGTTTCCGCTTTCGCGCTGTTCCGGTTCATAAACGGTCTTGAGTACAGTTTTCTGGGGACCCTCATTATGACGCTTGCCAGCGATAACCTGCCGCTTGAAAAGATGGGATCCGGTTTGGGTATATACAGTATCGGAACCGCGGCAGCCACAGCGGTGGCGCCTACTATCGGCAGCGCTTTGCTTGAATATGGATCAGGAATAAGGGACGAGGGGTTTGGCTTCACTCTTGTTTTTCTTTTCAGCGCGTCCATGCTCGCCCTTGCTGTAATACCTGCTTTTATGCTCAGTTCTGACAAAAAAACAAAAGAAGAGGTTGCGGGAGCCGGGGCATGGTACAAGAATATACTTACAGTTCACGCGCTGCCTATAGCCGTCGTAATATTGATGATCCAGACGTCTTATTCATTATTCAGTACATACATGATCGAATTCGGAAAAGAGCAGGGGATAGCAGGTATAAGCACATTCTTTACGGCGCTTGCCTTGACGCTTATTTTCGCAAGGCCGATGAGCGGGGTCCTGACGGATAAATTAGGAGCGCAAAAAGTTATATTTCCGGGAATGGTTATTTTCGCTCTCTCATTCATTATCGTCGGTTCAAGCTCTGTATTGTGGATGATCCTTCTCGGCGCGGCAATGGCGGCTGTCGGATTCGGGGCGTCGCATCCTCCGCTTGTCGCAATGAGTATGCGCGTAGTCGAGCCTATCAAGCGCGGCGTAGCGAGCAATACGGTTTACATGGGACTCGACTTGGGCCTCTTTATCGGCCCTGTACTCGGCGCGTTCGTATATGAAAGAACCAATTACTCCACAATGTATAAGACAGCGGTAGTGCCGCTGGGGTTGGGGCTTATATTTTTTATCGCAGCCCTGCCGACCTACAAACGCCGACGCGCGGAGCTTGAGGGAGGGCAATAGCAAACGGGTATATAAATATAACTCCCTGTTTTACGGCAACTATACAATGCTAACCTGAAATGAACCTGAAACGGACTGTATACTCATTGTACTACAACATCCGTTATCATTCCAGTTTCATTTCAGGTTAGCATTGTATGCTGTCCGCAAAGGTTACTATTCACGCAAGACAGAGTGAAATCCCGGCTACCTGTGAACTACAACCCGCAAAGCGTATAAAGCAACATGAAATGGAGCATATAAGTAATGAATGGTTTTAAACGAGTACTATGTCTGCTGTTTGCGGCAAGTTTCATACTTGTGGCGGCGTGCAATTCAGACGGAAAAAGCAAAGACAGCGCGGCCGACAAGCCGGGGCGGTATGTCGAAACCGATGTGACCCCGCCCATCGATGGGTGGTTTATGAGCTTTCTCGCGGCGGATGGTTCGATCGTTTGCTATAGTGTAGGCTTGCAGACCCGATACGACAGCGCAGATGGCGGCGAAAGCTGGAGCGAGTCGGCGGGTCCGGCAAGAAACAGCGGGACAAATACGGAACGATATATAAATATCCGCAGCGGGACTCTGCTGCCGGACGGCAGGCTGCTTGCTTATATACAGGACGAGGGGCTGACTCTGATAGCGCCAGACGGAAAAAGCGAGCATTATCCGGTCGCCGATATTGACGAAGGCATCGCAAACGGTGAAAACGTCTCCATTATACTGATGCAGTCGCTCGGTAACGACAGGCTGATCCTCGATTATATGGTCGGAGGGATAAGCATCCAGGGTGGACGCCCGATCGGCCAGCCTAATCAAAGCGTCGGCAGGCCGGTCGGCGGTGAACCCGACGAGGCAGCGCCCGAAGGCGAACAAAACTTTGTAATGCAGGAAGTGACGATACAAGGAGCGCCCATGCCTGACGGCGCGGAACCTGCAGCCGTTTACGGAACCGGCCCGCAAGGCGCAGGACCGCAAGGCGCAGGACCGCAAGGCACCGGCCCGCAAGGCGCAGGACCACAGGACGCCGACACACAGGGTTCGACACCTCAAAGAGGGAACAGCTCATATAATGTGGGCACAGCCATAGGGTCGATGTCGAGGAAGACCATACTTTTTGAACTTTCCACCGGCAGGCAGATAGCCGAGATTCCGGGTGAAAACGCTTCCGCCGTCACTGCCGACGATGAGACGATATACATTATGGATGCGCAGGGGAATATAAAAGGATGGAGCCTGAAAGACGGATCGAGCGCAAGCAGAAGCACTGTAAACCTCAGCGGCTCCCGCGGCGGCAGCTTTTTCGCGATGCCCGGATTCGGGATGGGGGGCAGCGTCCTTACCGTGGGCGCAAACGGCAGCGTATACGCTTTATACGATGGAGACTTACTGCTGTGCAACTTGGGGGGAGACGTCGATACAGTGCTTGAAGGCACGGCGTATTCGATAGGCTCGCCGAACAGCACAGCCTCTTCGGTTTTTATCCTGGACGACGGTTCAATAGTCGTTAACATGCTAGAGAATATGCAAACGACCCGCCTGTATAAATACGTATGGGACGAAAACGCCGGTATTGACCCGGAGAAAACGCTTGCAGTATGGTCGCTTGAAGAAAACGCGTTTGTCCGCGCGGCTATCGCCGAACTGAGAAAAAAGAATCCGGACTCGTATATAACTTACGAAGTCGCTACCGGCGGGGACAACGCGGTGTCGAGCGCCGACGCGATAAAAACGCTTAACACGCGGTTGTTGGGCGGAAGCGGGCCGGACGTGATAATACTTGACGGCTGCCCTGCTGAGAGCTATGCCGCCAGAGGCATCCTTATGGAACTATCCGGTAATATAAATACAAGCGACGTATATCAAAACCTTCTGGCTTCATACGTTACTGATGGAAAGATGTTCTGCCTTCCGGCGCAATTCATGGTACCTGTGCTGATAGGGAACGCCGACGCGCTTAATAAAACAAGTACGCTTGCCGACCTTGTCAGCGTCGTTGTCAGCGGCAATGATACTCCGGTGCTCAGGCCCGGAGGCGGCGGGCCTTTTGGCGGAGTGCCGGAGAACGAGCGCTCGGAACTGTATTTCGAAAACCTGGAAGAACTGTGCAACCTTATGTGGATGTCCGGCGCGCCTGCTATCGTAAGGGATAACAGGCTCGATACCGACGCGCTCGGGCAATACCTCGGCGCAATCAAGTCAATCAGCGACAAACTCGGGCTGGCGGTCGAAGAAGAGGGCGAAAATTTTGGGATCGGCATCGCTTTTGCCAGCGGCGGGCGCGCGACAGCGCTGTCCGGGTCGCTGGTGCGGTACACTTCCCAGATGACAAACTACGGGGCATATTCCGCGGGGAACCTTATGCTTTTGCAACTAACGATGGATCGCGGCGGCTCCGAAATGTCACTCTTTCCAGGCTTGGTGCCTGGAGCGTGGCGGCCTTCTACGATCGCAGGCATTTCCGCCGATACGAACGTGGCGGACTTCGCGGCTGAGTTTATTAAGTCTATGCTTTCTGTCGAGGTACAGCAGATAAATTACGGCGAAGGTTTGCCGGTAACGAGAGAAGGTATGGCGGCGCAGGTAAAGAGCATGAACGATATGCTTGCTGAAAGTGAACGCGATTTATTTGATGTTGACATGGACTCGCTTATCGAAAAACTCGTCGCGCCGTCCGTGGACGATACGATACTGACAGAAATGATGTGGTCAACTGTCGAGAGACTATGCAAGGGTGACACAGACGTTGATGGAGCAGTGAGAGAGATTGAGCAAAATGTTAAAAACTACCTCGCGGAAAGATCATAAAAAACCATCCGCCGGCAGAAAAGGTGAGGGGTTTGCGGCGCTGGCCTTTATGGGGCTGAGCCTCGCCGGCGTCTCGGTGTTTTTCCTGATACCGTTCGTTGAAACTGTACGGCGCAGCTTCTATGACGCCCGCGGGAAGAATTTCATCTGGCTTGACGGCTATGCCTCAGTGCTGGGCAACAGCGCTTTCAGGCTGGCGGCAGCAAATACAGCGAAATTCGTGGTGGTGTGTATCCCGCTGCTGCTAGTCATCAGCCTTGTGGTCGCCCTGCTTATCCGCTCGGTCCGCCCGCGCGGCAAAACCTTTAAGACGACATACCTGCTGCCGATGGCAGTGCCTGTGGCAAGTATTGTGCTGCTGTGGCAAGTGCTGTTCCACAAGAACGGGCTGGCAAACACGATACTGTCCGCGATCGGGGCGCAGCCCATAGACTTCATGGGAACATCCGCCGCTTTTTGGGTACTCATATTTACATATCTCTGGAAGAATAACGGGTACGATATGATCCTCTGGCTGGCGGGGCTCGACGGTATAAACGAGAATCTGTATGAAGCAGCGAGAGTGGACGGCGCTAATTCATGGCAATGTTTCAGATATATAACCCTGCCAAGCCTCATGCCGACGGTCGGGCTTGTGTCCATTCTCTCGCTGCTGAACGGGTTTAAGGTGTTCAGGGAGGCGTATCTTGTTGCCGGATCTTATCCGCATGATTCAATATACCTTCTGCAACACCTGTTCAACAACTGGTTCAGAGAGCTTGATATAAGCCGGTTGTGCGCGGCGGCGACGATGCTTTGCATAGTGTTGCTCGCGATAATACTGGTATTGCAGCGGCTTTTCAGGGAGACGGAATGACATGAAAAGAAAACGTTTTCCTCAACTGATACTGCTCACCGCCGTCGCGCTGCTTGTGTGGTGGGTCATATGGTTCATGGTTATGGGCAGCCTTATGTCGATAGAAGAACTGAACGGGACTGTCGGCCCGGCGCTCGCGGGGACGCAGGGCAGCGCAAAATGGCCGCTGCTGCCGTCGTGGCCGACGCTTCAGCCGATCGTCGAGCTGCTGCTCGACACACCTCAGTTCTTCATGATGTTCTGGAATACTTTCAAGCTTGTCATACCGTCCGTGCTGGGCCAGCTAATAATCGGCGCACCGGCCGCGTGGGCGCTGAGCCGCCTCCGGTTCCGGGGGCGGCGGCTCATAACGACAGTCTATATCGCGTTGATGCTTATGCCTTTTCAGGTGACTATGGTCCCGAACTACCTTGTCATAGACAAGCTGGGCCTCATGGATACTCTGTGGGCCGTTATCGCGCCATTCGCCTTTTCAGCGTTTCCGGTGTTTGTAATGATGAGGGGGTTCGACGCCGTACCGCGCGTGCTTCTCGAAGCGGCGGCGATCGACGGGGCGGGGTTTTTCAGGACGTTTATACATATAGGCCTGCCGGTTGGGCTGCCCGGGATATTATCGGCTCTTGTCCTTGGTTTCCTCGAATGCTGGAGCGCGATAGAGCAGCCGATGACATTTTTGCGCGACCCCGCGCTCTGGCCTTTATCGCTGTACCTTCCGCAGATCGTAACGGAAAAACTGGGTCTGGCGATGGCGGCGTCGCTGCTCATGCTGCTTCCCGCCGCGCTTATCTTCCTGTTCGGCCAAAAATACCTCGAACTTGGCATCCAAGCCACAGGGATCAAGGAATAAGCGCGCGCAGTGTGAAGAGTGGAGTGTGGAGTTATTCGAGTTACAATGGCTGCAAGCATACCAATAATGCATTGCTTATTAACATTATGGCGCAGAGTAGCAATACTTGTGATATATAAGTAGTTCTTGAACACAAGCATGAGAGGCATGGTTATATGAAAAGTCAAATGAAAGAAACTTCAAATTTAAATTGTGGAGCCTCTGACGCCGCGAATGACTTGGCTTCTGCAACTCCACACTCCACTCTTCACACTTCACACTCCGAACCCTCCGCCCCACGCCGGCACGGCGCGTTTCACACTCCAAACTCTATACGCCAAAAGGGCGTCATTCAACGCTTGACATCATTCGCGCGCGGGGCGGATCCCGGACAGCGGCGTGCCGCCGGGAACATCTTCAAATTCCTTGCGCTGCTTCTTGCTCTGACGATCATCGCCAGAGGTACGAGCGCCGCGACTCTCGCAAGGGTCGACGTGTCGGCGCCGGCAAGGAGCAGTATCGTCGATGCGGTCACCGGAAACGCGACGGTTTCATCCAGGGACACGCTTGACGTCACGGCGCCGGAGGGGCTGACAGTCTCTGAGATGATCGCCGGCGTCGGACAATCTGTGAAAACAGGCGATGAGCTGGCCAGGTTTGACCGTGATGAAGTAGAAGAAAAACTGCTGCGCGAGAGGATCAGCCTCGACAGGATGCTGTATGACCTTGACAGGTATGAACGCTCGGAAGCTGCCGACGCGTCGCCTATAGATACTGCGATGCGAAGCCTCAGGCGCGCGCAGGAGGATTACGATACCACCAGGCGGCAGGGCGAAACAGACGTCGCGGCCGCTCGCACGGCCCTCAACGAAGCGTTGGACGACCGGGCAGACGACCCTGACGCCACTGCATTGCAGAATGCTTTCAGGAGCCTCCAAAGGACGCAGGATGATTATGAAACCACAAAGGCGCAGGGCGAGTCGGACATAACCGCCGCCGAAGCGACGCTGCTTGAAGCGCGGGAAAGCCAACCGAATCCGGTCGACCACAGTCAGGTCGAGTCCGCGCAGCGGAGTTTGCAGCGCGCCAACGAGGATTATGCCACAACAAAGTCGCAGGGAAACGCCGACGTAGCCGCCGCGTGGGATACGCTCTATACCCTTGAACTATCGGGGGCAAGCGACCGTGAGATCGACCAGGCGTGGAACTCTGTGACATCAGCGCAAAGGCGCGCTGATGATAACCTTGTATCTGCAAAGCGCAGAGTGGAAGACGCCGAGATAGCCCTCGAAAAAGCGGTGCAGGACTACGATAAAAACAAGGAGCAGGCGGCGGAAGCAAGGCAAAACGAAATCGACAGAGCGCTCGACGCGCTCGAAACCGCGCAAAGCAGGGCGGAGGATAACCTGTTGTCGGCGGCGCGCAGGCTGGAGGACGCCGAGATCGCTTATGAAAAAGCGGAACAGGATCTCAGCAAGAATTCGCAGCAGCAGTCGGAAACGCTTCAAAACACGATAGACAAAGCGCGCGACGCGCTGGAAAGCGCTCAAAGCAGAGCGCAGGAGAATTTACAATCGGCGAGGCGGCGTGTAGAGGACGCCGAAATCTCATTGGCAAACGCCGAGCAGAATTATACAAAGAGCGAGCAGCAAATAATAGAAACCGCTTCACAAAATGAACTGAGCGCCTCATCGCTGCTGCTTGATATCGACGCTCAGAAAGTGACCGTCGACGCGCTTGAAGGGATTATCAGGGACAATTACACATTATACTCAAACATTGAAGGTACGGTGTCGTCGACTGTACCGGAGGGCAGCGTCACGGGCAAAACGCCGTTGGTGTCTTTCATGGATGGCGCGAAAGGCTTCGAAGCGCAAACGCAGATAAGCAAAACCGACGCCGATAAGCTGGCTGTCGGGGATGAGTGCGAAGTTACTGCCGGCGGAGGGAACATGTACTTTACACCAACAGTAGCGGGAATTATTTCCGGTATCTCGCTGCCTGACGTAAACGACAGGGTCACAGTCACTATCCGGCTGCCCGGCAGCGACTGGACGCAGGGGCAAAGGGTGGAAGTACAAGTGATGCTGAGCAGCGGCAGTTACGACTTTTGCGTGCCTGTTTCGGCTTTGCACTCCGATAACACAGGATATTACCTTTTCACCGTTGAAAGGCTAAGCACAGTCCTTGGTATGCAAAACGTAGTGACCCGGGTGAATGTAAACGTTGCGGCGTCGGACAGCGACATGGCTTCCGTCCGGGGGCCGGTAAACAGGGACAGCCAGGTGATCACAGGCAGCAATAAATCCGTGACAGCCGGCGACAGGGTCAGGGTGAATGAGAATTAGGGTTAGGAGTTAGGAGTTAGGAGTTAGGAGACGAGGGTTGCGGAGAGTGGAGAGTATGATAGTAATACAGAATGCAGCAATAAGCTCTTATGTCAGGGAGGCGGCATGACGGTAAGGCAAGCCAATATTAAAAAGTTCATTATCGACGGGGTGCTTTGGTGCGCGCTTGCCGCGCTGCTGGTGGCCGGATTGGCCAATCGAAGCGCCGTCGGGCAATATGCATCCATTTCACTGCGCTACAGTACCCCGATAAGCGGGCAAGCCGCATACGCGGCCCGCCAATACTCTATTGCTCGAAGCGAAGAAACACCTTTCTGGCCTTCATTCTGGAAAGAATACAATGCCTCGCTTGAAAGTGAGTTTGTTAACGCGAGTACCGACTGTATAGCTTACTCGGGGAACGCGTCGCTTGTCTGGCCCGCGACATACATAAAAGGCGCCGCGCCCGGCGTGACGGACAGCGATGGCTGCGCGGTATCGGAGACTCTTGCGTGGCGGCTATGGGGCAGCATCGACGTCATAGGTATGACAATGCTGGCGGATGGCGAAAGGCGCGTCGTACGCGGCGTGTTCAAAGGTGAACATGAGCTGGCGCTCATATCTTTCCGCGACGAGGACAAAACTCAAAGCTGGAGCGCCGTTGAGCTGACGGGCGGCCCTGCCGACGCCGTTCGTAACGACGCTATGAGTTACACAAACGCCGCCGGGCTCGGAAAGCCCGACTCCATTTTGATGCGCGGCACATCGTCGATATCCGGAGCGATGTCAATACTCCCGCTGATCATACTGGCCGTTTACGGATTGTCGCTGATAATCAGCTTTGTAAGGAGACGTTTCCCGATGGCGCGCAAACCGGTTTTTTTCATCGCCTTGATCGCTTTCGCCGTCGCGCTGCCGGTAATGCTCGGCGCTTTGCCGGCGTGGTCGGTCCCCACACGCTGGAGTGATTTTTCATTCTGGGCGTCGCTGATGGAGCAGGCTTCAAGCGGGTTGCGCGAGTTCCTGAAAGCAGCGCCGTCGCTGCGCGACGTGGAACTGAGGATGCTCTTTCTGAAACAAACAGGCATAGCATTCCTGTCGGTATGCTTCAGTTTGTCAGTATGCTTCAGATGGCATATGAAGCATGCTGTAAAGGGCTGCTAGTCAGGGGGCATCCGGTAAACCGATTTTTTGAAGCGATTCTTTGTAGCGGAGCGGTGGCGACTGGGAATATTCCAATTCAAGGCTTTTTGAGCTTCAAAAAATCGGTTTACCGGATGCCCCCTGACTAGTAACCGCAAAGGAAGATTGAAAAAGCTGTGCTTAAGATATCAAATCGACTTGCCTAACTTATTTTGAAAAGCTTTCAACGAAGAATTCTTCCATATCATCGAGTCTCAGGCAATTCAGCCTGCCCCCGAAAACGCATCCCCCGTCTATGCAGATCTTGTCATTGAATTTCTTGTCATACCAAATGCCCCATTTCTTGACCTTTGTCTTCTCAAAATATGCAGTAGGCGTATGACCGAAGATGACCGTTGACGTCGATAATGCCCTGAACTTAAAGAACTCATCCCGGATCCATAGCATATCTTCTTCAGATTGGCGGCTCAGCACTTCCGCTGTAGATGGGCTGGCTTTTTTATTGTTCCTTTCCGGGATATAGAGCCCTGCATGAACGAGGACAAACTTCCTGTCGCCAACGGTTATCGTATAATTATACGGCAATGACGTCAGGTATGTCAGTATTTCTCCCCGCTGCTCCCCGGTGCAGCCCAACAGCTGTTCAAGCGTTACTGCGCCGCCGTTTCTGAACCAATGTTCGAAATCCCCGGTAGCCAGCGCATCGAGCAGCATATCCTCATGGTTCCCAAGGATCATGTGAATGTTAGGCGCGGCGATTATATCAAGAAGGCACTTTACCGGCTCTTCTCCGCGGTCAACGACGTCCCCTAAAATATACATTGTGTCGTCGCCTGAAAAATCGATTATCTTCAGCAGTTCCAGGTATTCTTTGTAGCATCCGTGGATATCGGATAATATGTATGTCATGATAGATTAAATCCTCAATGTTCTATATGGAGTTCGTCCTCATCGGTAAGTAATTCAAGATTATAAGCTCTTTTCTCACACCGCACAGTATCAAAATGCGGGGACATGTTTACTTGCCATTTCCTCAATCATTATAGTCTTGAGGCATGTATAGCTTTAGTTGCTCATCAGAAGCTTCTGATATTAGTAATGGTGTGCCATCTGGTTTGTATACCGGAAATGGCGTATTAGCAGTAACAGCAATAAGGACCATTTCTCTATCTCCAACTATTTTTTTCTCTACGCAGTCTCTCCAGTCTAAAACATGATCGTCAAAATCAGTATACATCATTTCTGTTCCACCTTCCCAATCGTTGCTCTCGTCCTCCAACTCACCTGCTGCCACAGTCTTTACTTTCACTAACCTTCCTTTGGACTTATCACCTTTTGCATATTCTAAAGCCTCATTGAGTCCTTGAAGAATACTTTCATACACATTCATTACATTACCTCCTGTCAATTGATACTATTACCGAACATACCGCCGGTTATGAAAACTTCTCCCTCTTTCAAAATTGGACAGACTCCGAAGTCTGATGGGAAATACTCGTCGCGCAGTTCCTCAAAAAGCGCGGTTTTCAGAACAGTGATTTTACACTTCTTCATGTCGAATGCTCCAATCTGTATAGTAAAGTTTGAGTCACACACAATACGCCGCGTACAACGGGACTGACTTTATTCCGTTTTCGAACCCGAATTGCTTGCCGGATATCCGAATCGAGTAGGGCGGGTTGTATTTTTTGACAAACACGCTCAGGCTGCGCGACGTGACCCGCTCGCCTGCCTTGACTTCAACGGGGATGACGTCGGCGCCCTCCTGCAGTACGAAATCTATTTCCGCCTGCCCGCCGCTTTTGCTGTCGCTCCTCCAATAGAGCAGGCTTTTTTCACGGGCGGTGAAGTGCTGCGCGACATAGTTTTCAGCGATTGCCCCCAGAAACCTGTTATCCGCCTCGCCCAGATTAAGGATTATCTCCTGCGGAGTCCGGCTTGCCATCGTCAGGAGACCGGTATCGCACATATATAGCTTGAAGTTCGTGTAATCCTTATATACTTCGAGAGGTACTTCGGGCGTCGTCAGGTTGTAGCACTTGTTCACCACTCTCGCCGTTTCCAGCCAGTCGATAGCTTCGCCGAATATGGAACTGCCGCCCCCTTTTTGGATTACCTTATATTGGAATTTTCTGTTCTCTTTTGCCAGTTGGGCGGGTACGGAGCTGAACGCCGCCCTGATTTTAACGGCTTCGCTGTCCGTGGCGTATTTTGCCATATCCGCGATATAGTCGTTTGTGATCCTGTTTTGGACGCCGGGAACTGTGACAAGCGAGCTGGTGTTTATATACTCCGAAATACCCGCGGGCATACCGCCGACTATCAGGTAGATTTTATACAGATCTGAAGCCCTTTTGTGCAAACTGGGGTGCAGCGGAAGGTTTGCTTCAAATCCGGCTTTTATTTCCTCCGACAATGTTTCTTCGCATTGCGACCACAGAAATTCCTCAAATGTAAACGGATAGAGCGTCCTTGAGTCCACATTGCCGACGGGGAAAGAGTAGTTTTTACGTTTCAAAGCGACGCCCAGCAGACTGCCTGCCGCCGCGATGTGGTATTGCGGGGCGTTTTCGTTGAAATATTTAAGCGACGTCAGCGCTCTTTCGCACGACTGGACTTCATCAAATACGATCAGGGTGTCGTCCGGGATGATTCGCGACTTGATATGCGATTCTAAAAGCATTATGATCCGCCCGGGGTCAATATTATCTTCAAACCAAGTATTCGCGATGGGATCTGTTTCAAGGTTTATATACGCGGTATGCTTATAGTGTTCGTTGCCGAACTCCATGAGCGTATAGGTTTTTCCAACCTGCCTGGCGCCGTGGAGGAGCAACGGCATGCGCCTTGCTTTACTTTTCCAATCCAGCAGTTCTCGTGAAATAATTCTTTTCAAGTTACTCACCCCAGAGTGTATATTATCTCAGAGTTGCAAATAAGTCAAGAATAATATATAGATTCAATATCATTCTTGACTTAATGTTACCGTTAGTGGGCGGTCGGGATTTTGCTCAGGTTCAGCGTATAAGCCGAACTTGCGCAGTGGGATCCGTCGCCCCGGCCGGAGAGCGCAGACAGCCGGACAGCTAAGGAGAGCGCAGACAGCGCAGACAACCGGACATCACGGGGATCGCAGACAGCCGGACAGCAAAGGAGGCGCGGCGCTTACATCCCCATATTTTTCAGGTCGCTTAGAATTTCGATATAAACGTCCCGGATGTCGGAGACGCCTTCGAGGCCCTTTTTGGGCGTAAGGTTCATCCGCCGGACGTCCACTTCGTCGGCGTGCGAAACTCCGCGCCATGTTGGACCGGTGAGCACTCCCTTGAAGTTTGCCCACTGCGCCGAGGATACGGGGACTAACCCGTCGTTATCGCCTTCGCTCTTATATACGACATAATGCGGCAGAGATAAAAGAATGTCGCTGAAAGAGTTTTTCATTACAGCTGCGTAGCTTTGATAATAAACTGCGTCCGAATCAGGGTTTTGCTCGTTGAACTGATCCGCGTGGCTCCTGGTGAGTTGAGCGCACACACGGTAAAAATCGGGATCCGTATCCCCGAAGAGTTTCGAAAACGAGTTGACGAAAAAAGCTAAAGAGTCAAATAAAAACCTCGGCGCTTTCAGAAGCGAGTCCATCGTCTGAACGCCGCGGTGGGGTGTGCTTATTGTAGTCAGACTGGCAATGCGGTCTTCCAACCCAAGCGAGGAAATCAGATAACGCATTTCGAGCCCGCCTTTTGAGTGGGCGATGACGTTCAATTTTTCGCTTCCGGTTTCCTCAAGTATCGATTCGATTTTGCCCTTTAACATCTGCGCGTTGTATTCAATAGTCCCCCAGCCGTCCTGGCAGCCATAATATACTGCCGCGCCTTCATGCTGAAGCGCATGGGGTATCCTTCCCCAGTAATTCGGGTGCTTCCTGTCACGGGCGCCCGCTCCGTGGACTAATAAAACAGGGTATCTGGTTTTGCACTTATCTCTTCCCATAATCGGTTTTGCTGTTCAGCTATGTTTTCTTCTAAAATCATCTAGTATACTGATTACATTGTCGAAATCGCTGTGGAGCAGTTGTCCGGATATAGTGTCAAGCATTTCTTTTACCTGCTGCGTCCATGGTTTTTCCCGTAAATCAGCAATAAGGTCTTTTGCTGTCCTGCTGTCGTATCCTTCACACGCTGTCCTTACTGTTTCAAGCATCGCATTTAAGAGTTGCAGGTCTTCTTTCACCGGCGCGTTGTTTTTTACTTCCGGTACGGATACAAGCTTTTCGGTCAAAGCGCGCAGCCGCCTTATGAATTCCGGGGTTTCGGACGACACTTTTGCGGAGTCGCCGTTTCTTCCCGCCAGTTCCAATTCCGCCGCGAAACCTGATAATTCGGTTTGCCCGATGTTTGCAAGCGCGCTTTTCATGCCGTGGACGTTGATGATATACAGTCGCGTGTCATCGTCAGTACGGGTTCCGCTTTTTTCAAAGATACCTTCAAGCGCCGCAAGCGCCTTATTCGCGTCCCTTGCAAATATCTCCGCGAACCGCGGATCGAGCACCGGTGTGTCGGTAGAACCGTCCCCCTGACACACAGGAGAATCGTCCCCTTGTGTTTCCTCTTGCGCGCGGTGTTTGCCGCGCACGAATTTGTTCAGGACCGTATTCAACTGGCGAAGGTCGATCGGTTTTGATATAAAATCGTCGAAACCGTTGTTAAGGAATATATCCGCCTGCCCCGCGAGCGCGTTCGCCGTCAACGCTACGATAGTGCCTTTATACCCCATATCCCTTATGATTTTCGTCGCTTCGATCCCGTCCATTTTCGGCATCATATGATCCATGAAAACGATATCGTATACCGCGCCTTTTTCAATCTTTTCAATAGCTTTCGGCCCGCTGTCCGCGGAGTCGATTTTTAATGAATAGGGCGTCAGCAGGCCTTTCGCGACATATATATTTGTTTCCACGTCGTCCACGATAAGGACGCTGCCGTAAGGCATCGGTTCGCGCGTGATCTGCACCCTTTTCATCTGTTCATTGCTGCTCATGCGGAACTGCCGCAGGTTGTCCGCGAGTTCCCTGCCAAGCACTTCGGAATCGACGAGGCCTTGCGGCAGGCGCACTGTGAAAACCGTGCCCTTCCCCGGTTCACTTTCGACGTTTATGCTGCCGTTCATCAATTGAATTATATTCTGAGCAATGCTCATTCCAAGACCGGTACCTTCGGTGCCGCGGTTTGCCTGCTGGTTGAAGCGGGTATACTCATCGAACAGCCTTTCGATCTGTTCGTTCGTCATACCTTGCCCTGTATCGCTCACACGGAAAACTGCCGTGATGTCTGCGGCGCCGGCGCTTTTGCCCGGCTCCGCCGAGATCCCGAGGGTCACGCTGCCTTTCTCCGTATACTTGAAAGCGTTGGAAAGCAGGTTGTTGAGGACTTGTTTGACGCGCAGCTCGTCGCCTTTGAGCATTGCCGGGAAATTCTCGTCGACATCCAGCCTGAATTCGATCGGCTTACTGCCTATGCGCATCATGTTGAGCTGCGCGGTGTCGTTTATCATGCTGGCCGTGTTATAGTTGTTTATGGCGAGCTCCAGTTTGCCCGCTTCTATTTTGGACAGGTCAAGTATATCGTTGATGATCCCCAGAAGCATGTCGCCGGAACTGTAGATCTTGTCAAACGCTTCTTTGATTTCCGGCGAAAGGGACTCGTTATGGAACTGTATCTCGGTGATCCCGAGGATCGCGTTCATCGGCGTGCGTATCTCGTGGCTCATATTGCTGAGGAACATGCTTTTAGCCTGATTCGCCGCCCGCGCTTCTTCAACGGCGACGCGGATATCGCGCATCGCCTCGTCGCGAAGCAGGGCGTTAGCCATCATAAGGCTTGCGCTGCGGAGGATGTTGATCTCGTCTTCGAGGAAAAAGCGTTCCTGATGGCAGTCGCTCAGGTCAAAGAACCCCCAGAACTGGCCGTGTATAAACAGGGGTATCATAGCGATGGTCTTTATATCATATCCGTCCAAAAAGATTTGCTGCTCCAGCGGCAGTTTTGATATCGGGCTGTTGATGTACTCGCCGCTTGTGAAGATTTTCTCCCATCCGGGCGCGGCGCTGTATGGGAACTCCAGCCCGAGGGGCACGGATTTGATTTTCTTTCCAAGTTCGCTGCTCCACGCATAAGTGTTTACATAGTGCAATTGATCGTTTATATTGTCATTTTTCCAAATCTGGACGTGATCGACGTCCACCGCGTGCCCGACGAGTTCTATGCTTGTTGTGATGGCGTCACCAATGTCGGCGCTGTCCTCGGTCGCCAGCAATATATCCGCCACGCGGCTCACGGTCTCCAGCAGGGTATCCCTGCGGTTGACTTCCCGCAGCATCTTTCGCTCTTGCTCTACCGACTCGCGCGTTTTTTCCATTGATACGATCTTAGTTAAATATTCAAGGTTTTCCTTATGAGCCGCCTTGGCGTCTTCCATGGCTTTTACGATACAGTTGAGAGGGATGTTGACCCCGAGCGCGATTTTCCTCGCCATTTGATAGCAGGTCTCGCTGCCGCAGGCGCTGCAGTTCACGTTCCGTTTTTCAAAATCGTCTTTTCCAAGCAGCGCAAAGGCTTTCTCGACGTCCTCTTCCGACAGTTCGGGGTGTGATATATCCACGGGGGCGTACTTTCTCATAAAGTGCGAAAGCTGGTACTTTTCATCGAATTCTTTGAATAATGCTTCGGCGTTATCTTTGCCCTTGCCTTTTGTAGCCGCTTTTCGGCTGCGTTTCATAACATTGTCTATTTCGAAAATATTGCTGTCGTAGTAGCAGGCGGAACTTATATTGCAGCCTTCAATACAGCTTAATACGTCGAATACTTCGGGCAGCAGCTCTTTGTCCGCCGATGCGTAGGTATTCAGTTTTTCGAATACGCTGAAGCCTTCCGCGCTGGATATGTGGATCTCTTTCCCAAGGTAGTATTCGATGTTCTCTTTCAGGCCGCCCGGCATCGGGTACATAGCGCCCAGCCCGCTGCTGTTGCTAAAGTCCGTTTCCTCTTCCGGAAGGTCGACGCCGTGTTTGACAAGGTGTTCGCGGAGCTTGGTAAATGTGACATTATATTGCGCCAGCCCGGTCGCGGCGAACTCGTCCGACTTCGCTATACATGGCGAAATAGCGGCTATACGGTCGGTCATCCCCGCGTATTGCGTCATATGTATAGAAGCGCAGGCCATCGGGCTGTGTATGGGCGATAAGTAGTCGAGTAAATCGGGGCGGTAAATCTCGCAGTATGATACTATCGCGGGGCATGGTTGCGTGATCATAGGTTCAGAGCTGTTTTTCTCAATAAATCTGATATGCGCCCATGTGCAGATATCGGCCCCGTAGGATACGTCAAATATCTTGTTGACGCCGATGCGTTTCAGATATGTAAACAGCCGTCTATACTCCGGTATGTTTGTCCGTATGGAGGGCGCCGCGATTACCGATATGGGTACGCCGGAAGCAAGGTCGTCAAAGAACCGGTCCGTGTCGTCATTATAAACACGCGCCTTGTGTTTGCACGCGGAAATGCACCGCCCGCAG